>Ga0335085_10009738_pt1 | contig 14459 bp, 14 predicted proteins | sample Lox_Sample_45_FD_206712 | JGI IMG/M metagenome (GOLD analysis project Ga0335085, IMG submission 206712) | Soil microbial communities from Loxahatchee National Wildlife Refuge, Florida, United States - Lox_Sample_4.5 | ecosystem: Environmental > Terrestrial > Soil > Wetlands | place: USA...
CGCCTTGCGCCGGATCAACCCGGGGCGGCTCTCGCGTTGACATGCCTGTGGGCGCAGCCCATAGTCGCGCCGTTGAAAGGGGAACGATACCGATGCGGCGCTGGCTAGCGGTGTGCCTGCTTGCAGGCGTCATGCCCGCGGCGGCGCAGGCTGCCCCGGCCGACGACCTGAAGGCGCTGCTCGACCAGGGCAAGGCGGCCGAGGCGTACGCGCTCGGCCGGCAGCATCCCGACCAGCTCGGCAGCCCGGCGTTCGATTTCTACTTCGGCGTCGCCGCCGTCGACGCCGGGCACGCCGGCGAAGGCGTGCTCGCGCTGGAGCGCTACATGGCGAATTTCCCGGAGAACCGGGAGGCGCGGCTCGAGCTGGCGCGGGGCTACTTCGTGCTCGGCGAGGACGAGCGCGCGCGCGAGGAGTTCGACAACGTCCTGAAGACCAACCCCCCGCCGGGGGTGCAGGCGAACATCCAGCGCTTCCTGGACGCCATCCGGGCGCGCGAGTCGCGCTACCGCCCGACGGCGGGATTCTACGCCGAGGCCGGTGTCGGCTCGGACTCCAACGTCAACGCGGGGGTCGGCTCGGCGAACCTCAATCTGCCGGTCTTCGGTCCGGTCACCCTGCTGAGCGGCGTCAAGACGGGCGATACGTTCAGCTATTTCGGCACGGGCGGCAGCTTCACGTACCCGGTGGCGCCGGGCGTCGCGCTCTTCGGCAGCGCCGGCGCCGACGGCAAGTTCAACAGCAACGACAGCGCGTTCGACCAGCGCAACCTCAACGCCGCAGGGGGCGTGAGCTACCTGCAGGAAAAGAACCTCTACCGCCTCACCGCGTCGTTCAACAACCTCGCGATCGAGAACGACACGTTCCGCAGGATCGGCGGGCTCACCGGCGAGGTGAACCACCAGCTCGACGAGCTGCAGACGGCGAGCGCCTTCGTGCAGGCGGCGCGGCTCGACTATCCCGGGGCGAACCAGCCGCGCAACTCCGACCTGCTGGCGCTCGGCGCCGGGTACCGGCGGGCGTTCATCGGCGGCTGGCAGCCGCTGCTGACGTTGCAGGCGAGCGCCGGCGAGGAGCACAACCGCGAGAGCCGCCCCGACCTGGGGCGCAAGTTCTACGGCGGGCGCGCCGCGGCGGCGCTGACGCCGGCGCCGCGCTGGTCGCTGTCGGCGGGGGCGACCTACCAGGAGAGCCGCTACGATGGCGCCGATCCGCTGCTCGCGGTGACGCGCAAGGACCGCTACTACGGCCTGGACGCGGCGGTGAGCTACGCGCTGACGCGGGAATGGAGCGTGCGCGGCGAGTACCAGTACACCGACAACAAGTCGAACCTGGCGCTGTACGCGTTCGACCGCAACCTGTTCCTGATCAAGCTGCGCTACGAGTTCAAGTAGGAGGCAACGGCCATGAGACGATCTGCGTTGCGCTGGATGCTGGCTGCGGCCCTCGCTGCCGGCGCGCTGCCGGGCCGCGCCGAAACGGTCGGGCGGGTGCTGCTCGCCGCGGGCGACGCGTTCGCGGTGCGCAGCGGGCAGCAGGTGCGGCTCGCGCTCAACTCGCCCGTCGAGTCGGCGGACGTGCTGCGCACCGGGCCGGCGAGCTCGCTCCAGGTCCGCTTCAGCGACGAAGGGATGATCGAGCTGCGCGAAAACAGCGAGTTCGCGATCGAGCAGTACCATTTCTCCGGCAAGGCGGACGGCAGCGAGCGCGGGTTCTTCCACCTGCTGAAGGGCGGCTTTCGCGCCGTCAGCGGCCTGATCGGCCGCGTCGAGCACGACAACTACAAGGTGCGCACCGAGACCTCGACGATCGGTATCCGCGGCACCGACTACGCGGTGCGCGACTGCCGCGGCGATTGCGGGCAGGGCGTCCGGAACGGCCTCTACGGCAGGGTGCTCGGCCTGTCCTCCGGAACCAATCAGGTCACGCTCACGAACAACACCGGAGTGACGGTATTCGGCATCAACCAGAATTTTTACGTTGCCGGCCCCAATTCGCGGCCGCAGCCGCTGCTGCAGCCGCCCACCTTCGTTTCGCTTCGGCCGCAGGGCAGGGGGCACGCGGCCGAGCAGGGCGGCAGCGGCACCGGGGGCGAGCAGGCCGGCGGCTCGAGCGGGATCACCGGCGAGAGCCGGCCGGCGTCGACCACCGACGTCGCGGTCACCAGTCCGCTCATCACCCAGCCGTTCCAGGCGACCGAGACCCTGGGCAGCGGCGGCACGCCGGCGGCGCTGCCGTCGCCAAACGGCTTCGTGGTCGCCTACGCGCTCGGGCCCGGCGCGCCGGGCGGATTCGGCTTCGACGACGGTACCATCGCTGGCACCGTCAACGGCCAGAACCAGCTGCTTTCCTACGGCACACTGGGCACCTTCCCGGCGGGAACGCTCGGTGCGGGCTCGATTACCGACGCGGGCAGCGTGGTGCTGCCGAACGGACAGACCTTCGTGTGGGGCCGCTGGACGGGCAACACGCAGGTGACCGCGAGCGACAGCCTGACCTATTCGAACGTTCCGCTGCTCTTCGGGACGGCGAGCGGGATCCAGCAGGTGAACAACTTCGTGGGCACCGTCGGCGGCAGCGCCACGTACAGCTTCGCCGGAGGCCCGAAGCCCGTGGATGCCGCGGGCAACGTCGGCAGCCTGACCGGCTCGAGCCTCCTGATCGATTTCACCAACCTGCTTGCCAGCTACTCGCTATCGATCAATTTCCCCAGCGTGACGGTCGCCAGCACGAACTACGGCTCCGCGGCGTTCAGCCTGAGCGGGTCCGGCACGCACTCGGGCTCCCAGGGCGGGGAGTTCGAGGGCGGCCTGACGGGGAGCTGCGTGGGCAGCGGGTGCCTGACGTCGACGCCCTACGGCTACTTCGGCGTCGGACTGACCGGCACGCAGGGCTACGAGTTCGCGGTCGTGCCGGGTGTCATCAACGGCACGCAGGCGGGCGACGTGGCTTTCCTGAACACCTACAACGCGAGCGGCTTCACGCCCGGCGCGGCGCCGGCGAACCCCAGCGGCACGACCGGCAGTGTGGCATTCGCATCCGCTTCGCCCTCGGTGGCCAATGTCGCCACGCTGAATTCGTCTCAGGTGAGCCTCTCCGGCTCCAACCTTACGGCGTTCGGCGACGGCGTCAATTTTCCGAGCGGCATGCTGAACTCGGGCTCGGTGGTCGAGACCGGGAGCACCTCGCTCGTCGACGGCAGCAGCATGAGCTGGGGGCGATGGACGGGCGCGGGCATCGCGCTGATCGGCGCGAACCCGGGCAACGTGAGCCTCAACGGGTCTCAGGTCCAGGGCGGAATGCCTTACGTATTGGGCGCGAACAACGCCATCGTGCCGGGCAGCGGCTCCTTCCTCTACACCTTCGCCGGCGGACCGAATCCGACCGACACGAACGGGGCGGTCGGCTCCTGGGGGTCGCCGGGCTCCTTCATCGTGACCTTCGGCACGACCCAGGTCATCGCGATCGTTTCGCCGCTCGTCTTCTCCGTCGCGGGGAACACCTACAGCCTGAGCGGGGGCCAGAGCGTGGCAGGGCCCGCGCAGGTGATGGGCAACATCACGCTGGGAGGCACCTGCAGTCCCTCGTGTTCCGTCGCAACGGGCAGCGCCGCCGCCGTCCTCGTCGGTCCGAGCGTCGGCGGGCTGGCGGTGGCGGGAACGGTGAGCGGCGGCCCCGCGACGGTGAGCTTCGCCGGCGCCTTCAAGCGCTAGCGCTTCGCCGGCTCGGGGCGAGTCTTCTCCTTCCAGCCGCACAGGTCGCGGATCGGGCATTCGGGGCACCTGGGCTTGCGCGCGAGGCAGACGTAGCGCCCGTGCAGGATCAGCCAATGGTGCGCGTGCAGCAGGAATTCGTGCGGCACCGCCCTGAGCAGGCCCTGCTCCACCTCGAGCGGGTCCTTGCCCGGCGCCAGGCCGGTGCGGTTGGCGACGCGGAAGATGTGCGTGTCGACCGCGATGGTCGGCTCGCCGAAGGCGACGTTGAGCACTACGTTGGCGGTCTTGCGGCCGACGCCCGGCAGGCTTTCCAGCGCCGCGCGATCCGCGGGGACTTCGCCGCCGTGCCTGTCGAGGAGCATCTTGGATAGTCCGATCACGTTCTTCGCTTTCGTGCGGAAGAGGCCGATCGTCTTGATGTATTCGGTCAGTCCGGCCTCGCCGAGCCCGACGATCTTCTCCGGCGTGTTCGCGACCGGGAACAGCTTCGCCGTGGCGAGATTGACCGACTTGTCGGTCGCCTGCGCCGACAGCACCACCGCCACCAGCAGCTCGAACGGATTGCGGTAGACGAGCTCGCTCCTCGGCTCCGGATTGGCCGCGCGCAGGCGCTCGAACAGCTCGCGGCGCTTGCGCGGGCTCACCGCGCCCTCGCTTTCAGGATCGCCGCAATCACCGCCCTGCGGCGCGCGGGCGTGGTCTCCGGGAGCGCGGCGCGCGCGCGCCTCTTCAGCGCGGCGGCGCGGCGCTTCGCCGCCGCCGCGTCGCGCGCCGTCCACGGCGCGGGCGTAGCCACCATCGCGATGCAATCGACCGGGCAGGGCGGCAGGCACAGCTCGCAGCCGATGCAGTAGTCGGCGATCACCGCGTGCAGGAAGCCCGGCGCCCCGGCGATGGCGTCCACCGGGCAGGCCTCGATGCAGCGCGCGCAGCCGATGCAGCGCGGCTCGTCGATCAGCGCGACCGCGGCCCGCTTCACAGCGGATGGAAGGCGCGGCCGGTGTCGCGCGCCAGGAACCGGTGGGTGACCCTCCCTTCGCTCACCTGGATTCCCGTCCTGAGGGAATCCGATAGCGAGTGCGAGGCGAGCTCGAGGACGAAGCGCAGCACGGCCTTGCCGAGGGCGAGGCTGGCGCTGCGCGCGACCGCGGCCGGCAGGTTCGGCACGCAGTAGTGCACCACGCCTTCCTCGACGTAGGCCGGCGCGCTGTGGCGGGTCGGGCGCGAGGTCTCCGCGATGCCGCCCTGGTCGATGCCGACGTCGACCAGCGCCGATCCGCGACGCATCGAGCGCAGCATCGCGCGCGTGATCAGCTTCGGCGACATCTGCCCGGGCTCGAGCACGCCGCCGATCACGAGGTCGGCGGAGCCGACGTGGCGGCCGATGTTTCCCGTGTCGAACGTCGCCTTCCGGTACAGCTTGCCCAGCTCGGCAAACCGCCTCCCCGTTTTCGAGACCACGACCACCTCCGCGCCCAGGCCGCTCGCGACGGCGAGGGCGTTCGAGCCGACGTTGCCGGCGCCGAGGATCGCGACCCTGCCCGGCGGCGCGCCGGCCCCGCCCGGCAGCAGCACGCCCGAGCCGCCGTTCTGCTTCTGCAGGCACCACATGCCCGCCTGCACCGCGAGCCGTCCGGCGATCGCCGACATCGGCGCGAGGATCGGCAGGCTGCCGTCGTCCTGCCCGACCGACTCGAACGCGATGAAGGTGGCGCCCGAGGCGAGCGCCGCCTCGAGCAGCGCCGGCTCCGGGCCGAAGTGCTGGAAGGCGAACACCGTCTGGCCCCTGCGCGGCAGGCTGTACTCCGCCTCCTGCAGCTCCTTCACCTTGACCACCAGCTCGCATTCCCAGGGGCTGCCCGCCCTCGCTCCCGAGGCGACGAACTCTTCGTCGGCGAAGCCGGCGCCCGCCCCCAGCCCGGGCTCGAACACCACCGCGTGGCCCGCGTCGCCCAGCGCGCGCACCTGCGGCGGCGTCAGCGCGACGCGGAACTCGCCGTCCTTGATTTCGCGCGGCAGGCCGATACGCATTTGCCGACCAGCTCCGGGCCCTCGTAGATCAGCCCCGTGTACAGCTGCACCAGGGTCGCGCCGGCGTCGAGCTTCTCCGCCGCGTCGGCCCCCGACATGATGCCGCCGACGCCGATCACGGGGATCTCGCCGTCCAGCGTCCTCGCGAGCAATCGCACCGCATGCGTCGCCCGCGCGCGCAGCGGTGCGCCGGAAAGCCCGCCGCTCTCCGAGGCGAACGGCAGCCCCTGCGCGCCCTCCCGCGACACGGTGGTGTTCGTCGCCACGACGCCGTCCATGCGCTCGCGGCGCAGGACCTGCGCGATCGACTCGAGCTCCGCGTCGCTGCAGTCGGGTGAGACCTTGACCGCGAGCGCCACCTGGCGGCCGTGCCGCTCGCGCAGCGCGTCGCGCTTCGCCCTGACCCTCGAGAGCAGCGCGGAGAGCGCGCCGGCATCCTGCAGGCCGCGCAGCCCAGGAGTGTTGGGCGAGGAAACGTTCAGGGTCACGTAGTCCACGTGCGGGTAGAGCTTTTCCAGGCAGAGCTCGTAGTCCTCGGCGGCGCGCTCGTTCGGCGTGTCCTTGTTCTTGCCGACGTTGACGCCGATGACGGATTTCCCTTCCCTGCGGGACGCCTTCAGGTATTCCAGAAACGCGTCCACGCCCACGCTGTTCAGCCCATAGCGGTTGATGAGGGCGCGCGCCTGCGGCAGGCGGAACAGGCGCGGCGGCGGGTTGCCCGCCTGCGGCCGCGGCGTGACGCCGCCGAGCTCGAGGAAGCCGAAGCCGAGCGCCGCCAGCGCCCCCACGTGCTGCGCCTGCTTGTCGAGCCCCGCCGCGAGGCCGACGGGATTGGCGAATTCCAGCCCCATGGCGCGCACCGGGCACGGCGCGGGCGGCGGCAGCAGCGCCGCTGCAAGGCGCGAGCATCTCAGCGCGACGGCGTGGGCGGTCTCGGGATCGAGCGCGAACAGGAGCGGCCGCGCCAGCACATAGAGCATGCGCTAGCCCAGGTCGTCGGGCGCGAGGCGGCGCCACTCGCCGCCGAAGAATCCTTCGATCGGCGCGAAGCGCGACTTGTACGCCATCTTCGGGCTTTCCTTGATCCAGTAGCCGAGGTAGAGGTAGGGCAGCCCGAGCGCCCTGCAGGCCTCGATCTGCCACATCACGTTGTAGGTGCCGAAGCTCGCACCGCCGCGGTCGGGCTCGAAGAAGGTGTAGACGGACGACAGGCCGTCGGGCAGGTAGTCGACGATGGACACCATCACCAGCTGGCCCTGGTCGCGGAACTCGACCAGGCGCGTGTCGACGCGGCTCTGCAGCAGGAAGTGCGAGTACTGGTCGCGGCTGTCGTTGTCCATGCCGCCGCCGGAGTGCCGGCGCGACTGGTAGCGCAGGTACAGGGCGTAGTGCTCGAGGCGGAACTTGAGCGGCTGCGCCTGCGAGGCGAGCTCCTCGTGCTGCGCCCAGGCGCGGCGCTGCGAGCGGCCGGCGCGGAACTCGCGCACCGGGATGCGCACCGGGACGCAGGCGCGGCAGCTGTCGCAGTGCGGCCGGTAGGTGAAGATGCCGCTGCGGCGGAAGCCGGCCTTGACCAGCTCGCCGTAGAGCTCCGTGTTGATCAGATGGCTCGGCGTCGCCACCTGCGAGCGCGCCATGCGCTCGGGCAGGTAGCTGCACGGGTACGGGGCGGTGACGTAGAACTGCAGTACCGCGTGCGGGAGGTCGTTAAGCCGAGACACGAGTCCATTTCCCCGGAGGTTCGGGGTAGTTTACCAACGTCGCGACGTGCCGCAAAAAGCCGCGGCGCGGGATTTCCCGGGCGCCGAGCGAGGCGAGCAGAGGCGTGCGCTGCTGGCAGTCGATCAGCGGAAAGCCGCGCGCGGCGAGCTCCGCGACCAGCGCCACCAGCGCCACCTTGGACGCGTCGGTGGCGCGCGCGAACATGGATTCGCCGTAGAACATGCGCCCGAGCGCGACGCCGTAGAGGCCGCCGGCGAGGCGCCCGTCCTTCCACGCCTCGAAGGAGTGCGCGTGGCCGGCGCGGTGCAGGCGCTGGTAGGCGAGGCGCATGTCCTCTCCCAGCCACGTGCCGCCTCCATCCTTGCGCGGCATCGCGCACGAGGCGATCACCTCCCTGAAGGCGGTATCGACGCGCACCTCGTAGCCCCTGTTGCGCACGCTCTTGGCGAGCGAGCGCGGCACCTTCAGCTCGTCGCAATAGAGCACCATGCGCGGGTCGGGCGACCACCACAGGATCGGCTCGTCGCCCGAGTACCACGGGAAGATGCCGCGCCGGTACGCCTCCAGCAGGCGCGGCAGCGACAGGTCGCCGCCGGCGCACAGCAAGCCGTCAGGGTCCTTCAGCGCGGTCTCGATCGGCGGAAAGGGGTCGTCCCTTTCCAGCCACCTCAACATTTGACCTGCTGGCGGCAGTAGTTCTCCAGCGGCTGCACCACGCAGGTGCCCGAGGCGGGGGCGCGGATCGCGCGTCCGCCCGTCTCCAGCGCCAGGCGGAACTCGAACTTCGCGAAGAACTGGCTGAACATCTCGCCGCCGAGAGTGCCGACCGCGGTCAGCCCGTCGCTCGCGGGATCGTACTCGAGCAGAATCGCGGCGAGCGGCTGCGGCGCCGGCCCGGCCACGACGCGCGCGCCCTCGGCGGGGTCGTACTGGCTGTGCTCGGAGCAGCAGTGAATGACGTGCGCCGGGCTGTTGCCGACGCTCTTCTCGGCGCGATAGCTGATGAAGCTGATCTCGCGCGTCGGGTAGCTCATGCGGTGGGCGCAGATTGCCGAATACGCCACGATCGACCGCTGCCGCCCGACGCCGCCGCGCCACTCGTAGCTGCGATGGTCGGCGGTGAGCAGCCGGGTCGCGGCGCCCGCCGGCCTGCCGAGGTTGAGCAGGAAGCACGGCGTCGTCGCGTACGGGTAGTTGAAGATCAGGTTGCGCTCGGCCGGCACCGCCGACGCCCTGAGCGGCGCGGCCTGCGGATCGATCAGCCGCGCGCGGCCGTAGAAGCGCGCCGTCGCGTCCGCCGCCGCCAGGTCGGCCGGCGCGGCCGCCGCCGCCGCGGTGGTCGCGGCGCAGATGCGGATGAATTCGCGGCGCTCCACGCGCCGGATTCTATCCAACCGCGCTAGAAGTTGTAGCCCTTCTCGTCGTGCAGCACGCATGCACCGGGACGAAGCATACCGGAATTCAGCGCAGGTCCTCGGCGTGAAAGCCGTACTCGCCGCGGCCGCGGTCGGCGAACCAGCGCCGCAGCGTCAGGCCGACGGTGCGGAAGGCGATCTGCTCCCACGGCACCGCCGCCTCCTCGAACAGCGCCACCTCCAGGCTCTCGACGCCCGGGCGGAAGTCGAGGTCGAGCAGCCGCGCGCGGAAGAACACGTGCACCTGGTTCACGCGCGGCACCGAGATCATGCTGAACGGCGGCTCCAGCGCGACGCGCGCGCCGGCCTCCTCGAGCGTCTCGCGCAGCGCCGCGTCGCCGGTGGTCTCGTCGTTCTCCATGAAGCCGGCGGGCAGCGTCCAGTAGCCGTAGCGCGGCTCGATCGCGCGCCGGCACAGCAGCACGCGCCCCTCCCATTCCGGCACCGTGCCGACCACCAGCTTGGGGTTCTGGTAGTGGACCGTGCCGCAGGCCTCGCACACGTCGCGCGGCAGCGAGTCGCCCGGCGGCACGCGCCGGGCGAGCGCCGCGCCGCAGTTAGCGCAGTATTTCATCGAGCTGCGAGACCACGCGGTCCGGCGCGAAGCCGGTGAGGTCCACCGGCGCCCCGCTGCGGTTGATCCAGAACACCGTGAAGCCGAACGACTTGGCGCCGATCGCGTCCCAGCAGTTGGACGAGACGAAGCCGATGTCGCGCGCGGGCACGCCGAGCTTCTCGACCGCGAACGCGTAGACCGCGGGCGCCGGCTTGAAGATCTTCAGCGGGTCGACGCTCAGCACCGCGTCGAAGGTCTTCTCCATGCCGCGGTTCCGCACCAGCGGCTCGATCATGTCGGGCGAGCCGTTGGTGAGGATCGCGAGCTTGCGCTCCTTCAGGCGCGCGAGCGCGGGCGGCACGTCGGGGTAGGGCGCGAGGTTCAGGTATTCCGCCATCAGCGCCGCCGTGCGCGGCTCGTCGCGCGGCAGCAGCAGCGACTCGCACGAATACTGCAGCGCCTCGCGCGTGATCTGTGAGAACGGCGCGTAGCGCCCCATCAGGCTGCGCTGCCAGGTGTACTCGAGCTGCTTCGCGCGCCAGAGCTGCGACAGCGCGGCGCCCTTGCCGGGCCAGAACTGCTCGGCGCGCGCGAGCACGGAATGCACGTCGAAGAGGGTGCCGTAGGCATCGAACACGAGAGCGGCGGGCATGCGGCGCGGTCCTTTCTTGCTGAAGGCTTCCCTTTCGATGATACGCTTGCTCCCCGCGTGGGCACGAACCGCTACGACGAGCTGTATCGCGCCTGGCGCTGGGACGTCCCCGGGCGCTTCAACGTCGCGCACGCCTGCTGCGGCCGCTGGGCTGCCGACCGCTCGCGCTTCGCGCTGTACTGGGAGGACGAGTCGGGCGCCGCCGCGCGCTACAGCTTCTGGGACGTGCAGCGGGAGGCGAACCGTCTCTCCAATGCGCTCGCGGCGCTCGGCGTCGGCCGGGGCGACCGCGTCGCGCTGATCCTGCCGCAGCGCCCGGAGACGGCGATCGCCTACATCGCGCTGTTCCAGATGGGCGCGGTCGCGTTGCCGCTGTCGCACCTGTTCGGCCCCGAGGCGCTCGAGTACCGGATGGAGCACGCCGGCGCCAGCGTGGCGCTGGTGGAGCCGTCGACGATCGCCAACCTGTGGGCGGTGAAGGACCGGCTGCCGGGCCTGAAGCACGTGATCGGCGTCGGCGGGGCGAGGGAAGCCGGGGTGCAGGCCTACGAGGATCTGCTGGCGCGGTCTTCCTCCGGGTTTGCCTGCCTGGAAACCAGTTCCGACGATCCCTGCCTGATCATCTATACGAGCGGCACCACCGGCGCGCCGAAGGGTGCGCTGCAGGCGCACCGCCTCCTCGTCGGCAACCTGCCCGGCTTCGTCTACTCGCACGACTTCTTTCCCAGGCCCGGGGACGTCTTCTGGTCGCCCGCCGACTGGGCGTGGGCCGGCGGCCTGTTCGACGCGTTGCTGCCGACCTGGTACTTCGGCCTGCCGATCCTCGGCTACCGGGGCCGCTTCGACGCGGAGCGGGCCTATTACCTGCTCGAGAAATACGGCATCAGGAACTCGTTTCTTTTTCCCACCGCTCTGAAGCTGATGATGAAGGCCGTTCCGGCGCCCAGGGATAAATACGGCCTGGACCTCAGGTCGATCATGAGCGCCGGCGAATCCGTGGGCGTCACCGTCATCGAGTGGGCGAGGGAGCAGCTCGGCGTCACGATCAACGAGATGTTCGGCCAGACCGAGATCAACTACGTGGTCGGGAACTGCCAGGCCGCCTGGCCGGTGAAGCCGGGCTCGATCGGGCGGCCGTATCCAGGGCACCGCGTGGCGGTGATCGACGATAAGGGCAACGAGGTGCCGCGCGGCGAGCTCGGCGAGATCGCGGTCGCGCGCACCATAAACGGCCAGCGCGACCCTGTTCATTTCCTGGAGTACTGGAAGAACCCCGAGGCGACGCGCGACAAGTACATTGGCGACTGGGGCTGCACCGGCGACCAGGGGCGCATGGACGAGGACGGCTACCTCTGGTATCAGGGGCGCTCGGACGACGTCATCAAGTCCTCCGGCTACCGCATCGGCCCGGCGGAGATCGAGTCCTGCCTGGTCAAGCATCCCGCGGTGGCAAACGCCGCGGTGATCGGCAAGCCCGACGCGGCGCGCGGCGCGATCGTCAAGGCCTTCATCGTGCTGCAGCCGGGCAGCGTCGCCTCGGCGGGGCTGATCGAGGAGATCCAGAAGCACGTGCGCGGGCGGCTCGCGCCGTACGAATATCCGCGCGAGATCGAGTTCATCGAGGCGCTGCCGATGACCACCACCAGCAAGGTGCAGAGGAAGGAGCTGCGCAAGCGCGAGCAGGCGAAGCAGGAGCAGTGATGCAGCTGCTGCTCCTGGGCGGCGGCCACGCTCACGCCGGGGCGCTGCTGGCGTTCGCGAAGTCGCCGCCCGGGGCGCAGGTGAAGCTGGTCTCGCCTGCCCCGGTGCACACGTACTCGGGCATGGTTCCCGGCGTGATCGCCGGGCACTACGCGCCGGAGGAGGCGCAGATCGACCTCGCGCGCCTCTGCGGGCGCGCCGGCGCCGAGCTCATCGTCGGATCGGTGGCGGCGATCGACGCGGCGGCGAGGCGCGTCCGCCTGGCGGACGGCCGCGAACTGCCCTACGACTTTGCCTCGCTCAACCTCGGCTCGCTGCCGGCAACGGCGACGCCGGGAAGCGCGCAATACGCCGCAGGGGCGAAGCCGTTCGAGCATTTTTTCTCGCAGTGGGAGGCGGCGCGGGCGGCGGTGCGGCGCGTCGCGGTGGTCGGGGGCGGCGCCGCCGGCGTCGAGATGGCGATGGCGGTGCGCCACCGAGTGCCGGCGGCCGAAGTCGTCCTCTATTCCGATCGGCGCATGTTCGAGGGCCGCGTCGAGGCGCGCGTCGAGGCGGCGCTCGAGCGCTGCGGGGTGCAGCTCCGGCGCGACATGGCGGTGACGGCGGTAGAGCCGGGTCCGACCGTCGTTACGGCGGCGGCCTGGCGGCGCGTCGATTTCGTCCTCTGGGTCGCGGGTGCGGCATCGCCGCCGCTGCTCGCCGCCTCCGGCCTGGCGACCGACGCGGGCGGCTTCGCGCTGGTCGACACGAGCCTGCGAAGCGTGTCGCATGCGGAAGTGTTTGCCGCCGGCGACTGCGCCTCGATCCTCGGCCACGCGCACCCGAAGTCCGGCGTCTACGCGGTCAGGCACGCGCCGGTGCTGGCGGCGAACCTGAAGGCCGCGCTGCGGGGCCACACGCTGCGCGAATACGCGCCGCAGCGCCGGCAGCTCGCCTTGCTCAGCTGCGGCGGCAAGTACGCCATCGCGAGCCGCGGCCGCTGGTCGGCGGAAGGCGCCTGGTGCTGGCGCTGGAAGGACTGGCTCGACCGCCGCTGGCTCGCGCGCTTCCGCTAGCTCGAAGGCCGCAGCCCGAAAACAGGGTCAGACCACGCTTTCCGCGGCTGTCGGGAAAATAAACGTGGTCTGACCCTGTTTTCAGCGCGGGCGGGAGGCGACCAGCATCTTGCCGTCGGCCTCGACCGCGACCTCGCCGCGCTGGTTGGTGGCGACCGCGCTCATCTCGACGATGCCGCCCTTGTGCTTCGGCTTGTCGGACTTGGCGCGTACGGTCCAGCGCGTGGTGAGCGTGTCGCCCGCGCGCACCGGCGCCCTGAAGCGGCAGGCGTGCTCGAGGTACGCGATCGCGGTCCCCGCGAAGTACATGCCCGCGGGCGCCGAGACGAGCGCGCTGGTGAAGGGGCCGTGCAGCACGCGGCCGCCGAACAGCGAGCGCTTCGAGAACTCCTCGTCGACGTGCAGCGGGTTGAAATCGCCGAACATGCCGGCCGCCTGCACGATGTGCGCCTCGGTGACCGTGAGGCTGGAGCCGAAGCTGTCGCCGACCGCGACCTCGTCGTACCACTTGCCGTGAAAGACCATGCTTCTCCCTTGCGGCGGCGACGGTAGAATTTCGGACGGCGCCAAAGACGCTGGCGCCCCAGACACGAATCGAACGTGCGACCTGCCCCTTAGGAGTTTAAGTCAGAGAATCTTTCCGTATCTTTCTCGTGCTTTCTCAGCGTTGATGATTCTATAGGAACCAAATGCTTGCGATCCAAGAGAGGACGACGGTGCTATGCTGGAATTACACTAATTATTATGAAACTCCTAGCACCCGCCTAGCACCAAAGTACATACGTGCGCGTCGTCAGAATCCACCTCACAAAAGCCTCGATAGCATTGCTTCGGCCACCGCTGGATGAAAGGCGCCTCTATTACTACGATACGAAGACGCGCGGCCTTGCAGTCGCAGTTACGCGCGCCGGTAGTAAGTCTTTCGTCGTCTATAGATGGGTAAGAGGGCGGCCCGAGCGTGTGACGCTCGGCCGCTGCTCAGACGGTAGTACAGCAGGCCTATCGATTGAGCAGGCTCGCAAGGCGGCCGCGGAGATAAATCTGGCGATCGCGAAGGGGGAGAATCCGAATGACAGAAAACGAGAACTGCGGAAGGAGCTAACGCTTCGGGGATTGTTTGAGCTTTATGAGAGCCGGCATTGCGAAGTGCACAACCGGCGTCCCGACAAACCTAAGGCGAACTACCGCCTTTATCTGTCACACTGGAGCGGTCGGCGGTTGTCTCAGATTAAACGAGCCGACGTGCAGGCCCTTCACGCGAAGCTTGGCAAGGAGATTGGGCAAGTCACGGCGAACATCGCGATAAAGCTTTTACGGTCGATGTTTAATCGCGCAATCGATTGGGAGTTGTGGGATCAGCCCAACCCTGTTCGTGGAATCAGAATGTTTGTGGAGAAGTCGCGCGATCGGTTCCTTCAGCCAGATGAACTGCCTCGCTTCTTCGAGGCACTGAATGGAGATTCGGATGAGTTGGTTCGGGACTTCGTCTGCCTCGCCCTTCTTACGGGCGCGCGGAAGGCCAACCTCTTGGCTATGCAGTTCAAAGACATCAGCTTCGAGCGCGCGGAGTGGAGAATTCCCGAAACGAAAAGCGGGACGCCACACACCGTT
>Ga0335085_10009739_pt1 | contig 14459 bp, 11 predicted proteins | sample Lox_Sample_45_FD_206712 | JGI IMG/M metagenome (GOLD analysis project Ga0335085, IMG submission 206712) | Soil microbial communities from Loxahatchee National Wildlife Refuge, Florida, United States - Lox_Sample_4.5 | ecosystem: Environmental > Terrestrial > Soil > Wetlands | place: USA...
CAAGGCATGGAGGCGCTCCGAAATCGCAAAGGTATCGACTCCGGCGGCAGCGATCTCAATTCCCGCACGTCGTCCCCACTCGACGATGGCGCGCACTCGCGCCTCGGAGGATGGGTTCACAAGGACATCCCCGACGTAGCGACTGTCAATCTTAACCATCGCGATCGGCAAGTCCTCGAGCAGCGCAAGCTGTTCGATCTCCCCGGCCACGCCGTCGATGCACAGCCGTGTACCACGCATCAGACACCTCATGCTTGCGAGTCGCATCAGGAATCCGCGGTCCGTACGCAGCCGTTGCACCAACGAGGACTCACGGATCTCAATCGTGAACCGCGACGCGAGGCGCGCGGCCGACAGTTCCTGGTCCAGAAAGTCTGCGAATGCAGGAACTGCCAGCGATTGGCACCCGACATTCAACGACGTGATCAAATCCGCCCGGTTGATCTGCCCCTCGTGTTTGCCCAGAGCGCGCAGGGCATGCCGCACGACATGTTGGTCCGCCGACGATATGAAGTCACGGGTGGTTCGCAAATCACGCGTATGCGCACGCAGGCTCGGCGACAGCTCAAATCCGGCGAGCTCGGTGGTCTCCAGGGTGACAATTTCCTGAGCCTGCAGACACACTTCGGTGACAGGACCTACGGGGCGTGAACTGCTGGCTTTACCGGCGAGCCTGGCGCGTATGGCGGCGTGGGGACTTCGGCGTATTGGGACCGCTACCGGATTGCGGCCGGCTCGTGCCCGATGCTCGAAGGGTGTGGTGCTTAGCGCCAGCTCAATCGCGGCTCGAAGCACGCTGGGCGGACAGGGCTTCAGCAGTAGCCGAACAATGCCAGCCTCATTGATCGCGCGCGCTGCCGCCTCGACGGTTACCTGCCCCGTCAGAAGAATTCGTCCACTAGTCGGAAACTCGCGGCCCACTATGGTGAGAAGTTCCGAGCCACACATTCCGGGCATGAGTTCATCTGCGACAATGACATCAAACTGCTCACGCCGACACATGTGCAGCGCTAGCTCCGGTGATGTCGCCGTGTTGATGCGGTACGAATGGTCACGTAGCGCTCGTCGAATGCCTGCGACGACGTGTGGCTCGTCATCGACGAACAGCACTTTCGGCGTAAATTGGCCGGTCCCGGCGACGCCGTCCGGTGTGAGGACCTCTGCGCAACTCTGAGCACTGGCCATGCGAACATACCTCATTGGCAAAGAATGCAAACGGGAGTCCTGATTCGCGCGAGCGGCGAGTGTCGAGGATTCTGCTGCTCTTGGTGGCAGAATCCAACGGGATTCGTTACATAAGCCCAATACTTTTTCCGATGAACCGCATTTGCCAGTCTCATGCGTTCAGATTGCCTTCCCGTTCGCGAACGACACTACGGTTAGCGTTATGCTCCAAGGCCCGTGACCTACAAAGCGGGGCACAAAGCGCGATTCGTTGACAGCCCGGAGCTGCAACAAGTTGTCGGCCGGTTCGGCTCGACCGTCGCCGGAGGTGTATTGGCCAGATACTCTCGATCCCTAGTTCGTGCGACGGCCGGCCACAGCGCCCGATGCCTCCTCCACGAACGACGTTCGTCAGGGTGACGGCCTCTGTCATGGACGGCGTTATTTTTATGCATGAATGTTGGAGGCCACTCGTGTCTGCACGGCTCAGGGCTCGAGGCTGCGAAGGACTAGGTTTTGAGTGCCGGAGAGCGATCGACAAAAGTGGCACTGCTCTCATCGCTCAAACTCTCGGTCCCGCCAAGCCGTAGGGGCGTGCTTCATTGGAGGCCTGGCACAGGATCTGGTCGCTGCCAGTAAAAGCGCGACGATGGCGTCACTGGCGGTGGAAATTACGTTTTTGCTACTACCAGCGGCCGCATACGAGACCGTGTTGCGCACATCGAATCTAGCGGCCCGGCGAGCGACGAGTTTCTGAACCTTCATGAGCAATCGGTGTCAAGATGCCCGGAATCGCAGGGAACTTGCAGCCTTCGACTGCAGACATCGCAACGTTCGTATAGCTTCGAGTCACAGCCACATTCCTGGCGGCAAGTTGACACCACTCCCACGCGATCACCCAATTGGAGCGGGTTTTGTTGGAATCAAACCCATTCCCACCGGACAGAAAATCCAAGGGGATCACTTGGGTGGCCAAGGACTCGATGTAGAGGGTCGACCTAAGATCCCCACCAACCCGATCGCGCCCCAACGGTCGCTGCGCCGTGGTGTCGGCGGCCAATACCGGCCCGAAATTAGGTAGCTACCGACCATCTGCGGTTGATCGAAGATCGAGAGGCCACTCGGGTGGGCCCGAGTGGCGCTGGCGTAATTCAATACCTCCCTCGATAAAGGTGATGCACAACCGCTCCGAGGGCGTGGGCAGACCGCCAACTAGCACCGGTTGGCACTTTGACTGTTTGCAACTCCCGAGTGACTGAGAATCAAAGGCGCCAGGCGACCTTGGCATAGATGCTGCGGTCGATCTGCTCGCGCAAGGCAGAAGGGAAGCCGTATTCCACATGGCGTGGTTGCAGCAAGTTTTGGCCAACCAGCGACAGCTCAAGACCTCTGCTCAGGTGCCAGGCCAGCCGCGTATCGAGGCTGAAATAGCTGGGCACTGTTCCGCGCGTAGCCGCGTTGTTCGTAACCAACTGGTCTACCCAGCGCAGCGCGTTATCCAATTCGATATTTCCGAACAGCGTCGCCGAGGAGCGCACCGCCACCTGCTGCTGCGGGTCCGACGTCTCGTTGAGCGCATTGCTGAGGTCGAACTGTCCTGGCTTGACGTGCAGGTGCTCCCGCAGCAGATCATAGCCCAGGTGCAGCGACCAGTTATCTAGAACCTGGTAGGTGCCGCTCAACTCGGCCCCGGCGGTGTGCCCTTCTAGATTGTTCTGGAAGAAAAGGGGAATGATTGTTGGCAATGTGATGCTGGTACTGCGCACCTCGTTGTAATCATTGAAGTAGGTGGATAGCGTCACTGACGTTCGACCATCGAACTGTGCGCGATAGCCGAGTTCGTAAGCGATTACCTCTTCCGACTTGAAATCGGCGGCGCCTTCCAGGATGACCAGCGTGGGCGGCGTCGGTTCCTTCAGATCTGCGTCGATACGGGAAGGGTCACGGACCGCGCGCGAAATAGCGCCCCATACTGCCTGGTTCTGCCACCCGCTCCACGCCACTCGCAGATTCGGTTCGTATTGGAATCCGGTGTAGTCGTTGTGTTCGATTTTGGAGCCCAGCGTCAGTGACAGATCACTGCGCAGCGCGATCTCATCCTGTAGAAAGGCGCTGTACAGATCCTGGTTCAGTGTGGTCGGAAAGAATCCAAGCCCTGGAGCGTTCTGCACCACATCATGCGTAAATCGATAGCCCACGCCCCAGATCAGGTGATGCACCGATCCGGTCTGCAATTGGTCTTGGAAATCCACATCCAAAGTCGTCAGGTCATCCTTCAGGAAGCCGGCCGGAGCAATCGGGATTGTCCCGATCAGGGTCTCAGCAACGGGGTCCACCAGATGGGTACGGTCATAGTAGGACTGCAGGCTCATCTGCGAGCCGCCGTCAGACGCATGAGTCCATTGGCCAACGATATTGCCACCGCCGGTGCGGGCGGTATTGTCGGCCTCCTCATTTTCGCGGCCGTCATAGACATCGCCGTGGACGCTTAGCGCGTCCTGTGCTGACAGCGCCGAATCCACGCGGAAACCGCCCTGCACCTGGTGCCACGAATCCTGAGCCGCGTTGCCATTGGCGATGGACTCATCGCCGCGGTCAAAATACTTGCCATAGACCCGAAACTGCGTCGCATCCCCTACACTGTCGCCATAACGGACCGTGCCGAACTCCTGGAGCTGGTTGCCGCCACCCCCCTCAACATACGCGCCCTGAGTATCGCCGGCCTTGCGCGTGATGATGTTGATGACGCCGTTGACCGCGTTGGCGCCCCAGAGCGTTCCGCCTGGACCGCTGATGACTTCGATGCGCTCGATGTCCTCCAATGGATAGTCCTGGACGTCCCAGAAGACGCCGGAAAAGAGCGGCGTGTAGACGGTGCGGCCATCGATCATGACCAGCAGCTTATTAGCCAGATCGGTATTAAATCCGCGGGCGCTGATTCCCCAGTCGTGGGAGTTTTTCTGCGCCACCTCCAGATTGTCGGCAAGACGCAGGGCCTCGGCAATACTCGTAGCCCCGGAACGCCGAATGTCTTCGCGCGTAATGACCTGAATCGCTGAAGCCGTCTGCAGCAACCGCTCAGGATGTCGAGACACCGAGGTCACCTCGACATTCATAAGCTGATCCAGGCTCAGGGATTTCAGGTTTTCAGTAGTGGTATCGGCCGCCTGCGCCGCCGCACCGCGCGGGCCGACTGCCATAAGCAGCGCCACCGCAGCGACCGTCGCGCATGAACAGGTCACCGACCTAATCAAGTGCCTTCCTCTGGCTACGCCTGGACAATAGGACCCTTCGGACCAGTGCCTTCTATGCGGCCAGCATAGGTGTCCCTGAATCGCCGGGATCTGCTCTGGATCACGGTTTAATCATTAACTTCCGCCTATAAATTGCTGTGGCGTCAGGTGTTAACGGCGCAGATCTTACGCGTGACTCGGTAATCTAATGCCCAAGTTCGCAAGGCTTCCAGGATGGCTCCTGGCGCTGCTGCTCGCTACCGCAGCACGCGCCACTGCGCCAGACGAATACCAGGTCGAAGCCGTTTTTCTGCTGCATTTCACGCAGTTCGTAGAATGGCCGGCGCAGGCTTTCAACGATGCGCATACCCCTTTTGTCATTGGGGTGCTGGGGCGGGATCCCTTCGGCTCCGCCTTGGATGAGGCCGTGCGCGGCGAATCCGTCAATGGACGCCCCTTGGTGGTAAAGCGTTTCGCCGACGTAACGGACCTTCGACCTTGCCAGATCCTGTTCATCGATCGCTCCGCGGCCCACGACGCGGATCACGTGATTGGGTCCCTGGCTCATAGTGGAACCTTGACCGTAAGTAACTTTGACGTTCCGGCCCCGGCAGACGTGATCATCCGTTTCCTCAATGAGGATCGGCGAATCCGCCTCAGGATCAATGTTGACTATGCGCGCAACGCCGGCCTGACCATCAGCTCCAAACTGCTGCGACCCGCCCAGGTCGTTGGCAGCATACCGGGGAGCTGAGCATGCAGTCCCCCGCACCCGCGATCCGCCGGCAATTGATACAGATGGTACTGTTGATCAGCGGGGCTGTGCTGCTGCTTACGGTGATCTCCCTGTTTGCCTATGACTTTGTGACCTTCAGGCAAAGCAGCCAGCGGCAGCTCGACACACTGGGCCGGGCCATTGCAGCCAACTCCACGGCGGCCCTGGCCTTCGACAATTCCGATGACGCGCAAACAGTACTGGCGGCATTCGAAGTGGACGCGCATGTCACCCATGCCGCGCTATACCGACTCGACGGCCGGCTGTTCGCCGTCTATCCCAGCAAGGCCGGTGGTGGGGTGCCCGCAAGCCTACAACCCGATGCCACCGGTTTCCGCTTCGACAATGGCGACTTAATCGACGTCCTAGCGGTCACTGAAGGTAGCCGACGCATGGGCACGCTTTTCCTGGAATCGGATCTGCGCGCCCTTTACGATCGCATGCGCGTCTACGCCGGAATCGTGACCCTGCTCGTGATCGCCGCTGCGGCACTTGCCTATGCCCTGTCGCGGCGGCTGCAGCATCGAATTTCCGGCCCGATCCTGGCATTGGCCCAGACGGCCAATGCCATCTCGACGCGTCACGACTATTCGGTCCGGGCCAACAAGGCCAATGTGTATGAGCTCGACCAGCTGACCGATGCCTTCAACCACATGCTGGGCACGATTCATAAATCGGAGGCGCGGCTGCACGTGCAATTGGGTCACCTAAGCCTATTGCAGCAGATCACACGCGCCATTGGCGAGCGTCAGGACCTCGCCAGCATCGCCCAGGTGGTCGTCAGCACACTCGAACGCAACATGCCGATCCAGTTCGGCTGCATCGCCCAGTACGATGCAACGTCTGGGGCACTTACCGTGATGACGGTAGGCGTCGCGAGCCAGGAATACGGTGAAAGGCTTGAGCTGGACAAGGGAGCCCAGATCTTGCTGGCTGAAAACGGACTCGAAGCCTGTGGCACCGGACAGCTGCTTCATGAGCCGGATACCCAACAGGTCGCCCTGCCCCTGCTGCAGCGTCTGGCGCACTGCGGCCTCGGTTCCGTGGTAATCGCGCCGCTGATCGCGGAACGAACCTTCTTCGGAGTTCTGCTTGCAGCCCGGCAGGACATTGACGCCTTCAGCAGTCCCGACTGCGAGTTCCTGAAGCAGTTGAGTGAGCACGTCGCGCTCGCCTCTCGTCAGGCAGAACTGAACAGCGCGCTGCAGATGGCCTATGATGACCTGCGCCGCAGTCAGCAGACGACCATGCAGCAGGAGCGTCTGCGGGCACTTGGACAGATTGCCAGTGGCATCGCTCATGACATCAACAACGCCATCTCGCCAGTCTCACTCTATACCGAGTCGCTGCTCGAACGTGAACCGAATCTCAGCGAGCGTGCCCGTTCCTATCTGACGACCATTCAAAGGGCGATTGCGGATGTCGCCGGCACGGTCTCCCGCATGCGCGAGTTCTACCGGCAGCGCGAGCCGCAACTGTCACTGTCACGCGTCGACCTGAACGTTACGGTTCAGGAAGCGCTGCAGCTCACCCACGCCCGGTGGAGCGACCTGCCCCAGCAGAAGGGCATCATGGTGGAGGTTCAGACCGATCTGGCGCCCGTCCCGGCCGAAGTCATGGTCGCCGAGGGCGAACTGCGCGATGCCCTGACCAACTTGATCTTCAATGCGGTGGATGCCATGCCGGAAGGTGGCACACTCACCATCCGCACACGCCGGATACTGGCAGCCTCGGCCGATGGGGCCGAGCGCGTCCACATCGAGATCAGCGACACCGGCATTGGCATGGACGAGGCCACTCAGCGCCGTTGCCTCGAACCATTCTTCACCACCAAGGGCGAGCGTGGCAGCGGCCTGGGGCTGGCCATGGTCTACGGAATGATCAGTCGCCACAGCGCCGAACTGCAGCTGGAAAGTACTCCGGGCCAGGGGAGTACCTTTCGGCTCATCTTTGCCGCGGCCGGCAATCTGCCCGTCAAGGAGCCCTCACCGGCGGTCACCTTTGAGAAGCGGCTGCTGCGCATTCTGCTGGTCGATGATGACCCGTTGCTCATGGGTTCACTGCAGGAGGTCCTGTTGTCAGACGGCCACGATGTTACGGCCAGCAATGGCGGTCAAGCTGCCATTGACACGTTCAACGAAGCCATGAAGTCCAACCAGCCCTTCTCGATCGTCATAACCGACCTCGGAATGCCCTATGTCGACGGACGACGCGTGGCAGCGGCCGTCAAGGAAGCATCGCCTCGAACCCCTGTGGTCCTCCTCACCGGTTGGGGCCAGAGGCTGGTCTCCGAGGGCGATATACCCCCGCACGTGGACCGAGTGCTGAATAAGCCGCCCCGCCTGATCGAGCTGCGTTCGGCCCTGATGGATCTGACGCGTAACGATGCGCAAGTGAAGATCGCGAGAGGCGTGACGCGATGAAAAACGCCCTTTTGATGGTGGTCGACGATGAAATGAGCCACATGCGCGCGCCGTGTGACACTCTCGGGTTCGAAGGCTATCGGGTCACTGGATCCGAGTCACCTGCCCAGGCCCTGCACGCCCTAAGCGAGAGTGAGTGCGAACTGCCGCTGACCCACATGATGATGCCGGAAATGGACGGCATCGAGCTGGACGTTAGTTTAACCGCATCGATTCCTGGCCACGACCTGTCAGGCCTTTCCTGGCGAAGGCGGAATCCTCACCTCCCATTGTGACCGCTCCTGCATTCTAAAAAAAGTATAGTGCCCAATCTTACTTCAGCGGTATCAGGGCTTTTCCCTAGACTCAATACTTCGCCGGCACTCAGGATCGGTCGATTCGTGCGCACGAGCATTCCAGACTTGTTTGCGACCGGCACCCGATCCATCACGTGTGCGCAACTGGTAGACGCGAAGACAGCCGCTCACCACTGGATCTACCGGCCACCCTTCGCCATCCAGGTCCGCAGGTGTCGAACGGCAGCTTTGACCGCTATTTGCTCGCTTTCAACCCATCCAGGTAATCCGCCCAGGCCTGCATCATCTGTCTTCGCTCAGTCAGGCGCTGGGCTTTGTTGTACGCAGCTCTGACTGCATTACGCTCCTGGTGGGCCAACTGCAACTCTATAAGGTCCGGGTGGAATCCCTGTTCATTCAGCAACGTAGAGGCAGTCGACCGAAATCCGTGCGCTGTTTGCTCGTCACTGGCGTACCCCAGTCGACGTAAGGCGGCATTCAGCGTGTTATTCGAAATGGGCCGCGAAGCGTTAAGTATCGAAGGGAAGAGGAGTTCCCGGTTGCCGCTCATGGAGCGTAAATCCTTAAGGATCGCCACTGCTTGACGAGCGAGAGGAACGACATGTTCAGTGCCCATCTTCATTCGTGTCGCCGGAATACGCCATGTCGGCTCGTGACTGTCCAAGTCGAATTCAGCCCATCGAGCCGCGCGTAACTCACCTGGGCGGACAAACACGAGCGGTGCCAACTTGAGTGCTGCAGTCGTCGCCAGATTCCCCTGAAAGCCATCGATGGCGCGCAGTAGTGCTCCCACCTCGGCGGGGTCGGTAATACTGGCGTAGTGCGTTTCCACCGGGTTCGCGATCGCCCCGCGTAGGTCTGCGGAGATATCGCGCTCTGCGAGGCCGGTCGCAATGGCGTATCGAGCGACTCGGCCAAAGATGCTACGCGTCCGCCGTGCCGTTTCGAGTCGCCCCCGCGCCTCAATTCTTCGCAGGCAGGTCAAAAGTTCAGGTGCGGTAATGCGTGAAATTGGGCGATTACCAAGCAACGGGAACACGAAGTTCTCAAGCCGGTCTCTATCTCGCTGCACTGTTCCTGGGTCAAGCCGCTTTGCCTGCTGCTTAAAAAATTCGTCAGCAATGTCCCGGAGGGTATGGGCACGCGCCTCCTTGTCTGCACGTCGTCCGGCGCTTGGATCGGTTCCCGATGCCACAAGTCGCCGCATATCTTCGCAACGATCACGGGCGAGCTTCAGCGGCACATCCGGATACACGCCCAAGCTCAACATCTTTTCGCGTCCGTCAAATCGATAACGCACTCGCCAGCCGCGACCACCTTTGGGGTCGACCAAAAGAAACAGCCCTCGCCCGTCGCTTAGCTTGTAAGGCTTAATACGAGGCTTCGCCGATTTGATGGCAATTTCGGTCAGCATGGAAGATTCTACCCATACCCCTCCAACTACCCGCAAATCTACCCACACCTGGAATTAGCTGTCAATGCACACACCCAGATGCCTATAGACACAAAAACGCTATGAATACAGGCAATTGTGGCGACGGAGTGGACAGGTATGGACAGCTGTGGACGCCCATGGACGAGAGGGAAATGGGGTGTGAGGGAATCGAACCCTCGACCAGCGGATTAAAAGTCCGATGCTCTACCGACTGAGCTAACACCCCAGGGATCCGGGGGTCGACCCGGCAGGGCGCGCATAATACTACAGCCACCGCGGCCCACGCTTAAGGACTCATGTCGCCATGAAAGTCTCGGATGCCCTGGAAAGCCGGATGAGCTGCCGGGCGTTTCTGCCCGACCCGGTCTCCGAAGCCACCATCAGACAGATTCTGCAATTGGCGCGGCGCGCGCCATCGGGCGGCAACCTGCAGCCCTGGTTCGTGGATGCGCTCACCGGTGCCCCTCTGGCCGCCCTGGTGGAACGCATCCGCGCCTTGGTGCCCGAGTATCCCCTGGGCTACCCGTCCGAGTATCCCGTGTATCCCTCGCCCCTGGGGGAACCGTACCGGACGCGCCGGTATCAGAACGGCGAGGACCTGTATGCGGCCATTGGCGTGCCGCGCAGCGACCGGCCCGCGCGGCTGCGCCAGTACGCCCGTAACTTCGCCGGTTTCGATGCGCCGGTGATGCTCTTCATCAGCATCGACCGCAGCATGGGCTCGGCGCAGTGGGCGGACCTCGGCATGTTCATGCAAAGCATCATGCTGCTGGCACGCGAGTTCGGGCTGCACACCTGTCCCCAGGAATCCTGGTCCGGGTGGTATTGCGAAGTGACCGAGGCTGTGGCGCTGCCCGCCCAGCGCATGCTGTTTTCCGGCATCGCCCTGGGCCATAAGGACGAGTCGGCGCCCATCAACCGGCTGCGCACCCCGCGGGCCGAGCTGGCGGAATTCGCCAGCTTTCGTGGATTCGGCTAGAGGTAGCGGGTTGGGTCGGGCGTGCCGGCCGCGGCAAAACCCTCGCGACGGATCCGGCACGAATCGCAGCGCCCGCAGGCCCGTCCGGTCGCATCGGCCTGGTAGCAGGACACGGTCAGGGAATAATCCACCCCGTGTTCGATCCCGGCACGAATGATCTGCGCCTTGCTCCAGCTGATCAGCGGCGCCTCGATTTGCAACGGCTGCCCCTGCACACCGGCGCGGGTCGCCAGTGCAGCCAGCCTTTGGAAAGCCGCGATGAACTCGGGTCGGCAGTCCGGATATCCCGAATAGTCCACGGCATTGACACCCACATGAATGCTGCGGGCCCCGAGCACTTCGGCCCAGCCTAGCGCCAGGGCGAGAAACAGGGTATTGCGCGCCGGCACATAGGTGATGGGAATGCCCGCGGTGGGCGACTCCGGTACGGCCAGCGTCGGATCGGTCAGCGCCGAACCGCCGATCCCGGCCAGATCCACCTGCATGATGCGGTGCTCGTGCGCGCCGAGCGCCGCCGCCACGCGCGCCGCGGCACGCAGTTCGGCCTCATGGCGCTGACCATAGGCGACCGAGAGCGCGTAACACTCCAGATCCGCATGCCGCGCCAGGGCCAGCACTGTCGCGGAATCCAGCCCGCCGGAGAGCAGCACCACCGCCCGTTCTCGACCGGTCATCTCATTTTCCCGGGACATTGCCCCACAGATACTTGTGCAGTTGCAGCTGGAAGCGCACCGGCAGGTGGTCCTCGAGCAGCCAGTCAGCCAGTTCACCGGGCTTGAGCTGCTCATGGCTGGGCGAGAACAGCACGGTGCAGCGCGCGGCGAGCTGCAGCTCCGCCAGCTTCGCGCGGCTCCACTCGTAGTCCTCGCGGCTGCAGATCACGAACTTGACCAGGTCCTTGGCATCCAGGCGCTGCAGCTCCGGGTAGCGATTGCGCGCCTCCTCACCGCTGCCGGGGGTCTTGACATCGACGACCTTGACCACCCGCGCATCCACCTCATCCAAGGGCATCGCCCCACTGGTCTCGAGTGACACGCGAAACCCGGCATCGCACAGCTCCCGCAGCAGCGCGGTACACCCCTTCTGAGCCAGCGGCTCGCCCCCAGTGACGCACACGTGAGGGGTCGCGTAGTCGCGCACTTTGCGGAGGATGTCCTCGAGTTCATACCACTGCCCGCCATGAAAGGCATACGCCGTGTCGCAGTACTGACAACGCAGCGGACAGCCGGTCAGGCGCACGAACACGGTGGGAATCCCTGCGGTGTCGGCCTCCCCCTGCAGCGAACGGAAAATCTCCGTGAGCTTCAGTCGCACCACTATTGGGCCGGCAACTGCAGGAGCCGCGCCGCCGCCAGGTTGGCCGCGTCCGAGCCCGGGTACTTGGTCGACACCGAGCTCAGCGTGGCGCGCGCCTGCGCCACGTGCTTGAGCTCAGCCTGCGTGTAGCCGAGCTTCAGGAGCGCATCGGGCGCCTTGCGCGAGTCCGGCCAGCGATCCAGCACCGTCTGAAAGGCGGCCGCCGCGCTTTGAAAATCGCGGGTCACGTAGTAGGACTCGCCGAGCCAGTACTGGGCATTGTCTGCCAGCGAGCTTTGCGGGTAGGCCTGCAGGAACTTCTGGAACGCCGCGATGGCATCGGTGTACTTGCCGGCCTTGAGGATGTCGAAGGCCTGATTGTAGGCCGCTTGGTCCGAACCCGCGCCGGCCGCCGCCGCGGGGGCGGCGCTGCCGGCGGCTTGCGCCGCGATGCGCTTGTCCAGATCCGCATACAGATCGCGCTGCTGCTTGCGCAGCGTCTCGTTGGCGTTCTCGAGCACCTCGATGCGCCCGCGCAACACGCTCAGTTCGTTCTGCAGCTGATCGGTGCGCTGCGCCAGACTGAGCAGACTCTGGTTCTGCACCACCCGTTCGATGTTGGTGGTGCGCGCATCCAGATCGCTGAGCTTGCCCTGCAGCACCGGATCCTCCTCCGGCGTGCTGGCACAGCCCCCCAGCCAGATCGTTGCTGCCCAGAGCGGCAGCCCTGCTGCCAGCGTCAGTACCTTGCCGCGCATCGCGCCTCCCCTGCGGATCACTGCACGTAGTTGATCGTGACGCGCCGGTTCTTGGACCAGGCGGCCTCATCATGGCCCTCCACGGCCGGGCGCTCGGCGCCGTAGCTCACCGTGCTCAGCTGCGTTTCCGCCACGCCCTGCAGCAGCATCGCACGGCGCACTGCCTGGGCCCGGCGCTCGCCCAAGCCGATGTTGTACTCGCGCGAGCCGCGCTCATCGGTATTGCCTTCCAGACGCACGTGCAGATTGGAGTGGCCGATGAGGTAGTGCGCATGGGCGGCGATCAGCGTGGTGCCCTCGGGCGAGAGCTCGCTGCTGTCGAATGCGAAGTAGATGTTTCGCTGCGCCAGGATACCCTCCTGGGGACCGGCGACATCATCGGTGCCGGTGACGGCGCCCGCTCCCGCTCCCAAGGCGCTGTTGCCGGCGGCGCCATTGGTCTGCGCTCCCGTGGCCGGCACCTGCGTCGCGGCCGCGGCGGTGCCGGTGTCCTTGGGGGGCTTGTGGCTGCAGGCGCCAAGGCTCACCAGGCAGGCCAGTAACATCAGACTCAGTAACTTTCGCATCGTGCTCTCCATCGATTCAGCAAAAAACTTGTACCACATCATCCCTGGGGGCGCGTAAAGGGCGCCCAGACCGGCTCGCGCACGTCGGCGGAGTCGGCGCGCAGGCGCTGCGAGGTCTGTCCGTCGACCGACACCCGCTGCAGCACGCTGTGGCCGCCCTCGATGCCGGCATAGATGATCATGGCGCCATTGGGCGCAAAACTCGGCGAGGCATCCAGCCGCCCGTGCGAGAGAATACGCACCGTGCCGCTGGCAAGGTCCTGCACCGCGATGCGGTAGTTGGCACCGTCCTGCGTCACCATCACCAGCTGGGTGCCATCCGGGGACAGGCGCGGCCGGGCGTTGTAGGAGCTGCCGAAGGTGAGGCGTTGCGGCTTCGCGCCGGGCTGGATTCCCTGGCGATAGATCTGCGGTCCGCCGGAGCGGTCGGAGGTGAAGTACACCGACTGGCCATCGGGCGACCAGGCCCCTTCGGTGTCGATGGACGGGCCTTCGGTCAGCCGCGTGAGCTGCTGGGTGCTCAGATCCAGGATGTAGAGGTTGGGTGTCCCGGCGCTGCCGCCGAGCGTCACGAGGAGCTTGCGCCCATCGGGCGACCAGGCCGGCGCACCGTTGATGCCGACGCGGCCGGATACCAGGCGCCGCTCGCCGCTGCTCACCTGCTGTACGTAGATCGAGGCGCGCTTGTTCTCAAAGGAGACATAGGCCAGCCATTGGCCATCCGGTGACCAGGCCGGGGACATCACCGGCTGGTGCGACTCGAGGATGACGCGGGCATTGGCGCCGTCCGCATCGGCCACCACCAGCTGATAGCGCTGCGCGGGCGGTGCGCCATCGACCGAGACGTAGGCAATGCGCGTGGCGAAGGCGCCGCGGATCCCCAGCACCTTTTCATAGATCACATCGCTGCAGCGGTGGGCGGCATCGCGCAGCGCCGCCGGGGTGCCGGTGAAGCGCGGGTTGGCAAGCTGCTGGCCGGTGAGCACATTGAGCAGCTCGAAATCCACCGCCACCTGGCCCGCCGCCAGCGGCGTGACCCGCCCCACCACCACGTAGTCGTTGCCGGCCGCCTTCCAGCTGGCAATTTGCACGTCCTGCGCGCGCGAGGGCGTCGCGGTCATGGCCGAACGCGCCATGGTCTTGAAGCGCCCGCTGCCCGCGAGGTCGTTCTGGATGATCTGCGCCACATCCACGCCATTGTCGGCACCGCCGCTGCTGGCGAAGGGCACGACGGCCACGGGGATGGGGTCGGTGACGCCCGAGGTGATTTCGATCTTCAGCTGCGCCCAGGTGCGCTGCGGCAGCCCCAGCACGCACAGCAGCGCCGCACACCAGGCCGAGCATCGTCGCAGGTCGCTATTCATCATTCGCATCAGTCCGTGGGTCTGAAGGTCACATCCAGATTGCGTTCAAACAAGGAGGGGTCCGGTGGCGCCGGCAGCGGCGAGGCGCGCAGCGCCGCATCCTGGATGGACTGCTTCACCGCCTCATCCCCGTTGCAGGCCCCCAGCTGCACATTGACGATCTCGCCCCC
>Ga0335085_10009740_pt1 | contig 14458 bp, 17 predicted proteins | sample Lox_Sample_45_FD_206712 | JGI IMG/M metagenome (GOLD analysis project Ga0335085, IMG submission 206712) | Soil microbial communities from Loxahatchee National Wildlife Refuge, Florida, United States - Lox_Sample_4.5 | ecosystem: Environmental > Terrestrial > Soil > Wetlands | place: USA...
TGCGGTCGAAGAAGCAGCCCAGCTCGTTCTCGAGCTCGTGGATGCGCTCGACCGCCTTCGTGACGAGCGTCCACGCGAGCTCCTGGTCCGGGAGCCACTTGCCGCCCTCGATCGTGTCCATGAAGTGCCGCTCGACGGAATCGCCCTCGGCGAGCGCCACGTTGTAGCCGCCCTGGACCATGCGCGTGCAGCCGCACTTTCCGAGCAGGCCCTTCACGGCGATCGTGACCGTGAGATCGGGACGCGCGCGCTTCGCGTGCAGCGCGGCGAAGAGCCCGGCGCCGCCGGCGCCGAGGATGAGGACGTCGGTCTGGGCGCGTCTCACGCGGGGATGACCGGGATAACCGGGGTCTGTCCCCGGTTTACGCGCGAGCCTCGAGGATCCAGAGGCGGGCGAGGTCGGCGGTGCCGTCGGTGCCGCGCACTTCCCTGAAGACCGAGACGGCCTTGGCGGCCTGGCCGGCCTTGAGCAGCGCTTCGCCGTAGAGCAGCTTCGCGTCCTCGGGGCGCTTGAGCAGGTCGCGCTTGATGCCCGTTTCCATGAGGCGCAGGCCCTTGTCGGTCTTGCCCTCGTAGACGTAGTTCAGGCCCACCTTCACGAGGTCGTTGCCGTCCTTCGCGGCCATCGCGTCCGCCTCTTCCCTGGCGCGGTTCCTCTGCGTCTCGGCGAGGCTCTTGGCGACGAGGTCGCGCAGGCGCTGGTGGCGCTCGGCCTGGTTGCCGGTGCCCAGGGCCTTCGAGTCGTAGCCCTTGTCCACGATCGCCTTCGCTTCGGCGGGAACGCCCGCCTGGAGCGCCAGCTGCGCCATCTCCATGTAGTCGTTCGTGTCGAGCGTCATGCCGATCGCCATGCGCAGGCGATAGACGTGCACGGCGAGCCGGTCGGAGGCGAAGCCGGGCTTCCTCTGCACGTGCGCGAGCAGGTCGATCCAGTAGTCCTTCTTCGGGTAGAAGAGGACGAGCTTCTCGATCGCGCCCACGTAGCCCGCGGTGTCCTTCTGGCGCTGGTAGCAGTTGGCGAGGATCTGGAGCTCTTCCTCCGAGGCCTTGCGCTCTTCGCTGCCGTTGCCGAGCATCTTGTTCACCGACGCGCAGTCGTTGCCGAGGTAGTAGCTCTGCAGCAGCACCGTGCGCATCGCCGAGTCCGTGCCGCCTTCCTTGAAGTAGCGCTGCGACCACTTCACCGCTTCGGCGTAGTCCTTCTTGTTGTAGTAGGCGACCGCGATGCCCTCGACGAGCGCCGTGGCTTCACGCCCGGACACCTTGCCGGAATCGAGCACCGCCATGTTGTTCTTGATCGTCGCGTCGTTGTCGCCCATGGACGAGGAGGCCGCGGCCTTCATCTGCGCGATGATCTGGTTCTCGTACGCGGTGCGGTTGGGCACCGCCTCGGCCTTCGCGATCTCGGCCATGGCCTCGCGGCCCTTGCGCTGCTTGATGAGGGCCTGGGCCGCCTGCAGGGGCTTGCCCACCTCGGGCCGTACGCCTTCGGCTCGCGCCGGGAGGCTCGCGGCGAAGAGCGCGAGGCTCGCGCACAGGACCACGTGCAGGGCAATGCGTTTCATCGTTGGTTCTCCCGTCAATCGTCCAGGAACTGCTCGGCTCCGATGAGGCCGATCTTGGTGATTCCCAGGCGCTGCGCGGCCGCCATCACGTGGGCCACGTGCTTGTAGGTCACGAGCTTGTTGGGCCGCAGATGGAACTCGGGCTGCACCGGAAGCGCCGCCGCGCTGCGGAACTTGGCGTCCAGCGTGGGAAGGTCCACCTGGTCGCCGTTCCATAGCACCGTGCCGTCGAAGTCCACGTCGATCTGCACGACCACGGGCGGCTCGGGCGGCGGGGGCGGATTGCCCACCGGCATGTTGAGCTTCACCGCGTGCGTCTGGATCGGGATCGTGATGATCAGCATGATGAGGAGCACCAGCATCACGTCGATCAGCGGCGTGGTGTTGATGTCCACCATCACTTCGGGATCGGCCGAGCGCCCTGCGCCAACATTCATTGCCATTGCTGCGTTCCTTGTCGTTGCGCGGCGGGCGCTAGAAGCCCGTCGCCGTGCGCACCGGCGGCTCGGTGATGAAGCCGATCTTGAGGATCGAGGCGCGCTGGCAGGTGGCGACCACGCGGCCCACCGACTCGTAGCGCGCGTTGCCGTCGGCGCGGATGTGGACCTCGGGCTGCGGCACGAGTGTCGCGATGCCCTTCAGCTTCTCGAACAGCGCCTTGGAGTCCTTCACGTACTCCATGCCCCAGAAGACGTCGCCATCCTTGTTGACGGAGATGACGATGTTCTCCGGCTTGGTCTGCGTCGGGACGTTGCGCTCCTTCGGCAGCTCCAGCGGGACGTTCTGCACCACCACTGGAATCGTGATGAGGAAGATGATGAGCAGCACCAGCATCACGTCCACGAGGGGCGTGGTGTTGATGGCGGCCATCACCTCCTGTTCGGCGCTTTCGGCGTCCTGGCCGACTGTCATTGCCATGTTTCGACTCCTGGCTGGCTGGGGACGCCTATCGCGCGACGGCCGACTGGGGCGCGCGCTTGCCGGCGCCGCCGCCGCTCATGAGCACCATGTGCAGGTCGGCGCCGAAGTTGCGCAGGTATTCCAGGGCCACCTTGTTGCGGCGGACGAGCCAGTTGTAGCCGAGCACCGCCGGCACCGCGACCGCGAGGCCGAAGGCCGTCATGATGAGCGCCTCGCCCACGGGGCCCGCGACCTTGTCGATCGAGGCCTGGCCCGCGATGCCGATGGCTGTAAGGGCGTGGTAGATGCCCCACACCGTGCCGAAGAGGCCGACGAACGGGGAGGTCGAGCCCACCGTCGCGAGGAACGCGAGGCCGTCCTGCAGGCGCGAAGCGACGTTGTCCACGGCGCGCTGCAGCGACATCGTGACCCACGTGTTCAGGTCGATCTGCTCGAGGAGCTTGCCCTCGTGGTGCTGCGTGGAGGAGATGCCGCTTTCGGCGATGTAGCGGAACGCGGTGCCTTCCTTGAGCTGGCCCGCGCCGTCGTTCACGGAGTTGGCGGCCCAGAACTTGGCGCGCACTTCACGCTCCTGGCGGAAGAGCTTGGACTGCTCCCACACCTTCACGAACATGATGTACCACGAGCCCATGGACATGATCACGAGGATGATCAGCACGCCGCGCGAGATGAAGTCGCCCTGCTTCCAGAGCGCCTCGAGGCCGTAGGGGTTCTCGATCACTTCCTTCTGCGTGCTGGCGTCCTGGCCGGCGCCGGGGGGCGGGGCGGGGGCCTTGGCAGTGTCGGCCGCCTGGGCGTGTGCCGTGACCGGCACGGCCACGAGGGCGACCGCGGAAGCGAGGCCGATGAACGCGGCCACGACGAGCGCCGTCAGTCGATTGGTCAATTTCATCTTGGTATCTCCGATTTACAGCGGACGCTAGTCCTTAAGGTTGAAGATGATTTCGTACTCGCCGATGAAGCCCACCGGCTCGGGGTTGAATTTCCACTGCGACAGCGCGCGGATCACCTCGCGGTCGAACGAGTGGTTGGTGGATTCCCGGATCTCCACGTTCGTCACGTCACCGTTCGGCGCCACGTGCACCCACGCCACCACGCGGCCCTCGACGCCTTCGCGCATGAGGTTGCGCGGGTAGGCGGGGCTCACGCGGTACTTGGCCACGTATTCCTTGCGGACCTTCGGCATCGGCGGCGCTTCCTGGCGCGCCACGGGCGGCGGTCCGGGCGGCGGCTTCTGCGTCGTCACGGCCTGGATCGTGGGCGCGGTCTGCACCACCGGCACCTGGATGTTGATCTCGGGCGGGGGGATGAAGGGCGGCGGCGGCGCCGCGAGCTTCGGCGGCGGCGGCGGAGGCGTCTCCGGCGGCGGCTTCTTGATCTCCTCGATGATCTTGGTCTCGAGCGGCTTCTTGAGCACCTCGATCACCGCGCGCCCGAGCCCATTGAGCAGCGCGTACCCCAGCGCGATGTGGAGGAGTACGACCATGGCGATGCTCGGCAGGTGCTTCGCCGGGTTTCGCTCGCGCTCTGCGTAGTTCACTTAACCGACCTCCTTGCTGCAGCGAAGGCCCATGTCAGGGCCCTGCCCGTGGCTGGCGCCATTCGTGGCGGCGCCTTGATCTGGGTGGCTGCGGGCTCTTAGTCTCCCCGTAAGTCCCGCGCCAGCTTTCGAAAAAACACGCGATTTTACCCCAATCCGACTTGATTCGGAAATCTCGGTAAACACACTGTTACATGGGAGTGGTAGTACTACTTGACACCCAGCCCGGCCAATGCCCGGGCGCGGCGCGCCCTCGCGGCGCGGTCCACGTCGTCGTACAGGCTCGCCCCGTGGCTGTCCATGGCGACCAGCAGCGGGCCGAATCCGCGCACGCGAAACTTCCACAGGGATTCGGGATTCAAGTCGTCCATGTCCACGTCCTCGATGGCCTCGACCCAGGTCGTCTCGAGCGCCGCGGTGCCGCCCACGACCGCGAGGTAGGCGCCCCCCAGCTCACGGAAGGCCGCCAGCGATTCCCTGCCCAGGCCGCCCTTGCCGACGATGAGGCGCGCGCCGAGCTGGGCAATCATGGGCCGCGTGAAGCGCTCCATCCGCGCCGAGGTCGTGGTGCCTACGCAGACGGGCGCATAGCCGGTCGGATGCTGCGCCGAGGGCGCCACCTTGCGCACGTTGGGCGCGGTGTGGATCGCCGCATGGCCGCGCATGTCGAAGCGCGTCTTGCGCCCCTTGTCGAAGAGCGCGATCTGGTTCGCGTCGCGGATGCCGAAGAGCGTGCCCTCGATCGTCACCGTGTCGTTCACGTGCAGGCTGCGCGCCTGCTCCTCCGTGATCGGCATCTGGAATGCGTGGTGCGTCATCTGGAAACCCGCGGCTCGCGATGCCGGTCGAGGAACATGGCTAGAACCCGTACTCGACGCCGGCGGGCGTGAGCCAGGCGCGCGCGCGGCGCGCCGAATGGCACTGCATGTTCACCGCCACGGGGTTCATCGTGATGTGCGTCGCGGCGATCTCCACGTGCACCGCGAACGCGGTGGAATCGCCGCCCAGTCCCTGCGGCCCCACGCCCAGCGTATTCACCGCGGCGGTGAGGCTCTTCTCGAGCGCGGCGCCCTCGGGGTCGGGGCACACGGTGCCCAGGGGCCGCGTGGCGGCGCGCTTGGCGAGCGACACGCACAGGTCGGAGGTCCCGCCGATGCCCACGCCCACGATCGTCGGCGGACAGGTCTTGCCGCCCGCGTCGAGCACGCAATCGACGACGAACGCCTTGATGGCGCTCACGCCCTCGGCGGGGATCGCCATCTTCAGCCACGAGTTGTTCTCGCTGCCGCTGCCCTTCGGGATCATCTCGATCTCGAGGCGCTCGTCGGGGCCGAACTCCACGTGGATCGGCGGCACGCCCGGCCCGCACGACGTGTGCTCGTTCCTGCGCGTGATGGGATGCACGACCGAGGAGCGCAACGGATACTCGCGGGTGGCGCGCTCGCAGCCGCGGCGGATCGCCGCGGTGAGCTCCACGCCGTCGATCTCCACGCCGCGGCCGATCGTCACGTTGTAGATCGGGATGCCCGTGTCCTGGCACAGGAGGTTGTCGGTGTCCTCGGCCACCTTGATGTTGGCGATCATCGTGCCCAGCACCTTCTTCGCCGTGGCGTCGGTCTCTCCCGCGGCGAGGCGCGCGAAGCCTTCCTTCACGTCGGGCGGAAGGGCCTTCAACGCGCGCACGTAGAGCTCGCGCGCGACTTCCTCGACCTGTGCGGGATCGACCTTCATCAGTTGGCCTGCAGCTTCCTTTCCTTGATGATCCTGGCCCAGTGCGCGCTCTCCTCCTTGATGGCCGCGGCGAAATCCGCTGGCGAGTTGCCGACCGGGACCATGGCGAGCTTCTCGAGCCGCGCGCGGAACTCGTCGGAGGCGAGGATCTTCGCGCTGTCGCGATAGACCTTGTCCACGATCTCCTTCGGCGTGCCGGTGGGCGCGAGCAGCCCGAACCACCCGGTGTTCTCGAAGCCGGGAATCGTCTCGGAGGCCGCGGGCACGTCGGGCAGCTGCGGGCTGCGCTCCTTGCCCGTCACCGCGAGCGCACGAAGCTTGCCCTGCTTGATGAAGTTGATCGCCGCCGAGAGGTTGATCACCGCCGTGGAGATCTGCCCGCCCATCACGTCGGTGATCGCGTAGGCCTCGCCCTTGTACGGGACGTGCGTCATGTCCACGCCCGCGGAGTAGGCGAAGTTCTCGCCCGCGAGGTGCGTCTGGGTGCCGATGCCGGCGCTGCCGAACGTGACCTTGTTCGGATTGGCCTTCGCGTAGTCGATGAGGTCCTTCAGCGTCTTGAACGGCCCGTCGGGATTCACGATCACCACCTGCGGGCCCGAGGCCACGTTGGTGATGGCGACGAAGTCGTTCACGGGATCGTACGGCAGCGACTTGTACATGTACGGGTTCGCCGTGACGATGGAGCCCGACGTCATGAAGAGCGTGTAGCCGTCCGCGGGAGAATGCGCGGCCGCCTCGCCGCCGATGTTGCCGCCGGCGCCCGAACGGTTCTCGATCACGACCTGCTGCCCCCACGCTTCGCTCAGCTTCTGCCCGAGCAGCCGCGCCACCACGTCGGTCGCGCCGCCCGCGGGGAACGGCACGATCATCCTCACCGGCCTCGAGGGCCATGCGTCCGCCGCCGCCATCGCCGGGACGAGGGCCGCGAGGGCCAGCGCCAGGCAGGAAATGAATCGCCTCATGTTACGAATCCTCCTCGTTATGGTCTTTGTATCCGAAGCATAACGCTCAACGCGCGAGCGCGAACGCGAGGCCCACGGCCACCGCAAAACCCGCGGCGAGCGCGGCAAGCGTCTTGTGCCACTCCCGCCACGGCAGGAACTCGATCGCCAGCAGGCGAAGGCCGCCGGCCAGATGCGCGGCGAGCAGCGTCACCAGGATCCACTCGGCCACCTTCACCAGCGGCTGCTCGCTCCAGCGCAGGAAGGTCTCGAGCTTCGCCTCGCCCTGGATCGCCGTGCCCAGCGCGAGGAAATGCGCGGGCAGGAAGAGCGCGAGCGCGACGCCCGACGCGCGATGCACGGCGAAGGCCCACCAGCCCGGGTGCGAGCGCGCGGGCCGGATCACAGCACCACCGCCGCGACGGCGCGAAGGCCGAGGAACACGATCGCGAGCGCGATGGCGGCCATCGCCGCGTCCGCAGCCTTGCCGCGAAACCCGAGCCACTCGGAGGCGACGGTGCGCAATCCGATGGCGCCGTGGATGCCCGCCGCGAAGACGAAGAGCGAGTAGAACGCGCACCATGCGTAGTTGCCGTGGGTGCGTTCGAGGATCTCGTGGGCGGTGAGCCCGCCGCGCACCGCGAAGACCATCGTCGCGAGGTGCACCAGCACGCAGAAGGCGAGCACCGCCGCCGTGGCGCGCTGCGCCACCCACAGGCGCGCGCCGGCGCGCGGGCTCACGGCTCGCCTCCCAGCGCGAGGGCGAGCGTCGCGCGCTTCAACCCCGCGATGGAGCGCGTGGGCGAGAGCTTCTTCGGGCAATGCTCGGTGCAGCTCATCATCGTATGGCACGCGTGGCAGCCCGCGTCGCCCGCCACCGCATCAAGGCGCTCGCGCTTCGCGCCGTCGCGCTCGTCGTTCACGAGCGTCCACGCGCGGTTCAGCGCCGCGGGGCCGAGGTAGTCGCGGTTCCACTTCACGACGTCGCACGCGGCGTAGCAGACGCCGCAGCCGATGCACTCGACGCCCGCATCGGCCTCGCGGCGCGCGGGCGAATCGGGCCGCACCCTCGCGAATTCGTCGTTGCGCGTCGCCGTGGGCCTGAACTGCCCGCGCGAGCGCGCCCACTTGTCGAAGAATTCGCGCATGTCGGCGACCAGGTCCTTCACGACGGGCAGGTTCGCGAGCGGCGCGACCTGCAGCCGCCCGCCCGTCGCCACCTTGTCCACGTGCGTGCGGCAGGTCCAGCGGGGCTTGCCGTTCACCGTCATGGCGCACGACCCGCACATGCCGACGCGGCACGCGAAGCGATAGGACAGCGTGGGATCGAGGTGGCGCTGGATGTAGGTCACGGCATCGAGCACCGTCTGGCTCCCGCGGCGCGGGACCTCGAAGTCCTCGAAGCGGCCCTCGGCGCCGCCGCGCCATACCGAGACGTTGAGCTTCATTTCCATGCGAGCGCGCCCATCACGAGCGCGGCGAGGAACACAGTCTCGATCACGATCAGCATCACGGGCCTCAACCCCATGTCCACGAGCGACTTGAGCGACGTCTTCATGCCGATGGCCGCGATCGCAGTCACCAGGCACCAGCGCGAGACGATCGAGCCCGCGTCGATCACCGCATCCGGTATCCAGCCCGTGCTCGAGACGCCGACGAGCACCGCGAAGGCGACCGCGAACCACGGCAGGATCGGCGCCGCGTGCGCCGCCGTGGCGCCGCGCACGTGCAGCGCGAGGCCGATCGCGAAGCAGGCGGGCAGGAGCATTGCCACGCGAAGCAGCTTCACGATCGTCGCGGCGTCCCCGGTCTCCTGCGAGAGGCTGTAGCCCGCGCCCACGACCTGGGCCACGTCGTGGATCGTGCCGCCGAGGAAGATGCCCGCGGCGTGATGGTCGAAGCCCAGCGAATGCACGAGGATCGGATAGAGGATCATCGCGAGCGTCGATAGCGCCGTGATGCCGATCACCGTGAAGCTCGCGTCGCGCTCGGAGTTGGCGCCCTTGGGCAGGATCGACGCGATGGCGAGCGCGGCCGAGGCGCCGCAGATCGCGACCGCGCCTCCGGTGAGCGTGCCCAGCGCGCTGCCGAGCTTGAGCATCCGCGCGATGGCGATGCCGCACAGGATCGTGAGGGTCACGGACACCACCACCATCACGATGGCGTGCCATCCCAGGGCCTGCACCTGGGCGATCGTGATGCGCAGGCCCAGCAGCGCCACGCCGGTGCGCAGCACGAGCGACGAGGCCATCTGGACGCCCGGCAGGCACCGCCCTTCTTCCCCGAGGAAATTGAGCGCCATGCCCAGCAACAGCGCGAAGAGCATCGCGGACGCCTTGTACTGGTCGGACAGGAACGTTGCCGCGATCGCGACGACACCCGCCACGACGAGCCCCGGCCAGGCCGCGCGCAATTGGTTCACGGCCGCAACACGATCTTGGCCGCGGCGCTGCGGCCTTCATGCAGGTCGCGAAACGCGCGCGCGCCTTCCGCAAGCGGGCGCTCCTCCACCCAGGCGAGGTCGCCGAAGGCGCCCGCCTGCAACGCCGCCACGGTCGCCCGCAGGTCCGCCGTCGAATAGGTGTACGTGCCCAGCAGCGTGATCTCCGCGAGCGTGAGCTTGCGCATGTCGATCTCGCTCGCCCAGTCCTGCAATCCGACGTGCATGATCACGCCGCCGGGCTTGACCGCGGCGAACGCAGCGTTGCGCGTGGCCTTGGCGCCGACCGCATCGACGACGAGGTCCATGGTGTTGTCCGCGACCGCCTTGTCCGCGAGGGGATCGAACGCATGCACCCCCGCGTGCTTCGCCACCGATGCGCGCCTGAGCGCGTTGGTCTCCGCCACGCGGATGTCGGCGCAACCGTAGTGCCTCGCGAGAAGCGCCACGAGCATTCCGATGGCGCCGCCGCCGATCACGAGGAGCTTCGCCTCGCCGAGCGGGCGCTGCATCGCGCGCATGGAGAGGTTGAGCGCGTGCAGCGCGGTGGCGGCAGGTTCCGTGAGCGCCGCGGTGCGCGCATCCATCGCCGGCGGGATTTCCACGAGGCTCGAGGCCGGGATCGACATGCGCTCGGCAAAGGCGCCCGGGCGCGTCATGCCGACCATCGTGCGGTTCGCGCAGAGATTGTTGCGGCCCTGCACGCAGTATTCGCAGTGGCCGCAGGTGATGAGGGGATTGGCGGTGAAGCGCTTCCCCACGAACGGGCCGGCGATGACGGTGCCCGCGAGCTCGTGCCCGAGGATCAACGGCGGATTGCGGCGCGGATCGTGGCCGTGGTAGGCGTGCATGTCGGAGCCGCAGATGCCGACGGCGTCGATCCTGAGCACGACCTCGCCCGCGGCGAGCTGCGGATCGGGCTCGTCGCGATACGTGACTTCCAGCGGGTGGGTGTAGACGAGGGCTTTCATGAAGTCATTTCGCCGTGAAACCTCCATCGACGGGCAGCGTCTGCCCGGTGACGTAGTCGGATGCGGGGCTGCAGAAGAATACGGCGGCGGCCTGCAGGTCCGCGAGCTCGCCGTTGCGGCCCACCGCGGTCTGCTTCGCCAGCGCAGCCACGCGCTCCCTGTCGGCGTAGATCGGGCCCGTGAGCGCCGTGGGAAAGAATCCCGGCGCGATCGCGTTGGCGTTGATGCCGAAGGGCGACCACGACTCGGCCATGTGCCGCGTGAGCTGCACGATGCCGCCCTTCGCGGCGCCGTACGCGGTGCCGTTCGTGAAAGCGCGGTAGGACTGCAGCGAGGCGATGTTGAGGATGCGTCCCCAGCGCTTCGCCTTCATCGCTTCCACGAGATGGCGCGAGAGGAAGAAGGGCGCCGAGAGCATCACCTCGATCTGCTCGTCCCACGCCGCGTCGGTCACCTGGTCGGCATGCTGGCGGTGGTTCAGTCCCGCCGCGTGCACGACGATGTCGATGGCGCCGAAGGGCCGGGCCGCGGATGCCGCGATCTCGCCCAACGAGGCGCGATGGCCCACGTCGCCCGCCACGCTCGCGGCCTTGCCGCCGGCCTCCGCGATCGCGGCCTTCGCTTCGTCGAGCGGGGCCTCGCGCCGCCCGCAGAGCACGACGCTCGCCCCCGCCTGCGCGAGCGCTTCGGCGATCGCCCGCCCGATGCCCGAGCCCGCGCCCGTCACGAGCGCGTTGCGGCCGTCGATGCGGAAGCGGTCGAGGACGCCGGTCACGCGATCACGCCTTCACCGGATCGCCCAGCGCGAATCGGTCCTTCGGAAAATACTTCCCGAGGCGATCGTCGGCGGTGCGCGCATGCGCCTCCATCCCCTCGAGGCGCGAGATGCGTGCCGTCACCTGGCCGATCTGGCGGTTGGCCTCGCGCGACATGCGCTGCCACGTGAGCGTCTTCACGAACTTGTGCACCGACAGCCCCCCCGAGTAGCGCGCCGCGCCCTTGGTGGGAAGGATGTGGTTCGGTCCCGAGGTCTTGTCGCCGAAGGCGACCGTGGTCTCCTCGCCGAGGAAGAGCGAGCCGTAGTTGGTGAGGCGCGAGAGCCACCAGTCGAGGTCCCTCGCGTGCACCTCGAGGTGCTCGCTCGCGTAGCGGTCGGACGTGGCCGCCACTTCCTCGCGCGTGTCGCAGAGCACCACCTCGCCGTAGTCGCGCCACGCCGACCCGGCCGCGTCCTTGGCCGTGGGCGGCAGCGCATCGATCAGTTCGGGCACGCGCTGAATCACCGCTTCGGCGAGCGCGCGCGAGTCGGTGAAGAGCCACGCGGGCGACTCGTGCCCGTGCTCGGCCTGGCCCACGAGGTCGCTCGCGACGATCTGCGCGTCGGCCGAATCGTCCGCGATCACGGCGACTTCCGACGGGCCCGCGAACACGTCGATGCCGACGCGCCCGAAGAGCAGGCGCTTGGCCTCCGCGACGTACTTGTTGCCCGGCCCCACGATGATGTCCGCGGGCGGCGCGCCGAACAGGCCATAGGCCATGGCGGCGATCGCCTGCACGCCGCCCAGCGTCATCACGCGATCGGCGCCCGCGACCTTCATCGCGTAGAGCACGTACGGATGGATGCCTTCGCCCTTGTACGGCGTGGAGCACGCGACGACTGTCGGAACGCCCGCCTCCTTCGCCGTGGCGATGCTCATGTACGCCGAGGCGATGTGCGCATAGCGGCCCGTGGGCACGTAGCAGCCGGCGGTGTTCACGGGAACGAGCCGCTGGCCCGCGACGAGCCCCGGATGCACCTCCACCCGGAACTCCTCGATGGAGTCGCGCTGCGCGCGCGCGAAGCGGCGCACCTGCGCCGTGGCGAACTCGATGTCCGCCTTGACCGTATCGGGCACGAGCTTCGCGCGCCGCTCGATCTCGGCGGGCGTGACGACGATGTCGCCGTCCCACTTGTCGAGCTTCGATGCGTACTCGCGCACGGCCGCCTCGCCCCGGCGCTCGATCTCCGCGAGCATCGCGGAGGCGACCGACTGCGCGTTGCCCGATTCGGTCTCGGGCGTCTTCTGCGCTTTCTTCAGGAACGTGACGGCCATGGCGGGTCTTCCTCGCGGTTCAGTTCTTGTCGTTGGCGAAAGCCTTGAGCTTCGGATCGGCGTCCACCATCTTCATGGCCGAGTCGGTGATGAAGGCCGACGGCGCCGGGTTCTCGGGAATCGATCCGGAGGCCTTCATGAATTCGCCGATCTTCGCGAACCAGCCGTCCATCTCCGAGCCGGAGGCGCCGCGGCTCATCGCCTTCAGCTGCCCGGCCAGGTCGAACACGGGGCGCGTGTCGAACTCCTTGTTCATCGCGTTTTCAGAGATCGTGACGCCGCCCTGCTCGTAGAACTTCTTCATCATCGCGACGGCCTCCTTGCGGTGCGCGAGCGCCCATTGCTGCGCGCGCAGGTACACCGCGAGGAACTTCGCCACGCTCTGCGGATGCTCGGCGAGGTAATCGCCGCGCGCGATGAGCGCGCCGGGGACGATGGCCCCGCCGTCCTTGCCGTCGCAGAGCGTCTTCGCCCCCGCCTTCTCCTCGAGCGTGTACGTGTTGGGCGCCCAGACGCCCACCAGGTCCGCGTTCTTCGACGACATCGCGGAGATGATCTCGGCCTGGCCCATGTTCTTGAGCGTCACGTCGGACTTCTTGAGGCCCCACTTGGCGAGGCAGGCCTGGACCGCGTAGTCGCCCGTGGAGTTGGCGGTGAGCAGGATCGTCTGCCCCTTGATGTTGCCGGGGTGCGCGGCGAAGGCCGACGCCTTGTCGCCGCTCGCGAGCAGCGCATTGCCGCGCGACTCGTCGTTGGTGATGCCGATCGTCTTGATCTGGAATCGCGCCCAGCCCAGCACCGCGGGCACCGAACCCGTGCCGCCCACGTCCCAGCTCTTCGAGGCCGATGCGGCGATCTGCGGCACGCCCGCGGGGAACGTGCTGAACGTGGGCTTGAGGCCCACCCCGGCCCACCAGTCCTTCTCGGTGGCGATGTAGAACGGCAGCGCCCAATAGAGCGCGGGCTGGTAGCTCACCTTGATTTCTTCCAGCGCCTGCGCGTGCGCGCCCGTGAGCGCGACGGCGGCCAGCAGCGTGGCGGCGATCCTCGGCATCCTCTTCATTGTCTTCTCTCCTCCTTGGGTCAGTGCTCGTGGGGTTGTTGCTGTTCGCGAAGCAGCTTCCAGATATGCGTGCGCAGGTGGACGAAGGACGCCTGGTCCATCACTTCCTCGATGCGCTCGAAGCGGTCCCAGCTCTCGGCGCGCCGGATCGCGCCCACGTCGATGATCTCGCGAATCCGCCCCGGGCGGCGCGTCATGACAACCACGCGGTCGGCGAGGTACACCGCCTCCTCGACGGCGTGGGTGATGAAGAGCACGGTGCGCGGGTTGCGCCGCGCGAGCTTCACGAGCTCTTCCTGCATCACGGTGCGCGTCTGCGCGTCCAGCGCGCCGAACGGCTCGTCCATCAGCAGCACCGCCGGATCGAGCGCGTAGGCCCGCGCGATCGCCACGCGCTGCTGCATGCCGCCCGAGAGCTGGTGCGGGAAGGCGTTCTCGTAGCCCTGCAGGCCCATCAGCTCCACGAAGCGCGCGATGGTGTCGTGGCGCGCGCCGTTGGCCACGCCCTTGGCCTTCAATCCGAACGCGATGTTCTCCGCGACCGTCTTCCACGGGAAGAGCGCGAACTGCTGGAAGACCACGGCGCGGTCGGGGCCGGGCGCGCGCACCGCGGCACCGCCCACCTTCACCTCGCCTTCGGTCGGGAACTCCAGGCCCGCCACCATGCGAAGGCACGTGGTCTTGCCGCAGCCCGACGGCCCCACGATGGCGACGAACTCGCGCTCGCGCACCGTGAGGTCGATGCCGTCCAGGGCCGGCACGTCCTCGCCGTTGCGCCGGAACTTGCGCCGCACGCCGGAAAACACGATCTCGCTCATTGCCCCCGCCTCGCGTGGATCGCGGCCTCGGCGCGGCGAAGCATCGCGTCGATCGCGAATCCCACGATCCCGATGGCGATCATGCCCGACATGACGGTGGACGTGCTGATGCTGGCCTGCCCCTTCACGAGCAGGTAGCCGATGCCGCTCGAGGCCACGATGAGCTCCGCGCCCACGAGCGACTGCCACCCGAGGCCCGCGCTGATGCGAAGGCCCGCGACGATGGAGGGCACCGAGGCGGGCAGGAGCACCTGCGCGATCACGCGCCAGCTCCCCGCGCCCAGCGTCTGCGCGGCCTCGACGTAGCGCGGCTCCACGAAGCGCGCGCCGCGATAGGCGTTGATGAGCGCCGGCGGGAATGCGCCCATGAAG
>Ga0335085_10009743_pt1 | contig 14456 bp, 12 predicted proteins | sample Lox_Sample_45_FD_206712 | JGI IMG/M metagenome (GOLD analysis project Ga0335085, IMG submission 206712) | Soil microbial communities from Loxahatchee National Wildlife Refuge, Florida, United States - Lox_Sample_4.5 | ecosystem: Environmental > Terrestrial > Soil > Wetlands | place: USA...
TCTATCAAGGGGTGCCGAAACTCGTGGTGCCGGACAACACCAAGACCGGCGTGACCAAAGCCTGCCGCTACGATCCCGACCTGAATCCGACCTATCAGGAGATGGCGATGCATTACGGTATCGGCGTAGTACCGGCGCGTCCGTACAAGCCGCGCGACAAGGCGAAGGTCGAATCGGGTGTACAGTTGGCCGAGCGCTGGATCATCGCCGCGCTGCGGCATCGGAGGTTCTTCTCCATTGAGGAGCTGAACCAAGCTATACGGGAACTGCGCGACCGGATCAACCAGCGGCCATTCCGCAAGCGCGAGGGGTCTCGAACGACCCAGTTCGCGGCGGTGGACAAGCCCGCATTGAGTCCGCTCCCAACCGAGCGGTTCGACCTGAGCGAATGGTCCCGCGCCCGAGTGAACATTGACTATCACATCGCCTTTGACACGAACTACTACAGCGTTCCTTACAACCTGGTGCATGAGCTGGTGGAGGTGCGGTCGACGCCAACGACCATCGAGATCTTCCATAAGAGCCAGCGCGTGGCGTCGCACCTTCGCGCACACGGACACGGGCACGCCATCACGATCGCCGAGCACCGGCCACGCTCCCATCAGGCCCACCTGGAATGGACGCCATCGCGGATGGTCCATTGGGCGCAGACCATCGGCCCGCAAACTGCTCGGCTGTTCGAACGCATTCTCGCCGACAAGCCCCACCCGGAGATGGGCTACCGGTCTTGCCTGGGGATTATCCGGCTAGCCGATCAGTACACACCGGCTCGCATGGAAGCCGCGGCGGAGCGAGCACTCTTGACCGGAGCATGCCGTTACCAGAGCGTCAAGTCGATTCTATTGAACTCGCTCGATGCACTTCCGCCCACAGCCCCACCTGCTTCGTCGCCGTCACCTCCGCATGACAACATCCGTGGCGCAGAGTACTTCGAGTGAGGAGACGGCTATGCTGAAACAACCGATAATCGAAAAACTGGCGGCTATGCGCCTTCTCGGGATGGCTGAGGCGTTGAAGGCCCAGGAGCAAGATCCGTCCGCCCGCGAGCTGAGCTTCCTGGAGCGTTTTGGGCTCCTGGTCGATCAGCAGTGGAACTGGCGGGAGAACCAAGCACTCGCCCGACGCCTGAAGAATGCCAAGCTGCGCACACCAAACGCTTGCGTTGAAGAGATCGACTATCGGACCGCTCGCGGTCTCGATAAAAACGTGATCCGCTCGTTGACGCAACAGTCTGCCTGGGTCGGGACGCACGAGAACATTTTCGTCCTTGGCCCGACCGGTGTGGGCAAGAGTTTTGTGGCGTGCGCCCTGGCCCAGAAGGCTTGTCGCGATGGCTATTCGGCGCTCTACACCCGCGCCCAATCGTTGTTCCGGGATCTTGAGATGGCGCGAGCCGACGGCAGTTTGCGCAGCTTGCTCGCGCGGCTCAGCCGCATCGATGTCCTGGTCATCGATGATTGGGCGATGGCCCCCCTCGCGGAACCCGAGCGTCGCGACTTCTGGGAGATTTGCGAAGATCGCTACCAAGTTCGTTCGACGATCCTCACTTCGCAACTGCCCGTGTCCCGCTGGCACGAACAGATCGGCGATCCCACGCTGGCCGACGGCATCCTCGATCGCTTGGTCCACAACGCTCATCGAATTGAGATGAGGGGAGATTCGATGCGAAAGAACAAGACAAAACCGAACGCGTAGAGCGTTGTCGGCGTGAGGTGTTTGCGCGGGTGATTCTTGTTAGAGTGGATTCGTCTGCGTTATGGTGTCAGCCAAGATGTTAAAGGTATCCGCGCCACTGTTCCTGGCGGTTTTCATACTCAGTGCAGGCGCCACGAGTTACTCGGTTAAAATTCCCGTTAAGGCAAGGGGATCAGGCCCTTTATTTCGCGTCCAACGCCAAGGCAAATGGGGCTATATGACCCGTTCTGGGCGAGTCGTCATAAAGCCGCAGTTTATGGATGCTGAGGACTTTTTCGACGGACTCGCAGCTGTCCAGCTCGGCGACAAGTGGGGCTACATAAAGGAATCCGGCGAGTTCACTATCCCTCCGCAGTTTGATAGCGCAATGAGCTTTGACGCGGAGCGAGCCTCCGTCAAAGTGAACGGGCTTGTGGGACTCATCGACAGGGACGGCAGGTTTGTCGTGAGCCCGCGCTTTGAAGAAATTCGCCGATTCTCCGATGGGCTCGCTGCGGTGTGGCTGGACGCGAAGGAGCAGAGGAATGGCCACATCGTGTGGGTATACGGCGGCCGACGGGGATTCATCGACCGTTCCGGCAAGATCGTTATTGAGCCACAGTTTGACTGGGCGCAGGATTTTTCAGAAGGGCTCGCCGCAATCGGCGTTGGCGGCAAGCGCGACGCACAGAATAATGTGACAACTATGGACGGGGCAAAGTGGGGGTTCATCGATCAGCAGGGCAACTTAGTCATTCGTCCCCAGTTCGATGAGGTGAAACCATTCTCTTCGGGTCTCGCTGTTGTCTGGGATGAAAAAGTGAAGAAGCTCGGACTGATCGACCGGGCCGGAAACCTGATTCTCCCCTACGAGTTCAGTTCGATAGAACCCTTTCACGAAGGATTAGCGGCGGTGCGCGGGCCCCAGGGCCCCGGATACATCACACCTGACGGGCACTCCGCTATAAGGGCAGGGGGATGGGATTTCGGCACACAGTTCCAGGGCTTTGGAGTCTTCACGGAGGGATTGGCACCTATTAACCAGGGCGATTCCAAAGCCGGATTCATTGACAAGACAGGCCGGATTCGAATACCGATGCACTTCAACTGGACACTTGGGTTCTCCGAGGGCTTGGCAGCTGTGAAGGTTGGAAATCGGTGGGGGTATATCAACGCAACTGGAACCATGGTTATTCAGCCTCGGTTTTTCAATGCGACTTCATTCGTTGACGGCTTAGCGCTGGTGGATACAGGAACCTTCTGGTCGTACATTGACAATCGCGGGGCCGTCGTTTTTGACGACGTATTTCGTTCGGAGTAGTCGCTGCTTACCGAACAACGCCAACGGGCCTGCAGAGTTATCGGAAAATAAGGAACTCATCTTCAATATCGGAGCGCTGCTCGCGCTCCGGATTTCTGTGTGCTGAGGCGGGGACAAGGGCTGCGCCCCTTTCCCCGCACCCCTTTCTCCGCTAGCGGCATCGCGATCCTTCGCTTCGCTCCGGACAGGTCTCTCTTGACGAAGCCGAACACTTTGCCGCACAATCGAGTTGCCAGCGTCGCTACGCTCCGATGGTGTTCGGGATCATCCCGGAATGCCGTTCGGCTTCCCTCCGGAACGAGCGTTCAGCTTCGCCGGAATCCCCAGTCTATGCTGAGGTTGGCCCAAAATGGCGTTCGACGACGTTCCTTAGTACTGGGAAGTCGTTAGCGCCCTATCGGGAGTGCCGCGGACGAGATTTCCGACAGAACGAACACGGTTCGGGCCGCGGCACTTTCGATAGGGGCGACTTGAAGGAAGCCGTTGGCGCGGCGGGCCGCGCTATGGAGCCGCTAGCGTGTTCTTAGTGTTTTGGTGCTGGCAATGTTGGCAATGATGCACCGAGAGAGACAAGGTGGGCTGCATTTGACGCTCTCGAGGAGGCCGCTGTGGGCCGATAATGGTCGGATTGATGGAATAGTAGTGATGCGGGAGCGGTTCAGATGTGAGACAGACACACAAGTACGCTCGCGCCCGAGGGCACGGGGATTGACCACCGGCTTTGCGGTTGTCTACGAGCTGTCGAGAAGCCTGCACTGGGAAGCCAGTCGGCGGGCGGTAAGATTTGGTCCGATCCGCATTTCACCTTTGCAGTGAGGGCAGTTCCAAGAACTCTTGGTGGCGCCCTCTGGACAAGCTTCGGGCGGCGTTGGTGTGGTGGCGAGAAGCTTTCGGGAGAGCGTCAGCAGGGCCGAGCGGCGGGTGTTCGTGAGGAATCCGAATTGCCGGATTCGGACGAAGCCCCGCGGCAGAATATGCTGGGTAAAGCGGCGGAGGAACTCCGTGGCTTCCAGAGTCATTTTCTTCTGCTTGTTGCCGTGCGCGTAGTCTTTCCAACGGAAGGTAACGTGCTCTCCATCGAAGGCAAGTAAGCGGTGATTGCTGATCGCAACACGGTGCGTATACCTGCCGAGATAGCGGAGCACCAGGGTCGGGGCGCCGAATGCCGGCTTGGCGTACACGACCCACTGCTGCTTGAATAGTGACTTAGCAAAACCGGCAAATCGCTTCGGGTTTGCGAGCCGGGCGATGGATCCGGAAAAGACGAGCTTCCCCTGCCGAAATGCCTTGCGCAATCCCTCAATGAACTTGGCTCGAAAGACCGAGCTGAGCACGTTCACCGGAAGGAAGAATGCGTATTTCGGATGGATCCACCGGTCGTGGTCTTCGGCGAGCCCGCCAGCCGGCACGATACAGTGCACATGAGGATGCAAGAGCAGGTTTTGTCCCCACGTGTGCAGGATGCTGATGAAACCAATCTGGGCACCCAGCCGTTTGGGATTGGCCGCCACTTCGAGCATCGTGTCCGCGCTAGCGCGGAAAAGCAGGTCATACAGAATCCGGGCGTTGCGCAGGCAGAGTGGGTTCAACTCATGAGGTAAGGTGAACACGACGTGGAAGTAAGGAACGTCGAGAAGTTCTTTCTCTCGTGCGGCGAGCCAGCGTTGGCGAGCTTGTGCCTGACACTTCGGGCAGTGCCGGTTCCGGCAGGAATTATAAGAGATGGCCTGATGACCGCATTGGAGGCATTGATCGATGTGCCCTCCCAGCGCTGCCGTGCGGCAGCGGGTGATTGCCCGCAGCACGCTCAGTTGCTGGAAGTTCAACCAGGGACTCTGGTCCATGAAGCGGTCGCCTTGCTTGTGGAGTAAATCAGCCACCTCCACGGATGGACGGGTCATTGCGGTTTACGCAACTTCCGGGAGAGGGCGAGGTTTGTCGGGCTTGGGACGGTGATCTGTTCGAGAGGGTTGGCCGTGGCTTGCAGGTGTCGCCGCGAGAGATGTAGGTAAACTGTGGTTGCCTCCAGATCCGAATGGCCCAGCATCATCTGGATGCTTCTCAGGTCGGCGCCGGATTCGAGAAGGTGGGTGGCAAAGCAGTGGCGTAGCGTGTGGGGCGTTACACGTTTCTTGATGCCTGCACGGCGGGTGGCTTCATGCACGGCTTGCCAGACGATCTTTTCGGTTATCGGTTTGTCCGCCCGCGAGTGGTTCACCGTGCCGGGGAACAGGTAGATCTCAGGCCGCATCCAGCGGTAGTAGTCGCGAAGCGCGCCGAGCAGCTTTTTACTCAGCGGAACTTCCCGGTCGATGCCGCCCTTGCCTTGCACGACGCGGAGCATCATGCGCTTGCTGTCTACATCGGCCACCTTGAGACGGCATAGCTCAGCGCGGCGCAGGCCCGTCGAGTAAAGGGTCATTAACATGGTGCGGTGGTAGAGGTTTCTTGCCGCGCCAATCAACTGGGCAACCTCGTCCGGGCTGAGGATCACCGGCAGTCGCAGGCGCTGTTTTGGATAGGGCAAGTCCTCCTTCATGTCTCGCCGCTTCAGCACTTTGATGTAGAGGAAACGTAGAGCGCAAATGTTCAGAACAACGGTGTTGACGGCAAGCTTCCGCGTTCCGAGCAGGTACGCGTGGTAGCCCCGAAGGTCATCGGGACCGACCTCCTCAATCGGCGTATCAACGTGGCTGCGGAAATGCTCGACGGCCTTCAGGTACGAGTGAATCGTGGTGGCGGCGTAGTTGCGGCGTACGAGCTCTTCTCGCATCCGCTGCATCAGTATGGTCACAGGAATCTCCTGTGACAACCTTATCCGCTAGCGTCCACGAATGGTCGGTCGGCCGCCGCGCCAGCGGCTTCGTTCAAGTCGTCTTGCAACAGCCGGTCTTGCCCGCCCCTCCTGCTGGTGGATGCCGCCCGTACTCGAGGGCCGGCAGGCTGGATGGTATCGCGTCTTCGCGGGAGTTGTCGGAAAGTCAGTGGCTGTTGCCGGTCCGGCCGATTGATCTGGCGCGACGCATTACGATTCGCTACACTGAAACGGAGTCCGGGGCCTGATTGTCGGAGAACCTATGACCCTGGTTGGCCGCGAGCTGTCGCACTTCCAAATTCTGGAGAAGCTTGGCGAGGGCGGCATGGGCGAGGTGTACCGGGCGCGCGACCCGCGCATCGGGCGGGACGTCGCCATCAAGGTGCTGCACGCCGAGGTGGCCGGGAATCCGGACCGGCTGCGCCGCTTTCAGCAGGAGGTGGAGGCAGCCGGGAGTCTGAATCATCCGAACATACTGGCCATTTACGATGTGGGCGCGCAAGGTGGTATGCCCTACATCGTCTCCGAGCTCCTCCAGGGCGAGAACCTGCGGCAGCATCTCACCGGCCGCCATATCGGCCGGCGCAAGGCGATCGAATACGCGATCGCCATGGCCCACGGGCTGGCGGCGGCGCACGAAAAGGGCATCACCCACCGCGATCTGAAGCCCGAGAACATCTTCATCACAGAAGACGGCCGGGTGAAGATTCTCGATTTCGGCCTGGCCAAGCTCACCCGCGCGGAGCCGCCGGGGGGCTCGCTGGCGCCGACCGTCACTGCGAAGACCGAGCCGGGGGTGGTGATGGGCACGGTGGGCTACATGGCGCCGGAGCAAGTGCGCGGCAGCGCGGCAGACCATCGTGCCGATATCTTCAGCTTCGGCTGCATCCTGTACGAGATGCTCTCCGGGCATCGGACCTTTCAGCGCGATACAACTCCGGAAACACTGACGGCGATCCTGAACGACGACCCGCCGCCGCTCGCGGAAAGGGAGCTGGACCGCATCGCGCGGCATTGCCTGGAGAAGAACCCGGGCCAGAGATTCCACTCGGCGCAGGATCTGGCATTTGCCCTGGAGTCGTTTACGGGCCAGACCTCCGGCACCGTCTTGCCGCGGCCCGCTCCGCGGCGCCGGGCGGTTCTGGCGGCTCTCGCCGCAGTGGTGTTGGGTGCCGCGCTCTTCCTCCTCGGCCAACGCTGGGAGCGCGGCCGAAGCGCGCCGCCAGTGTTCCGGCAGCTCACGTTCCGGCGCGGGTTCATCCAATCGGCGCGCTTCGCCCCGGATGGCCAGACCATCGTGTACGGCGCATACTGGGATGGCCGACCGGCGCAGTTGTTCTCCGTGCGGCCGGAGAGTCCGGAGTCGAGCGCGTTGCCGCTGCCCGGGGCGGACATCTTCTCCATTTCCAGCGCCGGCGAGATGGCCTTGTCGTTGGGCCGTGTGCCAATCGGGTGGACCCCATATGGGACGCTGGCGCGGGCGCCGCTGGCGGGCGGAGTGCCGCGCGAACTCCTGGAAATGGTCCAGGAGGCGGTGTGGAATCCGGATGGCTCCGCTCTCGCCGTGGTGCGGGCGGAACTCCCAGGTGGAGGCTCCCGTCTGGAATATCCCACCGGAAAGATGCTCTACCAAACCGACGGCTGGCTGAGCCATCCGCGTTTCTCGCCGAAGGGGGATGCCATCGCGTTCGCGGAGCACCCGGTGAAGGCGGATGATGCCGGCCATGTGAGCGTGGTCGATCTGCGCGGCAAGAAACGCGAGCTGACCGGCGAGTACCGCGGCGGCGTACAGGGAATCGCCTGGACGCCGGCCGGCGACGAAGTCTGGTACACGGCGTCGGATACCGGGCTCAACCTCGAGCTGCGCGCTGTAAGCCGGCGGGGCGGGGCGAGCCGGGTCGTGCTGCGCGTGCCGGGGCGTCTTACTTTGCAGGACATCTCGCGCGATGGCCGGGTGCTGGTGACGCGCGACACGATGCGCTCCTCGATGATGGTCCGGACGCCCGATAGCGACCGGGAGCGGGACCTTGCCTGGCTGGACTTCTCGAATTACCGGGATTTTTCCCGGGACGGCGCGAAGGTGCTTTTTACGGATTACGTCGAGGGCGCCCAGACCGAGGGTGCTTACCTGCGCGAGACGGATGGCTCGCCGGCGGTGCGGCTCGGCGATGGTTACGGTTTCGGGCTCTCGCCGGATGGCAAGTGGGCGCTGTCGGTCGTGTCGTCGCCGCCGCCGAAACTGTTTCTGCTCCCCACAGGACCGGGAGAGCCGCGCGTGCTGCCGCGGGGCAACATCGCCAATTACGGATGGGTGGCCGACTGGTTTTCCGACAGCCGCCGATTCGTCTTTAACGGCAGGGAGCAGGGGCGCCGAGAGCTGCTCTTCATTCAGGACACCCAGGGCGGCGAACCGCGCGCGATCTCCGGCTCCGAAGACCTCGACCCGATGAGGGGGGCGCGCGGACTCTCGCCCGACGAAAAGTACGTGGCCGCCATCGGCACAAACGACCGGAAGATCCGGATTGTGCCGGTGGAGGGAGGCTCGCCCAGGCTGGCGCCGGGAACCAAGCCCGATGAACTGCCGGCGGGCTGGACCGCGGATGGGCGCTCCCTGTATGTCTACCGCTCCGACACGGTGGCGCCGGTCAAGGCTTACCTGGTGGACGTGGCCAGCGGGCAAAGGAAGCTCTGGAAGGAGATCATTCCTGCGGACCCGGCCGGCAGCTACGGAATCGAGGGCCTGATGGTGAATCCGGACGGTAGGTCCTACGCGTACGATTTGGGGCGGAAACTCTCGGATCTCTACCTTGTGGAAGGGCTGAAGTAGGCGCCGAAGATGCCCAGAATTCGCCGGCGGAAGTGGAGCGACGGATGATGCGGGTGGAGTTGCGCACGACGAAGAAGATATCCTGCTGGACCGACAGTTTTTCCGGCAAGCCCGCGATCACGCCGCGCTACGACTACAACCAGATCGTGTACCGCATGGCGCTCGACGACCAGCGCCTGTTCCTCCCCGCGCCAGTCTATCGGCTGCGGGACGGCCGCTACCTCATGCGCGAGGGCGTAGCTGCCGCGCCTGGATATCCTGGGAGAGCAGTTCACCAAGGACGCTTATCGCGACGGGACGCTCACCATGGAAGCTACCAGCGAGGGCATCACTTACCACATCACGGGCCGCTACCGCGGTGACACCCTGACGGGTGGCTGGAAAGAGGGCGGTGGCGGCACGTTTACCTGCACGCGATCCGCGACCGAGGGCTGGCGCGATTCGCGCGCGCTGGCGCCGCTCTACTTCTACGAAGGCAAGTACACCACGGAGGCGAAGCCCGGCGCAAAACCAATCGCGCGTGTGTGGCACAACCCTGCGGCGATGCTGGCCCTTGACCGGGAGGCTGTGGAGAGCCGGTAAGAGCCCGTGCGCGCGAGGTTCTACGGCCCCAAATCGATGGCTGTGAGCGATCGGTGGTGGGCGTTCGCGAACGTCACGTTGGTCGCGAAAGCCTGCAAGTCAAACCTGTGTTTGCCCGGTTTCACGGCGAGCACTCCCGAGAGTGAAAGGAGGGTACCTGTCGCGCCCTCCAGATTGTTGACCTGCGTGCCCATCATCTCGTTGCCATCGACGAGAATACCGGAGGCAACGATACCGCCCGCGGCCCCGGTCGTATCCACGCTGAAGTGACCGATTAAGAAGACCTTGCGTGATGACCGTCCCGTGAAACTCAAGGTGACACTGGACACGATGACATTGGTTCTGGGAGCGAGCCCGATTGGATTGGAATTGCTGTCCGTGGCCGCGTTGCTCATGTTCCTCCTTCGCAACCCGTTCTGACGGAGCCGCCGATATTACTCTTGCGGGTTCAAGTCTAGCACAGACAAGGCGGGGTCCAGCGGAGTACAGGCTTCCTTTCTCCGAAATGCTCGACTAGAATCGATTCCGGAAGGAGCGGCCCATGGCACATGTCTTTGTGTCGTACTACCGGGGCGACGGGGGCTTCGCGAAATTGCTTGACGATCAGCTCAGAGAAGCAGGCTTTGCGACCTGGAGGGACAGCGAACTGCGCGCGGGAGATAGCTGGCGGGACGAGATCGACCAGGCACTGCGGCAGGCAGATACGGTCGTCGTGGTCATGTCGAAGGCGGCCAAGGCGTCACCCTACGTCAACTACGAGTGGGCGTTCGCCCTGGGCGCGGGGTTGCGGGTGATTCCGCTGCTATTGGGGCTGCGGCAGGAAGACCTGCACCCACGGCTGGCACACTTACAGTGGAAGGACTTTAGCGACCCGCTGGATCGCCCGTGGAACGAATTGTTCGCGGCGCTAAAGAAAACCCGAGGCGGCAGGCAGGCCGGGGCGCGCATATCACGCGAGTGGCCGACGGCGTTGGAGCGGGCGGCAGAAGCGCTGAACAGCGTCGTTCCGGCCGAGCGGATCGAGGCGATCGAGACATTGGAACAGATGAACGATCCCGCCGCTATGGAGATATTGGCCGATGCACTTCAGCACCCAGTGGGCGAGGTGCGGATGAGGGTTGCGCTGGCGCTGGGAGCGCGCAGGGATCCCCGAGTTGTTGCGGCTTTAGTGGAGGCCTACGCCAAGCTGGCGGGTCAGGACGACCGACCGTTGAACGCGCTGCTAGAAATGGGCGTTTCCGCGGTGCCGGAGCTGATCCGGGTCCTCAAGCAATTCGACGAGCCATTTCGAGCGTACTCAGCCCGAGCCTTGGGTCACATTGGCGATGGCGCCGCCATACCTGCTTTATGCGAGGCACTGGGAGATCAGGACGGAACTGTCCGGGTTGAAGCCCTAGCGGCGTTGGGACGCTTCGGAGCGCGGGCGCCCTTGCAGCCAATATTAGAACGACTGAGCGACGATTCGGTAGAGGTTCGAGTTGCTGCCGCAGGTGTTCTAGGCGAAATCGGGGGATCGGAGACCCTCGGCGGATTGATTCGCGCGATGAACGACCCGGAACCATCTGTTCGCAGTGCGGCATTCAGGACAGTGGAGAGAGCCCCGCATGCCGCGCTGATACCGGCCTTGGCGGAGCGGCTCCAGAAGGAGGAGAAAGAAAACGATCGGTTGTCGATTGTGGAAGCGTTGACGAACACCGGAGATCCGGCGGCCGTTCCGCCGCTCCTGCAGGGAATCAGCGACGACTCATACCAAGTGCGGAACTGGGCTCGCCGCGGACTTACCAAGATCGGCGGCGCCGCAGCGGTTAGCGGACTCGTTGATGTGATCCGGGACCCCAAGTCTCGCGACCGTCCGGGGGCTGCCGAGGCGCTGGGCAGCTTCAAGGACCCCGTCGTGGTGGCCGGGCTCCTGGGGGCACTGCGGGATCCGGATGCCCGGTTGCGGACAGCGGCGGCAGGCGCGCTGGATGAGATTGCGGATCCGGACACCGTGCCTCAGTTGATCGACGCGTTGAAAGACACAGACGAGAACGTGCGCCGGCGTGCGGCTGGCGCTTTGGGCGCCATTGGTTCGGCGTCCGGCACAGCGGCCTTGATCGAGGCGTTGACTGACGTGAAGGGGGACGTTCGATGGGCGGCAGCAAACTCCCTGCACGTCATCGCCGACGCTGCCGCCGTGCCTGCACTGGTGGAAGCACTGGACGATCCCGACGATCGAGTCCGCAAGGAGGCAATCGGAGGGCTGGAGCAGATCAACACAAAGGAAGCCCGGGAAGCGTTGAATGCGTTTCGCCGGGGCCGCTCCTCCAGAGCCTGAAGCGCACATTCTCTCGGACCCTGGGGCAGGCGCCGAGCGAAAGTCTTATGGCGCAAGATGCTCGCACGAAGGTCGAGGTTTGCGATACCCGGTCGGGGCGCGACCGGGCTCTTCGAGCGCTTACGGCAGCACGACCGCGCGAATCAGCTTGTCCAGCTTGGGAAAATCGCGGTCCAGGTGCGCGTTCCCTTCGGCGAAGATCCGCCCCTGCCTGCCGGCGCGCATGCCGCCGCCCGCGGATTCGCCGTAGCCTGCGTAGAGAGCATCCACCACGTCCATGCCTTCGACGACCGTGCCCAACGGCGCGAACCCGTCTTTGTCCTGGCTGGACATGTCGGTCTTGCAGATATAGATCTGGGTGGTGCGCGCGTCGGGGCCGGTCATGGCGAAGGCGAAACGGCCGCGGGTGTTGGTCTGATTTACGGGATCGTCGGGGATCGAGCGCTCGCGCCACACGGCCGCGGCCGCGGGATCGCCGGGGATGCCGAATTGCGCGAACCGGGCGGTCACGCGGAAGAATCGCGAGTCGTCATAGAAGCCGGCACGCACGAGGTTGTAGAAGCGGTCGGCTCCGATGGGGGCCCAGTCGCGATGTACTTCGAGCAGGATGATGCCGGCGGTGGTGTCCAGGCGGACGCGGTAGACGGCGGGGGCATGTTCGCGCCACAGGGGGTGCTGGGGATCGCGCAGGGCGGGGTGCTGGGCGGCGTAGAGGGAGAGGGAAAGCAAGCATAAAGCGGGCCAGGAGGCCCGCGTTACGAAATGCGGTAGCATCTTTTTCATGCTGAGGATCGTCTTTGCCGCTCTCATTATCCCGCTCGGCCATGCCGCGGAGTTTCCGACACCGGTCGAGGGCGACCTCGTGGTACACGATTTCCAGTTCACCACCGGTGAGACACTCCCCGAACTGCGAATGCACTATACCACCATCGGCGCGCCGAAGAAGGACGCTAACGGGGTCACCACCAACGCGGTCCTCATCATGCACGGCACCGGGGGCAGCGGGCGCGGGTTCCTGTCGCAGACGTTCGGGGGGCAGCTCTTCGGCGCGGGCCAGCTTCTCGACGCGACCAAGTACTTCATCATTCTGACCGACGATATCGGCCATGGGCGCTCCAGCAAGCCGTCAGACGGCCTGCACATGAAGTTTCCGCACTACACCTACACGGACATGGTCCACGGCGAATACCGCGTGGTCACCGAGGGGCTGGGGGTGAACCACCTGCGGCTGGTCATGGGCACCTCGATGGGCGCCATGCACACCTGGATGTGGGGCGAGATGTATCCGGATTTCATGGACGCGCTGATGCCGCTGGCCTCCGCGCCGGTCGAGATCGGCGGGCGCAATCGCATGCTGCGCAAGATGATTATCGACTCGATCCAGCACGACCCCAACTGGAACAACGGCGAGTACAAAGGACCGCTGCATAACATGGTGGCCGCGCAGTTCGCGCTGTTCATCATGACTTCCAGCCCGCTGCAGCTTCTGAAGCAGGCGCCGACGCGCGAGCTGGCCGACGCGGCGTTCGAGCGCCGCTTTTACGGCGAACAGGCGCGGCCCACCGACGCCAACGACATGCTGTACCACTACGATTGCTCGCGCGACTACAATCCGCAGCCGGAACTGGAGAAGATCAAAGCGCCGCTGTACGCGATCAATTCCGCCGACGACCAGGTGAACCCGCCCGAGCTGGGTATTCTCGAACGCGAGATCAAGCGCGTCCCGCGCGGCCGCTACATCCTGATCCCGACCAGCGACGAAACGCGCGGGCACGGCACGCATTCGCTGCCGGCCATCTGGGGGAAGTATCTGGCGGAGCTGCTCCAGGAATCCGCGAAGTAAGCGCGGTTAGGGCTTCCCTCTGGCCTGGTCGGGAGGACCGTTGTGAATACGCGGAATGGCGACAAATCACTCGGCGCTGCTATGTCGATTCCCCTCTTCGACGTGTCAGAACTGTGGCGGAAGCAGTCTGACGAGTTCAACGACTGGCGCGGGGGCGAGGCTACCCGTGCCGATTCGAGCGGGCGCGCCCGCGCAGCATCAGACACAGCAGGCCGCTGCCGAGCATCAGCAGGCTGGTAGATTCAGGCGTGGTTGACGATGAGGCGGGGCACGTGATGGGAGCGCCGGCTGCGCTCCGGCATGTCACGCTGTAGATACCATTGGCCTCATCGCTGACGTCCGTCGCAGGCGGAACGGAGGCGCCCATTTGGGATTCGTCGTCGAAGCTGAGAAAGAACGTGTCGTTCCCTCCACAGAAACCCAGACTCACCTTCCCGATTGCACACCACAGTTGACCCGAGACAGGCAAAAAGGAGTAGTAATCATCAGCGTTGGCAATAGACGCAAAGTCGTACGTGTTACCGTCCCAATGGACCAGGAAGCTGGTGAAGAGGTTGGCGGCGGTATCGAAGACGAAGTCCCCACTCGGGGTTGGTCCTCCGTGCGTCAGCGTGAAATCGAGGGTGGCATTGACCGTGCCGGCGTGGGCGCCGGGCGAGCCGGCGGAAGCCAGGAGTAACAGCACAGCGGTGCTCCACAGAAACTTTGGCATCTCAACTCCTTAAAAGACCTACTCCGCCGCCAGCCAGCCGCCGAACGTTTCGCCCAATGATGGCGGTGCGGCGCGGACGCAACGGCTCTTCGGCGTGCCAAGCGATGAGGCGGAGTTTCATCTTCGCCCTCCTCCAGGCGAATGAAATCAGGGGTAATCTTAGCCGCGATCCCCGATCGCGACAACCCGCTTATTCAGGTAGTGGCCGCGCCCGATCCATCGGCCCTGTCAGAGGGCGCCGACTTCGAATTGCGCTCTCCCGAGCCGGGACGAAATAGAAGCCGGCACGCACGAGGTTGTAGAAGCGGTCGGCTCCGATGGGGGCCCAGTCGCGATGTACTTCGAGCAGGATGACGCCGGCGGCG
>Ga0335085_10009744_pt1 | contig 14456 bp, 14 predicted proteins | sample Lox_Sample_45_FD_206712 | JGI IMG/M metagenome (GOLD analysis project Ga0335085, IMG submission 206712) | Soil microbial communities from Loxahatchee National Wildlife Refuge, Florida, United States - Lox_Sample_4.5 | ecosystem: Environmental > Terrestrial > Soil > Wetlands | place: USA...
ACGGACGTCGTTGGCGCGCAGGTTCGGCGGTCAACTTGGCAAGTCCGGGCAGCAACGGCCACTGACGCCTGCCGCCGACTCGAAAATAAGCGCGCCACGCCGCTGACGCGCCCAGTTCCGAAAAAAGCGGCCCACATCGGCCGTGTCGATCCTGACGGTGCCGGCTTGACCGTCATGTGACCGGGATCGCCATGCCGGGCGGGAAGATCGATTGGTCCTTCGGACGAAAGTCGAAGCCTCGGCCCTTGACCAAGCGAAACTGACGCCAGCTCGCGCCAGCTGCATTTTCGGGCGTCCGTCTCCGGTCGGCGCGGAATTAAAGCAGACCGTGTGAAAACGGCTGACACGCAGGTGTGTTTAGCGCTCGGCGCGGAAGGTGCTTCGGATTTCGCCAATTGGCGCGCCGGCGAACCCAAATGGCGCCAACGGTGTTCCTACGGCTCTGAAAAGGCGATTTCAGCTCGTAACAGGCGGGATTCGGACCTGTTTTACCTTGCCACGGCCGCGATCAGGCCGCCCATGCCGACGATATTGAGCGCCCGGCGTAGGTTGTAGACGAGCGCCGTCAGGCTGAATTCGGCGCGGACCTTTTCGAGCCCGCGCGTGAGAAACGCGCCATGTTCATCCATTGCTTGATTGTGCCGAAGGGATGTTCGACGGTTTCCCGGCGCACATCGAGCAATTCGGGTCGCGCTCTCAGCCGCGCCGCCATGCGATCGAGTGCCGCTTCGTTTCCGATCCGCGAGACGGCGCGATAGTCGGCATTGGTGCAGCGCGGGCGAAGCGCGCATGCCCCACAGGCCGCGCGGTTGGCGTAATCAGTTTTGGTAAGCTCGCGCAGCTTGCCCCGACGCAACGGCGTCAAGACCTGCTTGGCGGGGCAGAGATAGGCGTCCTGTTTCGCGTCGTAATGAAACTCATCCTTGCGGAAAAAGCCCTCGTTCACGGCGTGGCCGCGCTGCGGCCTCGGCACATGTGGGGTCAGGCCCGCCTTCTCGCAGGCCTCGATATCCTCGGTGCGAAAATAGCCGGCGTCGGCGACCACATCGATCGTCTCGACGCCTAGAACCTCTCGCGCGGGTTCGGCCGTCTGTTGCAAGAGGCCCATGTCCAGAACATCGTTCGATACAGCCTGTTCCACGATCATCTTGTGTTTGGCGTCAACGGCGATCTGGATGTTGTAGCCGACAGCGACCCGCGTATGCGCGGCCATGGCGCGGCTGTCGGGATCGGTCAGGGATATCTGGTCCTCGCCGCTCCTTTCGAGCGCCGACAGATGCGCCGCGTATTCGCCGCGCTTCTTTTTCAGCGCCTCGATCTTTTCCGCCAGGTCCCTGACCCGTGCGCCGCCCGTGGCGCGTTCGGCGGCGTCGCCCGCGTCGAGGCGTTTCAGGTATTCATCCAATCGTTCATCCGCCTGAGCGATGAACTTTCGCAGTGAGCCTCGCGCGAAATTGCGATCCTTGTTGTTGACGGCCTTGATGCGGGTGCCGTCCACGGCCAGCAACTCGCGCCCGAACAGATCGAGCTTGCGGCACAGCAGCACGAATTCCCGGAATACCGCCTTGAACGCCGACCGGTTGTCGGCGCGGAAGTCTGCGATCGTCTTGAAGTCGGGCTTCAGCGTCCGCAGCAGCCAGATGACCTCGATGTTGCGATGGCATTCGGCTTCCAGCCGCCGGCTCGACCGCACGTGGTTGAGGTAGCCGTAGATGTAGAGCTTCAGGAGATCGCCGGGCGCATAGCCCGGACGCCCCGTTGCCCTGGCCTCGACGCATCCAAAGCCGGCGGTCTTCAAATCGAGGCCGTCAACGAAGGCGTCGATGAAGCGAACGGGATTGTCGGAAGCGACATAATCATCGATCGCATCGGGCAAAAGCAGCAATTGCGAGCGATCGGGACCAACGATGTGAGTCATGCGCGAATTTACGACCACGCACATTTCGTGAGAATCCCCTCAGCTCGATTTTTCACACGGTCTGAAAGAATTATGCACAGCATGCCGACCGCTCACGCTCCATGAGCGGCCCCTCAGCCTTCGCGGCGGGATCCCAATAGAGCTTGGTCACATCTGCGTGGCCACACGTGGAGCATGCTCTATCGATGAGAGCGAGGTAGAGGACCGTTCTGCGAAGTACCGCGATGGCCCAGATCGAGCGAGGCTCAACTGATGAGGGGCCTTACAACTCCGGCTTGCTGGAAGCGAGAGCGCGCAACAAGTCGTCGCGGGCGACAATCCCCGTTATGCGGCCCTCGCAGACGACCGGCACGCGCCTGATACGGTGCTTGACGAGCAGATGTGCTATCTCGCCGAGTCCCGTGTCCTCCCCCACAGTTATAACGGGCGCAGACATCACGGTGCGCGCGGTGTGGCCTTGTGACTGCAGCCACCCGAGAAGCTCAGGGGCGAGCGGTTCGCCCTCAGCCAAAATCTCCAACCACGACTGGCGCCAAGCCTCACGCTCCGCTCGTTCGGGACGGATCAGATCGCTCTCGCTCACGATCCCAACCGCCGCTCCGTCATCACCGACAACCGGCACCGCACTGATACGCTTGTCGATGAGCAGTCGCGCGATTTCGCGCAGTTGTGTATCGGGATGCACCGATACGACAGGCTTACTCATGATATCACGTGCATTCATCGGTCCCGTTCCTCGACTTTATTTGTTGCATCGGCTAGTGTCGGCCCGAGGCATCGATTGCACGATCCAGACGTCCTCACGTCCCGATCGACCCTTTCGTGTCGCTAACGGAGCAAACACTACGTCTCACGAGAGTGAGGCTGCCTTGATTTGAATCAAGTCGGCAGCGCTTGACCGCTCAGACAGCGCTTCAAATGGCACAAGCGGCGAGCGGCCTTCTGAGACCTCATCATCATGTTGGTGACGGTCGTCCAAGGCCTGCACTGACACTTACTTTGATGCTTGGGTCGGTTCCCGCCGTTGACTCAGATCAAAGCGGTCAGGATTTTTCGCAGCTATCGAAACTCTCGTGCCGAAGCGGCAGTGCAACCGGGAGAACCCCAATGCGCCATCAGCAATCAGAATTTAATATCAAAAATGTAACCGAAATAGAGATCGACTTCGCCAACAAACAAGCCGTGATATATTGTAATACCGAAGATGGAATGACGCTTCTTTTGAAGACGAAATACGCAACGTTGGAAAAGATACACGAGGAACTTCGTAGGAAACTGGGCTCGTAAACGCTGAGCTGCGGGTCCACGGTCGGACTGGCCGGTGCCGATCGTCCACCCTGGCACTCAACATTTAACCTGCGCGGGTTTGCTCCTGGGGCACCCTGCGCCGCTTCTCGCCTGAGCCGAGAGCAGCCCCTTGCTGCCTGTACGACATCTGCATCGCATCGTTCCGGCCGCGACAGCCCAGGAGGCAAATCCGATGCTGGGTTTTCGCAGACCCCGGTGCTAAACCAACCAACGGAGCTATGTCGGCGACTTTTATCCGCGGGTTAAGTATCGCCGTGACCTCAATGAGGTTTCGGCCTCCTCAGAATACGCGGCCATCTAACTGCCGCCGCCCCTCACATTGCATCTGCAGAGCTCAGTCGCCCGGGCTTTTCGGGCTGGTGGTTTGTGGCTTGAGGGCAATCGGATCGGCAAAGCCTAGAGGCCGCATCCAGACCATCGACAATTGAACTACGCCGCCCACGCCCTCGAACAAGAACGGTGTCCCGGTCCAAAACTTTGGCGGCAGTCGTCCAGTTAGAGTAACGGCCCCGTCCGGAGCTTTTACGCCGCTTACAAGCATGGTACCAGGAGGAAAGACGACACAGATATCCATCGTGTAGGTGCCGTCCGGATTGCGTTTGTAGACTCCATCGTAGTGGCCGCGGAGAAAATCAAAACCCGCGAGGCGGCCTTTTTCGAGGCAGAGGCAGCCAAAGCCGAACCCATGTGCGCCCTGATAGTTGAAGCCAAAAAAACCTTCGTCCATGGACCGTTCCTTTCCGGGTGATGAACCGCTACTCCCGCGAATTGGGAGCCGGTGGGGGTTCAGTGAATGCCCATCGGATGATCCCATACTGGTCAGATCCGTCGTTCAACCAACCGTGAAATGCGCGGCAAACGCCTCAGCCTCGCTCCGCCCTGTGAAATGGACCCGAAAGGTCATGCCGGGCCCACCTATGGAGTATTCAAATTCTGCAGGTTGAATGATTTGCCGGCGTAGCCAACTCCGCAACTCGGACGTTGCAGTTGTCAAGTCATCGCCAAAATGCCGGACTTCAACGGTGTAACGCATTTCTGGTTTATCCTGCTGCGCTCCGACTATCTTGGTCGAACGAGGCTCGTGTCACTTTGCACTTCAACCGCCGCACGAACAACGCGCACCACTTTTCCCTCACATGTCCGAGGACTTCTGGCGCGCTCAATCGCCTCGGCTTCGGCATCAAGTTGCTCCGCGGTGCGCAAGCGAGAATCCCAGATTGCGGAGCTTCCTGCCCGTTCGGCGAATTCCCGATACCAATGGGCGAGCTCACGGAGCTTGTCGGGATCGGATTGCATGGGGGTGCTTTCCCAACGTTCTGCCTGCCCCCTACCTATCGGGCATCGCATTGCCATGGGTTGATCTAGGTCAAGCGAGAATGTTTTTTTGAAGACGCTCTGCTAGCGCCGATTTCTCGCGGGACGATCGGACCGTCCATTTGCTCCACCTCAGATGCTGAACGGACAGAGCCACGGTACTGTTACGTTGATCGTGCGCATTCCCTTCCGGTTGGTGGAACATCACGGGCTTGTCTGTTCGGCCCTACGATATGGGTCTATCTGTCGATATCAGCTGATGTTGAACGCGGGGCGGGGCGGTCGTCGGTGCGAAGAAAGAGCGCCACCGTGGAGCGCGGCATCGCGCGATATAGCCTCCCTGGCACCGCCGGAGCTGCAGCCGGGTCCGTGATGTCCTCGGGCGACTCTTGCGCGGTATCGATCCAGCGCCGCCAGCCCGAGACGGCAGGCTCAGGCACTGACGGCAGCTCGAAGTCCAGAGGTTCCCAGTAGGCATTGTACATCAGGTGCAGCCACAGCGGAATGGATTCGCCGCTGGGTCGCACAGTGCAAGCAATACTGTGCGACGCGTCTGACCAGTCCGGGCAGCCGAGCCGGACGCCATGCCAGTCGAAGTCGGCCCGGCGCAGCAGCTCATTGAGGCTCAGTCCGAAGCTCTCTTCGGCGCCCATCGCAATGCCTTGAAGACGATGCGCAACGAGCATTCGCACAAACCGGTGGAGGTCCGAATGTCGGTCAAGCTGGCTCCAGTCAAGCCAGCTGACCTCGTTGTTCTGACAGTACGCGTTGTTGTTACCGCGCTGCGTGCGGCGAATCTCATCGCCCATCAGAAGCATGGGTGTGCCGAGCGAAGTAAGCAACATAACGAAGAAGTTTTTCACCTGGCGGCTGCGCAGCCGCTCAACCGCTTCATTTTGGCTCGGCCCCTCTACGCCGCAATTCCAAGATAGATTATTGTCAAGCCCGTCCCGGTTCCCTTCGCCGTTCGCCTCGTTGTGCTTGACGTTGTAGGACACCAGGTCGTTCAGCGAGAAGCCGTCGTGGCAGGTCACAAAATTGAGACTTTGCTCCGGCTCTCGTTCCCGTTGCCCAAAGATGTCCGGGCTGCCGAGCACCCGTTGCGCCAGAGCCCGCACGGTTCCTCCGTCGCCTTTTATGAAGCGGCGGACATCATCACGGAAGCGGCCGTTCCACTCCTTCCAGCTGTCGCCGATAAAGCTCCCGACTTGATAGAGGCCGGCAGCATCCCAGGCTTCGGCGATCAGTTTGGTGCCCGCAAGAACCGGATCGGACTCGATGTCCCACAGGGCCGGAGGATTTTCGAGCGGACGACCGGTTTCGTCCCGGGACAAGACAGCGGCGAGGTCGAAGCGGAACCCGTCGACATGCATCTCGGCGACCCAGTAGCGCAGGCTGTCAAGGATCATGCGGCGCACGATCGCCTGATTGGCGTTCAGCGTATTGCCGGTGCCGCTGTAGTTGGCGTAGCGCGCGCGATCCTCGGCGAGGATGTAGTAGACCTCGTTGGCGAAGCCACGAAAGCATAGGGTGGGGCCGGCCTCATTTCCCTCGGCGGTGTGGTTGTAGACGACATCGAGGATCACCTCGATGCCGGCACGGTGCAGCGCCTTGACGAGATCGCGGAACTCATCGACCGGGCCGAGGGGGGCCTTGCGCGCACTGTAGCCAGAGTGAGGCGCGAAGAACGATACCGGGGAATATCCCCAGTAATTGACTAGACCCGGGGGACAGTCCTGCCGATCGAACTGGAATATCGGCAGCAACTCGACAGCCGTTATCCCAAGCTCCTGAAGATATGGAATTTTTTCAATCATCCCGGTATATGTCCCTCTCAGTTCGGGCGCGACCCCCGCGCTCGGATCAGAGGTGAAGCCGGCGACATGCATCTCGTAAATAACGGTTGATGCAAAAGGGCGGCGTAGCGGCGTGTCACCCTCCCAATCGTATGCCGAGGAATCGACCACTGCGCTTTTCATGGCGCTCGCATTGCGCTGACCGTATTGGCTCGCGCACCGGCGGGAATAGGTGTCGGGAACGACGACCGCACGTCCGTAGGGGTCGAGCAGAACTTTGCTTGGATCAAAACGCAGCCCGCGTCCAGGATCGAACGGGCCGAAGGCGCGATACCCGTAGAGCTGTCCGGCACTAATGCCGGGCACGAAAACGTGCCAGTAATGGTAGGTGCGGTGCGTGCGCGGATCGAGGTCGATCACGATCGCCGGGTGTGCCGCGTCGACGCTATCGAATAGCAACAGCTCAATTCTGCTAGCCTGTCGCGAAAAGACGCTGAAGTTTACACCGCCGCGGAGGATCGTCGCGCCCAAAGGGAAAGGCTGACCGGTGTGAGACGGCGTAGCGACAGAAGGCGTACACGTGCCGGCCATTGACGCCTCGTTCAAGGAACGATCACCAAGTTGACGGGCGAGATTCCCGCGAGTTTCTGGGAGACGCTGCCAATCAAGGCTTGAGCGAAACGGCCTCCTGCACCGCGCCTGCCGACAAAGATAGCCTTGGCGCCGACCTCGCCAGCCGCGGCGACCAGTTCCTCGGCATAGCTTCCGCAGCGCAACACTGTATGTGGTTTTCTTGCGCCGATGACTTCCGCCTTTTGGGCGGCTTCAAACAGGATGTGCTGCGCTGCCGCTTCAATGGCGTCGCCGATCGACGCTTCCTCGGCGCGGGCGAATTGCGTTACGGCGGCGTCCGATGTTTCGTCGATGACATGAGCAATCCACAGGTCGGTTCCAAGGTCGGCGGCCAAGCCCGCAGCAGCGTCGACAGCGCGACCGGCTCCTTCGGAGCCGTCAGTCCCGACCAAGATCGGACCCCATTTGCGATCATGCTGCTCGGTTCGACGAGTTCCGGTTGCAGCATCGCGTTGCAGTTCAGAGTTTTCCGTCATGCTGAATAGTTGCGCCTGCCCACGTAGCCAGCTTTGATCTCGATCAACGCGCGGGCACGCGCAGGAGCCACGTTTGCCCAGGTGCTACGACATGAATACCGCGTATCTCACCGCCTTCTCGGCGCTTGCTGGCTCGGTCGTCGGCGGGGTGACCACGGCCGTTACCACGTGGATAGGCCTGCGCTCCTCGGCGCGCGCGGGCCGCCTCGGAGCGCAATACATTCGCCGCCAAGATCTCTTTCGAGATTTCATCGTCGCCGCATCAAACGCTTACAGCCATGCGCTGGTGAGCGGAGAGCCGCAACTCCAGGAAATCATCGCCTTATACGCGATGGTCAGCCGAATGCGAATTTTGTGCTCGAACGAAATGGTATCGTGCGCGGATAAAATCATGCGCCTGACGATCGATACCTATTTTGAGCCAAATAGGACCCTCGCCGAGCTACGCGAGTTGATTAAAAACGAGGCCGATATCGATCCCCTCAAGGAATTTAGCGAAGTGGCGCGCGCCGAACTGGAAGCATTCACCTCGTGAACACCCGATGGGTGCTTGTGCACGGCACAAGGCCTCGATATAGACACCTCGGTCAAAGAAATGCCTCAACGTTATCCAAAGCTCGCGAGCGTCTTCCTGAAACGCATCAGGGAGACTCCAAAAAACGCCATTGTGATCACGGCGAGGGCCGCCAACTGCGGCCATACGATGTCCAGGCCGGCGGCTCGATATAGGACATTCTGAGCAAAACTGACGAAGTGTGGAGTCGGTGTAATTTTCATCACATTGATCAGCCAGTCCGGCATGCTTTCGGGCGGCGTGGCGCTGCCCGACAACAGGTTGAGGATCACCAGCACCGGGATCACCAGCAAACCGAACTGACCCATTGTACCGGTGAAGGTCGCCAGCAGAATGCCTAGCGCGCAGACCGCGAATTCGTAAAGTACAGCACCACTCAAAAACAATATCGTCGAGCCGGCCAGCGGCACCCGCAGCAGAGCGTGGACCACGAACCACAGTGACAGAAGGGCGACCGAAACGATCACAAGCCCGTTCGCCCAAATCTTGGCGAGCATGATCTCGGCCGGTCTGACCGGCATGACCAGCAGATGTTCGACCGTGCCGTGTTCGCGTTCGCGAATGAGCGCCGCTCCCGTCAGCACAACCGCCAGCATCGTAATGTTGTTGATCTCCGCCATGATGCCCAGGAACCACTCGGAATAATGGTTCGGGTTGAACGCAGTCCGCATGACGAGATTGATTGGTGAGGTAAGCGTCCCTTCTCGATGCTGCAGGTAACCGAGAGCCTCCTGTTCGATGATGTTCTGTAGATAGGTGGCGCCGACACCGGCCTGCGATAACGCGGTCGCGTCGACATCGATTTGCACTGTCGGATGCTTGTCGGAGAGCACGTCCTGTTCGAATTTGGGCGGGATCTCCAGCACGAACACGAAGCGGCCGGAATTCATACCGGGATCGATCTCGTCGGGGGTCAACTGGACAGCCCGCTTGAACTGCGGTTCGAGGATTGCACCAGCAATTCGGCGCGAGAGTTCGGAATCGTCCTCGTCGACGATGCCAACCGCCACATTCTCCACTTCGGTCTTGGCGCCGGTCGCCTGCGCGTGAACCGCAAAGGTGAATGCATAAACAATCATGACCAGCAGGATCGGGTCGGCGCGCAGGCTGTAAAGCTCTTTGACGCCAAGCCGGAACACATTTGCCAAGCGCATGCCCATGTCACGCTTCCTGCTTGCGGAGGATGACGGCCGATGCAGCGACGAACCCCAGCGCGAAGACACACAGCATCACGAGATCGAACCAGAGGTCCTTGAGGTCGAGGCCCTTTGTGAAGGTCCCGAGGCTGATTTGGTTGAACCATCCCGACGGAAAGCTAAGACCGATCCAGCGGGCGCCGCCCGAGAGCGACGAAAAGGGGACCAGGAGTCCGGAGAAGTTGATCCCGATCACCATGGTCAGGATTGTCGTCGTGAAGATGGCGGCGATCTGGGTGGCGGTGAAGCACGAGATGAGCAGACCAAAGCCGGTGGCCGCACCGATATAAATAAAGACGCCGACAAGCAGCGCGGCGAGTGACCCCTTCACCGGCACCCCAAACAGGTATATCGCCAGCAACAGAAGCGTCAAGAAACTGGCTAACCCTATGCCTACGTATGGCAGTTGCTTGCCCAGCAGGAATTCGATACTGGTGATTGGCGTCGAGCGAAAATTGGCAATTGATCCGGTTTCCTTCTCGCGGGCGATGCCGACAGCGGTCATCATTGCCGGGATCAGGATCAGGACGAGCATGATCGTAGCGGGAACTGTCCCATAAACACTTTTAAAGGCTTGATTATATTTAAAGCGCTCCTCGACAGTGACCGGCAACGGCTGCAGCCCAGCAATGCGCCCTCGAGCAGCCTGATCGGCCAAATAGGAGAGTGCCAAACCCTGCACATAGCCGCTCGCCGTCTCGGCGCGAAACGGCATCGCCCCATCGATCCATACGGAAACTTCGGGCTCTTGGTCCCGCAGCAGATGTTGACCAAAGTTTGACGGGATTTCGATGGCGACCTTGAGCTCTCCGCTCTTCAGCCGATGGTCGAACTCGGTCGCTCCCAGTATCTCTTTATGCTCGCTGAAATATCGCGATCCAAAGAAGTTTTCGAGCAGTTCCCGGCTTTCTCGTGACTGATCCTGATCCAAGGCGGCATAGGCCAGATGTTCGACGTCGAAGGTAATGCCGTACCCGACCGTCACCATCAAGATCAAGGGGCCGAGCAAGGAGAACGCGAGCCGAATTGGATCGCGCAGGATTTCCATCGTCTCCCGCCGCGCATAGGCCCAGAGCCGCCCCAAATCGAACCGAGATGACGGTGGCGCCGGCGATACCGCTGGCCGCGGCGATTGAGGAGCTGCTTCGACCGTTCCCAGTTTTGCATTCGGTTCGATGCCGGCGGCGTCTTCGAGATACGCGATGAAAGCGTCCTGAAGGTTCACCATGCCCCGGCGTTGCGTTAGCTCCTTGGCGGTGCCGACAGCGAGGACCTTGCCCGCGTGCATTAAAGAAATGCGGTCGCACCGCTCCGCCTCGTTCATGAAGTGGGTCGACAAAAAGATTGTCACGCCGTCGTCGCGCGACAGGCCGATCAGAAACTGCCAGAAGGAATCACGCGCAACGGGGTCGACACCCGATGTGGGTTCGTCGAGGATCAGAACCTCGGGCCTGTGGAGGACCGCAACAGCGAGCTGCAGGCGCTGCTTCTGCCCGAGCGGCAGACTGTCCGGCCTGTTCTCCGCGACGCCAAGCAGATCGAAACGTTCGAGCATTTCCTGAACCCGAGCCGCTCGCCGCTCTTGAGGTAGGCGAAACAGGTGAGAATGCAGCTCCAAGTTTTGCCGGATGGTCAGCTCGCCATAAAGCGAGAACGCCTGCGTCATGTAACCGACACGTTCGCGTGTCGCCATGTCGCCGGCATCAAGATGACGCCCGAACAGAAGCGCTTCTCCCTCAGTCGGTGGCAGTAGGCCAGTGAGCATCTTCATCGTGGTGCTCTTGCCGCAACCGTTGGAGCCAAGAAACCCGAAAATCTCGCCGCGCTCGATGCGGAAGCTGACGTGATCGACCGCGGTGAACTTGCCGAACCGCTGGGTCAGCCCCTCCGCCTCGATGGCTGGTGGACCCTCGGATTTCACCCGCGGAGGGACCACAACGGCTTGATGGCCGGCGCGTTTGGCTTCCGGCAGCAGGTTGATGAAGGCCTCATCGAGCGTGGAGGCGTGCCCTTGCTCCCGCAATTCCTCGGATGAACCGGTCGCGATGACACGGCCGTCGTCCATGGCGGTGAGCCAATCGAACCGCTCCGCTTCTTCCATATAGGCCGTGGCGACCATGACACTCATGCTCGGCCGCCGCGCGCGGATGCGGTCGATAAGCTCCCAGAATTGCCGTCTCGATAGCGGGTCGACCCCGGTGGTCGGTTCGTCAAGGATCAGCAGGTCCGGATCGTGTATCAGCGAGCAGCACAGCGATAGCTTCTGCTTCATGCCACCCGACAGCTTTCCAGCCGGTCGGTCGGGAAACGGATCAAGCCCGGTCGCGGCGAGCAGTTCGTTGATCCGCGCTTCGCGCTCGCGCCTGGGCTGGCCAAAGAGACGGCCGAAAAAGTCGAGATTCTCGAACACCGTTAGCGTCGGGTACAAGTTACGCCCCAGGCCCTGCGGCATGTAGGCAATGCGTGGCAGGCTCAACCGGCGATGCTCCCGGTCGCTCATGTCGCCATCTAGAGCAAAAACTTCGCCTTCCTGAATTCGGCGGACGCCAGAAATCAGCGCAAGCAGCGTAGACTTACCGACGCCGTCTGGTCCGATGAGGCCGACCATGCAGTGGGCTGGTATCTCGAGCGTCACGTCGTCGAGCGCGACGGTTCGGCCATAGCGATGCGACAGCCGTTGCACACGCGCGGCAACTGGCCTTCGTTGCGCTTCTTCGGCAAACACCGACGAGCGCTCCGCGTCTCGGATTACTGCCGTCATCACGGCAGCTTTACGGTCAGCTTGTCTGGCCAGGCGGCATCGCGCTCAGTTCGCACATATCCTATGCCGCGTATGCCGGTCTTTACTTCTTTTTCATAGCGGGCCCGAAGCGAAGGGTCCGTCGAGAGCTTGACCCGGAACATCAGCTTCTCTCTTTCCTCCGCCGTTTCGACCGTCTTTGGCGTGAACTGCGCCTCGGTGGCGACAAAGGTGACCTTGGCCGGGAACACATATCCCGGAACCGGGTCGAGAGTGATCCGCGCCTCGTCACCGACGGCAAGGGGGCCGGCGACCCTCGCGGGCACAAAAACAGTCATGTAGACATCGCTCAAGTCGAGCAGCGTTAGAACCCGCCCGCCGGCGGGAAGAACCTCGCCAGGTTCCGCCAGCTTGTACTGGATGCGGCCTTCGGCTGTTGCAACCAGCGTGGAATCCGAGATCTGCTTGTTCAGCCGGGCTACCTCGGCCTGCCCCGCCGCAATTTGTGCATCCGCGGCGTCCCGGGCGGCCTTCGCCGTTTCGACAGCCGCCTGAGCGATCTTTATCTGGTTCGACCTTTGGTCGAGCTGTTCATTCGTCGCCCATCCTTGTTTATTGAGAATGCTGGTTCGCTGAAACTCTTGACCCGCGAAGATCACCTCGCTTTGCCGCGAAGCGATCACGGTCTCCGCCATGGTTTTTTCGTGCTGGGCCTTAACGACATTGGCTTGGGCGGCGCGCAACTGGGCCTGGAGTTCGTCCGTATCCATGCGCGCAAGGACATCGCCCACATGCACCATGTCCCCCTCTTTGACGAGGATGACGGCAATCCGCCCCGCGTACTTGGTCGAGACTTCGACTTGCTCGGCCTCAAGGCGACCGTTGGCGCTTGCGATGTAAGGGGGTAGCGCATTCAGCTGCTGCTGCCACCAATACCAGCCGCCAGCACCGCCTCCTGCGATGATGCAAACCAGGACCAGCAACCAGCCCCATCGACGCGGCTTTCTCGCCGGCTTCGGCACAGCGGGAAGTTCGGGCGCCGCCGGTTTGCTGCCGGGGGAAGCTTGCGGCCGCCGCTCGACGCTCGTCGATGGTGTGGTGTCTGCCGTCGACATGGATCGTTCTCCAGTGCTTTCGTGGGCGACGAAAGACCACCGCAGGATGCTTCTGGGAGGCATTGGCCCGACCCTAGCGCCCATATCCTGCGCACCGGGATGAGCCGGGTCATTGATCTACCTCAACCCATCGGGCCGTTCATGGCGTGGCTAGGAAACACGTAGCGGCGCGGATCGGGATCAGTCTGCGACCTACTGAACGGCCGGCTGGGTAAAGTTCCAGATGACGCTATCGAGGAGCCAGTTCCCGCCGCTTTTGCGCCAGACAATGACATACTTGCCGTCAAGCGCGTCCCGTGGCGCGGGGGCGCGAACATGGATGCGGCCGATCTCGCGCGCGGCATCGCTGCCATACTCGTCGACCCGGACCGTTCTCGCCGATACGTCCTCAAGGCCAGCCGCGAACACGTTCCGCCAGTATTTCTCGATCGCCTCTCGCCCCTCGATCATCCCGGCGTTAGGGGGCAGGAGGATGGCTCGTTCGGTTGACATGCGAGCGAGCGTCGCAGCATCGCCTTCATTGAGGGCGCCTATGTACTGCTGCTTCGCCTTTTCGATCTCGCCGGCTGCTGTCTGCGCGACGCACGGCGAGGCAAGGAGCCCGATCAGCGTTGCTACGACGATGACTTTCATGCCTGCCTCTGAAAGTTGCGCGCGGTATCGTCCAACGGCAGTTATCAATCCGCCAGGTCGAAAGCACTGATTTATCTCAATTCGGTTTACCTAAGGGTTCGACGGACTGATCTGGAAGCGGCAGAGGCTGTTCTCGAAAGCCGCGGAGCAAAAGCGGCGGTTGAAGAACGCGACTATTGTCTGCGGGGCGTGTTGAGGAAGTGGTTGGGCGGCCGGTCGAAGCCGCTGTTGTCGTAGCTGGGGTTGCTTCGGTCATGAAAGCGTCGATCCCAGCCGCCGGTGTTGTAATTGGGGTTGCTTCGGTCATGAAAGCGTCGATCCCAGCCCCGGTTGTCGTAATTGCGGTCAAAATTCCGGTCCATGCGCGTGTCCCACCCTATCGGGACAAAGGCTCGCCGATCGTTCAGGGCGCCGGGCATATCCCAAGCGGTTGCTCCTGCGGGACCGCAAGAAGTCACAATCCCGAGCAGCACGAGTGCAAAAAGCGTCCCTGTGTTTGCCTCGCGCGTAGTCCGCATGGCCGCTGGAAACCCGATGTTTCAGGTGGCAGCATCCGACCATCAGCTGGTCGGAGCATTGATTTGGATCAGTTGTGAACTGCGCCCTTTCTTTACGTCTCCGTTGAGCTAGTCGCTGTCGTCATTGATTCTGTGAGGGTTCTCTGAATCGATGTCCGCGTCACCAGGGACGGAGCGGAGACGTGGGCAGCAAAGAAAGCGCAGTCAAGAAATACATTGTGGCACTCAGCGATAC
>Ga0335085_10009746_pt1 | contig 14455 bp, 10 predicted proteins | sample Lox_Sample_45_FD_206712 | JGI IMG/M metagenome (GOLD analysis project Ga0335085, IMG submission 206712) | Soil microbial communities from Loxahatchee National Wildlife Refuge, Florida, United States - Lox_Sample_4.5 | ecosystem: Environmental > Terrestrial > Soil > Wetlands | place: USA...
CCAGACCCAGCCGTACGCGCTCTCCCAGAACCACGATCCGTAATGGTAGGGAAGCCAGCCCCAGGGCTCGTAGGAGACCCACGTCAGGCCGCAGGGCGTCCAGCGCCAGGTTCCGTAGGTGTAGGGCCGCCAGTCGGGGGAGACGGCCGGCCGCCAGCACCAGCGGTCGGAGGAGGAGGCGTAGACCCAGCTGCCGTTGTCATCGAAGCCGGCCAGCGACGACTCGTACTCGTAATCGGAGGCGACCCACGTGGCGGCGCCGCCCTGCGGACGCCGGTCGCTCCGCTCGTCCACGAAACGCGTGAACCGGTCCCGGGGCGGATCGACGTTCTGGACGTCGATCTCGTTGCTCCCGAGGACGAAGGCGTACTGTCCGGCGCGGAGAACCTCCTGGCCGCCCCGGCCGACGACCGCGGCCTCTCCCGAGAGGACGTAGACCTCGGTGCCACGCCTCCCCGCGTCGACCCGGACGTGACCTCGACCTTCGACGACGACGGTCGCATCGTCGGTGTCGAGGCGGAAGGCCCGCTCACCACTCTCCGCGGAGCGAATCTCGGCGGCCACGGCCCCCCGAAGGAGGAAGAGCAGATCGCGGTCATCGTCCGATTCGTACGTCCGGACCATCCGGTCGAATCGAAGCTCGGTCTTCAGATCGGCCCGGACGAGGTTGCCGCTCGCCAGGACGACCTCGGCCCTCGAGCCGGCGCCGGTCACGAGCCGGTCCCCGGAAAGGACGGGGGTGTTGATGCGGGCGGTCTCTTCGTCGGACGCGCTGGAGAGAAGGGCCACGTCCGCACCGGCATAGGAGACGTAGGAGTAGGACTCGCGCTGGCCCGCCGCCGGGAGCGACAGAACCGCGCCAATGATGAGAGCGGCGGGAGTCAGGTAGTGGCCGCGCCTCAACGTCGTCATCCTCCGCCTTCCCGTATGCGACGCCCGTACCAGCCCGTCCCGTCCCCCGGCGGAGACGGCTTGACCGGCAAACCCGGCCCCTGCAATCTCCTCGGCGCGACGACGGGCCGGAAGTGAGGCCCCCGGAGGACGATTCGATTGGCCATCCGTGAGATCGTGAAGTACGGCGACCCCCGGCTGCTCGCCCCGAATCAGACGGTCACGAGCTTTGGGGATCCGGCTCTCCTCGAGTTGATCCGGGACCTGAAGGAGACCTGCTGGGCCGCCCCGGGCCTCGGCCTCGCGGCGCCCCAGGTAGGCGTCAACCTCCGGGTGGCCATCGTCGATCTCTCGGTCGGGAAGGACCCGTCGAAGGTGATCGTTCTCGTCAATCCGTCCGTCGTCGCCGCCCGCGGGAGGGTTCGAGACGAGGAAGGGTGCCTCTCCCTTCCCGACCTCGTCGAGGTCGTCGAGCGTCCGGAGGACGTGACGGTCGAGGCGCTCGACGAGACCGGCGCCGCGCGGACGATCGACGGCCGCGACCTGCTCGCGAGGGCGTTCTGCCACGAGATCGACCACCTCGACCGCCACCTCTTCCTCGACCGGCTCTCCAGCCTGAAAAAGAGCCTTCTCCTCCGGAAGGTCTCGAAACGGCGGAGAGAGGGAAGCTGGTGACCCGGCCGGGCCGCCGGGGAGTCGGCGACCGGCGACGTCACCGTTCGGGTGGCGGCAGAGGCGACGGGATCGTGCGGGGGTAGGGCGCCGATTGCCCTGCGGTCGGGGTGCAGGCGAGCAGGACATGGACGTTCGTCACGGAGATCGCGTCCAGGAAGAAGCCCTCGTACTCGGTGTTCGAATCGGTCGTCAGGCGCCAGCGGATCCGGACGGTCTTGCCGTCGTGGGACGGAGAGAGGCTGGTCTGATAGCGCGTCCAGTCGGTGAGGCCCGTGTTCTGCTTCGGACCCGTGAAGGCGCCCTGGGTGCCCGGGTAGCGGCAGGCGTTCTGCGGGGGAGCCTTGGTCTTCGCGAGGGTGTCGGGGTAGCCGGCGGGGCTGGTGGGGGGGAGGTCGGACCAGGAGGCGCCGCCGTCGGCCGACATCTCCACGATGACGCCGTCGAATTGGGACTCGAGGTTGTAGCGCGTGCTGTACGAAAGGACCGAGCCCGCGCCGAGCGTGAGGGGAGGCGTCGTCAGGGAGGCGCAGGTGCGGGCCGGATAGAACCCGGAGTCCGGCGCGGCGTGATACGCGTGGGAGCCCGAAACGGCCTGCGTCGCCGTGATCCGCCAGGGAGGCTCGCCCGACATCTTTCCGCCGCCGTCCCCTCCGTCGTCGCTCCAGGTTCCGAGGTCTCCGGAGGGACCCGAGGCCGCTGACATGAAGGCGACCGAGTTCGTCTCCTCGTTCCCGCCGTTCGGGCCGTTCCCGCCCCTGTTCGAGTCCTCCGCGCGGACGACGTAGAGGTACGACGTCCCCTCCGAGACCCCCGAATCCTCGAACTGCAGGCCCGGGACGCTCACCACCCGGGTGCCGGGCACCCCGGGGCTCAGGGCCTCCGAGCGGTAGACGTTGTAGTGGAGGTTCGTTCCCTCGACGCAGCCCGCGCTCGCCGGCTCCCAGCCCAGGCGGATCCGGCAATCGGTTCCGACGGGGGTCGCGGAGGTCACGCCCGCGAAGACCGGCTTCCGGTCGCAGCGGCCCCCCGCCGTGACGGTCACGCACCCCCCGGGGGGACCCTCGCCGCAACCGTCCGCACCGCGGAGGACGTACGAGTAGGTGGTGCCTCCTTGAGCGCGCGCATCGGTGAAGGAGCTTCCCGGAGCCTGCCCGACGTACTGGAACGTCCCGATGTCGGTGCGGCAGTCGCCGCTCGACCGATAGACCTGCGTGACCGTCGAGCCGGGAGCCTTCGTGAAGGAGAGGTCCACACCCATGACGGGATCGCTCGCGGCCGAGAGGGCCGTCGGCGCGGCGGTCACCTTCGAGGCGCACGAGGCCATCGATGCGACGAGGGCGTAGCCCTGACGGTCCGTGTCAGATCGCCCGTTGCCGGGTACGCTCGACGCCGTCACGGTGAGCGTGTAAGTGCCCGCGGCCGGCGCCGAGATCCTCACCTGCTCGACGCTGTTGACGCGGTCGGCCTCTCCGCCGCCGGCCGAGTCGCCCGAGGACGCGAGAACGTTTCCGCGCCAGGTGTTCGCGCCGTCCGTGACGGTCAGGTCGAGATCGTTGACGAGGGCCTGCGCGGCGCCGAGGGTCCCCTCGGCGTCCGACCAGACGAGCGTCACGCGGAGTTCCTGCCCGGCGCCGACCGTGACGGTGGTGCTGTGGCTCTCCCCGGTCTTCATCCCGTCCGGGTTGGCGAGGCTCCAGACGCGCAGCTTCCGGGCGTCTCCGTCGAAGAAGAGGTTGCTGTCGAGGAAGACCCGTCCCCAGCCATACCCGAAATTCCCGAAGCCCGGACTGTCGCCGAGGGGGAGCGTTCCGTTCAGGAGCACGGCCTTGACGAGCGGGGCCGGTGGCTCCAGCCGGTCCGCCGGCGACCGGCGGCCCGTCGGGTAGAAACCGTCGGCGAAGTACTGGCGGAGAAGCGCCGAGGCGCCGGCGGCGGTCGGGCAGGCCATCGAGGTTCCGCTCAGCTTGTTCGTCAGGCAGATTTCGGAGGTGTGCCCCGTGTCGCCCGAAGCGGACGAGACCTGCTCTCCCTCGGCCACCACGTCGGGCTTGATCCGCCCGTCGGCCGTCGGGCCGCGGCCGGAGAAGCCGGCGAGAAACGTACTGATGCCGTGCCCGGTGGCGCCGACCGAGACGACGTTCTTCGCGTTACCCGGAGACCCTGTCGACGTCGGAGCCGGTCCGCTGTTGCCCGCCGAATAGAAGATCGCCATCTCCTCGTGGTCGAAGAGGAAGCGGTCGACATCCTGATCCTCGGAGGTGTAGTCGCCCTGGGTGGCGTTGCCCCACGAATTCGAGTGGATCCGGGCCCGGCCTGAAAGGGCCTGCAGATAGAGAGCGTAGAGGTCGGGGTCGACGAGACAGCCGGTCGCGTCGTTCCCGATGTCCTGAAAGAGAAGCTGGGCGTTGGGCGCCATGCCGTCCCCCGGGTCGATCCCCGGGAATTCCGGCGTGGAGGGCGTGAGGTAGTTGTCCCCGACGGCCGTCCCGCTCGTGTGCGTGCCGTGGTACGTGGCCGCGTCGTCGCCGCAGAGCAGGTTGTTGTCGTAGGCCGTGGCCCCCGGATGGACCCAGTAGGCCATCACCTTCTTTTCGGGGAAGAGGGTTCCCGTGGCCGGCGGGACGGTGTTCTCCGCATCGGTGACGTCGCTGGCGGAGGCCGACTTCCTGAAAAAGCACGTTCGCGTGTCGCAGCCCGAGTCGGCGACGGCGACGATCTGCCCCGTCCCGGTCAGGCCGTGCGAGAAGAGCGTGCAGGTCGTGCACGCTCCGCCCGAGATGCTGCTCTCCTGGTTCGACTGGACCGGTCCGAGAGAGCCGTTGTTGAAGAGACGGGCCGGTTCCCAGGGCTCGAGCCAGGCGACGCCCGGGATCGCCGACACCTCGCGGACGAAGTCCCGGGCGACGGAAGCGGGGACGTCGTATCGGAGCCTCGGCGCGACGGGATCCTCGCGGGCCATCGTCTGCGTCACGCCCGGGACGCGGGCGAGGATGGTCCGGGAGACTCCATCGAGAGAGGCGTCCGGGAAGAGCTGGACGGTGATCCCGGGGGAGGTCTGCGGCGATCCGGGACGAAGGCGCGGGGAGACCTTGTAGCCCGGATTCCACGTTCCCGTCCAGCGGACCGCCTGGCTCTCCCTGAGGAGCGTCTCGGCGCGCGGCGTCAATCGGACCTGGAACGCGTTCTCCGGCAAGTAGCCGAAGAACCGGACGCCGAGGTTCTCGAGCCGCTCCTTCTCGTCGAGGCGGCCGGGGAGAAACTGGACGACGCCGTAGTCCGGGGCGTCGGGTTTCTCCCGGAGGCCGGAGGCGGCGAAGTCGGGAGCCTCGGTCAGAGGATCGAAGACGGCGGCGGAGAGCCGGAGGAACCGGCCTTCCCGCGGCGCCGCGGCGCGCGCCCGGGGGTCGACGGCGGCGAGGGAGACCTTGCCGGGAACGGCCGTCGCAGCCGGCAGGGACGCCCCGGCCAGGAGCGGCGCCAGCAGCAGGGCACGCAGTCCGGTGGCTCCGGTCATCTCCCCTCCGCTCAAGCGGCGTGCTCCGCGGCGATCCTACCCGTCCGCCTTCTCGCGCAGGGCGTCGGTTTTCAGGACGTGATGGAGCGTCCGCGCGAGGTGTCCGGCGAAAGCGACGAGGTGCTCCAGCTCCGGCGAGGCGCCCGGTGCGGGCAGCGGCGCCCGACGGTGGAGCCGGAGCGTGCCGATCAGCTCCGGGCCGGCCCAGAGCGGCGCGGAGCAGATCGTCCATTCCGTGGCCGGCTCCCGGGCCTCGCCGGGCATGCGGGGGGCGCGCTCCGCGCGCGGGTCCTCCTGCAGGGCCAGCGCCGCGATGTGGCCGGGGGGTTCGCCGCCGGGCCAGGTCGAGGAGGTCGTGGCGGAGAGCTCCACCCGCCCCGGGCGCCGGAGGTGGAGCGTCACGCCGTCGGCCTCGAACGTGGCGGCGATCCGGTCGAGGATTCCTCCGAGCCGCTGGCTGCGGATCTCTTCGGAGGCGGCCTCCTCCGCTTCCAGCTTCTCCGTGATCTCCTGCTGCAGCTCGAGGAGCTGCGTCCGGGCCGTCAGCGCGTCGAGGAGACTCTTGACCCGGAGGGCGTTCTTCACGCGGGCCTTCAGCTCGCGCGCCGAGAACGGCTTGGTCACGTAATCGTTCGCCAGCGCCTCGAAGCCGGCGAGGAGATCCTCTTCCTCCGTCCGCGCCGTGACGAAGATGACCTGCGTCCCGGCCGTCTCGGGCGTGGTCTTCACGCGGCGGCAGACCTCGTAGCCGGAGAGATCGGGCATCCGGACGTCGAGGAGGATCAGGTCGGGCTTCCGCGCCGCGACCTTCTCCAGCGCCTCGGTGCCGGAGATGGCGCTGTCGAAGTCGCAACCGAGCTCGTAGGCGATGTAGGAGGCGACCTCGCTCTGGAAGGGGTCGTCGTCCACCAGGAGGATGAGCGGCGAGGTCGTGCGCGTGCCGAACATCGGGGGTTGGGCCTTATCCCACGCTGGCAAATGGGCGTCAAGTCGCCGAGAATCCGGCGCCGTGGCCCTGACCCTCTTCAACACGATGACCCGATCTCCCGGGACGTTCCGGCCCCTGTCGCCGGGTCACGTCCGCCTCTACACGTGCGGGCCGACGGTCTACGCCCGGGTCCACATCGGGAACCTCAGGACGTTCGTCTGGGAGGATCTGATGGGCCGGGTCTTCCGGGCGCTCGGCCTTCGCGTGACGCAGGTGATGAACCTGACGGACATCGACGACAAGACGATCCGCGGCGCCGTCGGCGAGAACCTTCCGCTTCACGTCTTCACGCAGAAGCACATCGACACCTTCTTTGCCGACCTCGCTGCGCTGAACGTCGTCCCGGCCGCTCACTATCCGCGCGCGACCGACCACATCCCGGAGATGGTCGAAATCGTGAAGAAGCTCGCGGAGAGGGGGCACACGTACGAGAGCGACGGGTCGATCTGGTACCGGATCTCGACCTTCCCCGCCTACGGGAAGCTCTCCGGCATCGACCTCAATGCCGTGAAGCGCGGCGCGCGCGTGGCCGACGACGAATACGAGAAGGAGGACGTCCGGGACTTTGCCGTCTGGAAGGGGGCGAAGGAGGGGGAGCCGGAGTCGGCCCTCTGGACGACCGGGCTCGGGAAGGGGCGGCCCGGATGGCACCTCGAGTGCTCGGCGATGTCGATGAAGTATCTCGGGGAGACGTTCGACATCCACAGCGGGGCCGTCGACAACATCTTCCCGCACCACGAGAACGAGATCGCGCAGAGCGAGGGGGCGACCGGAAAGCCCTTCGTCAACTGGTGGCTCCACGCCGAGCACCTGATCGTGGACGGCGAGAAGATGGCCAAGTCGAAGGGAAACTTCTACACCCTTCCCGACGTCCTCGCGAAGGGCTACTCGGCGCGCGCCGTCCGCTACCTTCTCCTCTCCGTCCCGTACCGCCAGAAGCTGAACTTCACGTTCGAAGGGCTCCGGGCGGCCACCTCCGCGCTGGAACGGCTCGATTCGCTCGAGCGCCGGCTGGCCGAGCGGGTGGGGACGGGACCGGAAGACGCGGCGCGAGGCGAGAAACCGACCGAGGATTTCCTGAGAAGGGTGAAGGAGGCGGAGAGCAACGTCCTTGCGGCATTCGAGGACGATTTCAATTCCGCTTCGGCACTCGGGGCGCTTTTCACCTTCGTCGGGGAGACGAACAAGGACCTCGAAGGAGGCCATCTCCTCCCGTCCGACGCCGTCGCGGCGCAGGCGTTGCTCGGACGTGTGTCGGATGAGATTCTGGGAATCTCCCCCTCTAGGAGGCCTTTCGGCGCGCCGGAGGCGCGATCTTCGATCGACGACGCGGAGGTCGAAGCCCGGGTCGCCGCCCGACAGGCGGCGCGAAAGCGGCGCGATTTCAAGGCGGCGGACGCCATCCGCGAGGAGCTGGCGGGCCTGGGAGTCCTCCTCGAGGACACGCCGCAGGGGGTCCGGTGGCGGCGGAGAGCTTGACAGGCGGGCCCCGGCGCGGTTCAATCCGCGCGGTCATGTTGTCGCTGCGTCACTGGTACGGTCACCACACCTGAACCGGCGGTGCGTTCGCGCCGCCGGACAGGAAGAGGTCCGGAGGGCGCGAAGGGCCACGAGCGAGCGTTTCGACCCCCTCCGGACGGAGGGTTTTTTCGTTTGGCCCTGACGGCTGAAAAGACCTCGATCGTCGGGTCGCTGGCTCCCGCGTCGGTGGCGGAGGCCCGGGCGGCCGCGCCGCTCGCGGCCTCATCCGACCTCGTGGAGGTCCGCCTCGACGCTCTCCGGGGCCCGGGGGATCCCGGCGCCCTTCGGGCGTGCTTCGAGGGAAAGACCCTCGTGGCGACGCTTCGTTCGGCGCCCGAGGGGGGCGGCTTCGCGGGAAGCGGCCCTGAGGCCCGGTCGATCCTCTCGAGGGCGCTCGCGGCCGGGTTCGATCTCGTCGACGTCGAGTTCCGGGCCGGGGAGAACGCCGGACTTCTGGGATTGCCTCCGGAGAAGGTGATCGTCTCCGTCCACGACCTCGACGGACTCCCGCCGGATCTCCCGGGTCTCGCAGGCCGGATGGCCGCGACGGGCGCCCGCCACGTGAAGATCGTCGGGACGGCGAACGACTCCTCGGACGCGCTCAGGATTCTCGAGGCGCAGGCGGCCCTCGCGGGACGGAACGTCTCGTTTCTCGCCATGGGCGAAGCCGGCGTGGCCACGCGGATCCTCGCGCCGTATCTCGGTGCGCCGCTCGCGTACGCGACGCTCGTCCCGGGGCGGGGAACGGCGCCGGGCCAGATCGAGGCCGGGGACCTCGGGGGGATCTACGGCGTCGGCCGGCCGCGGACGATCCGGCGGCTCTTCGCGCTCCTCGGCAGCCGCGCCACCCATTCCTTCTCTCCGGCGCTCCACAACGCGAACTTCGAGGCTCTCGGGGAGGAGTCGCTCTACGTCCCGTTCGTCCTCCGGTCCCTCGCCCGCGAGCTGGCCGCTCTCCGCGACGGCCTCTCCCGCCTCGGCCTGCCGTTCGCCGGGGCGTCGGTGACGATCCCTTTCAAGCAAGAGGCGGCGGCGGCTGCGGGCGCCCCGGAACCGGTCAACACGCTGCTCTTCCCGAAAGAAGGCGGCATCCTTTCGGCCAACACCGATCGAGAGGCGCTGGAGGTGCTGGTTTCTTCCGCAAAGAAGGGAGAACGGGCTCTCGTTCTCGGTGCCGGAGGATTAGGGAGAGTTGCCGTGGCACTCTTGCTGAGGAAAGGTTACGAAGTCTTCCTCTTCAGCCGACCCGAGCAGCAGGGGCGCGAGGTGGCCGCTTCGCTCGGCGTCCCTTTCATTTCGGACGATTTCTCTTCGGTCTCTCCTCGCGTCCTCGTCAACGCCACCCCGCTGGGTCTCGGTGCCGACGACCCGCTCCCCTGCGATCCATCGCTTCTCGCGCCCGGCCTTCTCGTCGTCGACGCGCCGTACCGGGCCTTCGGAACGGCGCTGACCCGGGCGGCACGCGCCGCCGGCTGCGACGTCGTGGACGGTTTCGCGATCCTCCTGGCCCAGGCGGCCGGGCAGGCGGAGCTCTTCACCGGGCGGCCCGTCTCCGCCGGCGAGCTGGCCTCCCGGCTTCCCGCGGATAAGCGGAGTCTTTTCGCTTCGACGGCGCCGGCGCCTTCCGGAATCCCGAGATGAGCCCCGCTCCCGACCCGAACCTCCCGCGCGGCGTCTCGGCCTTTCTGTTCGAGGCGGCCGCACGCCGGCGGCGCGCCGAAGAGGCGGTCGTCTCACGCCTCCTGGCGGCCGGCCTGAAGGAGGTGATCCTCCCGGTCCTCGACTACGCCGACCCCTACCGGGGCGTGACGGCGGAAGGGGACGAGCGGCTCTACCGGTTCATCGACCGCGAGGGGCAGACCCTCTCGCTCCGGGCCGACTTCACGCCGATGGCGGCGCGCGTCGTGGCGCCGCGCCTCGGAGCGGCGGCGCTCCCCGTGTCGCTCTTCTACCGGGGCGACGTGGTCCGCGACGAGCCGACCGGCGTGGGGCGGGCCCGGGAATTCGCGCAGGTCGGGGCCGAACGGTACGGAGACCCGTCGCCCGAGGCCGACGAGGCGATGCTCGCGCTGGCGCTCTCCTGCCTTTCGGACCTCCCGACGGAGCGTCTCCGCGTGACCCTCGGCCACGCCGACCTCCTGCCGCGCCTCCTCGCGGCGGCCGCCCCGGCGCTCGCCGGCGACGACCTCCTCGCGGACGCGCGGAGCCGACGCGTGACGGCCGTGGCGCGGCAGCTCCGCGAAGCGGGCGCCGAAGCGAACGCGGCCCGGGAGATCGGACGGTCGCTCCTCTCGGGCTTCGACCCCGCCTCGCCCCTCTTCGCGACGAGCGGCCTGAGGTCGGCGGCGGAGGCGCTGCGGCGCGCCGCCGCGGCCGCGCGAACGATTCGACCGGGCGTCTCCGTCGTGGTCGATCTCGCCGGAACGCCGTCGACCCCCTACTACACCGGTCTGACGTTCGAGATCGACGCCGCGGGCGGCGCCGCTCCGCTCGCGTCCGGCGGCCGCTACGACCGGCTCCTGGAACGGTTCGGGCCCGCCGCGCCGGCCCTCGGCTTCTGCATCGGCCTCGAGTCGCTCGCCTCCGCCCTCGAGGCGGCTGGCGGTGCGGGCCCGCCGAGGCCTCTTCGCGTGGCGGTCGGCAAGGGGCGCCTCCTCGCGAGGGCCCTCGACGCGCTCCGCGCGGCGGGCCTCGACCTCCCGGATCCGGACGGCCGGCGGCTGGTCGTGCCGGACCGCCTCGGACGGGCCGAGCTCCTCCTTCTCAAGGACGACGACGTCCCGACCTACGTCGCGCACGGCGGCGCCGACCTGGGCATCGTCGGAAGCGACCGGGTCGAGGAGTCGGGCGAGGAGGTCTTCTCGCCGGTCGAGCTGCCGTTCGGGGCGTGCCGGCTCTCGCTCATCGGCCGCGCGGGAGAGGCCCCGGCGGCGAACGGGCACCCGGTGCGCGTCGGGACGAAGTACCGGCGCACGGCGACGCGGTTCTTCGACGCGCGGAAGGTTCCCTGCGAGATCGTTCCGCTGGCCGGGTCGGTCGAGCTGGCGGCGGCGCTGTGCCTGACGGACGTCGTGGTCGACCTGATCGAGACGGGGTCGACGATGGCGGCCCACGGCCTGACCGAGATCGAGACGATCTCGGAGAGCCGCGCGGTCCTCATCGCGGGACGCTCGGCGCTCGTCTCGCGCCGCGAGGAAGTGGCCGCTCTCGTGGAACGGCTTCGCGCCTTCGGGGAGAGGCCGTGATGAAGCTCCTCGACGCGCGAACGCCGAAGGGAAGACGCGAACTGCATGCGCTTCTCGGATCGCGTCGCGCCTCGCCTGACTTCAGGACGCTGCGCGAGGTGCTGCCCGTCGTGGAAGAGGTTCTTCGAGGGGGAAGAAGGGCCCTCGTACGGTACGTCCGTCGATTCGACGGCGTTTCTCTTCCTTCTCGGAAGCTCTTCGTCGATCCTTCTCTCGGCCTGCCCCCGGCGGTGGACGCCTCGTTCGTCCGCGCCTTCCGTCTGGCGCGCCGGCGGGTCGAGGCGTATCACCGCCGCCAGCTTCCGAAGGGCTTTGCCGCGAGGGACGCCCTCGGCGTCCGTTTCGTCGAGACGCCGTTTCCCCTCGACTCGGCCGGCGTCTACGTCCCCGGAGGACGGGCGTTCTATCCCTCGTCGCTCCTGATGGGCGTCGTCCCGGCGCAGGTGGCCGGCGTCCCGAGGATCGTCGTGGCGACGCCGCCGCGCGCCTACGTCGGCTGCCCGGAGCTTCGATGGGCGCTCCGGGAGCTCGGGATCCGCGAGGTGCTCCTCGCGGGCGGCGCGCACGGAATCGCCGGGCTCGTCTCGGTGGCCGGCTGCGCGAAGGTGGTCGGTCCCGGCAACCGGTACGTCGCGGCGGCGAAACACCTCGTGTCGTCGCTCGTCTCGGTGGACCTTCCCGCCGGCCCGTCCGAAGTGCTGATCGTGGCATCCGCGGGCGCGCGGGCCGACCTCGTCGCGGCGGACCTCCTCGCACAGGCGGAGCACGATCCCGACGCCGTCTGCCTCCTCTTCACGGACTCCGCCCGGCTGGCCGCGGCGGTTCCGTCCCAACTCGCCGCCCAGCTCGCGCGGTTCGAGGAGAGGTCGGCGCGGAAGGTCATGCGGATCGCGCTCGGCCGCGGCCGCATCGTCCTGTTTCCCGGAATCGCGCGCGCCGTCGCGGCGGCGGCCGCGGCCGCCGCCGAGCACGTCCAGGTGATGGGACGGGAGGCCGAGAAGCACGCGAGCCGGCTTCTGCCCACCGCCGGAGCGCTCTTCGTCGGCGCCTCGACGCCGACGGCGTTCGGCGACTACGTGGCGGGCCCGAATCACGTCCTGCCGACGGGGGGCGCGGCCCGGAGCTTCTCCGGCCTCTCCGTCCGGGACTTCTTCCGCTGGGGCCGGAGCGTCTCGGCGGCGCCGGAAGCGGCCCGCCGCCTCGCCCGCGCCGCGGCGGTCCTGGCGCGCTTCGAGGGGCTCGTGGCGCACGAGCGGTCCGCGGCGCGGAGGCTCCCGTGAGGAGAGCGGTCCCGGTCCGGCCCGAGATCCGCGCGCTTCGCGCGTACTCTTTCGCCACCGAGGCGCCCGTTCCGGTGAGAGCGAAGCTCGACTTCAACGAGTCGCCATACGACGTTCCGGACGAGATCAAGCAGCGGGTGGCGTCCCGGCTTCTGGCGCGGCGCTGGGCCCTCTACCCCGAGTTCGGTGCGGGGCGCCTCCGGCGCGCCATCGCGGCGTCGGTGGGCCGGCACGCGGAGGAGATCCGGGTCGGGAACGGGTCGGGGGAGGCGATCCTTGCGGCTCTGAGCGTCTTCGCGGGGGGCGGCGGGACGATTCTCCTGACGCCGCCCACCTTTTCACTCTACCCGCAGCTCGCCGCGATCGCCGGGGCGCGGATCGCGGAGGTTCCCCTGTCGGGCGACGATTTCGTCTTCGACGAAGACGCGCTCCTTTCCGCCGTTCGGTCGAACCCCGGAGCGGTCCCGCTCCTCTGCTCGCCGAACAACCCGACCGGCGGGACGGTGCGGCCGGAGTTCCTGCGCCGGCTCGCGCGGGCCGCGCCGGTCGTTCTCGTCGACCAGGCCTACGTCGACTTCGCGCCGGAAGACGCGAGCGCGCTTCCGCTCGTTTCGGAGTGCGAAAACGTGGTCGTCTTCCGGACCCTCTCGAAGGCCTTTTCGGCGGCGGGCTTCCGGATCGGATATGCCGTGGCGCCGCCCGACCTCGCCTCCGAGATCGGCAAGGCGATCCTGCCGTTCAACGTGGACCTCGCCTCGGAAGAGCTGGCTGTCGCCCTGCTCGAGGATCCCGGTCCCGCCCGGGCGCGGGTCGCGGAGATCGTCGCGGAGCGCGAGCGCCTCGCCGCGGCGCTCCGGGCCCTCGGGGCGAAAGTGGCCCCGGCGGCCGGGAACTTCGTCTTCGTGGCGCCGCCCCGCGGCGGGGCCGGGGCCGTCCGGCAGGCGCTTCTCCTCCGCGGCGTCCTCGTCCGGGACCTCGGAGAGTCCGCGCCGGGCCGGCTCCGGGTGACCGTGGGGCGGCGGGAGGAGAACGACCTCTTCCTCGCCGAGTTTTCGCGCGCCCTGAAGGAGGCGACATGAACCGGACCGGTCGATTCTCGCGGACGACGAAAGAGACGTCGGTCGAGCTCTCTCTCGACATCGACGGCACGGGACGGGCCGAGGTGGCGACGCCAGTCGGCTTCCTGTCGCACATGCTCGAGACGGTGGCGAAGCACGGGCGCCTCGACCTCGTGGTGAAGGCCGCCGGCGACACGCAGATCGACGCGCACCACACCGTCGAGGACGTCGGCCTGGCGTTCGGCGAAGCGCTCTCTCTGGCCCTCGGCGACCGGTCCGGGATCGAGCGGTTCGGGGAGAGCACGGTCCCCCTCGACGAGGCCCTCGCGCGGACGGTCGTCGACCTCTCCGGGCGCCCCTACATCGTCTTCGAGTCGCCCCTCGACAAGGAGCTCCTCCTCGTGACGAAGGACTTTCCGTTCGCCCTCGTCGAGGAATTCTGGAAATCGGCCGCCTTCCGGGGGAAGCTCAACCTCCACGTGGACGTCATCCGGGCCCGCAACGGGCACCACGCGGCCGAGGCCGTCTTCAAGTCGGCGGCCCGGGCGCTCCGGATCGCCGCCGCCCGGACGGGCTCGGGAATCGCCTCGACCAAAGGAACGCTGACCGCATGACGCCGCGCGTGACGCTCCTCGATTACGGCGTCGGGAACACGGCCTCCGTGACGCGCGCCTTCCGCCGTCTCCGGGCGGAGGTCGAGCTCACCGCCGACCCGGCGCGGGTCGCCGCGGCCGACCGGATCGTCCTCCCCGGCGTCGGGGCCTTCGCGCCGGCGCGCGAGCGGCTGGCCGCCTCCGGCCTCGACGCCGCCCTTCGGGTGGCGGTGGAGGGCGGGGCCCGCCTCCTCGGCCTCTGCCTCGGCTTCCAGCTCCTCTTCGAGGAAAGCGAGGAGTTCGGGACGACGCCGGGACTCGGCTTCGTCCCCGGCCGCGTCGCCGCGTTCGCCCCGAACGTCCGGACTCCGCACGTCGGGTGGAACGCCCTCGCGGTCGCGAAGGGGGACGGGCTCTTTTCGGGCGTCCCGTCCGGGACCTGGGTCTACTTCGTCCACTCCTTCCGTCCGGAGGGCGTTCCTTCCGGGGACGTCGCCGCGACGTGCGACCACGGCGGCCCCTTCGTGGCGGCCGTCCAGCGAGGCAACGTCTGGGGATGCCAGTTCCACCCCGAGAAGTCGTCGGAGGCGGGACGGACGCTGCTCGCGAACTTCCTCGCGGGAGAGGCGACGTGAGCGCCGGGCGCCTCGCCCTCTGGCCGGCCATCGACCTCTGCGAAGGGCGCGTCGT
>Ga0335085_10009747_pt1 | contig 14454 bp, 10 predicted proteins | sample Lox_Sample_45_FD_206712 | JGI IMG/M metagenome (GOLD analysis project Ga0335085, IMG submission 206712) | Soil microbial communities from Loxahatchee National Wildlife Refuge, Florida, United States - Lox_Sample_4.5 | ecosystem: Environmental > Terrestrial > Soil > Wetlands | place: USA...
GGCTCGACTTCAACATGCGACAGAACGGCCACGGCGCCGAGTTCACCGGACGCTACGAGCAGACCCGGGCCGACTACGACCGCATACCGACGAAGCCGGTGATCGACGGGGAGCCGATCTACGAGGGTCACCCGGTCTCGTTCAAGGCCGAGGAGCTGGGCCACTCGATCGCGGCCGACGTGCGCCGGCCTCTCTACTGGGACCTCTTCTCGGGAGCCTGCGGCCACACCTACGGCCATCACTCCATCTGGCAGTTCTGGGCACCCGGCCGCGAACCGATCAACAACCCCCTCCTGCCATGGACCGAGGCCCTCGACGCGCCCGGGGCCGGCCAGATGCAGCACGCGCGGTGGCTCCTCGAGTCGCGTCCCTTCCTGGCCCGCGTCCCCGACGACACGGTGGTGGTGACCGACCGCGTGCCCACCTCGGTGCCGGGGGCGGGGCGCTACCGCTACGTGGCGACGCGGGACGCCGAGGGACGCTACGCCATGGTCTACGCCCCGGTCGGGAGGCCGTTCAAGGTGAGGATGGCGGCGGTCCACGGCGCGCGGGTCAGGGCCTGGTGGTTCAACCCCCGCGACGGCAAGGCGACCTCGATCGGCGACCTCGCGAACGAGGGCGAGCGCACGTTCACTCCGCCCGAACCCGGCGAGCCTCTCGACTGGGTGCTCGTCCTGGACGACGCCGCCCGCGGCTACCCGCCACCCGGCCAGCGCCGCTAGTAGGCTCCGCTCTCCGACCGACTGCCTCAGGCGTCACCTGTGACACCACGCAAAGCGTCACAGCCGTACGCGCCTGCTTCTTCCCGAGGTGTCGAATGACCCTCGACGAACCCGCGAGGGGGGAGGAACCCATGGCCCGCTCGGGAATGCGATCGATCGTGATGGCCGGGGCGGCCCTCACCCTGCCGTGCGGGGCGGCGGCGCAGGTGGCCGCTCCGCCCCGGCCGTGGTCGACGGTGGAGGAGAGCCTTGGCGCCTCCTTCAACCGGCTCGGCCTCCAGAACCAGCTGGGAATCGTGTGGGGCCGGCCGCTTGTGCGGTCCGCTGACCCCCTGCTCGCCGACGCCCACCTGGCCGCCGGCTTCACCCACACCCTCACGCCGTCCTACACGCGCCTCGGAGCGTGGGTCGAGATCGCGCCCCTGTCGGTCTTCGTGCTGCGCGCGGGAGCCGAGCCGAGCCTCTACTTCGGCACGTTCGGGTCGCTGATGAGCTTCTCCGCCTACGACGACGACTTCAGCGACCGGACGCGCGACGCGCGGAGCGGCGACGCGTATCCGGGAAGCGCGGTGCGGCTCCACGTGACGCCTTCGGTCCGGATGCGCCTGGGGTCGTTCGCGCTCGCGAGCAGCGCGGCGTTGGAGTGGTGGGCCTCCAACGTCAGCGGCCCGTTCTTCTACGAGCCGGCGCGGGACACGCTCCTGAAGGCGGCCGGCGACCGCCTCCTCCTCGTCTCGACCGTCCTCGTCCGGGAGCGCCGGACGAAGAGCGGTGGCATCCTCAGGTACGGCGCGAGCCACGATCTGACCGAGGTGCCGGACGCTCCGGGGAACCGCTCGCAGAAGGTGGGCCTGATCGTCGCCCGCCGGCTCGCGTCACGGCGTCTGGGCCTGCCCTCGCCGTGGATCGGAGCGCGCGTCGGCTACTACCTCGACGACCCGTCGAGGAAGGGCCAGCTCACCGCCGCCATCGGCATCTCGATGGAGCGTGGCCGGTGAGCGAGCCGCCCCGCGGGGCCTCTGGGGGCGGGCGTGACGACCGGCGGGAGCTGCTCGGCTGGGCCCTCTACCAGTGGGCCTTCCACGGGTTCGTCACCACGGTCGCGACCGTGCTCCTCGGTCCGTACCTCACCGCCCTCGCGCAGAAGGCGGTCGGGCCGAACGGTGCCGTCTTCGGCCCCGGCCGGCTGGGAGCGGTCACCGCGAAGGCCTTCTTCCCGTATTGTCTCTCGGCTTCCGTCCTCCTCCAGCTCGCGCTCCTCCCCTTCCTCGGCGCGATCGCGGACCGCACTCGCCTGAAGAAGCCCCTGCTCGTCGCGTTCTCCTCGGTCGGCGCGACCGCCACGTGCCTCCTCTTCCTCGTCGGCGGCGGGCTCGGGTTCGTGGCCGGAGGCCTGCTCTTCGTCGTCGCCAACCTGAGCTTCGGAGCCTCGGTCGTTCTCTACAACGCGTTCCTGCCGGAGATCGCGAGCGACGCCCAGCGCGACCGCGTCTCGAGCCTCGCCTTCGCGCTGGGTTACCTCTCTGGGGGGATCCTCCTCGCGGCGAACCTCGTCTTCCTCGGGATCGCGCCCCGGCTGGGCGTGGACGAGGGTCTCGTGGTGCGGCTGTGCTTCCTCTCCGCCGGCCTCTGGTGGGGAGGGTTCTCGGTGCCCGCCTTCCGGCGGCTGCGGCCCCGCCCCCCGGAGGCGAGCGCGCCGCCGGGCCCCGGTCTTCTCCGCGACGGCCTCGCGACGTTTCTCGCCGCGCTTCGCGAGCTCGGCCGTCGGCGGCACACGCGCCGGTATCTCGTCGCGTACCTCCTCTACAACGACGGCATCCAGACCGTCATCGGCCTCGCCTCCGTCTTCCTCGCCCAGGAGCTGTTCGTCGCCCGCCGCCTGCCGGAGGACCGGGGGTTCCTCCTCGGCCTCATGCTCATGGTGCAGTTCGTCGGGTTCGGAGGAGCGCTGCTCTTCGGGCGACTCGCCGCCCGGTTCGGAAGCAAGCCCGCCCTCCTCGCCTCCCTCGCGGTGTGGACGGCGGTCGTGGTCTACGGCTGGCGATTCCTCCGGACCCCGGCCGACGCGATCGGGATGAGCGTGGCGATCGCGCTGGTCCTGGGGGGTTCGCAGGCCCTCTCCCGCTCGCTCTTCTCCCGGATGATCCCGCCCGACCGGGGGGCCACTTTCTTCGCCCTCTACGAGGTGGCGGAGAACGGTACGTCGTGGATCGGACCCGCGCTCTTCGGCGCGGTCGTCGCGGCCACCAGCTCCTACCGCGACGCTCTGCTCTCCCTGGTCCTGCTCCTCGTCTCCGGCACGATCCTCCTCGCCGCGACCGACCTGGACGCGGCGTTCGGCGAGGCGCAGCGCTGACAGAGGTCGCGAGCCCTGAGAGTCAAGCGCCTGGGACTAGCGCGCGAGGAGGCCCACAAACTCTCCTCTGCCGCCGGTGGGCCGTGATTCGATCCGGCGGGGCGCGATTCTGACAGAACAGAGCGGGACCCTCTCCGCCGGCCGCTACCGCGGTGGCGCGAGGGCGGCGAAGACGTCGGCTCCGCCGGCCGGAGTGCGGGCGAGCGTCTCCCGGTCCAGGCGGTAGAGGCCGAAGCGCGGCCGATAGCCCTTCTCCCACTCGAAGTTGTCGACGAGCGTCCAGTGGAAGTAACCCTCGACCGGGATGCCCTCGGCGCGCGCGCGCCGGATCGCCTCGACCTGGCCGCGGATGAGCGGGCCTCGCGTCGTGCCCTTGTCGTCGGCGATGCCACCTTCCGTGATGTAGATGGGCAGGTGGTAGCCCGTCCACGCCTTGCGCATCAGCAGGAAGAGAGCCTCGGGCGGGCTGTCCCCGACCGGCGACGTCCCGCCGAGCTCGCTGCGCAGTCCCGGGCCCGGCGTGAGGACAAACGTCTCCGGCGTCCAGGGAGCCATCCGGACGAAGTAGCGGAAATAGTAGTTGAGGCCGAAGAAGTCCACCGAGCCGGGGAGACCGTCGACAGGCTCGTCGAGCGTGGCCCCCGGAAGACGAAGTCGTGCCCGGCCGTCGCGCACGGCGTCGGCGAACGCCCAGTTCCAGAACTGGTCCACGAAAGCCGCCCCCAGCCAGTCGCTGAGCATCAGCCGGGACCTCGGCTCGAGGAGCATCACGTTGTTCGCGACGCCGATCCTCGCTCCAGGACAGGCGGCGCGCAGGGCCTTGGCGGCCGCGGCGTGGCCGCGGAGGAGACCGACGAAGGCCCGCACCGCCTCGGCCGGTGACTTCTTCTGCGGGGGCCAGTCGCCGAGGACGTACCCCAGGTACATCTGCACGTTCGGCTCGTTGAGGGTGATCCAGAGCTGGACGTCGGCACCGAACCGCCGCCCGGCCTCCGTCGCGAACCGCGCGAAGCGATTCGGGAAGTCCGGGGCGCAGACGCCGCCGCGGTCGGCCATCCAGAGGGGCAGCGTGAAGTGGAGGAGGGTGACGGCGGGCGTGATCCCCGCCTCCCGGAGCTGCCGGACGAGGTCGCCGTAGCGCGAGAAGGCCTCCTCGTTCCACGTGCCCTCCTGCGGCTCGAGCCGGCTCCACTCAATGGAGAAGCGGTAGGCGTTGGCGTGGATCGCCTTCATGAGGGCGACGTCCTCCGCCATCCGGTTCCAGTGGTCGGCGGAGACAGCGCTCGTCTCGCCACGCTCGATCGCCCCCGGCTGCGCCTCGAAGCGTGTCCAGTCGTTCGTGTTCCCGCCCTCGAACTGGTGGGACGAGGTGGCGGTGCCCCACAGGAAGCCCTTGGGCAGGGGCACGGCGGGACGGGCGAGCTCCGCGGCCGTGAACTCCACCCGGGGGTGGCTGGCCGAGAGGTACGCGCACGTTCCGAGCCAGGCCACGACCAGGACCCCCAGGGTCCATCCGAGCACGCGCAGCAGGCGCTTCACCGCGGTCCTCACTTTCCCTTGCGAACGGCCTCGGCCGCGATCCGGTCCACGAGGCCCGGGAGGGCGAGCTTGACCCACCGGCCGAGCCTCCCCTTGAGGCTCATCACGAGCATCCGCTGCCGCCTCTCCATGGCCCGCACCACGAGGCGCGCGCACTCTCCGGCGCTCATGACCTCGTCCTCCCGGACCGGCGAGGCCTCGACGGTCCGGCCGTCGGGCCCCGGCGAGCGCTTGCGGATCTCCGATTGGACGAAGGAGGGGGCGATCACCGTGACCGAGACCCCGCTGCCCCGCAGCTCCACCCGGAGGGAATCGAAGAAGCCCACCTGCGCGTGCTTGGTCGCGGCGTAGGCCGTTCGCGTCGGGACCCCCGACAGGCCGGCCAGGCTCGACACCGCCACGATCTGCCCCCGGCTCCTCCGGAGGTGCGGCAGGGCGTACCAGGTCGGGTACACGCTGCCGAGGTAGTTGACCCGCATGAGCCGCTCGTAGAGGGAGAGGTCGGTCACGTCCTCGAAGCGAGCCAGCATGCCCATGCCGGCGTTGTTGACGAGCACGTCCACCGCGGCGAAGCGCTCGACCGTCCGCTCCACGAGCCTCCGGCACTCGGCCTCGCTCGACACGTCCGTCGGAGAGACCAGCGTCTCCGCGCCCCGCTCCCGGCAGTCGGCGGCGACCGTCTCCAGGGAATCTGCGTCGCGCGCGGCGAGGGCGAGCCTCGGCCGCTGGGCGGCCAGCTCCAGGCAGAGGGCTTTTCCGATGCCCTGCGAGGCGCCGGTCACCACGATCACCTTGCCCGCGTAGGCGGCCATCAGAACTCCCTTGCCCGCCAGGTGTCCTGCCCGCCGAGGACGGTCAGGAGCACCTTCGTGTCCTTGATCCGCGCCGGAGGGACGGCGAGGAGGTCCTGCGACAGGACGACGAAGTCGGCGAGCTTCCCGGGAGCGAGGGTGCCCTTCTGCCTCTCCGCGTGCTCGGCGAAGGCGGCGTCGGAGGTGAAATGCCGGAGCGCCGCCTCGGCGGTGAGCTTCTGCGTCGGCTCCCACCCTCCCGGCGGAGTGCCCTCGATCGTCGTGCGGGTCACCGCGCAGGCGATCCCCCGCACGACCTCGGCGGTGAAGACCGGCCAGTCGCTGCCGAAGGCCTGGACCGCGCCGGCGTCGTCGATGGACCTGAAGGCCAGGGCCCGCCGGGCGCGCTCCGGCCCGAGAGTCGGGACGTACACCTCGAGGTGGTTCCGGTTCGGGTAGGGGAACATCGCCTGGGTCGAGGCGATGACGCCGGCGGCCTTGAACCGCGGGAGGTCGGCGGTCCTAGGCACCTCCACGTGCTCCACGCGGTGCCGGCGCCCGCTCGTGGCGTTGGCGCGGGCCGCGTGCTCGAACGCGGTGAGAGCCATGTCGATCCCCCGATCGCCGATCGCGTGGAGCATGACCTGCCAGCCCGCTTTGTCGTAGGCGGCCACGGTCCGGTCGAGCTCTTCCTGCGTCCAGTTCGGGAGGCCGGCGCCGCCTCCGGGGTAGGGCTCGAACATGGCCGCCGTCCGGGCCTCCACCACCCCGTCCACGTAGCCTTTGACCGCGCCCACGCGCAGCCGGTCCGTGGAGTAGCGCCGGCGGAGCTCTTCCTGGTGGGCGAGGACGTCTGGCGCCGGGTCCCGCTGGATGTCGAGGGCCACGTACACGCGGAGGCGCGGGGCGGCGGCGAGGGCACGGAAGAGGATCTCGAGCTGCTCCTCGTCGATCCCCGCCTGGTGCACGGAGGTCAGGCCCCACGCCGCGGCCTGGGCGATCCCCTTCCGGAGCGCGCTCTCCTTCTCGTGAGCCAGCGGCTTCGGCACGAGGCGCCCGACGAGGTCCATGGCGCTCTCCTCGAGGGCCCCGGTCGGCTCGCCCTTCTCGTCACGCACGACCACGCCTCCTGGCGGGTCCTTCGCCTCCCTGGAGACGCCGGAGAGACGCAAGGCCATCGAGTTGGCCCAGCCGGTGTGGCCGTCGTAGGAGACGAGCCAGGCCGGGCGGCCCGGCACCAGGGCATCGAGCTGCTCTCGGTTCGGGAGGCCGCCGGGGAAGGCGGCGTAGGCCCACCCCTCGCCGGTCACCCAGTGGGCCTCGGGGTGGGCCGCCGCCCACTCCTTCACGCGCGGTGCGAGGGCGGCGAAGCTCTCCGCGTCGTCGAGGCGCAGCTCCTCGAGGGACAGGCTCCCGCCAAGAAGGTGGAGGTGGCCGTCGATGAAGCCGGGGACCACGAGTCGCCCGCGAAGGTCGACGATCTCGGTCCCCTTCACCGCGTGCGCACGCACCTGTCCGTTGCTGCCGACCGCGAGGATGCTCGTGCCGCGGACGGCGAGGGCCTCAGCCAGGGGCCGGCCGGGCTCGCCGGTCCAGACCCGGCCACCGACGAAGATGCGGTCGGCCTGCCCCGCCCTCGCCTCCTTCCTCGGCTCGGGAGCGGCGTCGTGCGCCAACCCCGCCGCGAGAGCCGCCGCCGCGAGAGCCGCAACGCGACGCGACATGGTCGTCCTCCTCCGATGGGCCGGCTCCTCAGGGGGCCGGCACGAGCGTCAGCAGGTGGACGGGCGGCCCAGGCAGGAAGGGCGTCCTCTCTCCCTTCGCCCAGGCCGAGTGGCCGTCCGCATAGTGCGGGCTGAGCGGGTGGCCGCTCTGCCCGCACGGCATGTGGAAGTAGCCCAGCTCCTCACGTCCCGGCGAGACCGCGAGCCGCTCGGAGGCCCCGAAGGTCGGTCCTTGCACGCGCGGCATGTCGTTGTCGCCGGGCAGAGCCTCCGACTTCATGTCCAGGAGGACCCCGAGCCGGGGCGCGGCACGCGAGAGCGGGTGTCGGATGAGGGTGGTGTTGCGCTCGCCCCACGTCCTCTCGGCCAGCCGGCGACCGTCCGTCGTCAGCTCGTCGAGGACGGAGTCGAGCGCGGCGAGGAGGAGACCGTCCCAGCTCGCGCGGCGCGGGTCGAGGAGGTGGGCCGGGCGCGCGGTCAGGAGCGCCCACACCGGCCCCTCCCACCGCGCGTTGGGCGCGGTGCCCGGGCGGAGCCGCTTGGGGTCCTTCGCCCGTGCCCGGGCGAGAAGGGGGTCGAGGACGAAGTCCCGGACGCGCCCCCGGAAGGCCCGGACGATGCGGTAGCCCACCGAGTCGACCGAGGCGCGCCCCCCCCACCCGTCGACGAGTCGGCGGGCCTCGGCCCGCCGGGGAGCGCCTGCGACGGCGTCGGGAGTCAGGGTGTCGAGGAGCAGCTTCCGCCAGCGCGCGAGGAAGAGCGCCCGGTCGTCGAGCTGCACACGGAGCATGTCGTCCTCGCTCGCCTTCGGGATGGCGAGGAGGTCGTCCCGGATCTGCCCCTGCCGCGCCCCGAGGTCGTAACCGCCCACGCCCACCTTGGCCAGCTTCTCTCCGCCCACGACGCGGGCGTTGGCCGTCCAGATCCGGCCGCTGGGCGGGTCCACGACCCGCGGGTACTCCTCGGGGCGCAGCCAGCCGTCCCACCCGCTGGTGCCGTCCGCCCACGACGTCGGAGCGCGGCCGTCGTGGCCCACGCGGCGGGGGATGCGGCCGATGATCGTCCAGCCGATCCGCCCGGTGGTGTCGGCCACGACGAGGTTCTGGTGCGGGATGCCGACCTCGGCGGCGAGGGCCTGCGCCTCGTCGAGGCTTCCCACCGCCTCCATGCCGACGAGCGAGGCGTTGAGGCCGCCCTCTCGCAGGGCCACCCAGGCGAGAGCCCGGCGGCGGCCGGCGTGGTCGGTGTCGATCACCGGGCCCCAGACCGTGGACAGAACCGCCAGCGACTCCGGCCTCTCCCCGCTGACCTCGATCGCCTCCGTCTCGTGCTCGAGCTCCCGCGGACCTTCGGGGGTGCGATAGGCATCGGGCCGCCCGGGGACGGGATCGAGAAGGACGAGGTCCGCCCAGTCGCCCTCGCTGTTCGTGAAGCCCCACGCCACCCGGCCGTTGCTGCCCGCGACGACGAAGGGCGCGCCGGGGAGCGTCACTCCGGTCACGCGCCTCTCGCCCTCGATGCCCGGGAAGACGAGCGACAGACGGTACCAGGTGTTGGGCACCGAGATTCCGAGGTGCATGTCGTTGGCGAGGAGGGCCCCCCCGTGAGCGGTGTGCGTCCCCGCCACCGCCCAGTTGTTGCTGCCGAGGGCGAGGTCTCCGTCGTCGGCCGGCCGCAGGCCGATCGGCGCGCCGAGGAACGCGAAGGCGAGAGGGGCGTCGGGGAGGGACCGGGCGACGGGCTCCTCGGGCTTCGCCTCCCGAAGGTCGAAGACGTCCGGTCCCGGGATCGCGGGCATCCGAATCGGCTCGCCCTCGACCGGGGCATCCCACTCGGTGCCCACCGGGGCCAGGAAGTCGGCCATGGCCGGGGGGAGCGTGTCCCGCAGGAGGCCGAGCACGGCTTCCTGCCTCGGCTGGGACCCCTGCAGGTCGCGGTACATGGCGAGCGCGCAGAGGAGCGAGTCCTCGTCCTGCCACTTCGCGGGCGCGGCGCGAAGGGCCAGGTACTCGAAGGGCCGGGCCCCGAGAGCGGCGAGGCCGGCGTTCGCCCCCGCGGTGTACGCAGCGAGGAGGGCGCGCTCGTCCTTCCGCATCGCCTTCACCGCCCGGCGGGCGACGAGCCGCAGGCGCAGGGGCCGGGCCTCGCGGTCCAGGCCGACCGCCACCCGGCCGAAGAGCGCGGCGAGCTCTCCGGCGGCGCTGCGGCGGAGGAGGTCCATCTGGAAGAAGCGCTCTTGGACGTGCAGGAAGCCGGTGGCTCGGGCCACGTCCAGCCGGCTGCCTCCTCGCACCACGGGCACGCCGAGAGCGTCGCGCTCGATCCGCACCGGCGCGCCGAGCCCGGGCACGACGCGCTCGCCGTCGACCTGGGGAAGGCTCGCGCGCAGCTGCGAGCGCAGGTAGGCGGCGGCGCCGCCTGCGACCAGCGCCACCACCGCCGCGGTCCCGCCGAGGACGAGCGGCCAGCGGCGGCGACGTTCGCTCACTTCGCCTTCGACTGGTTGGCCACGGCCTCCGCGGCCTTCTTCGCCGCCTCGGGGTCGCCGAGGTAGTAGTGGCGGATCGGCGTGAGGTCGTCGGTCAGCTCGTAGACGAGCGGGATCCCGGTCGGGATGTTGAGGCCCACGATGTCGTCCTCGGAGACGCCGTCGAGGTGCTTCACGAGGGCGCGGAGGCTGTTGCCGTGGGCGGCGACGAGCACCCGCTTGCCGGCCTTCACGTCCGGCACGATCGCGTCGTGCCAGTAGGGCAGGAACCGCGCGACCGTGTCCTTGAGAGACTCGGTGAGCGGCAGCAGGTCCCTGGTGAGCCCCGCGTAGCGCGGATCGCGCCCGGGGTGGCGCTCGTCGTCCGGGGTGAGGGCGGGGGGCGGCGTCGCGTAGGCCCGGCGCCAGATCTTCACCTGCTCCTCGCCGAACTTCTTCGCGGTCTCCGCCTTGTTGAGCCCCTGGAGCGCGCCGTAGTGGCGCTCGTTGAGCCGCCACGTGTTCTTCACCGGGATCCACATGAGGTCCATGGCCTCGAGGGTGATCCAGAGCGTCCGGATCGCCCGGCGGAGGAGCGACGTGTGGGCCACGTCGAAGAGGTATCCCCCGTCCTTCAGGAGCTTCGCCCCCGCGATCGCCTCTTGCACGCCCTTCGGCGAGAGGTCGACGTCCGTCCATCCCGTGAAGCGGTTCTCGAGGTTCCAGGTGCTCTCGCCGTGCCGCAGCAGGACCAGCTTGTGCATGTCGCTCCCTCCGCCGTGGAGGCCCATTATAAAGTGGAGCGTTCGGCCCATGCTCGAGAGCCCGCTCCGGATCGTCTCCCGTTTCCCGCGCCCCGTGCGCCTCCTGCTCGCGGGGACGCTCGTCAACAAGCTGGGCACGTTCATCGTCCCCTACCTGACTCTCGTCCTGCTCCGCAACTTCCACCTGAGGGAAGGAGAGGCGGCGGGGCTGGTGTTCGCCTACGGGTTCGGGTCGGTGGTCTCGATCCTCGCCGGGGGCGTGATCACCGACCGCTTCGGTCGGAGGCGCACGCTGCTCGTGAGCCTGCTCGGGTCCGGCGTCCTGGCGGTGGCGATGGGGCTCTCCCCTTCGGCCGGCGTCTTCGTGCCTCTGCTCGTCGCCTTCGGCTTCGTCGCCGATCTCTACCGGCCTGCGGCCTCCGCCATCATCGGCGACCTGCTCCCGTCCTCCGAACGGGCGAGCGGCTTCGCCGGCCTGCGCATGGCGGTGAACCTCGGCTGGGCGGCCGGCACCGCGATCGGCGGCATCCTCGCCGACTGGGACTGGCGGCTCCTCTTCCTCGGCGACGGCCTCACCACCCTCGCCTACGGCGTGCTCGTGTACTTCACCATCCCCGAGACACAGCCCCGGGAGGTGGTGGTGCCTGCCGCCGCCCCGCCCCCGGCTCCGGCCACGGGAGCGGTCGGTCCGGGCCCCGCTTTCGGCCGCGGGCCGACGAGCCCTCTGCGCGACGGCGTCTTCCTCGCCACGACGGGCACCGGGTTCCTCTTCACTCTCATCTTCTGCTCCCACCTCTCGATCCTGCCCCTCACGGTCATTCGGTCCGCCGGCTATCCCGCCGTCGTCTTCGGCCTCCTCGCCGCGCTCAACGGGGTGCTCGTCGCCTCCTTCGAGATCTCGATCACGGAGCGGCTGAAGCCCTTCCGGCGCCTCCGCCTCGCGGCCCTCGGCTCCTTCCTCTCCGCGGCCGGCTTCGGCCTGGTCGGCCTCGTGATGCACTGGGGCTGGTTCGCACTCGCGGCCTTGGTCTACACCTCGGGCGAGATCCTGGCCTCGCCGCAGCAGATGTCCTTCATCGCGGACTGGGCTCCGCCCCAAGCCCGCGGTCGCTACCTGAGCTTCTACCAAGCCACGTGGTCGATCGCCTTCGCCGTGAACCCGGCGATCGCTCTCCCCCTCCACGCCGCCCTCGGCGAGCGGGCCTTCTGGGGCCTGATGCCGCTCGTCGCCGTGCCGGGCACCCTCGTCCTGCTGCACCTCGATCGGACGGCGGACCGGCCGGAGCTGCTCCGGGGGTCGTCGGGGGCCGGGATGTCTCCCCCGGGACGCGAAAGCCCGTCTCGATGGCCTCCGGAAGGCACACGCTCGAGAAGGACCACCGTGTCGAGATAGTCGCGCACGGTGTACCGAGTGGCCAGGAGCCAACCCGGCGTGCGGCGCCGCGGCCGTGCCACGTACAAGTTCGGCCCCCGGCACGAGGGCCTGCAGGTGTCGCTCGGCCGAGAGCGTTCCCACTCGGGCAGGTCCGCAGCTTCCGCGCCTCACACCGTAAGATGCCCGACCCTCTCCGGAGCGACGGGACTGCAGCGTCGCGTCACCAGCGGTCGAGGGGTCACAAATCAGTCCTTGAAATCCCGAAGGACTTCTTCGAGAATTCAAGCCTGTGGAGATCCTCCGCTTCCGCCACGAAGCCCGGCTGCGGGCGCTCCTGCGCGCCTTCCCGGTCGTGGCGATTGTCGGGGCCCGGCAGGTGGGCAAGACGACGCTGGCCAGGAGGATCGGGCGTGCGTGGCCGGGCGGAGCGACGGTCTTCGATCTCGAGGATGCGGGCGACTTGGCCCGGCTCCAGGATCCCATGCTCACCCTCGCTCCTCGCCGGGGCCTCGTCGTGCTCGACGAGGTGCAGAGGCGGCCCGACCTGTTTCCCGCGCTACGGGTCCTCGCGGATCGCCCCCGCCGCCCGGCACGTTTCCTCGTCCTCGGGAGCGCTTCGCCCGACATGCTGCGGCAGTCCTCGGAGTCGCTGGCGGGGCGTATCGCCTTCCACGAGCTCTCGGGTTTCTCGCTGGAGGAGGTCGGGGTCCGGACCCTCGAGCGGCTCTGGCTGCGGGGCGGCTTTCCGCTCTCCTACCTGGCCCGCTCGGAGGACCTCAGCCGCTTGTGGCGGCGCGACTTCGTTCGCACGTTTCTCGAGCGCGACCTCCCGCAGCTCGGGATCCAGATCCCAGCGCCGACCCTGGAGCGGTTCTGGGCCATGCTCGCCCACTATCACGGGCAGGTCTGGAGCTCGAGCGAGTTCGCGCGATCCTTCGGCGTCTCCGACGTGACGGTGCGGAGGTACCTGGACGTCCTGACCGCCACCTTCGTCGTGCGACAGCTGCGCCCGTGGTCCGAGAACCTCGCGAAGCGCCAGGTGAAGTCTCCGAAGGTCTACCTGTCCGACAGCGGCCTGCTTCACAGCCTGCTCGACATCCAGTCGACGGCCGACCTCGAGCGTCACCCGAAGGTCGGGGCCTCCTGGGAGGGTTTCGCGATCGGCGCCGTGGTGGACCGGCTTAAGGCCCGGTGGGACGAGTGCTACTTCTGGGCGACGCACGCCGGTGCCGAGATCGACCTGCTCGTCGTTCGCGGGCGCACGCGACTGGGGTTCGAGATCAAGCGGACCACGGCCCCTGCCGTCACCCGCTCGATGCGGACGGCGCTCGACGACCTGAAGCTGAAGCGCCTCGACGTCATCCACGCCGGGGCGCACACGTTCCCCCTCGCTCCGCGCATCCGCGCCGTGGCCCTCGGACGACTGCTCGAGGACCTCGACCCGCTCGCCTGAGTTCACGCCGAGCGGGGGACGGCCTGGCTACCGCAACCCCTCGGCCACGATGAGGGACGCGAGAGAGCGGTTGGCGCTGTAGACGTAGCTCCGCCCGTCGGCGGAGGGCAGGATGCCGCTGCTTAACACCAACCCCGTGGGGTCCGGCGGCGACACCTGCTTCCAGAGTTCGACCTTCTCCGTGGCGAGATCCAGACGGTGGATCTCGCACGGCCAACCTCGCGCTCGCGCGAGGAAGAGGGACCGGCCGTCCCCGCTCCAGCGGCTCACGGACAGGTTGACGTCGAGGCCCCGGATGGCGCGAGGTGGGCCACCGGCGAGCGGAACGAGAGTGATGGTGTCGATCCCGGTCTTCACGGCCACGTGCCCTCCGTCCGGCGCGATCGCCCAGGACTGAAAGGCCCCGACCTCGAGCCTCCGCGGCTTGGACCCGCTCTCGTGGATCAGCCACAGGCTGTAAGGCTCGTCCGGCCGCTCGCGGCCCTGCACGATCATCCCCCCTCGAGGGGAGGGAACCCAGGCACCACGCTCGGCACGCAGGGCCCCGAGGTCGATCCGCTTGGACAGCCCCGGACCGATCGGCACCACGCTGAGCTCCCCGGTGTCGCTAAGGATGAGCACCGATCGTCCGTCGGGAGAGATGTCCACTCCTTCTCCCGTGGCCACTCGGATGGGATCGCCCCCGTCCCGCCGCAGGTAGGCAGACCCCCCCGGGCCCGTGCTCGTGCTGTTCAGCAGGAGCAGCCGTCCGTCGCTCGAGAGCGCCCCGATCCGGGAGCTGTCGTAGACGGTCGCATCCCGCTCCACCGTGCTGCCCGGCAGCAGGGCCATCGCGCCAAATCGATCAAGGGAGCGATGGAAGAGCGCGCGGCCGTCGGGAGCCGTGTCGACCAGGCCGAGGGCTCCCATCGAGCGGTAGACGAGGCGCCGCAGCCCCTCGAGGTCGACCGCGTGCACGTCCCGGATGCCCGGGGTCGCACCCTCCGTGAACCAGACCTCTCGGCCCGTCGGCCCCCAAGCCAGACCCCAGGTGTAGCCCGTCTGCACGAGGGTTTTCACGACCTTGCGCTCGCGGTCAGCGAGCACGATCCGGCTGGTGCCGTCGTCCCGAAAGACGGTGTGGCGGCCGTCCCGGGAGACACGCAGAGAGTAGCCATCCGTGAGGTCCGGGGGATCCATTCGAGGACCGTTCCGGGGGGCTGCTCGATCGTGATCTCGCCGTTCGGCTGCACGTGGGAGATGCAGAGCCGTCCGTCGGGCGTC
>Ga0335085_10009748_pt1 | contig 14454 bp, 8 predicted proteins | sample Lox_Sample_45_FD_206712 | JGI IMG/M metagenome (GOLD analysis project Ga0335085, IMG submission 206712) | Soil microbial communities from Loxahatchee National Wildlife Refuge, Florida, United States - Lox_Sample_4.5 | ecosystem: Environmental > Terrestrial > Soil > Wetlands | place: USA: Florida...
AGACCGACGGAGGCGTCATTGTGGTGACGGCCCGCGTGATGACAAAAGGGGCGGTGGTGGTGCTTGCATTGAAACTGTTGTCTCCTGCGTAGCTGGCTTGTACAGAGTGCGTTCCGCCAGAAAGTTGAATGTGGATATCCTGAGTGGTTCCCTCGCTGTTTAGCGCAAAACTCCCACCATCGAGAGGGCTGCCGTTATCGGTCAACGTAACGCTTCCCGTTGGGCAACTCGGATCAGCTACGGTCGTCGAAGGGCAAGCCGAGCCGGTCACAGCAGCGCGAAGAATATAAGGTGAGCCGTAGGTCGCGGTCGTTGTATTGGTATCTGTTACGTGACCGCTGTTGTCGAACGTGACAAGACCAAGCTGAGCGTTGCTGTTTTCCTTGTTCACGGTGACGCTTATTGGGCCGGAGTCGCTCGAACCAAAGGTCCCATCCCCCGCATAGTGTGCGATTACGTTGTAAGAGCCGCCGGGCAGGGCGTTCGTCGTGCCGGTTGCCGTTCCAGCATTCAACGGAAAAGTGCCGATTCCAGCGTTGTTGCTGGACAAATCGCTGAGCAGGGAAACTGTTCCCGTTGGTGCACCCGTTCCCGATTGGGGTGTCACCGAGATTGACACGTTGACGGACTGGCCGTGGGTGATGCTGGTTGGAGTAAGACTGGTCAGGGTCGTCGTTGAAGGCGTCAAAGTGACCGCCGCCCACTTGCTGACCAGGTTCGTAACATTCACCGATCCCAATCCAGTGGCTAAGTCGTATCCGGCGGACGAGCTGTAGCCGGACAATATGCCGTATGCGTGGCTGGTTAGGTTGGTTGTGCAATTAGGGCTGCCTTTGGTGCAGGGCATGGCGATGGTGCCAGTGGTGATGTCATTGAATATGCAAGAGCTGGCTGAACCGGCGCTTGAATTACAAGCACCGTTCGATTGCTGCCCGGCTAGCTTGTAGAGCACGTAGTTCGCGTTTCCCAGGCGCCCACCCGCTTTCTGCGCCACCAACGCAAGTACGCCTGCCATGGCCGGAGCAGAACCGGACGTTCCACCGATACCCAGAAACTGCGTACTGCTGTCGTTGGGATTGCAGGAACTTCCTGATTGAATCAGGTCAGCTTCACAGATAATAAAAAAGCTTCCAGAGGGTGATCCGGAAGCGGCAAACAACGATACATCCGGAACATCCCGTTTGCCGTCGGCGAGGGTAAGGGCGGTTTGCCAGGAGGGCTTCGCGTATCCGCCAGAACAAGTCGAGGGCGTCTGACCATTGGAAGCGGTGCAATTACTCTTTCCGCCGGAACTACCCACAGTGTTAACGAAATCGGTTAACCGGGAATCATTGCAATTCGTTTCTGCAATGGTGCTGTAGCCCAGGGTCCCAAGAACTGGGTTCGTACATGTGTTATTCCAGGTTGTCTCCGGAATGTAGCCTTTCGCCGACGCCTGCGTTGTGGAAGCGTTGGAAGTGTTCCAGTAAGCGGAAGCGTTGGTGAGGTCGAAGAAATCGGTGCCGCCGACGGCTACGTTGTAGGGAGTGGACGCGAAGCCGCTTACGGCCAAGCCATACTTTGCGGGCGAGGGCGGTGTCGCGGTGTGGCTGTCACAGACGGCGGATCCACTGTCACCGGTCGCCAAAAGAACGGTTATCCCTTGGGCCGCGGCTTGCTGCCAAAGCTGGCTGAAGAATTGATTGCCCGCAGTTCCCAGGGCGAGTTCACAGGCGCCAAAACTCTCGCTCAGAATGGGCGCCAGATTGTTATCCACCACGTATTGCGCGGCTAAATCAACACCGCCGCTGCTCTCGGTGGATTCCGCTACTACATAATCAATGGCCGCACCAGGAGCGACAGCTCCCGCCCACTCAATATCCAGATCGGCTTCCGCTTCTGCGCCGTTTACGCCGGGGGCCGGGCCATCGTGGATGACCTGCAAACTGGCCGGCGGCAACCCAAAAAAGGTGCGGAAGTCGGTCACGTCCTGGGGGTTGATATCGCTTTCGCCAACAATGGCAATGGCCTGCCCCGTGCCATTGATCGCGGTGGGGCTGGATGTCCATAGTGGCAACACGTTATAGATGGCGGCGAAATCGTAAGGGCCTACACCGTAGCAGAACCCATTCTGTACCCCGCAATAACCTCCTCCAGTTGGAATCGTCAGCAATGGATTTACGGGAGTAATCTCACCGGTTGCTTTCGATCGTGACATCGTTCCCAGTAGTTGAGATAGGGGCCTTCGGGGGAAGTTGTAAAGACTGCTTATGCCTGCCACTACGGGCGCAAGCGCGGCCGGTATTTCTGGATCGCTGGCATTCGCCCAATAGCTCTGGCCACTCACCGCATACTGATGAATCGTGGTATGGAAGGCGTCGCGAACCTGAGCGGCGCTGCCCGAGAACTCAATGTACATACGTCCATTGGCCATCTTGGTAACCTGAAATCCCTGTGACTGCAGCCAAGACGTAACCGTCTGGATATCCTGGTCCGCCGGGCCGAATTGCTGGCCGAATTGCTCGGGCGTGAGCCATTTATGGAAGTTGGGCGAAGCCTTGTCCTGCTGCTCGTCCAGCAGTTGCTGAAGCGCGGCCTCCTGCTCGGGGCTGCGCTTGAGCACCAGCAGCATGCGCTCCATGGGAAGATCGGACGGCGCGGCTCCGCGGTCGAACTCCGGCCGGGCCAGCGGATGAACATTCCCGCGCAGAGTGGTGAGCCGGGAGTCGTCCACCGCCTGAGTAATGCGCGGGCGAACGGCAACCGTCTGTGTCCACGCCGGGGTTGGCGCAAGCGAACAGTAAGCAATGCAGAACCAAAGAAGAGAGAAAAGAAATCCAAAAAGCCGACCAGACTTAGTGCACACGACCGGGTCACCACCTTTTTGGGGGCACAATCGCGACGGGGAAGAGCAACTTATCCTATTTCCGGCCGGAGAGCAAGAGGGTACGAACACACTGGCGAGTGATGGGAATCACGAAAAACCTTGCCAGCATTGAAGTTGGGTAGCAGGCGCGCCCGAAATGCCCAGGAATCGGGCGCTTGCATCCTGGGTCGTTCGCGAAGGAAATCACGATAGAATGCCCGAATGAGCTACATACCCGCTCCTATTGACACCGCCAACATAGCATTGAGCCCGGAGATCATCGGATTGACCGAGACACTCGCCAAAAACGCCCATGAGGTTTGGGCGCAGGAACGCATCGCGCAGGGCTGGCGGTACGGGCGCGAGCGGAACGACGAACGCAAAGAGCACCCATTTCTGATCCCTTACGAAGAATTGCCCGAGTCCGAGAAGATTTTCGACCGTAACACGGCGATGGGGACCCTCAAGGCGATTCTGGCGCTGGGCTATCGTATCGGCAAGGCTTGACACCCTGGGGTACGGATGCCAGAATCGGCGCGCGTTTCCTCTGGACATCGCCGGCTCCGATAGAAAAGATGACACAAGATTCTCAGCTGCGTAAATCCGAAATGCCGGCTAACCTTCCCGTTACCGTGCCGGGAGCGGAGACGTTCGACGATATCCACGATACGGCGCAGGAAATAGCGCGGTACGCAGCGATATCGAAAACCTTGCAACTGTGCGGGCGCATCGCCCAGGAGTTTGGCCCCGCCGACGACCAGGCAGTGGAGTATCAAGGCCGTCACCGCTGGTTGACCCGTGGCGCGGCTGCGTTTGGAACTCTGGCCGTAGCCTTTGCCATTTTCGGGTTAAGCCGCGGGCAACAGGAGGTCTGGCTGCCGAACAAGGAAAAACTGGATTGGATCGAACTATTCCTGGCGGGTGCTGCCGTGGCCATTGTGCTGGTGGGCCGCATCACCCACTACAAGGAGCGCTGGCTGCGATGGCGCCATCGCGCCGAATCCTATCGCCTGCTGAAGTACAGTTTCCTGATTCGGCCTTCCCTTTGGCAGGGCCGGGAAGAAGATGCCCGCTTATGGATCGAAAGCAGATTGAACGAGATCAGCCATACCGATCTTGATAAAGCAGTACGGGAACCCTCACCCCACGGGCCTTTTGAAGGAACGGACTCGAAATTGCCGCGCGGGGTTTTGCGATCGCTGATGGAGTACTATCTTTCCAAACGCCTGAACCCGCAAAAGGAATATCTGGCCAACCGGACGCAGCGCAACGAATTGTCCGACTGGATCCGGGCTTACCTTCCCTGGTTTTTCTTCCTGAGCATTGTGGCAGTTTTCAGCAAGTTCTTTCTCGCCCGGATATCGGTGCCCTGGGAGGGGTTTCTGGCGCTGGTCGCCGCGCTTCTTCCGGCGGTAGCCGCCGGCATCCGCACCTGGCGCAGCGCTTTTGAATTTTCCCGCAACAAAGGCCGCTTCGAAGCGGCGCACCACGCGCTCCGCGAACTGGAGGAACGATTGGTGAATGAAGGCTTCGCCGCGGTGGTGGCTCACCCTTCGGCGCGGGATGACGAACCCACCGACGCTTACCCGATTCTGCGCGATCTTTCCTGGTGCGAACATATTCTGGAATCGGAGCATCGCGAGTGGCTGCGGCTCATGTACGAGACGGAGTGGTTCGGGTAACCTGCTTTGCTGCCGCGCGATCTTATGCCAACCAGAATTGATGTTCTACGCGAGAACGGATTGGAGCGGATCATCCTGCAGAATGAGGCGATCCGCGCAGTCATCCTGCCGGACCTCGGCGGCAAAATCGGCTCGCTGGTGAATCTCAAAACGGGGCGGGAGTTCCTGTTGCAGCCTTTTGATCGCCCTTACAGCCGGGCGCGGTACGGAGATTCATTCGGCGCATACGATAGCAGCGGCTTCGACGAGTGCCTTCCGACGATCGCCGCCTGCTCCTATCCATCGGAACCCTTTTCGGGAGCGAACCTGCCCGACCACGGCGAGGTGTGGTCGCTGCCCTGGAAGTATGAAATACGAAATGAAGAGTTGGTTCTGGACGTAGATGGTGTCGCGCTGCCATACAACTTGCGGAGGACGGCCCGTCTTTCGGGTGCGGCACTCGAATTGGACTATCAGATCACCAACCGCAGCGAGCACGGGTTCCATTACTTGTGGTCGGCCCATCCTGCCTTGACCGTGGAACCGGGCGCTGAGATTGTCTTGCCGCCTGGTGTGCATGAAGTCTCGGTGGACTTTTCCGTGGGGAATCGTCTGCCCCTCGGCAAGGCTGTAGCGTGGCCGGCTGCCCGGGCACCGAACGGGTCTACAGTGAATCTCAATTTTCTTGGGGGCCGGGAGGCTGGAACCGCGGACAAGTTGTTCACCCCAAGGTTGTCCGAGGGGTACTGCGGTCTGCGGTTTCCCAGCGCAAAGGAATCTATCTTTTTCCGGTTCGATCCGGGAGCAGTGCCGTTCGTAGGCTTGTGGATCTGCCAGGGTGGTTTTCCGCTGGATCGGCCGGCGCAATTTACCGTGGCCCTGGAACCATGCAGCGGACGTCCTGACTTGCTGACTAGGGCCATCGCAAATAACGAGTGCCCGGAACTCGCGCCACATGCAAGTCGCAGCTGGTCCATGCGATTGGAACTAGAACCAGGAATTCATCACTGAAAGGCGGCGCTAAGCGATGAGTTGCGCGCATGACGCGATTCGGTTCCTATGACTACGGTGCCGCCACCCGCTTCAAAAAGAAGTTAAAGAATTGATCGGGATTCGACTGCAGGCAGACCTGCGCATTCGGCTCGCCCGGTTCAGGAACAGTGAAGCCTTTGCTGTCTACTCGAATATGCAGCGGAGTCACAGGGCACAGGTCAGGCCTGATGGCGAAGCTCACGGCCATGGGATCGAATAACGTGGGAGTCTGATATCCCCATTGATGGTAGAGAATTGTCAGCGCATCGGTAAGCGCCAGACCCTGCCGGAAGAGGAAGGCTCTTTTCACTTCGTCCAGTTTGAGCTCGGTGGCATCCACGGGCATAACGTACAAAGACACTCCGGAGGCGAACAATTTCTGGGCTCCCGCAATGTCTTGAACAATATTCCACTCGGCAGACGGCGGGACCGGAGGTCCGTATCCCACATAGTCATCATAGCCACGGTAGATTGAGCCTCCCATAATCACCACGCGCTTCAGCTTGCGAAAAGTGGCGGGATCTTTGTCAATTGCATCGCCGACGTTGACCAGGGGGCCGATGCCGATCAGGGTGATCTGATTGGGATAACGTCGAATCTGTTCCAGCACAAAATCCACTGCTCCTGGATGGGCCGCCCGGTCAAAATGGCCACCCTCCGCGTATGCGCGCTGCGTGAAAGTGTTGTTTACGTGGGTAGGAGCTCCAGCGGCTACTGGAATATCGGGACGGCCTGCTGTCGTCAGGAGTCGTTCTGCCAGTTGAGCCCTGAGCTGGGTATCGCCGAAGGTTGTGGTCACTCCGAGAATCTGCAATTCCGGGCTGCGCAGGGCCAGGGCCACGGCGAATGCATCATCGATGTCGTCGCCAATATCGGTGTCGATGATTACTTTTTCCGGCGAGAGGTTTTGAGGGCATGCCATCTGAGGCCGGATCGCGCCGCAAAAAACCAGGATGAACAAGGATACGAGGCGCCAATCGCCAATTACGCAAGGGATCGTGGGTCTGGCTAGGGTCATGGTTTCATTCACTGGGGTGAGATTCTCGCAGATTTGTATGCGCTTCTAGTGGGGAAACAGTCATTCGCCAAATAATTGCACTTGACGTGTATCGCCCGCTCCTCGCCGCTGCCGCCGGGTTGCGCCGATCACCGCCAACACATTAAGTGATTCCAGCGCGGTACGTGGAACGAAAATCCGCTGCGTATTGGATCGGAGATCGGGCGGGTTCACGAGAAAGCCCTCCGCCATCGTCAGGCTCAGATCGTTGGGCATCATGCCTTCCAGCACCTCATTGTCCTTGAACTTCAGCCGGACCCAAAGTCCTTCCGTTCGTGGCCGGCTGGTGAAGGTCTTGCGGACCAGGGAATCGGAATCGCCGAACTCGCGGACAAAATACACGCCCTTGATATCCCGCAACTCAACCGCGATCACGGTTCCAGCGGTATTGAGCAATTCAAGCTTGCCTTCCCGGATGAAGTTTGCCGGCGCGACATAGCCATTAACCGTATCGCGATCCATCTTGCGGACGATGACTTTCTTATGAGTGGAAGGCATGGTTGTTAGGAGAACGTTCCGAACTGATGCGATTCTCCCACTTTTAGCGGGGAATCGGGGCGGTATCTAGGTTGTAGTAGCCAAATCGTAAACGATGTGTTATTTTCTGTAGCTTGCCGCTATTACGCGAAACAGCTTTAACTCTATGCAATAGAACTACTTACGTGAAGGTAGCGGCGCAGTGTTGTCCATTCCGTCCTAGCCCCTGTGGAAAACTTCTGCATCGTATGTCGTTAAGCCCGGCGGGCGCGTCATTGGTACAAGAACATGGCTGATTACATATACACCATGGAGGTTCGCCTTACCCCGGACCAGATGCGCGGGGTCACTCTGGTGCAGGAAGTAGCTCGCGCCGCCGGCATGAACGTCTACCTCACTGGGGGCGCCGTCCGGGACATTATCAGCGGGTTTTCCATCCGCGATCTCGACTTTGCGGTCCAGGGCAATCCCCTCAAGTTGCAAAAAGATCTGGAGCGGGCTGGGGCGACCATCGGCGGCGTGGACGAGGACGCTAAAGATATTCTGCTGACGCTTCCCGGAAACGCGCGTGCCGAAATCGGCATGGCGCGGACGGAGCGCTATGAAAAAACGGGCAAACCGCCCATCGTCACTCCGGCCACGATTATCGAGGATCTGCGGCGACGGGATTTCACTATCAATGCCATGGCTTTGTCGTTAAACCCCGGGTCGCGCGGCCTGCTTATGGATCCGTTTAACGGGGCTGCCGATATCGAAGCCAAAAGCCTTCGCATTCTGCATAACTACGCTTTCCTGGAGGAACCTTCGCGCCTGATCCGCGCCACGCGCTTCGCCGCACGTTTCCATTGGCCGCTGGAGGAGCGTACCCAGGCTCGTTTCGACTCAGCCAAAGAGAACAACTACATCGAATACATCACCAACAAAGCCATCGGGTACGAAGTGGCACAATTGGCTTATGAAGAAGATCCCTTGCATGTGGTACGCGCTCTCGAGAAGGAAGATTGGCTGAAGGTTCTCAGCCCGCATTGGACGAGCGCCAAAATGGATGCGGCTGGGCTCGGGCAGTTGATGAAATCGCGCCAGCAGATGAATGAGCTGGGCTACTCGCCGGACGCCTCCGCGGCGGTGATGTACTTCCTGACCTCCCGCCTGAGTGACAAAGAGATTGCCGATATGCGCAAGCTCATGCCCCGGCGTGACCTGGTGGAAGCCTGGCGGGATTTGGAAGAGAACGCCAAAGCTTTGGCGAAGCGCCTGACCAGCAAAGAAGCCGCTACCCCTTCACGCACGTGGAAGCTGCTCTCGGAAGCCAGCCAGCAAATGATCCTGTTTCTTTCCGTGACAGCGCGACAACAGGGAGTAGTGCAAAAGCTGAAGAATTACTTTACTAAGTGGCGCCAAATACAACAGAAGATTCCCCTGCCGGAGATGGTTGAGCTGCACATTACTCCCGAGCTTCCGGAGTATCCGAAGATTGCCAACGACGTGTTCATGTTGCTGCTGGATGGCAAATTGCGATCACGGACAGAGACGCTTAAGTTCCTGAAGCCCTTGGCGCCGCCGCCACCACCGCCGCCGCCGGCGCCCAAGCGTGGGCGTGCCGCGAAGGCCGCCGTGGCCACCGCGCAGCCGTCGATTGCTGCCAATCCAGGGAAAAAAGGAAAAAGTCAGGCTCCAGCGCCAGCTATCCCACCCGCCAAAGAACCTGCCGCCAAAGCCCCCGTTGTCCGCGAAAAACCGCAGTCAGCCAATCACAAGAAGAATTCCAAGCCGGTGGCAAAAGCAAAGAAAAAGGGCGGCGCTAAAAAGCGCTAGCGCCAAGCAAGCCGGTCAACTTTGCTCGTGTGAATTTTTACCGAAGCTTTCGATCACGGGCAACAAATCCGTGCCGAGACGGGCCTTGTCCACGCAGGCATCGGCGCCCGCTTGCAGCGCCCCCGCCCGTAAATGAGCCGGGTCGTGCTGGCTAATCACAACGATCTTGACGCCGGGAATCTGCTGTCTGAGAGCCCGGGCCGCATCCAACCCGCCAATCCCCGGCATGCTGATATCCAGCAGTATGACATCGGGCAGGACTTCCCGGGCCTTTAGGATGGCACTCTCGCCATCTGCCGCCTCCCCACAGACTTCCCAGGATTGCCTGGTGGAGATCAGGCGAGCGATGCCATGCCGAACCAGCTCATTGTCGTCGGTGATGAGAATTCGCATAGAGAGCGCCCATGAATACTTGAGGGATTTATCCGGACACTCCAAGCTGCTGGTCGAATCTCTTGCGCATGGCCGCGGGTGCTTTCGGAAGGGGAAATTTGAAGGAGACTTCAGTGCCCACGCCATTGCAGTTGATTTGCATGCGCCCGTCGAACTGGCGGATACGTTCCCGCATTCCTCTAATTCCGACTCCGGAACCCTGGGCCTGGATCTGCGCTAACCTGTCGGCAGGAATTCCCTTGCCTTTATCTCGAATTTCCAAATGAAGATCGCCGGAATCCCGCCAAATCCGGATTGTGGCTGTCTTGCTGCCGGAATGACGATGAATGTTCGTCAGGCATTCCTGCACCAGACGAAACATGGTCAATTCCATCTCGCGGGAGAATCTGCCTACGTCTTCTGCAACCTCCACCGAGATGCTAAGGCCGCTGCGCTCTTCTAGGCCGTGGGTGTACCAGCGCAGCGCCTGCAGGAGCCCGCTCTCGTCCAGCAAAGGGGGATGCAGCAGGTAGGACATGGTGCGAATCTCATTGCTGAGCTGCTGCACAAGCTGCTGGCTTTCCGCAGCATCTTTAGCAATTTCCGGGGGCACCCGTTCGGTGACGCGGGCCAGATTCATGCCGAGCGCGGTGAGCAGTTGCCCGGCGCTGTCGTGCAACTCCCGGGCCACGTGGCGGCGTTCGTCTTCCTGGATTTGCAGTAGCCGTTGCGAAAGCTCCCGCACCTGTTCGGACTGAAGGATTGCTTCCGCGTTACGGGCTTCCAACTCCCGCGTACGGGCAATCACCTGTTCTTCGGTGAATTCCTTGCTCTTGCGCAAGGCTTCTTCAATCTCGCGCAGCTCGGTAATATCGGTGTTGGTGCCGAACCAGCGGGTAATTTTTCCGAAGGCATCTCTGATGGGTACGGCCCGGGAAAGGAACCAACGGTACTCGCCATCTTTGCCGCGCAAGGGGAAGGTGTCCTCCCAGACTTCGCCTTCGGCCAGGCTGCGCTTGAATTTTTGGAATACTCGTTCTGCGTAATCTGGGTGCACCACTTTCCGGCTGCCGGGCCTTTGCATCTCCTCAAGGCTTGTGCCGGTGTAGTCGAAAAAGCGGCGGTTATACCAGAAGATGGATCCGGAGCTATCCGCCATCCAGGCCAATTGCGACATATTGTCCGCCAAAGTCCGGTAATCCTCTTCGGCGCGTTTCAGGTCGGTGATATCCACCCCGGTGGGGTGGAGGAAAATGACCTTGCCCTCATGGTCGCGGATGGGATAAAGGGCAAAGTCCATGATTCGCTCCGTGCCATCCGCCCAGGAGTAGCGCAGGATTTCCCGGTAAGGAACCCCCTGGGCCGCGAGAGGCGTGGCCGTTTGGATTTTCTTTCGCGATGCGGGAAAGTTTCTCCACCATGCCGTTTCCCAGAATGGACGGCCTAACACCTGGTCTGCCCGGTAACCGCAAGCTTCCAAACAAATCCTGTTGGCGTCGATCAGGATTCCGTCCTGGCTCATGATTCCCGCAAAGACCGTGGTTTGCTCGAACACCGCGCGGAATTTAGCGTTGGCCGCAAGCGCCTCTGCCGTAATTTGCCGTTCCCTGTCCTCGGCATGTTTGCGCTCGGTGATATCCATGGTCAGGCCATCGAAGCTCTTCGGCTGGCCGGCTGGGTCATAGAAAGTGCGGCCGATGGCGCGAATCCATTTTTCCCGGCCGTCGGGCGCGACGGTGCGGTATTCAATGTCGTACGGGGTGTCATTCGCAATGCTGTTTTCAATGGTTTGGCGAGTCCGCTCGCGGTCTTCCGGATGCAGGCGGTCATAAAACGTGGCGATGGTTACCTCGGCCTGCGGCAGCAACCAGAAGTGTTCCTTCACCCGTTCGTCCCAGTTCAATTTGTCGAACGGAAGATCGCAGAACCAGAATCCCACCTGGGTGGCTTGAGCGACTAAATCGAAACGCTCCTGATGGCGGCGCAGCATTTCCTCGGTCTGCCGACGGATGCGAGCCATCTGCAGATGAGTTTGCACGCGAGCCAGCAACTCGCGGGCACTGAATGGTTTGATGAGATAGTCGTCGGCGCCTTGTTCCATGCCTTCGACACGCGATTCTTCGCCGGCGCGAGCTGAGAGCAGGATCACCGGCATCGTTCTGCTCTCGGGATTGCCCCGGATCTCACGCAAAAGCCCAAAGCCGTCCAGATTGGGCATCATCACGTCACTCAGCACCAATTCCGGAGCACGTTCTCGAATTGCCGCGAGCGCCGCCTGGCCATCTGCAACCGCCCGCACCGCATAGCGTTCTGACAGCATGTGGACAAGGTATTGGCGCATGTCGGCATTGTCGTCTGCCACCAGAACCAGCGGACGCTCCTCCGATTCCGCCTTGCCGTCTTCCACGGGAGGGCAGGGAATCGCGATGAGCTCATGGCCATGAGGTAATTCGTTCTCAGGCTCCTGAGACGCGGTGTCCGGGAGCCAACGGAGCGCTTCTTCCACAAAAGGAGCCGCGCCCACCGCCGTGGAGGCCAGGCTGCGCGCTCCTCCAATCCGCTCGGCCGGCAAGTGAGCTTTGCCAAGCGGCAAGCTGACGATGAAGGTCGTTCCTTTCCCGAGCTTGCTTTCGACGCGTATAGAGCCACTATGGAGCTTCACCAATTCCTGCACCAGGGCCAACCCGATTCCGCTGCCTTCATGGGTTCGGCTGCGTGTGTTCTCGATGCGATGAAAGCGCTCAAACAGACGAGGCAACTCTTTCTCCGGGATACCAACGCCGGTGTCCCGAACCCGCAGTTGAACTTCACTGCCGGCTCGTCTCAAGGAAACCGTGATACTTCCCTGGAAAGTGAACTTGAAGGCATTGGAGAGAAGATTGAGCACAATCTTTTCCCACATGCTGCGATCCACGAAGACAGGCTCCGCCAAGTGTGGGCAATCAAGCTCAAGTTGGAGGCCAGCTTTGTCGGTCGCCGACCGAAACAAACTCGACAACTCTGCGGTGAACGCCGGCAGGTCGGTTGCCTGATACGTGGCCTGCATGCGTCCGGCTTCGATGCGGGAGAAGTCGAGCAAGGTATTGACCAGACGCAATAGCCGCGTGCCGTTACGATTGACCAGTTCGAGTTGCCTTTTGGCAGCGGGCGGGAGATCTGTGTGGCTTCTGGCTAAAAGCTCCTCGACCGGACTCAACATGAGCGTAAGAGGAGTGCGGAATTCGTGGCTGACGTTGCTGAAGAAGGCGGTTTTTGCGCGATCCAGTTCGGCCAGCGCTTCGATGCGTTTTCTTTCCTCCTCTGCAGCGCGGGCGTTTTGAATGGCCGCCCCCACCTGGGTTCCCAGCAACTCGAAGAAGGTTGAATATTCCGCATCGAGGTATCTCGTCGGGTTGACGGCAGCCACCAGGAGTCCGAAGCCGCGGTCTTCGCCGCGAGAAATTAGCGGGAGCACGATCACCTCGGAGAGCTTTTGGTGGGCAGGTCCCAGCGGCAGCCCCTCGAATTCCTTGGCGGATACGATCCGAGACCGGCCGGTCTTTACCACCTCCGCCAACGGCCACGCAAATTGGCGTGTGTCGCTGGCGTTCATCTTCAGGGAGAAGGGAATGAGGTCGCCAATTCCTTCCGGTACCGCGGAAACCCGCCGCAGCATGCCCGAATTTTTGTCGCTATCCACCAGATAAAGAGCGGCGAAGGGGATGTCGTCTGGATTTTTCGCCAGTGTTGCCGCCGCCGAAGCGCAGGCAGAATCGGCGGATCTTTGCAGCAATGCATTCGCGGAGAGCTCCGATAATGTCGCCAATCGGCGGGCATTGATCACCTTGGGAGTGACTTCGGCGGATGGGCAGAAAAGGCCGCCCACTTTGCCGGATTCGTCACGAATCGGGCTATAGGAGAACGAATAGTAGGTTTCCTCCAGAAAATCGCCGCGGTTCATGAAGAGGCGGACATCGTCGAGGAACGAAGCTTCTCCCTTTTGAAAGACTTTCTGGGCAAGCGGGCCGCAGATATCCCAAATCTCGGACCAAACTTCGGCGGCAGGTCTGCCGAGCGCCCATGGGTGTTTGGCGGAACTTAAAACCCGAATATAGGCCTCGTTGTAGAGGAACGTAATCTCAGGGCCCCAGCCGATCCACATCGGATGCTGCGAATTCAACATTAAGTTGACGGAAGTTTTCAGGCTCTGCGGCCAGTCTTTGATCGGGCCCAGCGGCGTTTTGGACCAATCGTGCTCCCCAATCAACTTTCCCATCGGTCCGCCTCCCTCCAGCCACGGTGGCAGGATCGAGGCTTTGGTGCCGATTTCCACAGACGGCGCGGTCTCCTGCTTCTCGCTATGACCGATCAGTTCGTCCAGTGTTGGCAGCAGGTGGCGGGCGAGATCACTCTTGGCAATATGCGCCGAGGCATTCACTTCCTTAGCCTGGCGGCTCACGATGGCAGGATCGTTCTGGCTGACAATCACCACCCTGGAGTTGGGGAGATCTCTCAGTAGAAGGCGAGTGGCCTCCAGTCCGTCCATTCGGGGCATGGAAATATCCATGAGCACGATGTCCGGACGCAGCAGCCTGGCCTTTTCGACTGCCTCGACCCCGTCCGCAGCTTCTCCACAGATCTGTAATTCTGGGCGGGATGAGAGAAGGGAGCGCAGTCCGCGCCTGACGACCTCATGATCGTCCACAATGAGTATGTTAGTAGACATTCGTAATCTGCTACACACTCCCTACGCCCGTTTTCATTGAAGGGATGCTTTGCGGTTCGACCTGACCGGCTTTGCGCTCTTCCTGGTTGAGAGCGCCCACTCGACAATGCACCCCCAACGCACGTCGGTATCGCTAAGTCTATTAAGGGCCTGCTATTTAGGACATACATTGTTTACTGTAGAGCGGCCTGCCGAAGCCTCGTCCGGAGTCCGACCCAGACCAAATAGGTTGGCTTAAAGTGCTCTCACCTGATATAACACGGCGCTGAGTTTGCCTGGGGCGCACCCGTCGGCTGCCGCGTCTTCTGATCGCTTTTTCCGCCATGCGCTGAACCGAGTAGGCGGTTGTGCTGCGGCCAGGGTGCGCCGCCGCCCGCCGGATACCTGGAGGACTGGAGAGAAATGAAAAAGTTAGGGAAAATCCTGCTCATTTTGTTGACTGTGTTTGTGCTTGCTCTAATCGTGGCGATATCTTTCACGATTGGCTGGC
>Ga0335085_10009749_pt1 | contig 14453 bp, 8 predicted proteins | sample Lox_Sample_45_FD_206712 | JGI IMG/M metagenome (GOLD analysis project Ga0335085, IMG submission 206712) | Soil microbial communities from Loxahatchee National Wildlife Refuge, Florida, United States - Lox_Sample_4.5 | ecosystem: Environmental > Terrestrial > Soil > Wetlands | place: USA: Florida...
GGATTCATCGAAGCTGCGTAGCAAAATCAACGCCGCGGCCGGTGATTGATGTATGCGGCCCTTATTTCTTTCGCGCCATCGTCTTCAGAGGATTTTCCTAGTTCTCTTAGCAAGCACCGTAAGCTTCAGCCGTTGACTGCTTAGTTGGAATCTAAGCGTCCTTCACCACAAAAGACCGATTCGACAGTTCGATCTGGCTTGTCCGAAAGCCGTGAAGTGTTGATTCGTAGGCCCTGCATGAGGCGCACACGTTTCAATTCCAACCACGCCGTCGATTACTCTTAACTAGCGACCCGAACGTAACGGAAATGTTGGATTCTGGCACGGTCGCTGCACTGCCAAGTTCGCGCACCGCGTTCGGTTAGCGGCCGGTAGTGAAAACAATCTAATTGCCCTCTCTGGCGTCGCTTTACGAACAATCCCTAGCCATTTTTCCTTCCCTAGGGTCTCTCTCGGAAATCACGTATATTCGCTTTTTCTTTGCCATGCATAAACCAGTTTATGGCATACTCCAACTGTGAACGCTTCCCTGACAGAACCACATTTAGCACCCACAGCTCTTGACGTGCCCGCTCTGTTGCTTAACGACATTGAGAATCGCAATACGCGAGCTATGTATGCTAAGGCCCTGACCGATTTTCTGAACTGGTGCCAAGCTGAAGGAGGTATTCAACTGACCGGGTTGGTCGTCGAAGATCACAAGAAGTTCTTATTGAGCCGAGGCTATTCGGCAGGGACGATCAACCAGCGGCTCACCGCAATTCGCAAGTTTGCCAGGCGGGCCGCTCAAGAGGGCCTCCTGCCCAGCCACAACGCCGCTGAGATTCTTGGCGTCCGCGGTGAGAAGAAAGATTTGCCCCTAGCCGACGGACCTTCCCTCAGCATCGCAGAGGCGGAGTCGCTCCTAAGCTCTCCCAATGTCAAGACAAATAAGGGGAAGCGTGACCGTGCTCTCCTGGCGCTTCTCCTAGGCTGCGGCCTTCGGAGAAATGAAATCGTCCAATTAAAAGTAGAAGATATCTTGCGTTGGCAGGGCCGATGGGTTCTAGCTCATGTGGGGTCGCACAAAAAAGAGAGGATCGTGCCTCTGCCTGGTTGGGTGAAGCAGGCCCTCGATGGATGGCTCGGACCTTCTAGAATACACGGCGGTGCAATCTTTCGCGCTCTCGATCGGGACGGGACGGTCCTCAGTCGAGTTTTGTCGGCTCAGATGATACTCACAACAGTCGCATCGTACGGAAAGAGCATCGGTATTCAGATCGCGCCACGCGATTTGAGGCGGACTTGCGCGAAGTTGTGTCGCAAGTCCGGAGCCGAGCTTGAAGACATACAGCTGCTGCTTGGACATGCCAGTATTCAGGAAACAGGCAAGTGCGTAGGGGGTTGTCTCGGCTTAGCCCGAGCTCCCAATGACCGGTTGCGTCTCAAATGGACCAACCTCCGTAGACGGGGGAGATAAGAGGATGGAACTCAAGGAAGTCCTCGAAACGCTCGGTTACGACCGGTCGCCGAATTTTTTGTTTGCCGATCGACTAGCATCCGATCCTGATAACGCTCACATCTATCGGAAAGCAGAGAACGAATGCGGCCTCTCTGGTGTCTACACTTTGCGTGGATCACAGTTTGAGAAGGCGCAGGCCGATATTCCAGTTGTCTATGTGTGTGAGACTAAGTCGGACGATAAGGCCGAGCAAATCCACCGGCAAGTTTGGAACCAAAACATCGTGCCATTTGTCTTGGTCGTTAGTCCTCAAAAAGTTCGGTTGTATTCCGGATTTAGATTTGGCCAACTCGCTCAGCGGGAGTTCGGCGATGAGCAAATAGGGATCCTAAAGGTGATTGGCAATTTCAATGAAATTGCTTCCTCGCTAGCAGCTTTTCGGGCTGACTCCATCGATAGCGGAAATGTTTGGAGAGAATGGGGAGCATCTGTCACCCCACAAACCAGAGTCGATTGGGAGCTACTTGCAAACCTCGAGAAACTCGATGACTGGCTAGTTGCTGACGGGGTAGACGATCGTTCACTATCCCATGCCATTATCGGAAAATTTGTTTACCTAAGGTATCTGCGGGATCGTCAGATTCTTTCTGACCGTAAACTAGAAGAATGGGGCGTCAATGCCCAAGACGTCTTTAGTCGAACAGCACGCCTGGACTCCTTCAAAGCTCTGATCGAGGGGCTCGATGATTGGCTCAACGGATCAGTTTTTCCCATAGCAGACTACAAACTTCGTCAGCTTGGTATTCAAAGATTGCGCCAAGTCGCTGCTGTCTTCCAAGGCGACACGCCATACGGTCAACTGCATTTAGATTTTAACAAGTACGACTTTTCGTTCATCCCTATCGAAACGCTTTCAGTGATCTACCAGCAGTTTCTTCACGGTTCGGAGCATAAATCCGGAAAGTCAAAAGGAAGGCTACGTGGAGCCTACTATACACCCGTGCCCGTCGTTAATTTCATGCTCGACCAACTCGAAACCCATCGCCCACTTGAGTCAGGCATGCGCGTCATCGACCCGTCGTGCGGATCCGGGGTGTTCCTAGTTCAATGTTATCGAAAGCTAATCGAGCAGCAGATACGAAAAGACGAGACCGTGCCCAAACCAGTGGAGCTTCGAGATCTATTAACCGACCACATCTTCGGAGTTGATACGGATTCGGACGCGTGCCAAATAGCAGAACTGAGCCTTATCCTAACATTGCTGGACTATGTAAAGCCGCCAGATCTGACAAACACGCGATTCAAGTTACCCGCTTTAGTGGGCAAGAATATTATCCACGGCAACGCGTTCGACGGTACATCGGAACGGGACCTAAAATTTTTCAGGCAGCAGTTTGATTGGGTTGTCGGCAATCCTCCCTGGATCGAGTTGAACCCCAATGCGCTGGATCGGTTGGATCGACCGATATATGAATGGATGCAAGCCAACAAGCGTGAGCGCCCGACAGGGGGCAATCAAGCGGCTGAGGCATTCGCATGGCGTGCCTGCGATTTTACTTCACCACGAGGCATCGTGGGTCTCCTCATCCCAGCGATGACTTTATTCAAGCATGAGTCCAAAGCTTTTCGCCGGTCTTTCCTTGACCAAACTAACGTCTGGGCCGTGGCGAACTTCTCTAATCTGGCAGAGGTTTTGTTCGCGGGACGATCCAGAGTCCCAGCAGCTGCGATCTTTTATTCGTACCGCCATGGAGACCAGCAGAAGTTGCCCCCAGAGACAGTCGAGGTGTATTCGCCGCTGGTTGCGAATCAAGTCGTGCACGATCCCCGTGGCTCGGGAAGGAGACTTGAGATTTGGAGCATACTCATCAACGCAAGCGAGATACGGGAGATTAGGTACTCTGATGTGGCCTCCGGCGAGGCACTGCCATGGAAGATGGCGACATGGGGATCACCATTTGACAAGCGATTGCTCAATACCATTTCTCGACGAGGGCCAACCATAGGTGAACTGGAAGAAACTGGCCAGCTGGTTCTTTCTGAGGGACTTCAACTGAGAGCCAGAGGGGCTAGGAACAAGGAGGAGAAGCTCGAGCACCACCCAGAGCTTGGCGGTCGACGGATGCTAAATATCGAGCCATTGAAAAGACGCCGATACTTTTTTCGCCTGCCTGAGGAGAGCATATTCCCTATTCCGGCGGAATGCACATATGTTCGTCTGAGAGGAGGGTATAAACGCCCCCTCGAAGTGTCCCAGTCCCCACATCTGATCGTTGGGGCTGCGAGGAACTTTGCTGTACTTGATGATAAATCTCTCGTTGTACCGCCTCGCCAGATTGGTATTAGAGCGAAGGGTGACAATGTTGCATTTCTAAAAGCATTGGTTCTGTACTTGAATTCGGATTTCGTTGCTTATCACCAATTTCTGATATCTCCACAACACGGAGTGAAGCGCCCCGTGGCAAATCTTCAGGCTCTCCGTTCGTTGCCCATCCCGTTCTCAACACAAGAAGAGATCAAGCTGTCGCCGTGGGAAATCCTTTATCAGAGGACACAAGTCCTGAGTACGAGGGGAATCTCTATCGACGATCTGGACGCTGGACACATCCCGAATGACTTAGGCGCGGTTCTGAAAGACCTCAATGATCTTACAAATACAGCTTTAAAGCTCAATGCCCGCGATCGTGCTGCCGTTCACGACCTTGTCCATGTGCGCCTTGCTCTCGACGATGGCAAGGTCGGCGAATCTGCGACCCGCTCACCAAAAAGAACTGAAATCGAAGCGTATGGGCGCATGTTGAAGAGGGAATTGGACGACTTCCTTGGCGAAGATGCACCCGCGCGTCATCGCATCCAGATTGTGTGTGATCAGCAGTCAGGCATAGTTGAAATTGAACCAGTAGTCGATTCTGCAGAATCCCAGCAAATTGCTATCTCTGAGGCAGCGCAGAACGTTACTCGCGAGTTTGAACGAGCCCGTCTCCTGCTGCGCAAACAGCGCTCTCAATGGCTTTACTTCGACCGCAATCTCAAAATCTATGATGGTGCCAAGACCTACCTGTTTAAGCCCATGCGCCGAATGCACTGGACTGAGACCCAGGCGATGACCGATGCGAGCGAGGTTATCGCTGATACGTTGCAACAGGATCGCGCACCCCTCGAAAGAGTTGTGGGATAAAGTGAACGATTCGTCCGCCCCAACTCAATCCCCACTATCGAACGCTATCCTGTACCGAGACGCATTCGTAAAGAAGTGTCACGCTCTCATCGCTCTCGGGCATGCCCGGCTCAACGGACCATCGTTGCGGTCAGCCCAGGAACCTGTCATCACCGGTGAACTCGTTAAGGAAATCAGGAACGTCCTCCAAAGCGACCAGGCACCCTGGTGGATGGCACATTTCTATCTAGCTGACGATCCTCCCCAAAATGCCCCAGGGAGAGTTGGAACATCGCGGCGACGAGTTGATATTGAGTTTGAAAGGGGAGGAGACCGTGGGATTCGGCCCCGCCTTCACTTTGAAGCCAAGAGACTCTACCAGCCCGGCTCCGTCACCGCTTATCTCGGCGAGGAGGGATTAGCCCTTTTTATCGATGGCGAATACGCCGTTACAGAGGACATTGGCGGAATGATCGGCTATGTTCAACTGGACGCGCCGGCAGTGTGGATCGAAAGAATTCGGGAAGGTCTCTCAACCGCTCGCGTGCGCTTGGGATTCAGACTTCCACCCGGACTCGTCAAACACGAGCCAGATACGTATCCCACTGAAACGCACAAGTCGCATCACGATCGCCCAAGCGTCGGACGACCCATCATGATTTATCACACTTTTCTGCAATTTTGACCATTTATCGTGTTCCGGCCGTGGCCAAAGTTCAGTTCTGGCCACACGTTTTTCATCTTTTCTTAGCCTTGACAAGCCTTCTAGCACGACCATAATTCAACGTGTGCACTGTGTTCAGTGCGTCGCACAGGCGGGTCGATGGTTGACCAATCCCGTCAGCTCCCGACCAACCCGAGCGACGTCCATTTGGATTTCCGAGGGCGCTCTAAAATGGGGCCCATCGTCTGTCATTGCAAAGCACTTATAATGGTTTATGTTCATAGTAATAGAAGGGTGTCTTGGCGCAGGGAAATCGACCGTCGCAACCGGTCTGGCTGGATATCGAAACAGTAAAGTATTGCTAGAAAATTTTGAGGCCAACCCCTTCCTCAAGGCTTTCTACGAGGATCCCCGTGAATATGCCACGGAGACCGAATTCGGATTTCTCTTGCTGCATTTTCATCAGCTCAAGAATCATTTTAGAGTTGCGTCAACTTCTGAAGTCATCTCTGATTTTCATCTGGGCAAGGATCTAATCTATGCAGATTTGAATCTCGACGACCAACGCATCAAACGCCTCTTCAATGAGTTGTATGAACTATGTTCCGAAAAAACTCTTCATCCGTCCCTCATGATTTGCCTCTCAGTAAGCACAGGCCTCTTGATTGAGCGGATTCAGTCGAGACGACGCGCGTTCGAATTGGATGTTGATCACGGCTACTTCGCAACCGTAAATACGGCATATGAGCACTTCTTTGACGCATACACTGGCCGCAAGCTCAGACTGCCGATGGACGAATGGGATTTCGTGAAAGACCCGGCCTTATTCGAGAAGCTCTCCTCGCTCGTTGATAAGGAACTCAACGCCACATGAATAGAGCCAGTTCAAAGGGCCGAAGCAGCGTTCCAGGACTTCATTCCGACAAATGTCTACCTAAAGACTACTTCCGGATTCGGGACTTCGAGTACGTCCAGCCGTTATACGATCTTGCATTCCTTCTTGAAGTTGATGCCATCGCAAAGGGAACGGAAGTCCCAAAGTACCGCACTTTTTCACTTTGGCGAGCTGGATATAGCCTCGATGGATATGGAACGACAATTGACCGCTGGCTTGACGGAACAGCTCGCGATGAAGACCTCGACTATGTGCCTTCGAGTCGAATCCGCCAGTACCTGAAGCGTATCCGAGCAAGCGGCACGATTCCAGAACTTCGTCTGTATCGGAGCGAGCGCTATCAGCGTTGTTTGCGATTGCGGTCTATACGCGGTCTGGGACCGAGCACGATAGCGCTGACAATCTCTTCCCGTTCTCTCGCCGCGGACTGGCCCGGCAAGGCAGCGTTATCGCTCACCCTCAACCGCGATAGGATGTTGCAGTTGTACAATGGGACCAGTTCTGGGACCTGGCAAACTGCTCACATCATTCCTCCGTTGCTGCGGATCCTCAACACCATCGAGCAATGCCTTGGAGAACCCTGTGGCTGGGAAATCTCTGGGATAACCGACCCCTTTCCCCCTGTGGTTGGCCTTGTGACCGTTGCTGGCGACGCGGAGTGGCACGCTATTGAGAACGCCGTTGGCAATGTGCTGAAGAAGGAAAAGCATTTCTTCCGGCACCCTCACCACAATGGCGACGGCATTCGCATCAGGCATCGACTCGGCTGGGCATTTGGAATCGAACCGAATGGACGGAAGCACAAATTTGCGACCATTTCTGAATTAACACAATCCCTCGATCCACTCGCTTGCCACTCCCAAAACGGACTTCTATCGGATCTCCATCTCCACACTGCGTGGTCCGATGGCAGTTCTTCGGTAAATACTATGGCAAAGGCTGTCGTTGCTAGCGGCCTGAAATACTTCGCTGTAACCGATCACAGTCGCACCAGCAAACTGCAGGGCGGACTAACCCCTCCTTTGTGGCTCAGGCAAGCCAATGCGCTGTCGCTCGCAGCACCCGTCTGTCCAGTTCTGCACGGAATCGAAGTTGACATCCTTGGTGATGGAACTCTAGATCTTCCCCACTCTCTTCTTGCAGCTGCTGATCTTGTGGTTGCCTCAGTCCACTCCAATTGGACCGATGACATATCCATGAACACAGATCGTCTTTTGAGGGCGATTGAATCCGGATATATTGACATACTCGCTCACCCAACGTCCGGTATCGTCGGTAAGCCTGGCGTGCCAGATTATCTCCGTCCCGCCGCACACGTAAATTGGAATGAGGTTTTCCAGAAATGTGCTCAGTGGAGTGTCGCCCTCGAGCTAAATTGCTTTCCCTCACGACTCGACCTGCCATTGCCATTACTAGAGAGAGCAATTGAGGCGGGTTGCGCCATTTCGATCGGATCAGATGCACATGCTCGCTCACATCTTCTCAACCTCTATTTCGGTGAGGCAGCACTAAGGAGGCTTAATGCGCCACACGTTTTGAACCGACTTTCGTATGACGAGCTCAAGCGGTGGGTTACCGAGAGCCGAGCGAAGCGGAAGAATCTAACAAGAACTGGTGTCGCGTCCGAGCAAATAGAACTTGTGTTTGAACCAGCACCAAAGGCCCGAAAGCGCGCCCTTCGAGCACGCATCCAGCCTCCCTTCTCCGTTCCTGTGGGATCCCGAGTTATCGGGATTGATTTGACCGCCGGGGACAAAGCGACCGGGGTCGCTGTCTTAACAGATTGTGACGTGGAAACGTGCTCGCTATCCTCCGACGATGAGTTGCTCGCTTACATCCGGAAACACAAGCCAAAGCTTGTCAGCATTGACTCTCCGCTCGGTTTACCGGGAGGTGGTGCTTCGATTGACCCGCAAGCGGGCATCGTACGTGTGGCTGAGCACGAACTAGCGAGCATTGGCATCCCAGCATACCCGGCACTTATAGACTCAATGCGGAATCTTACGTTACGGGGCATTCGCCTACGGAGCGCAATTGAGCACCTCCCGCGTGCCCCACAAGTAATCGAATCATATCCAGGCGCAGCACAAGACATCCTGTGCATTCCGCGCAAACAAAAGAGTTTAGACTTGCTCCGAGAAGGTTTACGACGCTTAGGATTAAGAGGTCCTGGACTAGAGACGCGTTCGCACGATGAAATGGACGCTATTACCTCAGCGATCGTCGGGCGGTATTTTGAAGCCGGTACCTTTGAGGCGATGGGAATCCCGAGCGAAGCGCAGCTCATTGTTCCGAAAATTCAACCGCTCGCGTTTGAGACTAACCCAGTGATCTGTTTAGCGGGCAAGACCGGTGCGGGAAAGTCTGTTGTCGCACGCTATTTGAGCGTTTTCTACGGCTTCAAGTGGATACGGACGCGCAACCTCATTCGTGAACTTCTGATTGAAGATGCAGCTTCACCGGAAGGGAAAAGGATGTTCCGACGCCCTGTGGACCAGGATGCTGTAACCGAGATGGATCTTCGAGAGTTCGGCTCCCTGATTTTGGATGTTTACAAACAGATCCCACTCCGCAAGAAACTCACAAAGATCATAAGCAAAAGCAATGAACCCATAGTTGTGGATTCAATCAGGGATATTATCGATGTGGACCCTAATGGTCTCGGGAAGAGATCGATGACGACATGGTACGTGGACTGCAACGACTCCATTATCAAATCCAGGCTCGACACAAGAAGGAAAAATGGAACCGGTGGACTCAGGAGTGGGAGCCCGGTAGATCACACGGCGGTGCTGATTCGCCACGACGCCGACGCCATCATCTCCAACAACGAATCGCTAGAGGAACTAAGGTGGCGTGTTGATGACACGCTGTTTGCAGCGTTAACCATCACGGTACCCTGAAAATTCAACCCGGCCACTGATCCTTGGACTGCTGCCAGTCATTGAAATACCGAATAATGTCGGTAATCCGTACACCTTTGTCCTTTAGCACATCCAAAGTGAATTTCTTCTTTCGTAAGTCTCTTAAGTCTTTCCATTTTACGACCGTTCTCAATGGTTCGAGATCGTCAAGTTTCAGAGTCACATATTGGCTGTAGTCTTCGAGTTGCTTCCTAAACTTTGTGGCTCCAAGCTTTACAATTGCGTCGCCTATCTTTTCTGGTTTACCAATCGAATTGAGGAACGCTTTGTATTCGCCAAATGTAAACAATCCCAATTGATCTCGTAGCTCCGACACACTCTCCAGATAAGCTTTGATCGCATTGCCAGCCTTTGTCGTCTGTTCCCTCGGAACGTCAGACGGATAAACTCTTTCAAGGCGATCGAGCTTTTCATCTAATCTAGGCGGGCCCATGCATAGTAGTAGGTCGAATCGACCTGCCCGCTTGATAGCAGTATCGAATCGGTCTTGGAAATTTGTCGCCATTAAAAACACGACCCGACCATGGTCATGAAGTTTCGTGAGCTTTGGAAGCATAGTCGTCGTCAAGAATTGACTGGCGATGTCCAGCTGCGTTTCGCCTTCACGCGTTTGCACCAGGGCGTCCATCTCGTCGAAGAACACTACAACGGCAGAGAGCTCCATTAAGTCATCAAAAATCTCGTCGGCCTGAACGTAAACGTTCGCCAGCGTGCCTTTTACAAATTCGGATGGTGTTATTTCAACTAGCGGCCATTTCAACTCATCAGCAATTGCCTTCGTAATTTCTGTCTTCGATGTACCCGGTGGGCCGAACAGTAGGGCTGAAAGCGGTTTCTTTATAGCCCTGCGTCGCAGTTTTGCTTCGGTCTCCGATCGATAGGCCTTGATAATTCGAGCGCGTAGTACCGAAGAAAGTGGCTTTGTTTTTCCACGCAAGAGCACATCTATGTCCAAGAGATCACCAAGCGCGTCTGACGCAGCCTTTGACGTTTCATTTGTGGGAGTTGAAGTCTCTCGACTCTTAGGGACCCGCGCCTTGTACTTCTGAAGGATCAGTTCCTGTATTCTTTCTGACAAAACGGTCGCGAGTTCAGACAAAAACATATGTACAACTGCCGTTGCCCAGGATTCAGGTTGCCCCTTTTCCAGGGTGTCAATCTGGCCTCCGGAATTCCAGCCGTTGTACTCAAGCGTCCCCTCCTTGCAACTCAACCGATTCTTCTCGCACCACGTTATCGACAATTCTAAGGCTTCAACAAACTTTGGGTTGTCCAAGAGAGTGTTCGAATTCTTCCCGAATTCCTGGACAAAGCTCTTCGAATTCTTCCCAAACTCATACAGAACCGCCTCTAAAAGTTCAAAGGTGAAGCAAAAGTTTGATCCCGCGTCCTGGTAGTGAAAAAGTGGAAAATACTTGTGCCAGATACCGCTGCTCGTTTGTTTCGAAACTAATTCCTGAATCGAACACTCCAGCTCCACGCTGGACGGCAGGATTCTCAGGTGCTCCTTCCTTCCTCCAAGCTTCGGTTTCTTGCTAATAGTCCTCAATCGAGCACACAAGCAGGCACACATGCCCATCGCGATCGGATCCATCATTGCGTCGTGCTCTGCAGTGACAAGAGAACGCCTATGATTGAATTCTTTTGCTGCCCATTTGCACAGCACGTCCCACCGACTCGGAGAAAGCTTGATGCCTGCCCTTGTGACTCCGTCAACGAACCAGTACACGACGGCAGGGGACGGTGGATATTGGTTGATCGAGAAATTGCCCGGGTCACTCGCAATCATATCAGCGATATTTCTCAACGAACGATCAGCAGGTCGGAAAAGTTCGGCGGGAAATTGTTCGGCCAGGAGGCGACGATTCACGGTTGTGAGCCTGTAGCTGGTAGCTTCGGACTTGAGTTGTTTTAGCTCTCGTTTGGTCGTTTCCGAGGCTTTTGTAAATCTCCGCGGTTCATAAATCCACCCGCTTTGTATGATTCTCCGCAGATCTAAGGTTAACGCCTCTTTTAGCCGTTTCTGATTTCCGCTCCCTTTCAATATATCCTCTATCAGATTGCGCGAGTCATCCGACAGCGAGAACCATAGAAATTCCGATGCCAGATCGGCGCGCTTTCTCAATCTCTTGGCCAGGCGCATAGTGTTCCTGATGCCTAGGTCGAGGTCCCACTGTCGGACTCGTGCTTTTTTCATCGAGTCAGCCTTGGGAGAGCCACGGCCAAAGATTCCTTCCTCCTGTAGAAATCCATATGCCCGAAGAACGAGAGTCGTAGTGAAGGCATTATTGTCAGTGAGGCCCGAACTCATCCACGGGGCGCCAAGCAGTTGACCAAAGATGACTTCTGCGCGCTCCTCAGGTTTGACGGTCGCTGAACCCTCTTCTGCATAGAATTTGCGAAATTGGTCAGTGGACGCAAGAGCCATCAAGCAAGAGCAGGTGGTCGTCACGTTGATGTCCCATGCTGGGGAGCGCGAATCAGGTTTTCTAAGAAATGTCCCGTCATCCTTCTTAAACGGGGTTAAGTCCTTCACAATGTTCCCCAGCAAAGAGGACGCGCGATCCCGCAACTGTCTGAGCATCTTCAAAGACACTTCAGACATGGGACAGTTCACTTCTCAGGGATTTAGGCAAGGTCTGAATTGCATCGAATGTCCCAAATCCGGTACCGACAAACTCAACAGACACTCCGCTCGCAAGTTCAAGCTCGTCCAGGAACTGGCGCGCTTCCGGCGTAAGCTTTTCTAGGTCGGCTACTCCAGTATTCGCGTAATTGATTCGGTCAAGACCCATAACTGCAAGGCTAGTTGGACGGTTGTAACTGCACGCCAGCTTGACCGCTTCAAGATCAAAACGAGCAACCCGTCGTAAGCGCTTGGTGACGGATGTGTATTCTGGAAAAACACTAGGTGCACCGGAACGAGCGGCAATCTCGTCCCATGTGATTTCCTCTGAAAACGGTCCGCTTGGCCCACCGACTCTGATCGGGAATGTCCGTAGTACCATGACGATGTTACCGATGAGCCGTGGCGAAAGACCCACTTCCATCGCGAAACCAGACGCCGTTGTATCCCGCGAAGTCACAAACGGATAACTTGGTCCATGCAGGAGCGACAATGCAAATCCCTGTGTACCCTCAACGATGACATCGCCGCCGTCGTCAATCACCTGGTGGAGCAGTGGCGTGACGATTTCGACGCGGCACCGCTCCGCCAGTACTTTGGAATCCTTTGCAAGAGGCACGTCTGGCCGCCTCCACATCCTCCGGATCGATGCCGCTCCAGTCCCGGTGCATGTGCTGGCGATGTCCCCAAGTTCAGCACGCTCTGCTTCGCGCTCTTGATCAGTGATGACTACCGCTCGAGGATCAACGACGATCCGCTTCCGATCGATCTTGAGCATATCCAGTTCACTGACCAGCACGTCCTCATCGATCGCGGAGCCAGCAGCAACACAAAAGGTAGCCTTGGGTGGTTCGATACAACACGGAACCTGACGCAGAACGACGTCACGGCCTGCAATTCTTACGGTATGTCCTGAATTCGGTCCGCCGCAACGAACGAGCCACGGCGCCCGTAATCGACTTGCCAACAAAGCAACGACCTTCCCCTTTCCTTCCGATCCGTACTGACCTCCGACCACAATGGTTGCTGGCACAATTCCCCTCCGCATGTTTGGGTTGCCGCTATAGCCGCAACCTCACTTCCTAACCTCTTGGCAGAGTCTAATATAATGCCGAAACCAACTCTAGGACAGGGATGTCGGTTCCGTTGAATCATCCGATCCGAGCGACGATCTCCCCGTGCGAAGGCGCGTATCGGTCAAGCACACTGAGTTTTAGACTGTCTAGTGCGGCACCAGGCAGTCGCCCTGTCTTCGAGTACATATTCAAGGGCGTGATATCTCAACGATATGGACCGATCGGATCATCCTCAATCATTACTTCCCGCGGTCCAAATAGAATGACCGTGACCATGTCTAGCGCAGGCCCAACCGCCCTGTATCGCTTTTAGTCGGCAACCCTCAAGTTCTTTCCCACTCTTGTGCGCGTAATTTCACTGTACGATTCCGGCCGACGATCACGGAAGAATTGCCAGGTATCTCGTACCTTCTGGATCTCCTCGAAGTCGAGATCGGCAACCAGGAGTTCGTCCTTGTCACGGCTCGCCTGCGCCACGATCTTCCCTCGTGGGTTGCAGAAGTAACTCCTCCCGTAAAACTCTCCGATTTTCCATGGCTGCTCGGTGCCCACTCGATTGATGGCCGCCACAAAATACTGGTTTGCGACCGCGTGGGCTGGCTGTTCGAGTTCCCACAGATACTCGGATAATCCAGCTACGGTTGCGGATGGGTTGTAAACAATCTCCGCACCGTTGAGCCCGAGGATCCTCGCCCCTTCGGGGAAATGCCGGTCGTAGCAGATGTACACTCCGACCCGCGCATGGCGTGTCTCAAATACCGGATAGCCCGCATTTCCCGGTGTGAAATAGAACTTCTCCCAGAAACCAGGGTGGCAATGCGGAATATGGTGCTTGCGGTATTTGCCGAGATATCGGCCGTCCGCGTCGATCACGGCCGCTGTGTTGTAGTACACCCCCGTCATCTCGACTTCGTAGACCGGCACAATCAGCACAATTCCGTGCTTCTTTGCGAGTTTCTGCATCAACGCTACCGTTGGCCCTTCGGGCACCTTCTCCGTGAGACCGTACCATCGCGTTTCCTGCTCCGCGCAGAAGTACGGGCCATAGAACAATTCCTGCAAGCCCAGGATCTGTACCTTCTTTTTCGCGGCCTCACGAATCAAGCCTTCGTGTTTTGCGATCATTTTCTTCTTGATGTCGGCAAGTGATGATTTTTCAGCTGACCACTCACACTTCGCTTGAATCAGCCCACAGCGAACAACACGCGGCATAACAACCTCCAAAGAAAATGCAGGCCAAGAGTCTACGCCCGAACCTTGACCGGAACAATCGGCGCAAAGCCGTTGTCGGGAGAGTTGAGTTGTGGTTCAATAGTCGTGGCAAGGGAGTTTGCCTCCCAGGTCTCTCCGGGATAAAACGCCACTTTCCAACTGGCTGATAACTCCTCCCAATTTGCACGCTAAGGTGAGTCGCGTGAGAATGCGTATGGGAGAAGCCAAGGTTTGTAGCCAGGCTAAGCGCGATAACCGCCGCGTCCAATCCGTCTCCTTTCCTTATTACTTTCTCCAAGATCGAGTAAGACACCTCTCTCCTTCCTTCAACAATATTGCAGAGGCTGGCAAACGATGCTCGCGGCTTCCCGTCAGAGGCGCTGCCCGATGAAGCAAACCGTCGCCTTCAATGTCATTCAAATCCTGTTCGTTCTGGTTTTTGCTCCACTCTATTCCGG
>Ga0335085_10009750_pt1 | contig 14453 bp, 13 predicted proteins | sample Lox_Sample_45_FD_206712 | JGI IMG/M metagenome (GOLD analysis project Ga0335085, IMG submission 206712) | Soil microbial communities from Loxahatchee National Wildlife Refuge, Florida, United States - Lox_Sample_4.5 | ecosystem: Environmental > Terrestrial > Soil > Wetlands | place: USA...
TCCGTTTAACGGCGAACGTCGATGGCACCACCATCCGATCCATCACCTTCACCGCCTGTTCGTCGCAGTAAAGCGCCTGATGCGCCCCAGCTCCGGGTCGTCGTCGGCGGGGAACGAGTGGCCGGCGGGTGCGACCCCGCGTCGCAGGACCCAAAGGGCAGCAACGGGAGGGTTCGGAGCTTCCAGCCCTCCCGTTGCATCTTCTTTCTTCCCACTGCGGCGGGTGCTCGCCGAACGCTCGCGATGCTGTCCGACCCGCGGAATCACGAATCGAGGTCATCCCTCATGCCCCCCATGCGCCCTCTTTCCCTCGCGGTCCTTTTCGTGTTCGCCGCTGCCTGTGGCAACGACGCCACCCCTTCCGTGCCCTCCTGCAGCATCGGCGGCCAGCAGGTCCCGTCGGGCGCGCTGAACCCGGCGAACTCGTGTCAGCAGTGCACGCCCGCGTCGTCTTCCACGGCCTACACCCAGCGCGCGGACGGCACCTCGTGCAATCCGGGCCAGATCTGCTCGGCGGGCGCGTGCGCTGCGGGGTGCTTCATCGGCGGCGTTCTCTACTCCGCGGGCGATGCGAATCCCGCAGACGCCTGCGAGGTCTGCACGCCGGCGACGTCCACCGCGCAGTTCACCCCGCGCGCCAGCGTTCCGCTGCTGGTCGCGACGGAGAACATCGCGACCGAAGGCTGGACCCTCGTCTCGCAGGCCCCGAGCGACTTCACGCCCGGGCCGGACTACATCCGGCTCGCGACCTCCACGACGAACGGAGCGGTCTCGGGCGGACAGCTGCTGGTCTCGCGGGCCCACGCGATCGATCCCGCCAAGCCCTTCAAGATCGACGTCACCCTGATGGTCGAGTCGGTGACGAACCACAACAAGCTCGACAGCGCGGCGGCGATCATGGGCAGCATCACGGGGCCGTTCGGGAACCAAATGGAGCGCTCCGAGATGATCTACCTCGACAACGCCGCCATCGGCTGGGCCGATGACTCGCAGTCCGCGCCGTTCACCGTGACCGACGGCGCCTATCACGTCTACGAGCTCGCGGTGGACGCCGCGAAGAACGCGACGGTCAGCGTCGACGGCGTCGTCCGGCTCACGCGCCCCAACTACTCCACCAACGGCACCATTGCCATCGGCGACCAGACCAACGAACCCACCGTCGACGGCGCGATGCGAATCCGATCGGTCGTCCGAGTCTGTCCCTGAAGCGCCCAGGCTTCTCTGGCGGAGGGGTGACGACACTTCGATGGTAGGCTGCGCCTCGTCGAGGCTTCGCGCGTGTTCCTCGTTTCCTCCGTGACAGCGGCAGCGCCTTGATCTTCACCTCGCTTTGTCTTTCCCCTCGATGCGCGGCCGCTCCGACGGAGCGTGCCGCGCGAGACTTTGCTAGGCTCCCGAGCATGCAGAGCGGGTGGCGACTGGACAGAACCAGTCGTTATCGGACCTCTTAAAAAGGCCAATCATGAAGACGAACAGCGGACTCGACGATGCCGTGCTTGAGTTACTTCACTGGACATTTGTCGAGATACGCAGCGCAGCTGGGGATGGTGACGCCACCTGTGCGCGCGACATAGCGGACGCATTCGAGATGTTGCCAGCATTGCTCAAGACAACCTCCCAGCACAAAAACGGAATTTGTCCCTTCCAGATTACGCAGGGCGACCGACCCGAGTGGGCGTGCTCGCTGTTTATCCAAGGGAGGACCCCGGGAGTAAAGAACGTGCGGGGGGTTGGCCCAGTGGACGCGCTCTTGAATGAAAGCACCGACTAGCCTAGAACGCATCTCATAATTCGGTATCGGGGAGCGTAGCGTCGGCCGGTGTCGAGATGTAACAGCGGGTGCCCGCGGTTACTTGTGCTATGCGGATCCCGAGGTTTTCGGCGAAGTAGCGGTGCGCTTCGTTCGTGGATATCAGCCGATGTAACCCGCGCTTGCGAGGGAAGATATCGCCACGTGGTTGCAACGTGGATACCCGGTACCCCTGCATAAAGGGGCCGAAAAGACCCGGTTGGGTACCAGATCGGTACCGAATTAGGACGTGAGGAAGCAGCTTGCTACGCTTCGCCGCATGAATCGCATCGCCGAGGCTGCTGCAGCCCAGCTCACCAAGTGCACGTCGAGCGCCGAGCCAATCACGGCGGAGGAGATATTCCGGCTGCTCGCCAGGATCGCGCGTACGGGCCCGCCAGCGGCCCGCCTGCGCGCGCTGGAGCTTCTGGGCGGGGCAGATGGGCCTGTTCCGCGCCGAGGCCGCCACAGGGCCCGTAGGGGCGCTCAGCGAGGATGAGCGGGCGGATCGAATCGCGGCCATTTGGACCGGGCCAGGATCCGGCGGGAAGCGGTACGGCAGTGAAGCCCCGCGTCGATGTTTCCAAGCTCGCCGCCCAGCGCCTCTCGGCCCGTCGACTCGTCGACTTGGAAAAGAGGTCTGCTCCCGTGCACGAAGCCATGATCGCTGCCATGGTCCGACTCGACTGGCGGGAGGCTCGCCACCAGGCGGAGGTGCTGCAGGCGATGGGGGCTGGCAAGCAGGGACCGATGAGCGAGGCGGAACAGGCGGATCTTGTCGCAAGGTTTACGCGACTGATCGACGAGGCCAAGGCGAGAGTGGCTGCACGTCTCCGGCTGATCGATGAAGCGGAAGCAAGCGGCATTGGACCACAGCCCTGGTTGCGCGAGCTCTACCAGTTCGGCATAAAGGCGAAATGCCCAAGCGCTCTTCGCACCCCTTTGATCTGCTCGTCGACCGCTTCGCCCAGCTGTTCGCAGAGCGAATTGCTGCAGCCCTGCCGAGCGGGACGCCACGGAACGGCGCTGCCCCCCGCCGTGGTGCCCCTCGCGGAATCAAGCGGGATATGAGCTGCCGCTATCCCGGCTGCAAGAACAGGTCGAAGGGTCCGCGGTTCCGCTTCCTGTGCGAGGAGCACCTGAAGCTGCCAAAGAAGAAGCAGGATGAGGTGCTGGCGAAGGCGGCGGAGAAGAACGCTTAGTGGGGCGGGATCGTGCGAGCCGCCGACGCGATCTGCACGCGTTGAATAAGGACGGAATGGTAGCCTGCAACAAGCGCGACCGCGAAGCAGCGCACCGCGCTCAGGTTGAAGGGATCGCCACAGAGAATCCTGCCGCCGTCACCTGCAAGAAGTGTCGTGCTCTCAAGGGATATAGCTCTCCCTCGACTTGACTCCCCGTACCAGAGAGCGAACGTCGCTCTCATGACGACCAAGACCATCGCCTACCTGAGAGTCTCGACCGAGAAGCAGGCAGACCGCGGGGGTGAGCCTCGACGCCCAGCAAGCCAAAGTGCACGCCTACGCGGAGCTTACACGGCGCCGGACGGCGAGACCGGCCGCGGCGCGCCGCCGGCTTGCCAGCCGAGCCAGAGGACCGCAAGGCTCATGGCGGCGAGGACCACCGCGAAGCTGATCTGGGACAGCGTGCTGAAGAAAGCGAGCGCATCGCTGGAAAGGCCGGTGAACGCGAGTCCGACGACCGGCATGACGGGAAGGTCGCCGGCCAGCGTGCAAGGGCTGGTGCTCAGGCCGAGGATGCTGGTCACCGCGCCGGCGATGCCGGCAGGACGCGCTACCTTGGCGCCGAGCCCACAGGCCTCTCCCTGGTGTCTCCGGTACGACCAGAGCGCGAAGTACGCTCCGAACACCAGCGAGGTGAGGGCGATGCGCGCCAGCGTCGGGACGTCGACGATGAATCCCCAGTCGATCTCCTGGCCCTTGTCGTCGGCGCTCACCCACGCGATGGCCATGTTGGAGAGGAACCCCAGCTTCTTCTCCAGGGGCTCATCCGACCGGAGGTAGTCGGGTAGCCGCGGGAGCCAGGGATTGAAGGTGATGAAGTCCGGGGGCCTGCGCGCGACGGAGAGGATGACGACCGGCGCCGCCAGATTGAAGACGGACACCAATGCCGTCACTCCCCAGACGACTCTTGCCCGGGCGCGAAGAGCGGTGACAATCGCGCGAAGCGTCCGCGCGACTGCGGCCGGGGGCTTCTGAACCATGCGGGGCCGTCCTTTGCAGCGCAGGATACGTGGCAACCCCGGCAATCCACAACGCTCGGAGCCAGCGCTTTGCCTGGTCTGTCTCCTGCGCTTGACTCTCCACGCCAGAGAGCGAACGTCGCTCTCATGACGACCAAGACCATCGCCTACCTGAGAGTCTCGACCGACAAGCAGGCCGACCGCGGAGTGAGCCTCGACGCCCAGCGCGCCAAGGTGAAGGCGTACGCGGAGCTGTACGACCTGGAGCTGCTCGAGGTGATCGTCGATGCCGGCGAGAGCGCGAAGTCGCTGGACCGCCCGGGCTTGAAACGGGCGCTGGGGATGCTGAAGGCCGGCCAGGCGGAGGCGCTGCTGGTGGTGAAGCTGGACCGGCTCACTCGGAGCGTCGTCGACCTGGGCACGCTGGTCGAGCGGTACTTCGCACCCGGGAAGGCTGCGCTGCTCTCGGTCGGGGAGCAGATCGACACCCGCAGCGCTGCGGGGCGGCTCGTGCTCAACGTCCTCGCCTCCGTGAGCCAATGGGAGCGGGAGGCGATCGGGGAGCGGACCGCGATACGGAGCCCCAGGGTGGAAGGTATCAGAACCTCGACAAGTTCGGTGTCGTCTCGATTCTTTCAGAAAGCACTCCCAGGTTCCCTGTTCTGTCCGATGACGGTGTGGTCCGTCAGACTGTCAGCCTCTGGCACTCCTACCACGAGCCGGTGGAGATTCGTGGCATCAGTATGTTGCAAGTGAGCACGTCAGGGAGACGTGAGGCGTTACGAGAATCTGTTGATGGAGCGAACGTAATCGGAGCTACTATCGTCGTTGGTACGCGCCTGAAGGCAGAATTCAAGTTCGACACGAACAGGTATCCTGATCTCTTTGCGATCGTCTATGAGCTACGGGGGATGGCCGCGGACGGGAGACCAGCAAATGGAGAGGTAATCGTCATGAGACCGCCGCCTACGCCCACGGTCGAGAATAGCGTTCCCGTGCACGATCGTGGAGAGGCGGTCAGAATATGGAAGGCGATGAAGACGCTCGGTAAATCTGTCGTTTCACAAGAAGAGATGTGGGAGTTACAGCGGGCTGGAAAACTGGATGGACCGGATCCTTAGATGAGTGCCAGACTTGTAGGCGGTCTTAGTATGACGATGGTTGTGGCCTGCGGCACATCGTCGCCGCTCGGAACAAGAGTCGCGTACGGCGTGTACGAGGGAGTTCCCTTTCATACTGGCTCTCCTGCCACCGTGACCGGTGGTCTGGCCGGCAGTTGCATGCAACAGAACGGCATCGATTACTCGGAGGCTTCTCGATACAAGTGGGCTCTAGGTACCGGACTTGACGTCGACGCCTATTGGCCAGACCGTACGGACTGCACCGGGTTCCTACAGAGCGTCTGCCCCTCCGTGCATCCCGAGGTGACGGCAATAACCCCGGCCGTCTGGACCCCACAGCTGAGATCTTCGGACGCCGTAGCGGTAATTTCGCTTCAATCTATCGGAGTGGGCACAGGCGGCTTTAAACTGGATGTCGCGGGGGCCCAATTTGCTCCCGACTTCATACTCCGGGTCGAAAAGCCGGCCGCTATACAGTTCGAACTGACGACGACCGCTTGGTATGACGGCGTAGTGCCGGGCGCGATAACCGAAGTGGATATTCCTGTTGGGCAAGATACTGCGGTCGCCGTCACCTTGCGGGACGCCGCCGGCGATCATCTGTGCGGACCCGTTTCGGCGACCGTCATTACCGGAGGTACAGTATTTACTATTGATCGCTTCACAACCGGAGCTTCGTGAATGTGCCGTACCATCTCATTGCTGGCACAACTCCGGGTGTTGGATCCCTTGACTTTCATGTCGGCGACGTCAGCGCAACACTGCTTGTGACCGTCCATCCGTGAAGTCACATAGTAGCGGTGTCGGATCACCCTGTCCGGTCGGTCACGTCCGTCAAGGTGGTGTACGAGAGCGTCATCCCGTTGGTTGATTACGCTGCGCTCCTCTTCACCAGTGCCTTCGTTTCGATCACCTCGTCACGCTGCTCGATCGTCATGTAGCGGCGCACCACCGCCCAGTCGTCGTTCGGAGGCTCTACGAAAAGGTCAAGACCGAGGGAAGGGTAGAGAGGAAGCTCGTGAAGACGGAGAAGAGGGTCCTCAGGGAGCGACCGTCGCTCTACGAATTTTCCCACATGGGATGGAAGCTCATCGGTCCTCTTGCGAAGAAGTGCCGCAACTTCGACTCCCTCATCTGTTGGGCGGAGGAGACATCGCTGATTACGCGTCGGGAAGCGATAACCTTCGAGGCGGGCCGCCGAACCCGGAACCTGACCGCTCACGGACACAACATGGGTGCGCCAGCCGAGTGGGCGCTTGGGGCGGTCCGGAACGTCACGCTCGCGTTGAATCGTTTGTTCCCGGACCCCGAGACTAGCGACTACGACGAAGAGAACCGCCGTCGTCGCGAAGAACAACTACGTGCGTTCGACGCTGACTTGAACGCCATGCTGAAAATCGAACCTGATGCGGAAGGCGACGCGTAATGGGTAGGGGAGCGACAGGTTGGCTCCCGCCGCGCTCCGTGCTTCGAGGTTTTCGATGACCTTCGTGTGTCCGAGCGGCGAGGTGAGTCGTGGCCGATCGAAGCGTGATTTCACACGCGGAATCGTGAAGATGCACGGTCATCTGAGGCCTCGCGGGCGACCTGGTGCCACGTGGTGCACGATTTCTTCTCCCTGGCGTGCTGGTACGCGCTGTTTCTTGCGACGTACCCGCTGCTGCGTCGGTTGCTTCCCAAGGCAAAGGAGCAGGACCCGTGACGCGAGCGTTTCAGCGCAAATCGGTGCGTCGGCTTGGGAAGGGACGCCGGGAGGTGATCACGAGGCGAGGACCGCAGAGCGTGTGTTAACTCACTCTCTGCCGCTCTCTCCCCGGGAGAGTTCTAAATCGGTGTCCTCCGGTGCACCGCAGGACACTCCCCGGTGTCCTCCGGTACCCGTCCGTGTGCGAACAGGAGAGAATCGGGTCTGGCCGGCGGGGTCGGCGCAACTGCGCGGAGTTCAGGCTCGAAACGGTCAGGGCGCGAGGGGCGACCTCAGGCGGCAGTGTTAAGCGCCGCCGTGGGGATGTTCTACTGGACGAGAAGAGTGGCTCCCCGAGCTGGGTTCGAACCAGCGACCCACGGATTAACAGTCCGCGGTGGAAAGTGGCCAACTCCTCGAGATGACGACCGAATGCGGCATCTGCGCCGGTCCGCTTCGGCACATGCTCAGCAGTAGGAGCCGACTCCATGGGAACTGGGCCAAGCAACCCAAGGAGGAGTGACCGCTCTCAACAGCCGAACCGCGTCGCGACTAGCCCTGCGGACAGACGAGCTCGAGGCGGTTCAACGCCAAGTTCTTGCAAGGCGTCACCAAGGTGAACACGTAAGCGCCGCCTTTAGTCGACAGGCGCACCTCGGGGAGGGTCGCCTCGCAACTGAGCGTCCCGCTCTGGAAAGACAAGAGCGCCTGACTCCGGACGGAATCAGGGCGCTCTCGCGAGTACCGCCCGCAGTTGGCGGGATCAAGGCTGCTACTGCAGCAGCGTCTGCGCCTCCGCACCGCTGACGTAGACCTGTACGTCCTCCTCGAGCAGGAGCCGCTGGCGGACCAGCGCCTCCGCGGCGGCTCTCACCTTGCTCACGTACTCGGCCTTGCTCGAGTAGCGCTCCTCGAGAGATCGTCGTGGATCGCCATTCGCGAGCCGCTGCGCCCTGGTCGCTGCAAACGGGAACGTCGAGCCCTGGTAGAAGCACGCATCGCCGGGAGCATGTCCCGCGGTGCGAACATTCCAGCTCGTGTACGTGGCGAGCGGCACCGCCACCTCGGGAGCGCGGATGCCGGCGAGCTCGTTGCCGTCGGAATCGGTCTTCGAGACGAGCACCCTGTACTGCTTCGACAGATCGACCACCGGCGCCGCGTGCGAGTAATCCGTGACGTAGAGCTCGTTGCTGAGATTGGCCGGATAGGAGATGCCAATCGCGGTCAGGTCGGGAAAGCCCACTGCATGCCGGCTCTCGATCGGTGCCAGGTCGTGGGTACGACTCGACGGATATGCCGAGGGCGGCGGGGGGGTGCCGTGCGCGACCCATTGCTCCAGGACCGGAATGAGCGAGCGGTTGAACGTGCTCTCGATGACGGCGCTCCCCAGATATCGGCAGAGCGGAGACTGAGACAACGCGGCCACGCCAGCTCCGCCGCCGTGGTTCGCGCCTGGAACGATGTAGAGGCGCACGTTTTCGGGGAGCTGCAGATCGTGCCCCCTCCCATCGGTCGTCACCAGCGCTCCCCGCCCGCCGAACGTCTCGAACCCGCCGTCGAGCTGGACGACCTTCGGGCAGGTCCCGGTCTCCCCACATTGACCGAGGATGCCGTCGACACGGCCGGACACCGGGTCGCGGATCACGTTGTAGGCGAACGGGAACTGATCTCCGGGCTGGAAGTGGTCCTCGTGCTCCTTGGACCAGCGGAACGGCTGCGACCAGCGGAAGTTCGTGTACGTCTTCCGCGAGGCGGGGATGATCGGGAACATGCCGTTGAAGACCGCGTGCGCCGGCCCGCCGTCATCGTCGTCGCCGCGCGCGTCGTAGTTGAATCCCTGCCAGAGGAAGTCGCGGGTGAAGCGGCCGGACTGCGATGCGCCCTCCATGATGCGGACGTCGAAGTTCTCGTGGCGATCGCAGTGGTGCGCGGTGCACGGGGCGACCTGCAAGTCGGCGAGCGGGTTCGCGTCGCCCTGCTCGTCCTTCGCGTCATGGTTGAGGAACGTGACCAGGTCGCGCACCCCGGCAAAGCCGATCCCGTTCGGCTTGGGGTCTTTCGCCGTGTAGAGGAAGGTGAAGATCGATCCCAGATCCGATCCCGCCGGCGGCGTGAACTGCACCTGCGTGCCGTTGTTGACGAACGACCAGCTCCCGGCAGGCACCGGGGTCGAAGGGCCGTCGAACCGCATCCCCTGCGGCGTCTTCCAGGTCTGCCGCCAGTTGAAGCTGACCGTAGACGGATCCGTCGTGGCCGCCGCATACGTCAGCGTGACCGTCGCGACGCCATTGGCGGCGAGGCCCGGTCCGTTCGAGACGTCGAGGGCATCGAGAATGAACTCCTGGCGCGTCTGCCCGGTGATCGACGACCCGTTCCGGTTCGTGGCTACGGGGAAGTCCACCCCAATGGACCTCACGTCTCCTTGGCGAGTGAGCGGCAGATTCCCCTGCCAGCCGCTCCAGACGATCGTGTATCCCAGCCGCATGAGCAGCCCGTTTCCCTGCGCGCCCGGCCCGAACGACGTACCCGACGACCCACTGAATCCGGTGGCCACCTTGTTGCCGCGGTTCACCACGTCGTAGAAGAGGACGCGCTTCGCGTTCGCCGCCAACTTCGGGCGGAGGATGACCACGTCGGCGCTGTAGCTGACGAGCCCGTCCTCGTCGCGCGGCGCCAGATCCAGGTCGACGATGCCCGCGTTCGCGCGATTCCGTGGATCGAGCTTGCCGTGGGCGACGGCGACGATGACCTGGTAGGGGCCGACGTTGCCGAACGAGACCCCGCCGTAGGCGTCGTAGCTGGAGACGATCTCGAACCGCTCGATGTAGCCCGCCCGGCGATCGCGGTCGTCGCGGTGACCGTGGGCGATCGCGACGGATGGCACTGCGATGAGCAACACCGTGAACCAGCGCAGCTTCGATGACATGTGACCTCCCAGTTCCGAGAGCTGGGGTCGAGTGACCGCCAGTCCCCTACCTTTGTTCGCAAATCCAAAGTCAAGGCGCGACGCGCCGGTTCGGAGCGGTGGGCCGCGAAACATCCGGGTTTGAAGGACAGATGGGCAGCTTCGTTGTCCGTCCCTCCGTCAGTCGTCGTCGTCCAGACGGCCGTGGTCCTTCCAGGCCTTCGCGTTCGGATCCAAGACGATGGGACGAAGATAGTCGCCCGGGTCGTTGAGGAACCAGACCTGGGGCCGAACCTCTGCCGGCAGCTTCGCCACCTCCGCGTCGAGGTCCTTCTTCGCCATGTACCCGCACGCGTCGTGGTGGACGGGGATGAACAGCTTCTCCCGCACCGCGTTCGTGTGCTGCGAAAACACGCTGCGGCCGGCCACCGCGATCGCGCCCACGCGGACGTCGGTGTGGGCGGGCAGGTTCGCGAAGGCCTGCGGGACCCTGTCGCACCCGATCTCTCCCCGGACCGCGCAGTCCCCGACGATGTATCCGGTTGTGTCCTCCCAGAGCAGCGCGAAGTCGCCGACCCGGATCTGCCAGGCGACGGCGATGATGCCGCTCGGCGGTCCGGCCGTCGCATAGTCCCAGGAGAGCGGGTCGTCGGGCTCCACGGGGTACAGCGAGAAAGCCAACCCGGGGGTCGTCTTGCAGGCCGCCGCACCGAACGGGAAGGGCGGGTCGGCCACCGGGTCCTTCGGTGCGCTCGAGTGCGGCTGCTTGACGGCGGTGATGCCGACGCCCGGCAGCACGTTCTTCGGAAGCTCCGCGACGCTGCCCAGGTCGGCGCGCTCGGGAAACATCGAGATGCAGCGGAACGAGACGTCCGTCACCTCGTTCTCGATGTCGCGGCAGTGCTCGGCAGTACCCGCGACAACGGCGTGCGGATTCGCACGTACGACCTGCGGCAGATCACCCGCGTGATCGAAGTGCGCGTGGCCGAACAGGATGAGCTCGGGTTTGACAGCCGCGAGCTCCGCAACCGTCGCCCCCACGTACCGGATCCCCGGCCACGGGGCTCCCACGAAACCACCCGCGCGGGCAACGTAGGCGTCGAGGATCACCACGTGCCCCTTGAACGCGGCGACGAAGCTACTGACGCCAATCCAGGACAGGATGACGCGATCGCTGCGCACCGCGCCAGTCCTGGGGTCGACGCTGTCGAGACCGAGGAACTTCTGGCGGGCGGCGATCGTCTCGGCCGGGAGAGGTCTCGAGTCGTTCGCGCGAATCGCCGGCGATAGCGACACCAACGTGCAGAGGACTGTCAAGGACCAGGTCAGCTTGCGCATATGCTTCCTCCTTTCGGGGGAATCGGTCGTTGTCTGCCTGCTGCGGCTTGACGCAGGCGAAGTTCGCGGCGTCCTTTGAGAGGGGCGCCGAGGCTAGGATTCAGCGGCCGTCGTCGCTGCCCTTCGGCTTCACGCAGCGGAAGTTCAAGGCAAGGCTTGTGCTTCCTTCACCAGTCCATCGGGCCACCTTGGGATATGGGCAAAGCGGCCGGGTCAGAGTGCCGGGGACAGCGCTCATCACGTTTGGACCGATTCCGAGTCCCGCGTTGGAAGCGATGATCTCATCTGGTGCGAAGCTGTCCTCGACCCAGCGTTCGAGCGCCGTCAACGCATCGAAGGAGTTGACACCTGGTCCGCCCAGGCAGTGAGGCATGCTGGGGATCATGAAGAGCCGGATGAAGCTGCTGATGTCCTTCTTCGCGTCTTCGAATTCTCCACGGCCATGCTGATGTCCATGGCTGGCGAAGAACTGCCCGACCGAATTCAGGTAGTTGACGCTGTTCTGTGGGTTGATCGCCTGGTCCGACCAGCCGTGGTACATGATGAACTTGCCGCCGTGGGAGCGGAAATCGCTGAGATCCGGATCGGTGGAATTGATAATCGGCCCCATCTTGTGGTCGCCGAGAGTGACGCCAGTGTCGTAGTTGAGCGAATGCATGTCCCACGTCGGATCGTTGAAGATCAGGTACTGATAGAACGGCAAGCCGATCCCACCCGGCGTGGGCGGAAGCACGAAGGTCCAGAGCGCTTCGCCTCCGGGCTCTTCTCCAGGATAGAGCAACTCCCCTGTGCGCGGGTTGCGCGGCCCGGCATAGTTCTTTCGGACAGCATCGACCTGGGCGGCAGTCAGGCAGGTTGGGGCATCTGCTCCTGCGCATTGCAGCACGCCAGGGTCGAAGTTGCAGCGCCGTGGATCGTCGATCAGCCCGTCCAGGATCCCATCAACACCGTCGCAAGAGGCAACGGACGCCCTCGCCACTAGCGCAAGTTTGGCGGCGGTCATCCCTGAGTCGATCAGCGCCGTTGCTTGCCAGACGTGCCCGGCAGACTGGCGCGTCCAATTGTTCGCCAGGGCGCCCCCGATGATGCCGTCGAAGTCCTCGGGAAAGCGCTGTGCCTCCATCAGGGCCTCGCGCCCGCCGTCGGAACAGCCGGTGAAGTATGCGTAGTGCACGTCCTCGCCGTAGTACGCGCGGATGAGCAACTTGGCGTTCTGTACTGTTACGTGGTTGGCACGATACGCCCAGTCGATCAGCTTCTCAGGGTGGCCCACGGACCAAGTCAGATCGTATCCAACCGTGCGCGGATGGCCCATGTCGGTCCCGGAGACCGCGTACCCGCGGCTCAACGCTGGAACCATAAACGAGCCGGGCAAGTTGAATCCTCGGCCATAGCCTCCATTGCCGCCCTGATCGAGCCGGCCGTTCCAGGCATCGGGCAACCAGACCTCGAACTTGATCTCGGAGTCGGAGGTTGGCCTGGCGACGCCGGACACGCGACAGAAGGCGGGAACGGTAACCGTGCTGAAGTCCGGCGGGGTGAACGGCCCCGCGGGCACAGGAGCCGCGAGCGTGATGGTGGTGTTGTTCGGCAATGGCAAGCTAGCCAAGCTGCTACAAGGCTGTGCCGCTGACGCAGCTGCAGGGATCAATCCGGCAGCGCAGACCGTCAAGAGCAGTAGGCGCTTCATGTCAGGTCCTCCCTTCTTGTCAACTCAACAGCAGCATGGGCCGTGTGCGGCTGAAGCGGCGTGCAACTGCCTCGGAGCGAGAGCAGGCGGCCCCTGGCGTTGCCCTTGACGATGACGCTCGTCGCGTTCGTGCTCCCGCCCGTCGTTGATCCCTCGGCCCTGGACGTCCTCGAGCACTCGCAGCCAGTTCTCTCCGATGATCAGGTCTACGTTTCGGGGCGACGTTACGCGGCCGATGGCGTCGACGAGAAGTTGATATCCGCTCGCATCGGCAGGGACGCCGCTGCGGCCGCCGAACATGTCGAGGCCGATCCCGACGTGCTCCGGTCCGACGAGACCGATCACGTGATCGACCTGCTGCGCCCATTCGTCCGGCGTCGGAACCGCTGCCGCTGCGTCCGGCGGGTCGACGTATGGTACGAACACCGCAGCCGTCTTATCGTGCGACTCCTGATCGAACCGAGCGATGAAGTCGCCGTAGTTCGACTCGTCCGGCGAGCGCGTGAACGAGGGACGGTACTGCACCATCCCGTTGATCGCCGCCGACAATTGCGCGGCGCGCGCGGGATTCTGCGCGATCCACTGCTTGTAGCGTACGCCGACCGAAGACGACCCGCCGTGGATTCCCATCATTCCGCCCTTGGCGGCGAGCGCAATGATGATGTCGTCCGTCAGGCCCCCAGGCCCCGAAACGGCAGCCGCGGTCAGATGGCTCGCCACGACCGGCGCAGCGCTCGCAGCAATGATCTGCCGCTGTGCGTCCGTCGACGCGTGCGTGATGTCGATGAGGACTCCCAGGGCGTTCATCTCCTCGATGATCGTGCGTCCATGGTCGTTGATCCCGCCCCAGTGCGCTCCGCCGCTGGGAAGCCCGGCTTGCACGTCGGAATAGGCATTGAACCCGCTTTGTGACGAGAACTGCACGGCGCGTAGCCCCAGCCGGTAGAAGGAGCGAAGCACGCCCAGATCGCCCTCCATGTCCCATCCCGATTCGCAACTGAGGAATACGGCCATCCTGCCGCTGTCGACGATGCGGCGGGCATCTTCGACGGAAAGCGCCACCGCCATCTTGTCGCTGTGCGCTTCCGCAAAGCGGTGGAAGACGTCGAACATGCGCAACATCTGCTTGGGCGTGATGTTGTATGACCAATAGCCGTAGGTGCCGAAGTTCTCGATGATGACGTTGATGCCCGCCTCATGCGCCCGCAGATAGTCCCATCCTGTGCCGGTAGGTGACGGCTGCCACGTATCGATTCCTAGCCAGAACGTCTTGTTCGTTACGTGGACATGTCCGTCCATCAGGATGCGTGTGCGCCGCTTTGATGGCCCAGGTACGCGCGAATCGGAATCCTCGATACGCGCTTCCGCCGCGGGCGAGGTCAACGTCGTACCGAGTGCAGCAAGCGCGCCGGCTCCGAACGTCCGAAGCGTGTCGCGCCGGGTCATGTTTTTCTTATTCACGGTCATCCCTCCTCGCGTCTGCTGGACTGGCGAGCCTCAGTCGCGATCGTGGTCCCTGTCTCGGCCGGAGTAGAAGTCCTCGTTGACGATGTCGCGCACTTCCCGCGTTAGGCAGACGAAGTTCGCAGCGTCGTTGATGTTGCCGATCCCCGTGTACACGGCTTCCTTCGGATACGGGCAGAGAGGTCGCGTGCGATCAACCACTCCGTTCGTCAGGTGCGATCCAATAATCCGCTCCGGTGCGATACCGTTCTCTACCCAC
>Ga0335085_10009751_pt1 | contig 14453 bp, 12 predicted proteins | sample Lox_Sample_45_FD_206712 | JGI IMG/M metagenome (GOLD analysis project Ga0335085, IMG submission 206712) | Soil microbial communities from Loxahatchee National Wildlife Refuge, Florida, United States - Lox_Sample_4.5 | ecosystem: Environmental > Terrestrial > Soil > Wetlands | place: USA...
ACCCGCTCGGGCTGGCGGTGGGGCCATCGAATACCAGGGTTGTCCTCGAGCGAGGGTTGCAAGTCGCAACAATTACCACCTCGCGCCTAGGCCGCCTCAAGCGCTGGTAATGCGACCCTCCGAGATGGGCGGACATCTAGTACAGGTGAGGGAACCAGCGCACCCTCTGCTTCAAACGTCGGACCCCTGTTCGGCGTAGATATGAGGAACCACAACGGGCCGCGGTCGGAGTGTGACGGCCACTTCGCCCGGCCAGCCAACCCGGGGAGCTACTAGCCCCGGGTTCGGTGTTTTAGGAACCGATTTAGTCCCGCTTCGAACCCCATCGGGCGCACCCCGAACACAGCCTCGATGGCGTTGCTTGGTGCAACGCTGCCTTCAGTCAGCATCTGCAGCTGATCGCTCGTGATTGGCGCGCGCGGACCAAGACGATCGCCCACCCGTGCGAGCACCCGGACAATTGGGAGCGGGACGTGGACCAGAGGACGAGGGTGGCCCGAAGCGCGCCCAATCATCCTGACGAACTGTTCGAACGTGAGTACCGCGGGACCGCCGATCTCGAAGGTACCGCGAATCTCAGTGTCGATCGCAGCGCGCGTGAATGCCTCGGCCACGTCTTCGATCCAGATCGGCTGCAGCGGAAATTTTCCATCACCGAAGACCGCCACCACCGGCAGGTAGCGGTGAAGGTGGATCAGTAGCCCAATAGGCTGGCTTTCCGGCCCGTTGATGATCGTCGGACGGAGAATCGCATGCCCGATCCCAGAGCGGCGCACGATCTCCTCACCCTCCCACTTGGTGCGATGGTACGCGGTGGCGCCCGGATCGGGGCGCGGCCCGATCGCGCTCATGTGCACGAACCGAGGCACCTCGGCGCCTTGTGCTGCACGCACGACGGCCGCCGTCCCCCTGACATGGACGGCTTCGAAGGTTGCCCCGCCGTGTTCAGCGATGATGCCGACGAGATGAATCACCGCGTGCGCGCCCTCGACGAGAACAGCCAGGGCCTGGGTGTTGCTCAGGTTTCCGGGAACGAGTTCGAGGGCCTGCGCTCGAGGAAATGGCAGCTGGCGAGGATCGCGCACCAACGCGCGAACGGTGTGGCCGAGCGTAACGAGGTGCTGCACAATGTGCCGGCCAACGAATCCGGTACCGCCGGTGACGGCGACGCGCATGGCTTCGCCGGGAGGCTAGACTCCGGTTCCCTCGTCCAGGAAAATCAGCGTCCGCCGGCGGCCGACGACGGCGCGGAGTGCGTCCAGGACTTTCGGATCGAGGACGGTGCCGGACAGCTCAGCCATGCGCTCGACGGTCGCTTCGGGAGTGAGCTTGTCCTGGTAGGGCCGCGATGTGCAGAGCGCGTCGTAGACTTCGGCGGCCGCAATGATTCGCCCACCCAGCGGGATCGCTTCGCCCTTCAGGCCGTCGGGATAGCCGGTGCCGTCCCAGCGCTCGTGATGCGAGCGGACCATCGCGATGATGTGCTCGAGATGCGGAAGTGGCTGGAGAATCTGTGACCCGATCAACACGTGCTGCTTGACATGCTCGAATTCTTCGGGCGTGAGCGGACCCTGCTTATTCAGCACGGCTTCACGCGTGCCGATCTTTCCCACGTCGTGCAGCCGGCCCCCCACCCGCACATACTCGACCTCCTCGTCGTTCAGGCCGAGCTGGGCAGCGATCGTCGCGGAGAGGTCCGCTACGCGGGCGGAGTGCCCACGCATGTAGGGGTCCTTGGCTTCGAGGGCGTTGACCAGCGCTTCGAGCGTAGCCACTGAGATCCGTTCGAGCTTCTGCCGTTCGCGTTGCAGCTCCACCGTTCGCGTGGTCACTTCCTCCTTGAGCCACCGGTTCATCTCGCGGCTTTCCAGCTGCGATTCGCGGCGCTTGAGCGCGCGCTGCACGGCCCGCCCCAGATCCGCGAGCTCGATCGGCTTGGTGAGATAGTCCATTGCTCCTCGCTGCATGCACAAGGCCGCGCTGGTCGCGTCGTTGACGGCGGTGAGCATGAGGATGGCGAGATCCGTCTCGATGTCGATGGCTTGGGGGACAAGATCGACGCCGCTCGTTCCCGGCATGCGGATGTCACACAGCATCAGGGCGATCTTGTGTCGACGGAGCAGATCGAGTGCCTCCTCGCCCGAGCCGGCAGCATAGACCTCGAACTGCTGTTGCTGGAGGTATTTCTTGAGCGCGTTGCGGATCGGTTCTTCGTCGTCGACGACCAAAACCGAGACGTTGCCATCGAGAACTGGTGCGGACACTAGATCGGGCTCCTCGCCTCAGGCGAGGCCTAAAATGCGGTTTGGGGCATCAAGACGCCAGCGTTCAGTCCACTGCGCTGACGAAGTGCACTTCGATGGCCTCGGGAATGATCCCGGCGCCGGCGGCGCGGGTCAGCAGCTCGGTCACGGCGCGCCGCCCGGTGGGGCCATAGTCGACCGTAAAGCGGTTCACATACATGCCTACGAAGCGGTCGGTATCGCGCAGGTCGAGTCCGCGGCTGAACTGGCGGGCATGAACGAGGGCTTCCTGCCGGTGTGCCAGGGCGTACTCGATGCTGGCTTTCAGGTCGCGTGCGATCTCGCGCATCAGGTCGTCTCCGAGGTCGCGGCGGACGACGTTGCCGCCGAGCGGTAAGGGAAGCCCCGTTTCCGCATACCACCATTCGCCCATATCTGCCCAGAGATGGAGACCACCCTGCTCGTGCGTGATCTGTCCTTCATGAATGAGCAGGCCCAGATCGGCCTTGCCTTTTGCAACGTAGTCTTCGATCTGGTCGAACGGCACCACCACGGGCTCGAACTCCGGCTGATAGAGTCGCAGCGTCAGGTACGCAGTCGTCAGGACTCCCGGAATGGCGATGCGCAGCCCCGCGCATGCGGCGCGCGCATCCGGGGGGGCCTTTGAGCGCGCGACGAGACGCGGGCCGTACCGATCGCCGATGCTGGCGCCATGGGCGAGAAGCGCGTAGCGCTCCGCCAGGTACGCATAGGCGTGCAGCGACACCGCACTGACCTCGAGCTCACCGGTGCGGGCCCGCTGGTTAAGCGACTCGATATCCGCGAGCTCGTGCACGTAACGCCGTGCCCCGGTGTCGATCCGGCCTACGGCAAGCGGCCAGAACATGAACGCGTCGTCCGCGTCGGGGCTGTGAGCGACTCGAATCGTGCGCGGCCTAGAGCGATCGGCGGAAGTAGTCATGAGAACGGGGAATCTAACTGGCAGGATTGCGCCCGCGAACGTAGAGTATCGCTCATGCGGCCTACGGCTCTTGGCTCATGACGGTCCCGTTTCCAGGTCAGGAACGAGCCCGGCACATGGGTGAGCTGAAGCGCGGTGCAGCGCGGTGGAACGTGTTTCTCGAGCTCGAGCCCGATGCGGCAGTCGGGGGCGTGCGCGGCCGCGTCCATTTTGTCGGTGCCGACCGGCACCGCTCGACCGCCTGGGTGTTTCTCGAGCCCACCGAGCGCGAGGTGCAGGATCGGTTCTCGGAGTTCTCCGCGGTCGAGCTGTGGCATTTCGTGGCGGCGCTCGAGGAATCGCCCGCCGCGCCATCGGCGTCAGTTGCTCCGCCGCCCCGTCCCGCAACGCCTCCCGCCTCCCGGCCCTGAGCTTGGCGGCTTGCTCCCGCCGTGGCCGTTACGTGCTTCTTGCGGTCACGGCCGTGGCCTGCGCCGGCCCCTCCCGCCGCGGTGACACCATGGGGGTACAAACGCTGGGCCGTTGGGAGTGGTACGGGCGGATCACGTTCGAGCCTGATTCGCAACTGACCATCATGCGACTGGGGATCGACACGGCGCCGCGACCGAGCGGCGCCCAGGCCGATGCCCATGAGGATGTCGTTCTCATTCGCTACGACTTCGACCCGTCGCCCGCGCTGGGAGACGAATACGCGCTGACTCTCGGACTGAGTTTACGGCGCGCGCGCGACCTGAAACCGGGAGTCGCGTATTCCTTGGGCGGCGACGGCGCCCCGATTCCCGCGCACGCGACGGTGACGTGTTTGTGCGCTCCGCTGCGCGAAGACTCGGTGCGTGGAGCACTCACGCTTGCGACGCGCGGTATGCGGCAGCTGACAGGCCGAGTGGACGCGGTGGTGTATTTTACGGAATGGAACGACGGGTCGAGGCATCGCACCTACTTTGTCCACCAGCGCTTTGACGCGATCAAGTAGAGTTCTCGCCTCAGCGGCGTTCCTGCTCGCTTCACTGGCTCGTCCCCAGATCGGTCAGAGCAGCGGCGCGTTGCAGCCGCCTGCCGCCCCCATCATCGACACCGTCATCGTCATCACTCACAACGTTTTTGAAAGCAGCGATTTTCAGATCGGATTTTTGACGAGGATGGCGAACGCGATCCACGTCAAGACGCATTCGTCCATTATTCGTAACACGCTGCTCCTCAATCCGGGCGAGCCCTATGACTCGGCCCGCGCCCTCGAAAGCGAGCGTGCACTGCGCGGATTGAATGTGTTCCGCGACGTCAAAATCGATACGGTTCGCGTAGGTGAGAAGCTCGCGCTCCGGGTGGAAACGGCGGACGGTTGGAGCACGAAACCGCAGGTCAACATCGCCTCCGCCGATGGTGACGTCACCTGGCAGCTCGGCATGATCGAGGAGAACCTATTCGGTACGGCAACCTCGTTCACCGCACTCTATACCAACACGCCGGATCGGGATTACACGTCGTTCCTCTACCAGAACCCGCATCTGTTCAGCTCCCGAATACACGTGCTTGGTCTCTTTCAATCGCTGTCCGATGGCAACCGGGGTTCGTGGGCGATCGGGCTGCCCTTCTACGAGACTTCTGCGCCCTGGGCGGCCGGAACGGGGGGCGAGGCGGCGACGCAGCGCATCCTGCAATTTCGGGACGGGCAGCTGCTCGACTACAGCGGCCGGTACGCGGCTGACGTGGCTGCGCAGGGTGAGCCTGTCGTTTATCTCGGACGCCACGCACTCCGCTTCGGCCTCGGAGTTGGCCACGCCCTCCACGCGACCACGCACGACTACACGCGGCTCTGGGTGAACGCCGCGTGGAGGCGGGAGGACTTCGCTCCCGAATCGGCATCGGTGGTCCCGTACTCACAATTCGTGACGGTGGGCGCAGGCCTCGAGTTTGCTCGGGCGCGCTACGCCATTTTGCAGCGCTTCAACACCTACGGCCGGCGCGAAGACGTGAACCTCTCGACGACGTTCCGGTTCGGCTTCTGGGCGGCACCGCAAGCGTTCGGATACCCCCAAGGTCAGGCGGGAGTGGGTGCCGAGGCGAGCGGACAGTGGAGCGGGGTATGGCCCGGCGGATTCGCGCTGTTCCGCGCCGCAACGAACGGCGTTTACAATGGCAGCGCCGTCGACTCGAGCCGCGTCCACGGCTCGATCACCGTGGCGAGCCAGAACTTCGAGCTGCAGACGATTCTCGTGCATTTCGAAGGTGGCCTGCTCCGCAAACCCAAGCCCGGCGGGGAGTTCGATCCGTGGGTCGATCAGACTGGTCCCCGGTTGTTCGGGGCGCACGCGTTTACCGGGACGCGCACGGTGTGGCTCGCGGTCGAAGATCGCTTTGTCATTGCGGACGATTTCATGGGGCTCGTAGGGGTGGGGATCGCCCCGTTCTTCGACTGGGGCGGCGCCTGGTTCGACGACGAGGCCGCCCGGACAGGGAATGATTTCGGTCTGGCGCTCCGACTCGGGCCGACGCGCGCCGTGCGCGGCGACGTCGTCGAGTTTGCCTTTGGCTGGCGGTTCGGCCCTGACGTGCAAAACCACATCGCCCTCTCGATTCGGCGTGGAATAGGCTTCTAGACCCCCCGTTTCGTCTTCTTCACCCGTTGTTCACGTCGGCTTCCCCCGCTCGCCAGTGTGTTGAAACCTGACCGCGGTCATTGACGTTGTGTATCGAGTCCAATATTATACCGCATCCAAACTTGACCAGGGTCATAAACATGGCGGTTCCGGAAGTCTCGCGCCGAGAGCGCAAGAAAGAAGAAACGAAGGACCGGATCTTTCAGGCGGCGTGCGCGCTGTTCAAGCAGCGCGGCGTCGAGCAAACGACGGTCGAGGAGATCTGCGAGAAGGCCGACGTCGCCAAGGGCACGTTCTTCAACTACTTCCCCTACAAGGAAGCCGTGCTCCGCTACGTCGCGGAAACATGGTTCGGACAGGCGCAGGAAGAATCCTCCGCGATCTTCGCCCGTCCCGGCCGGCTGGCGCCGCAGCTGATTCGGATGTTCTCCGAACTGGCCGCGTTCTACGAGCAGGAGCGGGCGCTCGCCCCGCACGTGCTGCGCGAATGGATGCAGAACCAGTACTCCGGCGACGACGAGATGTGCGAGCGCTGGGACGAGTTCGCCGTGACGCTCATCAAGAAGCTCCAGGCGTCGGGCGAGATTCGGGACGACGAAGACGCCGAGCGGATCGCCCGCGTGCTGCAGTCGGTGCACCAGGTGACGATTCTCGAGTATGTGGCAAGTCCCACCCCGCCGTTTCCGCTGCGCAACGAGCTGCGGCGCCGGTTGACCCTCGCCCTCGAGGGTCTGGCATCATCCAAAGGGAAGTGATCATGAACCGCATGACACCGGTGTTCTTCATGGTGGCGGCGTTCGCAGGTCGAGCCGCCGCGCAAGCGCCAGCTGACACGATACGAATGACGCTGGCGGATGCCATCAATCGCGCCCAGGAGCAGGCGGTCGACGTGCGGATTGCGCGTGCGGATGTGCGCGATGCGAACGGCCAGGTCCGCCAGGCCTTTTCCGGTGCGCTCCCGCAGGTCACGGGCACGTTCCTGTACACGCGCCAGTTCGCCTCGATCTATTCCGGTCTGGGCGGCGCCAACGATTCACTCGCGAACCTGTTCAAGGACACGCCTTTCGGGGCACCGAATAACTGGAATTTCCAACTGCAGGCGACGCAGTTGTTGTGGTCGGGCGGCAAACTGGGCGCCGGTCTCAAGGCGGCGAAGTCGTTCCGCGAAGCTGCAAGCAATCGTCAAGTCGAGACGGAGTCAGACGTCACGCTGGCGGTGACGCGAGCGTATTGGGAGGCCGCGCTCGAGAAGCGCATGCTCGCCATCGCCGTGGACAATCTCGAACAGGCGCAGGACCACCTGCATCAGGTGTCGCTCTACCGGCAGGCAGGCACGCGCGCGGAGTACGACTTATTGCGAGCGCAGGTCGATGCCGCCAATCAGGAACCGTTGGTGGTCCAGGCTCGCAACCAGCTCGACGTCGCCGTACTCGACTTGAAGCGCCTGCTCAACATCCCGGCCGAGCAGCCGCTGGCGCTCGCGACGGCGCTCGAGTCGTCGGACGAAATGATTCCCGTGCCGACGGTCGACTCACTCGAGAATCCCGCGCGACCAGGTCTGGCGGCGGCCGACGCGACCGTGCGTGAGCAGGAGCAACTGCTCAAAGTCGCGCGCTCCGACTACTGGCCGACGCTGTCCTTGACGACTACGTACACCCAACAGGCATTCCCGCTCGGCGTGTCGCCGTTCGGCGCGCAGTACCATGAAGGATGGAACGGCGAAGTACGGATCACGATTCCGATTTTCAACGGGTTCCGAACCGGCGGCCAGGTGGATCAGGCACGCGCCAACCTGGAGCGTGCCCAGGCACAGCGCGACGGACTCAAGCAGCAAATCAATCTCGAAGTGGCGCGAGCATGGGGAGAGCTCGAGCGCGCGCGCTCGTTGCTCGCCGCCCGGCAGCAGACCGTCCGGCAGGCGCAGCGCGCGCAGTATCTCGCCGGCGTGCGCTATACCAACGGCATGGCGACGCAGCTCGACGTGAGCGATGCCCGTGTGTCCGCGGCGCAGGCCGAGGTGAACCAGGTGCAGGCGACGCGGGACTACCTCGTGGCGCTGGCGGAGCTCGAGCGCGCGCTCGGCCGGCCGTTGCCGGTCGAGCGGCAGCCGATTGAACACGTGGCGGTGATTCCCAACCAGAAGGAAGCCAACCCATGAAGCGCTATTTCGTGGCGGGCGCCTTGGTGTTCGCAATCTTGTTCGGCGTGATGGTCGTGCGTCGCGGCGAGCGCGCCCGCGCGGCGGATTCCTCCAGCGCCGATTCCCTTCCTACCGCCGTGTTGAGCGGCAGTGACGTGGCACAGGCCCGGCGCGTGGACCTGATCGCCGGCCTGCCCGTCTCCGGCACGCTCGAGCCGGGCGTCATCATTCGCATCGCGTCGCCCATTCCGGAAGTGGTGGAGGAGGTCTACGTGAAGGAGGGCGAGGCGGTACGGAGGGGACAGGCGCTTGCGCGGTTCCGCACCAATGCGGCCGCACCCGCGGCGATATCCGCCGACGCGCAACGGCGCCTGGCCGCGTCCGACTACGAACGCATGCAGAGTTTGTACAAGGATGGCGCCGTCTCCGAGCGCGACGTGCAGAACGCCGAAGTGACGCTGCGCGCGGCCGAAGCCAATGCGGCCCTCGCCCAGAAGAAGCTCGACGAATCCACCGTCCGCGCCCCGTCCGCCGGAGTGATCAGTCAGCGGGCCGTCGATTCCGGCGACCGCGTGAAGGACGGCGACCTGCTGTTTCAGCTCGTCAATACGACCGAGCTCGAATTCGAGGCCACGGTGCCCAGCGAGTACGTCTCGCAGGTCCGGCCCGGAGCCCCGGTCGCGCTCACCGTTACAGGTGTGGCGGATCCCGGACTCGGTGGCCGCGTCTCGCGCGTGAACGCCACCGTCGACCCGGCCACGCGTCAGGTCAAAGTGTACGTGGCTGTGCCGAACGAGACCGGACGGCTGGTCGGCGGGCTCTATGCGTCGGGCCGGATCGTCCTGAACCAGGTGAAGGGCGCCATCAGCGTGCCGCTCACCGCCGTGCGGCGCGATGGCGACAAGAGCTACGTGCTCACGGTCGAGAACGGCCGCATTGCGCGGCACGACGTGACCACGGGGGCGCGTGATGAATCCGCGTCGCTGGTCGAAATCATGGATGGCCTGGCGGGCGGAGAAACCGTCGTACTGGGCGCCGCGAGCGGGCTGCGCGTTGGTGTGCCGGTGACCATTACGGGCGTGGAGGGCTGATCTCGTGTTCCTGAGCGATCTGTCGATCAAGCGACCGGTGTTCGCCACCATGATGATGGCGGCGCTCGTCGTGCTGGGCCTGTTTTCCTACCGCCGCCTGAACATCGACCAGTTCCCCGACGTCGAGTTCCCGGTACTCGTTGTTCAGACCCGCTACACCGGCGCGAGCCCGGAATCGGTCGAGCGGGAAGTGACGAAGAAGATCGAAGAGCAGGTGAACACGGTCGAAGGCGTGAAGCAGATCCAATCGACGTCCACCGAGGGCTTTTCGACGATCGTCGTGCTGTTCAACCTCGGTACGAAGGTCATGGACGCGCAGGCCGACGTGCGCGCCAAGATCGACGCGGTGCGCCAGGATCTGCCGAAGGACATCGATCCGCCCGTGATCTCGCGGGCCAACCCGTCCGACCAGCCCATCTTCGTGCTGTCGGTGCGGGGCGATGGCTGGGAGCTGCGCGACCTCACCCGCATGGCCGACGAAGTCGTGAGCCGCCGCATCGAGAACATCTCGGGAGTCGGTAGCGTCACCCTGGTGGGCGGGTTGAAGCGCGAGATCCACGTGCTCCTCCTCCCCGACCGCATGAACGCGCTGGGCGTGAGCCCGGACATGATCACGCGCGCCGTGCAGCGAGAAAACGGTGATGTGCCCGCAGGCCGGGTGGAGCAGGGAAACGCCGAGAATCTCGTCCGCGTGGCGGGCAAGATTCGCGACCCGCAGGAGTTCGCGACCCTTATCGTCACGACGCGCAACGGGATTCCGGTGCGTCTCGGCCAGGTCGCGCGCATCGAGGACGCTCAGGAGGAGGAGCGCGATGCCGCGTACGTCAACGGCGGCCGCGCCGTCGCGCTCGAGATCCGCAAGACGTCGGGCGCCAACACGGTCGCCGTCGCCGATGGCGTCAAGCGGGTCATCGACGAGCTGAATCACTCGCTCTCGAACGGCGTGACGTTGTCCACCGTCCAGGACAATTCCACCTGGATCAGGAATTCCGTGGACGACGTGCAGAAGACGCTGCTCGAGGGAGCGGCACTGACCATCTTCATCGTCTTCGTGTTCCTCAACTCGTGGCGCTCGACGGTCATCACGGGGCTCACGCTCCCGGTTTCGGTGATCGCCGCCTTTCTCGCGATCTATGCGTTCGGCTTCACGCTGAACGTGATGACGTTGATGGGCCTCTCGCTCGCTATCGGCATTCTCATCGATGACGCGATCGTCGTGCGAGAAAACATCGTACGCCACGTGGAACGGGGAGAGGATCACCATACCGCCGCGCAGCGGGGCACGTCCGAGATCGGCTTCGCAGTTCTGGCGACGACGTTGTCGGTGATTGCGGTGTTCATTCCGGTCGCCTTCATGAAGGGCATCGTAGGACGCTTCTTCTTCCCGTTCGGCATCACGGTCGCGTTCGCGGTGCTCGTGTCGCTGTTCGTCTCGTTTACGCTCGATCCGATGCTGTCGTCGCTATGGTACGATCCCCAGGCCGAAGGCGGCGGCCCGCGGGGGCGGATCGGTCGGGCGCTCGAGCGGTTCAACAACTCGTTCCACGGATTGGGACAGCGCTACCGCAAGGTCATTGCGTGGGCGCTCGATCATCGCCTTGCGACCATGGGGCTCGCAGCCGCCGCGTTCGTCGCGGCGATGAGTCTGTTCGCGCTGGGGCTCGTGGGCGGACAATTCATGCCGAACTCGGATAACGAGCAGACCGGATTGTCGCTCGAGACCCCGGTGGGTTCGTCCGTCAGCTACACGTCCGACAAGGCGCTTGAGATCGTGCGCTATCTCGGCCAGCAGCCCGAGGTCGAATTGACGTACGCAACCGTAGGCGGAGCACAGCAGAACAACGCGGTGAACAAGGGACAGATCTATGTAAAGCTCGTCCCGAAAGCACGGCGCCACCGGTCGCAGCAGGAGTTCGAGGCAGAGCTGCGTACCGTCCTGCCGCGCTTCCATGGCATCACTGCCCGAGTGCTGCAGATCGGCGCTGCGGGCGGATCCGAATACCCGATCCAGCTCAACCTGGAAGGTCCCGAGATCAGCCGGCTCCAGGAAATCTCGGACCACGCGCTCGCGTCGATTCGCACCGTGCCGGGGCTCGTTGACCTGCGCTCCTCGCTCGAGGGCCGAAAACCCGAGTTCGTCGTGGACGTGAATCGCGATCTCGCGGCGGACGTGGGTCTCTCGATCGGCTCGATCGGCGACGCGCTGCGCCCCGTACTGGCTGGGCAGAAAGCCGGAACGTGGGAGGACGAAACGGGCCTCGCGCATGACGTCGTGGTGCGCCTGGCGCCCGAATTCCGGCAGACCGAGATGAATATCTCGGGCATTCCCCTGGCCTCGAGCCAGATGGATCGGAAGACCAATACCCCGGTCATGGTCCCGCTCGGCCAGGTGGCCACGATCAGGCTGTCCGGTGCCCCGAATGAGATCAAACGCCTCGACCTCGAACGGGTGGCCACGATCGAAGGCAACTATCAACAGCGGCCACTGACCGATGTGACGCGCGACGTGCGGACCCGCCTTGCCAAGCTGAGCCTGCCGCCCGGATACCGGTTCGACTTCGGCGGCGAGCAAAAGGACTTTGCCGAGACGGTGGGGTACATGCTCGAGTCGCTCACGCTCGCGATCGTGTTCGTCTATCTCATTCTGGCGTCGCAGTTCGGCAGCTTCCTGCAGCCGCTCGCGATCATGCTGTCGTTGCCGCTCTCGCTCGTAGGGGTAATGCTGGCGCTGATGCTGACCCGCGGCACCTTCAACATCATGAGCATGATCGGCGTGATCATGCTGATGGGTCTGGTGACGAAGAACGCGATTCTGCTCGTGGACTTTGCCAATCAAGCCCGCGAGAAAGGGAGTGACCGGCGCGCGGCGCTCATCGATGCGGGCGAGCTCAGGCTCCGGCCGATCGTCATGACAACGCTCGCGATGATTTTCGGAATGCTGCCGACGGCCCTGGCACTGGGGGCGGGTTCGGAATTCCGGGCTCCCATGGCCCACGCGGTGATCGGCGGCCTGATCACGTCGACCTTGTTGACGTTGATCGTCGTGCCCGTGGTGTACACCTACCTGGACGATTTCGGGCGGTGGGCGGGTGTGTGGGTACGCAAGTGGACGTCGGCGCCGGCCGCCGCTCATGGTCCGGCCGACGTGCCGGCGGATTGAGGTCAACCATGCGTCGTCGCATCAACGTTATCGCACTCGTCTGGGCTCTGTTCCACGCCTACATCGGCGTGCGGCTCCTGCCCCCCCTGCACCTGCCGCCGGTCTGGCTCGGGGCCGCCATTGTGCTACTCGTCGCTATCGCGGCCGCGCCGTTCACCGCGTTTCTCGGATGGCGGAGTGACGATCGACCGCTCGGCCGCGCGGCGCACTGGATCGGATACACGACACTGGGATTCTCGTCGATTCTTCTCGTCCTCGTGCTGGCTGCCGATCTGACATTCGTCAGGCTCTGGGCAATTTCGGGTGAAGTGTTGAGTCCGGCGTTGATCGGCTGCGCGGCACTGCTCACAGCCGTTGGACTCTGGGGAGCGCGGCGGCCACGGGTGGTTCGGGTGGCCGTGCCGATCTCCGGGCTGCCGGCTGATCTCGAGGGGTTCCGCATCGTGCAGCTGTCGGACCTGCATGTGGGGCCAACGATCCGCCGCCGCTTCGTCCAGACCGTGGTCGATACCGCGAACCGGCTCGATCCCGACGTGATCGCGTTCACCGGCGATGTCGCCGACGGCAAGGTGCCCCAGCTGCGCGCGGAGGTGGCGCCGCTCGCAGCGCTCGCGGCCCGGTACGGGAAGTTCTTCGTCTCGGGAAATCATGAGTATTACTGGGACGCGAACGGCTGGATGCGGGAAGCCGAACGGCTCGGCTTCAACGTGCTGACCAACGCTCATCAGCTGATTCAGCGCGGCGAAGGACGGCTGCTCGTGGTCGGCGTGACCGACGCGTTCGCGAGCCGGGGTGTGCCGGGGCACCATTCCGATCCCGCGGCCGCGGTTCGCGGTGCGCCGCCATCGCATGTGAAACTGCTGCTCGCGCACCAGCCGCGCAGCGCGTACGCGGCGGATGAGATGGGCTTCGACCTCCAGCTGTCCGGCCATACCCATGGGGGCCAGTACTTCCCCTTCAACGTTCTCGTGCATTTCTTCCAGCCATTTGTGGCGGGGCTCCATCGGCTCGAGCGCATGTGGCTGTACGTGAGTCGAGGGACAGGGTATTGGGGGCCGCCGCTTAGACTTGGGGCGCCGGCGGAAATCACGCTGATTGAGTTAAGGGGCGGATGAGACGTCGAGGCAAACCGTCAAGGAGAGACGTAGGCAAATGCAGACGACCGACGAACTATTCGATGCGGTGCGGGCAGGTGACATAGCGCGAGTTCAGAAGCTTGTCGGGGCAAATCCGGCACTGGTCAACCAGCGCAACGAACGCGGGCACTCGGTTGTGCTCATTGCGCAGTACCATCACAAGCACGACGTGGTGCAGGCGCTGCTTGCCGCCCATCCTGAGCTCGACATCTTCGACGCGGCGTCGGTCGGACGCACGGAGCGGCTCGCCGAGCTGCTGGATGCGAATCCCGAGCTGCTCAATGCGTACTCGAACGACGGCTTCTATCCGCTCGGCCTGGCGGCCTTCTTCGCGCAACCGGAGGCGGTGGCACTGCTGCTCGCGCGCGGCGCGGACGTCCTCCAGGTGGCGCGGAATCCGATGCGCCTTCAGCCGCTCCACGCGGCCGCGGCGGGTCGCAGTATGGCGGTCGTGCGAATGCTGGTCGAGGCGGGCGCTCCCGTGAACGCAAAGCAGCAGGCCGGGTTTGCGCCGCTCCACGAAGCGGTCACCCGCAACAATGCCGAGCTGGTTCGCTATCTGCTCGATCACGGGGCCGACCCACGGCTGCAGAACGACGCCGGTACGAGCCCGATCGGGCTCGCGGCCGAAAAAGGGTTCCTGGAAATCCTCAAGCTGCTGAAGCGCTAGCGACCCGCGCACGTCGGGGTTGCTGTGCCGCTGCGGCATATCGCGCAGCGGATCTTCGCGTAGGGTATGCCGGTTTTGGATTCGGGGTTAGTTTCTAACCCCACGGCGCCGTAGCCAAGTGGTAAGGCAGAGGTCTGCAAAACCTCGATTCGTCGGTTCGATTCCGACCGGCGCCTCATTGCAACGCAACAACTTAGCGCTCCCAAAACGGGGGCGCTTTGTTTGAGGGGGACGGATTGGGGGACAAACTGAAACTAGACGCGTACGTCCGCGATCATATATTGGGCGCCGGTGCGCGCTCCCCGTAGTAGGGTTCCACGCAGCCGGCGACCGCCCACCAGGGGTGGTCCTGTCTTGCCCGAGATTCGGCACCTGAACAATGCGCCGATCATCGAGGCGCTCGTTGATTTTCGCGTCTCCCTGCCGAAAGAATCCACAATCGAGCAGCTGTCCGG
>Ga0335085_10009752_pt1 | contig 14452 bp, 16 predicted proteins | sample Lox_Sample_45_FD_206712 | JGI IMG/M metagenome (GOLD analysis project Ga0335085, IMG submission 206712) | Soil microbial communities from Loxahatchee National Wildlife Refuge, Florida, United States - Lox_Sample_4.5 | ecosystem: Environmental > Terrestrial > Soil > Wetlands | place: USA...
GCAGGCCCACGATCTCGACTTCCTCGCCGACCTTGATCACGCCGCGCTCGACCCGGCCCGTCACGACCGTGCCGCGGCCCGAGATCGAGAACACGTCTTCGATCGGCATCAGGAACGGACGGTCCTTGGCGCGCTCCGGTTGCGGGATCGAGCTGTCGACCGCCTCCATCAGCTTCAAGATCGCGTCATGGCCCATCGCCTTGTCCTTGTCTTCCAAGGCCATCAGCGCCGAGCCGCGCACGATCGGGATCTTGTCGCCCGGGAACTGATAGGACGAGAGCAGCTCGCGCACCTCGAGCTCGACCAGGTCCAAGAGCTCCGGATCGTCGACCATGTCGCATTTGTTCAAGAACACCACGATCGCCGGCACGCCGACCTGGCGCGCCAGAAGGATATGCTCGCGCGTCTGCGGCATCGGGCCGTCCGCCGCCGACACCACCAGGATCGCGCCGTCCATCTGCGCCGCGCCCGTGATCATGTTCTTCACGTAGTCCGCGTGGCCCGGGCAATCGACATGCGCGTAGTGACGGTTCTTCGTCTCGTATTCCACATGCGCCGTCGAGATCGTGATGCCGCGCGCGCGCTCTTCCGGCGCCTTGTCGATCTGGTCATACGCCGTGAACGTCGCCCCGCCCGTCTCCGCCAGAACCTTCGTGATCGCCGCCGTCAGCGACGTCTTCCCGTGGTCCACGTGACCGATCGTCCCGATGTTGCAGTGCGGCTTGTTCCGCTCGAATTTCGCTTTCGCCATGTCGCCATCCCTGTCTCGATGCTCGGCCGCCGATGCATGCTGGAGCGGGTGAAGGGAATCGAACCCTCGTCGTAAGCTTGGAAGGCTTCTGCTCTACCATTGAGCTACACCCGCGGCCGGCCAAGCCGTCGCATCGCATCGGCGCCGCTGACGCCGATATATCCTGAAATTCCGTGGGCGGAAAGGGCCCGAGAACAGCTTGCCCAACCGCGGCTCGCGACGCGAGCGTAGGTTGGTGGTGGGGGAAGGATTCGAACCTTCGAAGACCGAAGTCGCCAGATTTACAGTCTGGTGCGTTTGACCGCTCCGCAACCCCACCTTAAGGCACGCTCAAGCGGCCGGCGGTCTTACTAAAAACCGCGCTGGCGCGTCAACATCGGCGCGGCATTTCGGGGTGGTATTTCGCGCCGGATTTGCTCTACTCAGGCGCTCAAGAATACGGGCAAAAGAGAGGAGCGAACGCCATGAGTCGGTTCCCCGAGATCACACCCAACGCTTACACCGACGAGCAGAGCGAGCTCGCGCAAAAGGTCGCATCCTCGCGCGGCGGCATGCGCGGCCCGTTCGTGCCGGCGCTGCACAGCCCGGGCATCCTGCGCGCGATCGAGGCGACCGGCGCCTATGTGCGGTTCGAGAATTCGCTGCCCGAGGATCTGAAAGAGCTGGCGACGATCACCGTCGGCCGCTTCTGGGGCGCGCAATATGAATGGTACGCGCACGCCAATCTCGCGCTCAAGTGCGGCGTCGATCCGGCGATCGTCGAGGCGATCCGCAAAGGCGAGGCGCCGAAGAATCTGACCCCGGCCCAGGCCGCGATCTACAATTTCTGCGTCGAGCTCAACGGCACGCACAATGTCAGCGACCGCACTTTCGAAGCAGTGCGCTCGCGCTTCGGCACGCGCGGCGTAATGGATCTGATCGGAATCAACGGCCATTACAGCATGATCTCGATGATCCTCAACGTCTCCGGCGTGCCGACGCCCGACGGCTCGGTGCCGCTGCAGCCGCTGAAGCACAAGCGCTAGGCCCATCGATGGCGCAGCGGCGCCGCTCGTCGCATCAGCGGCCCGACCAGCGCCACGATCGGCATGCGGATCAGCGCCGGCAGGACGGGCGCGCGCCGCGCGACGCCGCGCCGGCCGCGAGCAAAGGCGCGCAATTCGTCTATGGTCGCCACGCGGTGACGGCGGCGCTCGCCAATCCGCTGCGCGTCGTGCAGCGCTTCCTCTGCCTGCGCGAGAACATCGAAGAGGCGGCGCTGCTCCTCGCCGCGGCGCGCGCGGCCCAGCGCCCGCCGCGGCCCGAGCCGATCGAGCGCCGCGCGCTCGAGATGCTGCTGCCGCCGGATGCGGTGCATCAGGGTCTCGCGCTCGAGGCCAAGCCCCTCGCCACACCCGAGCTCGACGACGTGCTCGGCGCCATCCCGCAAGCCGGCGAGCCGCATATCCTGCTGCTGCTCGATCAGGTCACCGATCCGCACAATGTCGGCGCGATCCTGCGCTCGGCCGCGGCTTTCGCGGCGCTCGCAGTGATCGTGCCCGAGCATGGCGCGCCGCCAGTGACCGGCGCGCTCGCCAAGGCCGCATCGGGGGCGCTCGAGACCGTGCCGCTGGTGCGCGTTACCAACCTCGCGCGCACCATCGAGCGGCTGAAGACCGAAGGCTTCTGGTGCGTCGGCCTCGACAGCGACGCGGCCGAATCGCTGACCGCGATCGATCTCCCGGGAAGGATCGCGCTGGCGCTGGGCGCCGAAGGCGCCGGGCTGCGGCGCCTCGTGCGCGAGCAATGCGATTACCTGGCGAAGCTGCCGGTGCGCGGCGCGCTCCATTCGCTCAACGTCTCGAACGCGGCCGCCGTCGCGCTCTATGCGCTGACGGAGAAAGCGGGCACTCAGCGCAGCAAGTGAGGCCAAAGCCCGGTTGCGCCGGCGATGATGAGATAGATCGCGACGACGTAATTGAGCAGCCGCGGCACGACCAGGATGAGGATGCCGCCGACCAGGGCGACGAGCGGCGTAATCAAGACGACATCGAGGGTCATGCTGCTTCCTCTCCGCTGCAAGGCGCGCCACCGGGGTAGCGGCCGGCGCGCGCTCTATCTCGGCGCGCATTCCGGAGAATCTTGGGCGATTTGAGGGAAACTTCGTGCCGCGTGAACGGGCTTACGGCTTCTCGCAACTATACGAAACAAAAGTGTCGCCGGTGGAGGCATCGCCCTCGCCTTTCACCGCCCTGCGACCGTACTGGGCGCAGAATTTGTCGGCGGCGGCGGTAGCCGCGGCCGCACTGCCCGAGGATTGGCTGTAGCGCACCACGACGCCCTGGTCCGAGCCGTTGAGCAGAACCGGCTCCGAGCTGCAGCCGGCGAGGAGTATGGCAAAACCAAGTTGGAAGATTCGCAGCGCTTTCATGCCGGCGAGTTTAATCGCCGCCACCGAGCGCGCCAAGATCACGCCGTCCGGGTTGAACGGTTCACACCATTTTCAACGCGTGGCGCGCCAGCGCAGCAGCCACCATTCGAGCAGCGCGACGAGCTGGGCGCTGGCATAGCCGATGAGCCCGAACAGCAGCACGCCGGCGAACAGATCGGGCGCCCGGAAGGCGCGCGCCTGCAGCATGATCCAATAGCCGAGGCCCGGACTGCCGGAAAGGATCTCGCCGGTCACCGACAAGATCAGCGCGATGGTGAGGCTCAGCCGCATGCCGGCGAGAATTTCGGGCATGGCGTTCGGCAAAACGACCGAGAGGATGAATTGGCGTCGCGTGAGGCGCATCAGCCGTGCGACTTCGCGCAGACGCGGCTTCACCGTCGCGAAGCCGCTGATCGTCGCGAGCAAGGTCGGCCATAGCGCGCCGAAGGCGATGACGGCGAGCACCATGTTCTCGGTCAAGCCGAAGAACGCGATCAGCACCGGGAACATCGCCGAGGCCGGCAGCGGGCGGAAGAATTCGAGCGTCGGGGCGAGATAGATACGCGCGGTCTGCGAAATCCCGATCAGCGCGCCGAGCACGACGCCGCCGAGCGAGGCGAGCAGCCAGCCATAGACCATATGCTCCAAGGTGAGCAGGACGCGGCTTGGCAATTCGCCGCGCTCGGCATCGAAGAGCAAGGCGTTCCAGGCGCGATCCGGCGGCGGCAAGAAGATCGGCGACACGAGATGCAGGTCGGAGACGAGCTTCCATAGCGCGACGATGGCGCCGGTCACCGCGATGCTGAGCAACAGATAAAAGACCCGCCGCGTCCTCATTGCGCCGGCTCCTCGCTCGGATGCGGCGCGCCGCTGAAGAGCCGCCGCTGCACCGCGACCAGCGACCCGTTGATCAGCCAGCCGACGATGCCGATCCAGATGAGATAGGCAAAAACGAGATCTGGGCGCAGTGCTTCCTGCGCCCGCATCATCGCGTAGCCGAGGCCGAGCGGGTTGGCGGCAATCTCGACCGTGACCGCAACGACGAGCGCTGCGCCGACCGCCAAGCGGAAGCCGACGAAGATGCCGGGAAGCGCCGCCGGAATGACGACTTTCGCGATGCGCGCGACGAGGCCCATGCGCAAGAGCTTCGCCACTTCGAGAAGGCGCGGCTTCACGCCGCGCACCGCGGCGATGGTGAGCAGCAGCATCGGCCAGAACGACGTCTTGGCGATAAGCGTGATCTCCATCGCATAGCCGAGGCCGAAGATCAGCAACACGATCGGGATCAGCGCCACCGACGGGATCGGCCGCAGGCATTCGATCGTCACCTCTGCCAGGCGATGAAAGATGAGGAAGATGCCCATCAGCGCGCCGAGGACGAGGCCGAGGCTCGAGCCGATGGCGAGCCCGCCCGCCGCCGACAACAAGGTCTGGCCGGTGGCGCGCAGGATCGAGCCATCAAGCAGCGCGCCGACGCCTGCCGTGAGGATCTCACTCGGCCAGGGCAGGCTCGAGCTTTGGTAGCCGGCGGCGCGCGCCGCGATTTCCGCCAGCACCAGGAAGCCGACCGGCACGACGAGCGCGCGTCCGTCGAACGGCAGACGCCGTTGGCCGCGCCGCATCACGCGTCCGCCCCGCGGATAAAATCGAGCAGCACGCGGCGCAGATGAAGAAATTCCGGGAGCTCGGGCGTCGTCCGCTGATCGCGCGGGTACGGCAGATCGACGGCGTGCGTCGCCGCAATCCGGCCGGGGCGCGGCTGCATGGCGATAACGCGATGGCCGAGATAGATCGCCTCTTCGAGATCGTGGGTCACGAAGAAAACGGTCGTCCCGGTCTCGGCGACGATGCGCAGGAACTCGTCTTGCAGCGATTGCCGGGTGATCGCATCGAGCGCGCCGAACGGCTCGTCCATCAGCAGGACTTTCGGCTCTTGTGCGAGGCAGCGCGCGATCTGCAAGCGCTGCTGCATCCCGCCCGAAAGCTGCGACGGATACTTATCGGCATGCTCGCCGAGGCCGACGCGCCGCAGCACGGCGGCGACGCGATCGGCGCGCTCGGCACGCGGCGTGCCCAAGGTCTCGTAGACGAGCGCGATATTGCCGGCGGCGGTGCGCCAGGGGAGCAGCGCGTCGCTGTAATCCTGGAACACGACGGCGACATCACGCTGGGGTTCCGCGATCGTCCGGCCCTCGTAGGACAGGCTGCCGGATGTCGGCGACAGCAATCCCGCCGCCAGGCGCAGCAACGTCGTCTTGCCGCAGCCCGAGGGACCGACGACCGAGAGGAACTCGCCTCGGCGGATGTCGAGATCGATGCCGGTGAGGATCAGCTTGCCGCCCAGGACGACCTCGATACCCCGAAAAGAGATCAGCGGCGGCGATGCCGTCTTGGCTGCGCCGCCGTCACTCATGGGGCGATGAGCTTCGCCGCGTCCAATTTCGAGCGCAGCCGATCCTGAGCATTCATGGTGTCGAGCCACCAGCTGATATCGGCCGGCGTGATCTTCGATGTCAGCGACGGCAGGCTGGTCTTCGCCATGACTTCCGGCTTGAGGTTCAGCGTCTTGCCGATGATTTCCTTGGTCTTGTCGGGCTCGGCCTTGCGGAACGCGACGGCTTCATCGATGGCGGCGCGAAAAGCCGCGATCTCTTTCGGATGCGCATCGGCCCAGCCGCGCGTCGAGGCATTGACGATCGATGAGATATGATCGGCGATCTCGCCGATATAGTAAGACAGGACATCGCCCGTCCCGGCCGCGACGATCGCGCTGAGGAACGGGTCGGGAATCAGCACCGCATCCAAATTGCCGGCTTTGATCACGTCGGGCATTTCGGCATAGGCGACCTCGACGACGGTCACGTCCTTCGGGTTGATGCCCTTCAGCGTCAGCCATTTGTCGAACATGATCTCGGAGATGCCGCCGACCGTGCTGGTGCCGACACGTTTGCCTTTCAGATCGGCGGGCGTCTTGATGTTCGCGCCCTTGCGCACGATGATCGCGCTTTCCTTCATGCCGAGATCGAAGGTCGACATGTTGGTGAGGGCGACCAAATCGATGCCGCCATCGGCGGCCTGGACCATGGTCGCGGTGGTCAGCGTGCCGATCTGGATCGAATTCGCGACCATGCTGGGCACCAGCACGTTGCCGCCGCGCACCAACTGAATCTCGACATCGAGGCCATGCTTCTTGAAGAAGCCTTGATCCTGCGCGATGAAATCGGGCGCATTGCCGCTGACCGCGGTATAGCCGACCACGATCTTATCGAACGCCAATGCAGGGCACGCAGCACCAAGCGCGATCGCCAAGATCGCCACCGCCGTCCATCCGGATAACTTTTTCATTTCTTGTCCTCCCCGTTCTTCGTTGGCTTATTGGCTGAGCGCGGCGTGAAGCCGCAAAAGGTCGGGTATCGTCTCGCGCGGACGCTGGCCCCAGCCGCATTCCGTCGCGATCTGAAACGCCGGCAGATATTTATGCGCGCACGCCATCCTGGCTTGTCCGCCGGCGACACCGTCCGCGGGATGGACAAGGCCGAGCGCGATGTCGGTCTCGGGGCGAAGGCGCAATTCGCTGAGGGGCGCAAAATAAGCGTCGTCGGAACGATCGCGCGGCACCGGCATATGGATCAGGTTGATCGGGCGCTGGATGCGCTCGCCGATCTTGTTGGCCATCATCACCATATCGCCCATGTCGCTGGGCTCGACCGTGTGCTTCTCGCCGGTATAGCCGTAGCAGAAGTGATACATCAGCTCGACCGGCTCGGGCACGCCTTCGCCGAGCATCGCGAGATTTTGCGTGAAGGTCTCGGCCATCGCCGACTTGTCGGCGCCATAACGCGTCGGCTGTCCCCATTCGAGCCGTGCGAAGACGCGCGAGGCGATGTCCCATTGCACGGACAGCTCGCTCGCCGGGATCACCGTCAGCATCTTCGCGATTTCGCCGATCAGCGCCCGATCGTAAGCCGGCTCCAAGACCTCATGGAGCTCTTCGACGAACCAGCGCCAGATGACGACATGGCCCGGCGCCAGATCGAACTGGAAACGGCAATGCGGGGGGATCGCGCCGGCGGCCTTCAGCCTGGCGAAGTCGCGATAATCGGCGATCGCATAATCGGCATGCGGGAGATGGAAGCGCACATCGGTCGCGGCGATGCCCGGCGCCAGCGTGTATTTCGCGACGCCCGGATCGCCGGGCTTGTCAGGCATCGGATGGAGCTTGCCGGTTTTGCGGAATTGCGGATCGGCGGCGAAAACCTTGTCCTGCCAGGCGGACCAGCCGCGGCGAAAACCGGTCTCGCCATCGGGCAGCCGCTTCAATTTCGGCCCCAAGCTTTCGCTCAGCGCCTCGAAGCCTTCCGCCGCGGTCGCGAACGGCATGCTGCCGACGATATGGACATGACAAGGCGGCATGGCGGGCGACGATCAATCCGGCAGCCAGGTAATCGCACGGATTTCGCCGAGCCGGCGCGGGATCGCGCTCCAGCTCTCGCCGCCATCCTCGCTGCGATAGATCTGACCGAGCGTCGCGGCGAGGTAGATCAGATTCGGATCGCTTTGATGGACGCCGAGGAAATAGGCCGAGCTTTCGACGGTTCCGGGTAGGCTCACCTCGTCCCAGCGCTCGCCGTAATCGCGGCTGCGGAACAGCTTGCCCCCACTGCCGGGCGGGCCATTGCCGTTGGTGACGAACATGACGCCGGTATGGTCGGCCCGCTCGACGATGCTGCGCGTGTATTGCCAGGGCGATTGCAGCCGGATCTGCCGCCAATGCGTCCCCGCATCGGTGCTAACATGAATGCCGGCGGGCGAGGTCATGAAGAGCTTCTGCGCACCGGACGGGTCGGCGACGCAGGCAAGGCCGTGAATGTCCTGCGTCTCGAGCGCATCGGAAATACGTTCCCAGCTGTCGCCGCCGTCACGGCTGCGCCAAACACCGTCGATCTCGACACCGGCCCAAACCTGTTTCGAATCTTTCGGGTCGAACAGAACCTGCGTCACGCGGGTCCAATGCTTCACGGCGGCATCGGCCGGCGCCTTGATCTTCGCGTCCTTCTCGCCGCGATAGTAATCGTTCGTCGAATACGGTTTCGCGTCGATTTTCAGGGCGCGCCAGGTGCGGCCGCCGTCATCGGTGCGGAACAGCGCCGACGGCTGTGTCCCCGCGATCATCACCTGCGGATTGTCCGGAGCGATGGCAATGGCCGTGATCATCATCGTGTCCATCGGCGACGCGATGTGGGTCCAGAAATTCTCCCGCTGATCGAGACGGTAGAGACCGCTATCGGTGCCGGCGAAGAGCATGTGCGGCAGATCGCGATGGCTCGCCAGCGCCCACACCTGGCTGCCGCTATACATACCGGTGCCGCTCGGCATGCGCGAAATCTTCGCGCCCTTCTCGTCGCAACTCCAGACCGAGAGACCATTGGTGGCAACGTAGAGATGCGACATACCGATACGCTCCTTATTCGACTTCCCGCCGGTGCTTCAGGGTCTCTCGCCGCCGTGCCATCGGTCGCACACCGGCGCAAGACGGTATGTCCCTTCCCGAGGGGACCTGCGCTTCGCTCACCGCATCACGAGCCGCGACAGCTCATAGGCGCTGCAGACGCCGAGCCGATGATAGGCGCGCTTGCGATAGGTAAGCACCGACGCCACACCGATCCCGAGATCGAGCGCCGCGCCCTCGGCGGTCATGCCGACCGCGGCTCGGGCGCAGGTCTCGCGCTCCCGCTTCGTCAGCGCCGGAAAGAGCCGTGCGAACCGCGCTTCGAGCTCATCGATCGTCGCTTCCGTGCCGAGCGGCTTTTGGCACGCGAGCGCGTCGTTGCGCTCGATGATCGGCATCAGCAGCCGCGCGAAGCCGCCGAGCACGTCAAGCTCCTGGTCGCCGAAGGTCCCGCTCTCGCTACGCCGGGCAACGGTCATGCAGCGCCAGCCATGGCGCACCGGGCGCAGGAAGGAGACGCGCTCGACGATGCCCGACGATACCAGCATCTGGCGATAGCGCTCGGCGACAATATCCGAGGGCTCGACGCGCACGCACCAGGTCGCCGGCGCCTCGTCATCGACCATATCGACGGCGCGCTTGACCGGATCGGTCGGCAGGAATTGACGCACATACATGCCCTGAGCGACATAGGGCTTCTCGGGCTCGGTATGATGGATCAACGGCCGCATCTGCCGGCCGTTATCGCATATGTCGAACACATAGAAGCGATCGACATGGGTCAGGCTTTCGACCGCGGCCGTGGCCGCATCGACGAATTTCTCCGATCCCAAAACTTCGACGACCGCCTCATGCGCCGCCAGCACGGCCGTCGGAATCGGCGCCGCGCCGATGTTTTCGAGTTGCGCCATGGGCGATCCTCCACCATTCCATTCGGCCGGCACGCCAGACGCGCCCGGCTTTCGACGATGCTACCAAGGAGCGGCGCGCCTGTCCCCTTCGCTGTGGACATTCCCCGCGACCGGTCTGGCCTAGGAATCAAGGATATGGCGGAGACGATTCGATGAAGTTCGGCCTTTTCATGGGCATTTGGGAAAACCCCGACGCCGAGCATGATCAGCACAAGATCCTGCACCAGGTGGTCGATTACATGGTCCGGGCCGAGGAGCTGGGCTACGTCTCCACCTTCCTGACCGAGCATCATTTCACCGGCCTGCCGCAGATCCCGTCCTCGCTCACCGTGCTCGCCTATCTCGCGGCGCGGACCAAGACGCTGCGCCTCGGCACCGCGGTGACCATCCTGCCCTGGCACAATCCGCTGCTGCTCGCCGAGGACATGGGGACCATCGACCTGCTCTCGAACGGGCGCCTCGATTTCGGCGTCGGTCGCGGCTTCCGCTACACCGAATGCCGCGGCTTCGGCATCCCCGGCGAAGAGCTGCCCGCGCGCTTCGACGAAGCGTTGGAGGTCTTGCGCAAGGCCTGGGTCGCGAAAGGCCGCTTCTCGCATCACGGCAAATATTGGAATTTCGACGACGCGGTGATCGACCCGGGCTTCTACCAGAAACCGCATCCACCGATCTGGGTCTCCGCTGCGAGTCAGGGATCCATCGAACGCACCGTCGCGCTCAACTATAATTTGCTGCTGGCGCAGTTCGGCGACGCGGAAAATATCGGCACGCGCATCCGCTGGTTCAAAGAGGCGACCGAAGCTCTCGGCCGGCCCTACGACCCGATGCGCATCGGCGTGACCCGCGCCTTCCATCTCACCGACAGTGAGGCCGAGACGCGCGCGGCGCTCGACCATCACTATCACGTGCTGGCCAACAACCGGAAACTGTCGACACCGCCCGAAGGCGCGGGCGGCGTTTATCGCGCTCCGGTCGCCAGCGGCAATGCCGACGATACCTGGCTGATCGGCACGCGCGACCAGATCATACGCCGCCTCTATTCGCTCAAGGCTCAAGGCGCAGAATACATCATGCTGCTCGATACCGCCGGCGATGTCCGCGGCCTCGAGCGTTTCATGACCGAGATCGCGCCGATCTTCATGGATCCCGAGATGGCGCTGGCGCGCGCCTGAAGCTTCGGCCAGCGTGCTACAGTGCCCGCCGCTGTCGCAGGAGAGCAACACGGATGAGCTGGGCATACTCGCAGGGCCTGCACGATATCGGCAACGGAAGCTACGCCTATCTTCAGCCCAACGGCACCTGGGGCTGGAGCAATGCCGGGCTCGTCACCGACAGCGGGCAGACGCTGCTCGTCGACACGCTGATGGATCTGAAGCTGACGCGCGCGATGCTCGAGCGCATGCGCGCCGCCGTGCCGGCCGCGGCGCGGATCGATCTGCTGTTCAACACGCACGGCAATCCGGATCATTATTTCGGCAACGAGCTGGCCCAAGCCGCAACCATCGTCGCGACCGAGCACGCCGCCGCCGAGATCAAAGCGACTACGCCGCAGCTGATCGCCGGGATGATGGCGAATTGGAAAATGCTCGGCGAAGGCGCCGCCTTCGCGCATGAGGTGATGGGCGGCTTCGATTTCACCGGCATCACCCTAACGCCGCCGACGCAGACCTTCCACGGCGCGCTGACGCTGCATGTCGGGCGCAAGGAGGTGCAGCTCATCGAGGTCGGGCCGGCGCATACCAAGGGCGATGCGATCGCCTATCTCCCGGCCGAGCGCACCGTCTTCACCGGCGACATTCTCTTCATGGGCAGCCATCCGGTGATGTGGGCGGGCCCGATCGGCAACTGGATCGCGGCGTGCGAGCGCATCCTCGCGCTCGAGGTCGAGATCGTCGTGCCGGGCCACGGCCCGATCACCGACAAGGACGGCGTGCGCGAGACGCGGGATTATTTCCGCTGGCTCGAGAGCGAGACCCGCCGCCGCTGGCAGGACAAGATGCCGGCCGAGCAGGCGGCGCGCGAGCTCGTCCGGGCGCGCTACACCCAGTGGCTCGACCGCGAGCGCATGGCGGCAAATGTCCGCGCGCTCTATCGCGAATTCGATCGGCAGACGGGCGAGCCCAACGTCCTCGAAGAATTCGCCGCGATGGCGCGGCTTCACGCCGAGCTGAAGCGCGGCGGGTAATGTAGGCAAGCGTCGCCTCGACCACCGACCAGCAGCCGAGCCCGCGCCGCCGGTTGCGCTCATCGACCAACATTTCGTCATCTTCTTCGCCGACCCTGGGCGCAGCATCTCTCGACGCGCAAAGAACCGCTTTGGCCGCCATGCCCTTCGAAAAGGAGCGGCCCCATGATCCGATCCGTCTTGGCGACGATCGCTTTCGGCGTCTCGAGCCTGACGCTGGCACTTCCCCTTGCGCATGCGCAGGGCTGGAACGCCCCCGGCATGAACCTGCAGCAGCAATCGGCGATGGTGTGGCGCGAAATGAGCGATTGCGCGCGGCAAGCGGCGATCAAGTTCCCGGACCACACGGCCGACGGCAACGCCAAGCGCGAGGCGGCGCGCCTGGACTGCCTGCGCCGCAACCACCTGCCCATCGATTCGGAGCCGCGCCGCTACTATTAGGAATTTCGTCTAGGAATTTCGTCGCGCGGCGCCGACCGACACCGCGCGCCGTCCTGGAAAGGCCGCCGAGCACAAGCTATAACGCCCGAAGAAAGCGTTGGCCTATACCATCAGGCACAGCGGCTGGGATGCCGGATTAGCTCAGCGGTAGAGCAGCGGTTTTGTAATTCTGGCCGAGCCGTATCAGCTTGTGATGGCCGTTCCGCTAAGTGCTTGCGTGTGTAGCAAAAACCATAACGATAGCGGACGCGCGACTACGCCGCGAAAAGAACGAAACGCGGCAATACGCGGAGTTTGGTAGCAAGGTTGGTAGCAAGCTTCTGTTAGAGGCGCGCAGCCGCGCCAAACAACTCCACGCCCCAGTTTGGGGAGGTCGGATTCTTACGCATTCTTACGAACCCAAAATCCGGCGGAGCAGGGGAAGGCTGGAAAGCTGTGGTTTGCCGTTCGATCATCCTAGTCGCGCTCGCGGCTCTTCGCGCAGGTTGGGCTTGATGACGAGCCGTTATATAAATTTCGCGTCCTTGAGCCTTCATAATCTCTATCTGCTCCTGCCTTGGCAGGCGCGATCGGCTGTACGGCGTCACTACAGTGATTGCTTTCGGATCGAGTAAGGCGTTCCAGACCACCGGAGAAAACCCGTTCGTTGAACCGTGGTGCGCAAGCTTATAAACGGACGCGGGTTTTAGCTGTGCAAGCGGCGCACCGACGATAGCATTCCAACCTGTGCTAGCGGTGCCCGTAACTTCAAGATCGCTACCAAGTAGTATCCATTGTTGATCGACCCGGACTGCGACAACAACACAAGACTCATTTTGTCGTATCGGCGATATGCCCCTGAGGGGCTCCCCCTCCGGGATAAACAGCTTTTTGAACTCTACGAGGGACGCCATCACGTCTGCGTCCGACGGCGACAAAGCCCACACGTCAATTCTACCGTCTGGCGTCTGCCAAAGTATCTGCTTCTCGCCTGCAAGCCGCGGCGCGTTCGCCATGCTGCGGCGCAGCCGCTCTTCGATAATTCCGAACGTCTGCGTTATCTCCTTGAGCGGCGCGCGCATCGTTGGAAGATCGGTACTATCAGCGTAGCAAGCGATAAGGCTCTGAAATTCGTCGCAACGAATCGCTCGCGAGCATACGAATCGCGCGCCAATCGCGTGACGTACAAGTTCAGAAATTCCGTCTACGTGGTCCGAATGCCAATGGCTAGCAACTACTAAGCGGATAGCGACAGGATCGACACCAAGGGCCGTTAGATATTCCACTGGCCACGGGGTACCATCAAACTTCGCGCAATCCACACATATCCATTCTCGCCCCCCAACATGAACCAAAATACTTTCACCAATGCCAGGGCCGAAAACAGTTACCTCAATCTCGTCGTGTTAGCTCGCGCCCAAGCGTATCATAGAGCGAGTGCCACATCCGAATGTTCAATGGCGCTGGAAAGGCCGACCGCTCAGCCGCCCGGATGAAAAAATCGCCTTCGATATATGCCGAGATGATTTGCATGCGGAAACTCCTTCCTGAGTTCCGCGCGGAGCCATGCAAGCACGCCGCCACGTCCGCGCGTGATGCGCGGCGACATGCCAGCAGTTGGTCTCCTTTAAGTGCCGCCGACTTGCCCCAGGTCCGTAGCAGCGAATCTAGGGCATCCCCGATGCCTCAGCAGCGGCGGCCTTTATGCCACAGCCTGCGTAGCGGCGCTACTTCGTTTTTGTCCTGCAGACCCCCGGTCGCCGTCTCGCTAGAACGCGCATCAGCCGAAGTTGTCGCTTAAAAGCTTCGTCAGCGGGCCGCGCGGCGATGCTGGCTTTGAGCGAAGCCGTAACCGGGATTGCCCCAAGGCGCCGCGGTCTAGCAATGAGCGAAGGCAGCTCGGAGTTGCTCATGATCGCAGTAAGCGCTGCGACTGACGCGCAGCGTCCGCCTGCAACTGCGCTTGCGTCTTGCGGAAGGAATGCGCATCAGACGTGCTGATATTCCAGTGGTGATTGACAGTGATGTTGCTGCCCCCGCCGCCGTTCGCCACCTGGCTCCGGCTGAGGATCTTCTCGCCGCGCTGCGCGATGATCGGCACTTCGTCCGGCATCAGCATGCCGCCGCTGTGCATGCGTGCCCGAGCCCGCGCCGTTGATAGCGATGCCGAGAAGGTTCTCGACGCCACTGCCGACCGTCTCGACGGTGCTGGTCAGGGTCTTGTCCCATTCTTGAGTCGCCAGTTTGATATCTTGCAGACGCTGATTTGCGTCCGCCAGTGCATGCGCCCAGTCGCCGATCTGCTTCGTCAGCTCCGAAGCTTGCT
>Ga0335085_10009753_pt1 | contig 14451 bp, 13 predicted proteins | sample Lox_Sample_45_FD_206712 | JGI IMG/M metagenome (GOLD analysis project Ga0335085, IMG submission 206712) | Soil microbial communities from Loxahatchee National Wildlife Refuge, Florida, United States - Lox_Sample_4.5 | ecosystem: Environmental > Terrestrial > Soil > Wetlands | place: USA...
GTAGCGGATCAGCCACCCGTAGTTCACGTCGCGCATGATGCGCTCGACGCTGTCGAAGGCGAGGCCGGCCTGCGGCGTGTAGTGCATGGCGAGCACGATGCCGGTCGCGATCATGACGACGAGCATGATCCCGGCCAGCGAACCGAAGTTCCACCAGTAGCTCAGGTTCTTCGGCGTCGGATATTCGTTGAGCTCGTGATTGATGAAGGTAAAGACCGGCAGGCGACGGTCGATCCAGCGCACGAGTGCGTTTTGTGATTGCGGCGCGGCCATGACAACGCGTCCTTAAATCTGCTCGATCGAGTTGAAGTCGAAGGTCGAGTCGGAGGGGTTCTCGCCGACGCGGATCACCGTATCGCTGACATAGTGGTAGGGCGGCACCGGCAGATTGTAGGGCGCCGGCACGTTCTGGAAGACGCGGCCCGAGAGATCGTATTTCGAGCCGTGGCACGGGCAGAAATAGCCGCCCTGCCAGGACGGGCCGAGATTGCCGCCGGGCTGCGGCGTGAATTCGGGCAAGCAGCCGAGATGCGTGCAGATGCCGACCAGCACGAGATATTGCGGCTTCACCGAGCGATAGACGTTCTTCGCATAAGCCGGCTGCTGATTGGCGTTCGATTGCGGATCGCGCAGCGAGCCCGCGTCCTTGTCGGCCTTGAGGATGTCCTGCATCGCCTGCGTGCGGTTGACGATGTAGATCGGCCGGCTGCGCCACAGCACGATGATCTGCTGGCCCGGCTGGATCTTCGAGATATCGATATCGACGGGCGCACCGGCGGCGAGCGTGTCGCGCGCCGGATTCATGCTCGAGATCAGCGGCCAGACGGCGCAGGCCGCACCGACGCCGGCGACGGCGGTCGCCGCGATCGAGAGGAAATCGCGTCGCGTCCCGCCCTCGTGACCATGCGCTATCGGACCGGGTTGCGCGGTATCCGCCATGAATTCCCCTCTTATTCTTCCACGCCTGCCGCAGAAATGCGGAGCCGAGATCGCAGCTGCGAAACGTTGCGACCCGCGCGGGAAGCTATACTGTTGGACGGAAGCTTCTATGCGACATCCTGCCGCAGAAAACCGAGGGAATCCAGCCGATGCGGCTCGCGCTTTTTGAGCCCGATATTCCGCAAAACACCGGTGCGATCTTGCGCCTTTGCGCGTGCCTGGGCGTCGCGGTCGATCTCATCGAGCCGTTCGGCTTCATCTGGGACGATCGCCATCTGAAACGCGCCGGCATGGACTATCTCGATCAGGTCGAGTTCACCCGCCATCGCTCGTGGAGCGCGTTTCGCGCCGCGCCGAAGGCCCGGCTGATCCTGCTGACGACGCACGGGCCGCTCGCCTATCACCGCTTCGCCTTCGCGGCGGCGGACACGCTACTCTTCGGCCGCGAGAGCGCCGGCGTGCCGGCCGAGGTCCACGAAGCCGCCGATGCGCGGGTGCGGGTGCCGATGCGGCCGGGCTTGCGCTCGATCAATGTCGCCCTCGCCGCCGCCATGGTATTGGGCGAGGCATTGCGGCAGACCGGGCTGCTGGCCGAGGAGCAAGCGTGAGCAGCGAACAGCAAAAACAAGCGGCGACGGCGTGGTTCGAGACCTTGCGCGACCGCATCTGCGCGGCGCTCGAGGCGGTCGAGGACGAATTCGATTCGGGTGCCAAACAGCGCTTTCAGCGCAAGAGCTGGGAGCGCGAAGGCGGCGGCGGCGGCACGATGGCGCTGCTCAAGGGCCGCGTCTTCGAGAAGGCCGGCGTCAACGTCTCGACCGTCTGGGGCGAGTTCAGCCCCGAGTTCCGCCAGCAGATCCCCGGCGCCGCGGACGATCCGCGCTTCTGGGCGAGCGGCATCTCGCTCGTCATCCATCCGCGCTCGCCGCTGGTGCCGGCCGTCCATATGAACACGCGCCACATCGTCACGACCAAGCATTGGTTCGGCGGCGGCAGCGATCTGACGCCGATCTATCCCGACGACGCCGACACGCGCGATTTTCACGCCGCGCTCAAAGCCGCGTGCGACAAGCACAGCGCCGATTACTACGCGCGCTTCAAGCAATGGTGCGACGAGTATTTTTTCATCAAGCACCGCAACGAGCCGCGCGGCGTCGGCGGCATCTTCTACGATTACGTCGATAGCGGCGATTGGGACGCCGATTTTGCCTTCACCCGCGATGTCGGCGAAGCGTTCCTCGCGATCTATCCAGGGCTCGTGCGCCGGCATTTCAAGCAGAGCTGGACCGAGGAGCAGCGCCGCTATCAGCTCCAGCGCCGCGGCCGCTATGTCGAATTCAACCTGATCTACGACCGCGGCACGCTCTTCGGCCTGAAGACCGGCGGCAATGTCGAAGCCATCCTGATGTCGCTCCCGCCCGAGGTGAGCTGGCCTTAAGGCTCACGCCGTCGCCATTTGGAAGGGGCGCGACGAAGCAATCGAGTATGCCGCACCAAAGATTGCTTCGCTATGCTCGCAGTGACGGCGTTTCAGCCAGCCGGCGCTGCAGCTCGGCGAGGCATTGCTTGCGCGTCGCTTTGAAATCGCCGTCTTCCCACCATGCCTCGAGCGCGGCGAGGAGCTTGCCGATCGCCGGACCTTCGGGCACGCCGGCGGCGGCAATATCGGCGCCGCGCAGCGGGAAGGCGACCGGCTTCCACTTTGCCGCTGCGGCGAGCAGCTTTTTGACATTCGCCGTGTCGTCGGCGAGCGCGGCGGTGAGCAGCACGCGATCGCTATAGAGATCGCGGCCGAGGCGGTGGAGCAGCCGGCGCTGCTCGGCGGCATCGCCGGTCAGCGACACGGTCTCGTTCAGCGCCGCGAGCCGCTCGCGATCGGCGTTGGAGAATTTGAGCTTGCGCGCCAGCGCGTCGCCCTCGCCCCCGACCAGCGCCGCGAGCCGGCGCAGCGCATCGGGTTTCGGCTCGAGCTTGACGAGCCGCGTCAGCACATCGAGACCGCGCGTCTTCGGCAGGATGCGCTGGAGCGCGCCGTCTTCCTGCATCAGCGTCAGGCTCGGCAGCGGGTCCTTCGCGCCGAGCAGCTTCAAGAGCTCGGCCTGGACGCGCTCGCCCGAGAGCGTCGGCAGCAGCGGGATCGAGGCGCGGCAGCCGGCGCGCGCCGCCGCGTCGGCCTCGCCGCGACCGTACCAGGCGTGGAAGCGATAGAAGCGCAAGAGCCGCAGCACGTCCTCGCGGATGCGCGTCTTGGGATCGCCGACGAAGCGCACCTTGCCGGCGCGCAGATCCTTGACGCCGTCGTGATAATCGAAGACCTCGCCTTCGTCATTGAGATACAGCGCGTTCATGGTGAAGTCGCGGCGCGCCGAATCCTCTTTCCAATCGGCCGAGAAGGCGACGCGCGCCTGGCGCCCGAAGGTCTCGACATCGCGGCGCAAGGTGGTGATCTCGTACGGCCGCGTCTCCGTGACGGCGGTGATCGTGCCGTGATCGATGCCGGTCGGCACCGCCTTGATCTTCGCCGCGGCGAGGCGGCGCATGATCTCCTCGGGGAACAGCGGCGTTGCGATATCGATATCGCCGATCGGGCGCTTCAGGATCGTATCGCGCACGCAGCCGCCGACGTAACGCGCATCGCCTTTGAGCGCCGCCATCAGCGCGCGGCTCGCTTTGTCGGTCGCCCAGGCGGGAAGCTTGATGCGCATGGTTCAGCGCTGCCCCGCAGGCGCTTGCTCGATGTGCCCGGGCACGACCGTGCCGCCGGGCGTCACCTGCGGCGGAACATATTGCCCCTCTTTCGGCTCGCCGAAATCGACGCTGACGAAGACCAGCATGAGCGACGCGAGCACGAGACCCGAGATCACCAGCCAGACCCAGACCGCGGGCACGTTGATCTGCTTGCCGGCGAGGATGCGCCAGGCGGCATAAAGCGCGGTCGGCAACAGCAGCGGCACGATGATGGTGAGGAAGACCCGTCCCATCCCCCCGCCTCCGCCCTCAACTGCCGAGCGCTTCGGCGAGATTGACCAGCATCCCGGCGGTCGCGCCCCAGATGTTGCGATGGAGATAAGGGATCGCCCAGAAGTAGCGCTGCCTGCCGGCGAGCTCGCGCGAGCGCCACTGGTGGTTGCGCTTGTCGAGGATGAAATCCAAGGGCACTTCGAAGACTTCGGCGACCTCGACCGGATCCGGCCGGTAAGGCGGCGGCGGCCGCACCAGCCCGACGATCGGCGTCACCTCGAACCCGGTGCCGGTGAACCAGGTGTCGAGCCGGCCGGCGGTCTCGACATAGTCGCGGCTGAGACCGATCTCTTCCTCGGCCTCGCGCAAAGCCGCGGCCGGCGGATCGGCGTCTTCCGGCTCGATACGCCCGCCGGGCAGCGAGATCTGCCCGGCATGATCGGCGAGATCGGCCGAGCGCAGGGTGAGCACGACCGACCAGCCCTCGACGCGCTCGACCAGCGGCACCAGCACCGCGGCGCGGATGTTGTTCTGCTCGGGCGTGCCGTTGCCCTGCTGGCCGATGACGCGCGCCTGCAGCCGCGCGCGGATATCGGCGCGCGTCAGCCGGAGGCTTCCGGCGGATCCAGCGGGAAAAATGTCCCTTTGCTCCATACCCCGAACCGGGTCGTACCGTTGACCCGCTCCTCAACGCCGCAATCGACCAAACTATAGAATACCGGCCGGGTGAGCCGCGCTTCCAGCCGATTTCGCAGAAGGATATAGGGTCGCGGCGTGTCCGTCGCCGGATCGGTTGCGATCCGCAACGGATGCGCGGCGTCCGCCGTCACAAAATCGCCGATATTGGTGCGAAAGGTCAGTTCCTGCGCCGGGCCGTCGCCGCTGCGCTCCAGCGCGACGGCGAGAAACGGCGCATCGTCGACGGCGATCCGGCCGCGCTCGGCGGGCGTTATCAGCCAATACACGCCGTCGGCATCGCGTTCCAACACCGTGCTGAACAGCTTAATCAATGACGCGCGATTGATTGGAGTCCCGCGATAGAACCAGCTACCATCGCGATCGATGCGGATGTCGAAATGCCCACAATCCCGCGGTGGTGCCCGGTCTTTTGCCGAGGGCCCGCGCGGCGCGGCAGCGGCGGCTTCGATGCGCGCCAATTCGCCGTCACCGGCTTTTGCTTCGTTCACGACGTGCCGCCTCTTCGCTCTGCCTGAGGAGATCCGCTCTTGAGCAATCCTGAAAGCCTGCCGATCGGTTTCGGTGCTCCCGCCGGCGACCTCGCCGGCGAGATCGACGCGCTCGGCCAGCGTCTCGCCGCCGTGCGCGAGCGCATCGGTCGCGTCATCTTCGGCCAGCGCGAGGTGGTCGATCAAGCCCTGATCACCTTGCTCGCCGGCGGTCACGCTTTGCTGATCGGCGTCCCCGGCCTCGCCAAGACGCGGCTCGTCGAGACGCTGGGTACGGTGCTCGGCCTCGAGGACAAGCGCATCCAATGCACCCCCGATCTGATGCCGGCCGACATCCTCGGCTCGGAAGTGCTCGAGGAGAGCGAGACCGGCCGCCGCTCCTTCCGCTTCATCGCCGGGCCGGTGTTCTGCCAATTGCTGATGGCGGACGAGATCAACCGCGCCAGCCCGCGCACGCAATCGGCGCTGCTGCAGGCCATGCAGGAGCATCGCGTCTCGGTCGCCGGGCAATATCATCCGCTGCCCAAGCCCTTCCACGTGCTGGCGACGCAGAACCCCTTGGAGCAGGAAGGCACCTATCCGCTGCCGGAAGCACAGCTCGATCGCTTCCTCCTCCAGATCGATGTCGGCTATCCCGATCTCGAGGCCGAGCGGCAGATGCTGCTCGCGACGACGGGCACGAGCGAGGAAGCCGCGAGCAAAGTGATGACCGCCGACGAGCTCGCCGCGGCGCAGCGCCTGGTGCGGCGCGTGCCGGTCGGGGAAAGCGTCGTCGAGGCGATCCTCAAGCTGGTGCGCGCCGGCCGTCCCGGCAACGGCAATGCCGATGAGGGCGATGCGCAGATCGCCTGGGGCCCGGGGCCGCGCGCTAGCCAGGCGCTGATGCTCGCCTGCCGCGCGCGCGCGTTGCTCGACGGGCGGTTTGCCCCGTCGGTCGACGACGTCATCGCGCTGGCGCCGCCGGTGCTGCGCCATCGCATGGCGCTGACTTTCGCGGCGCGCGCCGAAGGCGTGTCGCTCGGCCAGGTCATCGACCGGCTGCTCAAGCCGCTGCGCTGATGGCGGAAGCCGGGATCCTTCAACACCGTGCGGAACAGGCGGCGGCCGCGCTGCCGCCTTTGCTGGTTGCCGCGAACCGGGTCGCGGCGACCGTCGCCCAAGGCGTGCATGGCCGCCGCCGCGTCGGCCAGGGCGAGACGTTCTGGCAATTCCGGCAATATCAGCCCGGCGACGCGGCGACGCGCATCGATTGGCGCGAGAGCGCGAAATCGCAGCGGCTTTACGTGCGCGAGACCGAATGGGAAGCGGCGCAGAGCGTCTGGCTGTGGCGCGACGCCTCGCCGTCGATGGATTACGCCTCGACACGCGGCCTGCCGACGAAGCGCGAGCGCGCCGATCTCCTGACCCTGGCGCTGGCGGCGCTGCTGCTGCGCGGCGGCGAGCGCGTCACCTTGCTCGGCACCGGCGTCGCGCCGAGCCATGGCCGCGCCGTGCTCATGCGCATGGCGCAACAACTCCAGCGCGAGAGCACCGAGGGCCTGCCCGGCATCGAGCCGCTGCCGCGCCACGGCCAGCTCGTGCTGATCGGCGATCTGCTCGCGCCGCTTGAAGAAACCGAGAAGCTCGTCGCGGCGTATTCGGCGATGGGGTTGAAAGGCTATCTGCTGCAAGTACTCGATCCCGCCGAAGAGACCTTGCCGTTCGACGGCCGCGTGCGCTTCGAGGGGCTGGAGCGCGAAGACCCGCTGCTCATCAGCCGCGTCGAGACGATCCGCGGGCAATACACCGAGCGCCTCGCGCGGCATCGCGCCGGCCTCGCCGCGATCGCGCGCGCCGCCGGCTGGCGCTTCGCCACCCATCGCAGCGACAAGCCGCCGCACACCGCACTCCTCACCCTTTACATGGCGCTCGCGGAGAGCGAGGGGTGATGACAGTGTGCGCTCTACCCCCCTCCCTAACCCTCCCCCTCAAGGGGGGAGGGGATTTCGTGGGCCCTTCCCCCCTTGAGGGGGAAGGTGGCAACGCGACAGCGTTGCCGGATGGGGGGTCCGCACATGCGATCCTCCCAATTGGCGGGTCAACACACGCGATGCAGCCATGCTGAATCTCGGCGCGCTCGCTTTTGCTTCGCCCTGGCTGCTGCTCGGGCTGGCGGCGTTGCCGATCCTGTGGTGGCTGCTGCGCGTGACGCCGCCGGCGCCGAAGCGCGTTCGCTTTCCGGCGCTGCGGCTCTTGCTCGGCTTGCAGCCGCGCGAGGAGACGCCGGCGAAGACGCCGCTCTGGCTGATCATCCTGCGCATGGTGCTGGCGGGGCTGATCATCCTCGCCCTCGCCCATCCGCTGCTCAATCCGACGGCGACGCTCGCCGGCAAAGGGCCCCTTGTTCTTGCCGTCGATAACGGCTGGACCGCGGCACGGCATTGGGACGAGCGGCGCAACGCGCTCGACGATCTCATCGCCGGCGCCGATCGCGAGGGCCGCAACGTCGTGCTGCTGCCGACCGCGCCGCTGCCCGGCGCCGCCGCGCCGCCGCCGCTCTCCCTCATGCGACCCAACGATGCGCGCGCCGCGGTGAGCGAGCTCGCGCCGATGCCGTGGCCCGAGGATCGCGACGCGGCGCTGGCGCGGCTCGGCGCGCTCGATCTTGGCGGCGCCGAGCTGGTGTGGCTGTCGGACGGGATCGATGACGGCAAGGCGCTGAGCTTCGCCGAGGCGCTGCAAAAAGCCGGGCCGCTGCGCGTCCTCGCCGACGATGCCGACGCGCTGCCGCGGCTGCTCGCGCCGGCCGACAACGACGACAAGGACTTGACCGCGACGGTGCTCCGCGCCGATGCGACCGGCCCGGCGGAGCTCTATGTCCGCGCGCTCGGCGATGACGGCAGGCTGCTGGCGCGCAGCAAGGTGACGATGGAGCCCGGCGCGATCAAAGCCGTCGCGCATCTCGAAATGCCGAGCGAGCTGCGCAACCGTGCCGCCGCGATCGCGATCGAGGGCGAAGCCTCGGCCGGCGCGGTGCTGCTGCTCGACGAGCGCTGGCGCCGCCGGCCGGTCGGCGTCGTCACGTCGCGCAGCATCGCGCCCGGCCAGCCGCTCCTCAACGGCGCCTATTATCTCGAGAAAGCGCTGGCGCCGTTCAGTGAGGTCCGCGAAGGCGGCGTCGACAATCTCCTCAAAGGCGATATCTCGGTGCTGGCGCTGCCCGACATCTCGCCCGCCGGCCCGGCCGAGAAGAACGCGATCGTCCACTGGATGGAGAATGGCGGCACGGTGCTGCGCTTCGCCGGGCCGCATCTCGCCGACGAGACCGACGACGATCTGCTGCCCGTCACCTTGCGCCGCGGCGGCCGCACCCTGGGCGGCGCGCTCTCCTGGGAAACGCCGGCATCGCTCGCGCCGTTCGATGCGACCAGTCCCTTCGCCGGTCTCGAGGTGCCGAAAGACGTGACCGTGTCGCGCCAGGTGCTCGCCGAGCCGACGGTCGATCTCGGCGGCAAGACCTGGGCGCGGCTGACCGACGGCACGCCGCTCGTCACCGCCGAGAAGCGCGGCAAGGGCTGGCTCATCCTCGTCCACACCACCGGCGATCCGGAATGGTCCTCGCTCGGCATCTCCGGTCTCTTCGTCAACATGCTGCGCCGGATCGTGTCGCTGAGCGCCGGCGTTTCGGGCAATAGCGACAAGCCGCTGCCGCCGGTCGAGACGCTCGACGGCTATGGCCGGCTGCAACTTCCGCCCGCCGCCGCGGCGACGATCCCCGCCGGCGGCTTTGCCCAAACCCTCGCCTCGGCGAAATTCCCGCCCGGCTTCTACGGCACGCAGGATGCGCGCCAAGCGCTCAACCTCGCGCCGGCGGTGAAGAGCTTCAAATCGTTGCCGCCGCTGCCGCCTGGCATCGCGCGCGAGACCTATGCGAAAGGGCCGGAGATCGATTTCCGCCCCGGCCTGCTCGGCGCGGCGCTGGGGCTGGCGCTGATCGATCTGATCATCGCTTACGCGCTGCGCGGCCTGCTTGCAGGACTTTGGCGCGGCAAGCGCGCGACGACGGTCGGCGTCGTGCTGCTGCTCGCGGTGCTGGGCGCGCCTCAGGCGCAAGCACAAGGCTCATCGAGCGATGACGATTTCGCGGTGAAAGCGACCAGCGGCTTCCACCTCGCCTATGTCCGCACCGGCGTGCCCGATGTCGATGCCGAAGCGCAAGCCGGGCTGGCGGGGCTGTCCAACGTGCTCAACCGCCGCACCGCGGTCGATGCCGGCCAGCCGATGGCGGTCGATATCGAGCACGACGAGCTCGTGTTCTTCCCGCTGCTCTATTGGCCGGTGGTTGCGGGCGAGGCTCCGCCCTCGGCGCAAGCGGTCGAGCGCATCAACAAATTCCTCGCCACCGGCGGCACCATCCTCTTCGACACGCAGGATCAGGGCCAGAGCACGCCGTTCAGCGCCGGCCAGACGCAGCAGCGGCTGCAGCAGATCGCGAGCGGGCTTGAGATCCCGACCCTGATGCCCGTGCCGCCCGATCATGTGCTGACGAAGAGCTTTTACCTGCTGCAGGAATTCCCCGGCCGCTGGGCCGGCGGCACGCTCTGGGTCGAGCCGGCCGACGACACGGTGAATGACGGCGTCGCCAGCGTCATCGTCGGCAGCAACGACTACGCCGGCGCCTGGGCGATCAGTGCCGGCGGCCAGCCGCTGCATGCCGCGGTGCCGGGCGGCGAGCAGCAGCGCGAGCTCGCCTATCGCTTCGGCGTCAATCTCGTGATGTACGCCCTGACCGGCAATTACAAGAACGACCAGGTCCACGTGCCCGCGATTTTGGAGCGCTTGGGGCAATGAACGCGCTCGCCAATCTCGGCAGCTACAGCCTCGCCGCCTCGCCGCTGCTGCCGTGGTGGCTGATCTTCGGCTTCATCGCGCTCGCCGGGCTGGCGCTGATCTTCGGCGCGTTCCGCCGGGCGCGCGGCACGCTCTGGCGCCTCGCCGCCGCGGCGATGCTGGTGCTGATCCTGCTCGATCCCTCGCTGGTCGAGGAGCAGCGCCAGCCGCAGAAGGACGTCGCGGTCGTCGTCGTCGACGATTCGCCGAGCATGCGCATCGGCCAGCGCCGGCAATATGCGGATGAAGCGCTGCAAGCGGTGACGCAGCGCCTCGCGGCGCTGAAAGACCTCGATGTGCGAATCGTCCATGCCGGCGCGCCCGACGCCAACGCGCCGATGGCCGATACCGGCACACAGCTCTACACCGCGCTGTCGCGCGCTCTGGCCGATGTGCCGAAGCAGCGCGTCGCCGGCGCGATCATGATCACCGACGGCGAGATCCACGACATGCCGCCGCCGGCGCAGCTCGGCCTCGACGCGCCGCTGCACGTGTTGCTGACCGGCCAGCCCAACGAGGCCGATCGGCGTCTCGTCGTGAAGGATGCGCCCAGCTTCGGTCTCGTCGGTAAAGAGGTGCAGATCAATGTCCGCATCGAGGATCTGCCCGATGGCGGGAGCGGCACCGCGCAGCTGACGATGCGCAAGGATGGCGGCGACGCCGTCATCCGCAACGTCACGGTCGGCAAGGACGTGCCGCTGACCGTGCCGATCGATCATGGCGGGCCGAATGTCGTCGAGCTCAGCGTCAACGCCGGCCCGCACGAGCTGACGCTCGACAACAACCGCGCCGCGCTCGTCGTCAACGGCGTGCGCGACCGATTGAAAGTGCTGCTCGTCTCGGGCGAGCCGCATCAGGGCGAGCGCACCTGGCGCAACATCCTGAAATCCGACCCGTCGGTCGATCTCATCCATTTCACCATCCTGCGGCCGCCGGAGAAGCAGGACGGCACGCCGATCCGCGAGCTCTCGCTGATCGCCTTCCCGATCCGCGAGCTCTTCGACGAGAAGCTCGATCAGTTCGATCTGATCATCTTCGATCGCTACAAGCAGATGAATGTGCTGCCGCCCGCTTATCTCGAGAACATCGCGCGCTATGTGCAAAAGGGCGGCGCGTTGTTCGACGCGGCGGGGCCGAGCTTCGGCACGCCGCAATCGCTCTATCGCACGCCGCTCGGCGCGGTGCTGCCGGCCGAGCCGACCGGCACCGTGCTGGAGCAAGGCTACGTGCCGCATCCGACCGATATCGGCCGCCGTCATCCGGTGACCTCGGACCTGCCCGGCCTGCCGGCCGATCCGTCGAAGACGCCGCCCTGGGGCCGCTGGTTCCTCGATGTCGAGGCGCAGGCGCAGCGCGGCAATGTGGTGATGGACGGGCTGGGCAACCGGCCGCTGCTGGTGCTCGACCGCGTCGGCCAAGGCCGCGTCGCCGAGCTGCTCTCTGACGAGATGTGGCTGTGGACGCGCGGCTACGAAGGCGGCGGGCCGCAAGCCGAGCTGCTGCGCCGCGTCGTCTACTGGCTGATGAAAGAGCCCGATCTCGAAGAGAACGATCTGCGCGCCGAGGTGCAGGGCAATCGCCTGATCGTGACGCGGCAATCCTTGCAGCCCGACGACACGCCGGTCACCGTCACCGGCCCCGACGGCAAGCCGCAGCCGCTGTCGCTGGCGCCGTCGGAAGGCGGACGCAGCACCGGCTCGCTGCCCGTGACCGAGAGCGGGCTCTACCGCATCACCGACGGCAAGCGCACCGCCCTCGCGGCGGCCGGCGCGCTCAACCCGATCGAGCTCGCCGATGTGCGCACGACCGATCAAAAAGTCGCGGCCGATGTCGCCGCGACCGGCGGCGGCAGCTACTGGATCGGACCGGGCAGCATTCCCGATATCCGCCGCGTCGGCGCCGACCGCACCGCTGCCGGACGCGGCTGGATGGGGCTGCGGCAAAATAGCGATTACGTCGTCACCGGCGTCAGCCAGATGCCGCTGCTGCCAGGACTTTTCGCGCTGCTCCTGGCGCTCGGCGCCTTCCTCCTCGCCTGGCGCCGCGAGGGGCGATAGAAGGGACGCCTCATTTGTGATAGGGGAGCCCCCTCACCCCAACCCTCTCCCCGCTGGGGAGAGGGAGGGGCCCGCGCGAAGCGTGGGAGGGTGAGGAGGAAGTTGCCCCCGGGAGCATATAAAGTTGCTGAAATACGTTCTCGCCCCCATCCATAAGGATGGCTGGCGCTTCATCGCGATTTTCGCGGTGGTCGCGGCGATCCTGTGGTGGATCTGGCCGCCGCTCGGCCGGCTCGGCGTGCTGGCGACGGCGTGGTGCATCTATTTCTTCCGCGATCCGTGGCGCGTCTCGCCGCAGCGCGACGGGCTGGTGCTCTCGCCCGCCGACGGCCGCATCATCCTGGTCGACGAGACGGTGCCGCCGCCCGAGCTCGGCTTCGGCAACGAGCCGATGCAGCGCATCGCGATCTTCATGAGCGTCTTCGACGTGCACGTGAACCGCGCGCCAATGGCGGGGCATGTCGCGCGCATGACCTACACCGAAGGCAAATTCGTCAACGCCAGCTTCGACAAGGCGAGCGTCGACAACGAGCGCATGGCGATCCGCCTCTCGACGCCGCAAGGCGATATCGGCGTCACGCAGATCGCCGGCCTGGTCGCGCGCCGCATCGTCACCGTGCTGCGCGAAGGCCAAGAGGTGATCGCCGGTCAGCGCATCGGCCTCATCCGCTTCGGCAGCCGCGCCGAGGTCTTCCTGCCGCGCGGCTGGGCGGTGCAGGCGATCGTCGGACAGCGCGCGGTCGGCGGCGAGACCGTGCTCGCCGATGCGCATGCGCAAGAGCCGCCGCGCCGCGGTGTGGAACACTGAGCCGCAGAGAGGCATTTCAGCAATGATGCGCCCTCGCCTTCGTCAGCGCCTGAACGTCAAGCCGATCCGCGGCTTGTCGTTCAACAAGATGATCCCGAACATCCTGACCCTGCTCGCGCTCTGCTCGGGCATGACGGCGATCCGCTTCGGGCTCGAGGAGCATTGGCACCAGGCGGTGATCGCGATCATCGTCGCCGGGATCTTCGACGGCATCGACGGCCGCATCGCGCGGCTGTTGAAAGGCACGTCGGAATTCGGCGCCGAGCTCGATTCGCTCTCCGACTTCGTCAGCTTCGGCGTCGCGCCGGCGCTGCTGATGTATCTCTGGAGCGTGCAGAGCCTCTTGAGCCTCGGCTGGGTGGTGGCGCTGCTCTTCACCATCTGCTGCGGCCTGCGGCTGGCGCGCTTCAACACCCAGATCGGCGCCGATCTGCCGCCCTACGCCTACAATTTCTTCACCGGCGTGCCGGCGCCGGCGGGGGCGGGCCTCGCCCTCATCCCGATGATCTTGAATTTCGAATTCGGCTGGTCCGGCTTCCGCAGCGGCTGGTTCGGCGCGGTCGTCCTCGCCGCGATCGGCGCGCTGATGGTCAGCCGGGTGCCGACCTTCTCGATGAAGCGCTTCCACGTGCCGCGCGAATGGGTGCTGGCGATGCTGCTGATCATCGCCGGGCTCGCGGCGCTCGCCACCACCGAGCCCTGGGCGATGCTGCTGATCATCGGCATCATCTACATCGCCTCGATCCCCTTGAGCGTCCGCGCCTACAACAAGCTGCGCCGTGCCGCCGACGAGATGCGCGCCGCGAGCCGCGGCGAGCTGATCGAGCTCGAGCGGCCGGAAGCCGGCTGAGCTGCTTCGCCGCTGCCGATAGCCTGCTACAATCGGGCTATCGACGGGGCAAGGAGCACAGCATGGCGGAGATTTTTTTCGGCTTCGGTTCATCGCACGGGCCGCTGTTGTCGAGCTCGCCCGAGCATTGGGACTTCCGCACCGCGGCCGACAAGGTCAATCCGGCGCATCCCTATCGCGGCAAGAATTACACCTTCGATCAGCTCGTCGCCTTGCGGAAAGGCGAGGATATGGCGGCGCTGAACCGCATCGAGACGCGGCGCGAGCGCCACGCGCGGTGCCAGAAGCAGCTCGATCGCCTCGCCGACCGGCTCGCGGCGGCGGCACCCGACGTCATCGTGCTCGTCGGCGACGACCAGCACGAATGGTTCAAGCCGGAGCTGCAGCCCTCCTTCGCCGTCTTCCATGGCGAGAGCGTGCTGAACACGGCGTTCGATGCCGCGAAGGGGAAGAACGTGCCGGCAGGCCAGGCCGAGGTGATGCGCGACCGCCATCCGAGCGCGGATCAGCACTATCCCGTCGATACCGCGCTCGCCGCCCGGATCATCGCGCAGCTCATCGACGACGATTTCGACGTCGCCACCCTGGCGCGCGAGCCGCGCGGCGCCGCAGGCCCGATCGGCGTCGGCCACGCCGTGCAGTTCATCTACCGCCGCATCCTGCGCGACCGCCAAGTGCCGCTGGTGCCGATCTTCCTCAACACCTTCTATCCGCCGAACCAGCCGACGCCGAAGCGCTGCTTCGAGTTCGGCCGCTCGATCGGCCGCGCCCTCGCGTCCT
>Ga0335085_10009755_pt1 | contig 14449 bp, 13 predicted proteins | sample Lox_Sample_45_FD_206712 | JGI IMG/M metagenome (GOLD analysis project Ga0335085, IMG submission 206712) | Soil microbial communities from Loxahatchee National Wildlife Refuge, Florida, United States - Lox_Sample_4.5 | ecosystem: Environmental > Terrestrial > Soil > Wetlands | place: USA...
ATTGGCGCTATCTCCATGCTGATTGGCTACCTTTACACGGGAGGTCCTTACCCCATCGCGGCGACCCCGTTAGGAGAAGCATTCGCCGGCGGCTTTATGGGCTGCGGAATCATTCTCTTGTCCTGCTTCATCCAGCAGGAGTTTGTGACTGGCGCCGATGTGCTGGCTTCGATCCCCTCTGCGATTCTGATCGGCGCGATTTTAACCGCGAACAATATCCGTGACCGGGATGGCGACAAGAGCAATGGCCGCCGCACGCTGGCCATTCTGCTCGGCCATGAGCGAGCCGTGCGCTTTTTGGCATGTTGCCTGGTGGCGGCGAATCTTTGGATCGTAGCGTTGGTTGCCGCCAGAATCCTGCCACTCGGAGCGCTGCTGGTTCTCGGCAGCCTTTGGCCGTCGGTGGCCGCAATTCAAATCTTTCGCGCGGGCGGGACTCCGGCGCGGATGATGCTGGGAATGAAACGGGTAGCTCAGACCAACACAGTCTTCGGAATCCTGCTGCTGATCGGCCTGCTCTAAATCTGCGGCTCTGTGGCGCCGTCGGTCTCATCGCAATGGAGGATTACCGCAAGGTCTACGGCGCACGCGACAGCAGAAAATCAAACCCGCTTGCCGTCCGACGCCAGAAACGCCTGCTCGAAGCCGCTGAGAGAGTTTTGGATCTGTTCCAAAGGAATAGTCAATGAAAGCCGGATGTAGCCGGCGCGGCCGAAACCCGTACCCGGAACAGCAAGCACGCCATGGTTGGCGAGGACTCGCGTGAAGGCAACGTCGTCGGCAATGGGAGTCTTGAGGAAGACGTAGAACGAGCCCTCGGGCGGCGTGACATCGTAGCCGATGGATTTGAGCGCGGAGCAAAGCACATTGCGCTTGTGCTCGTAAGGCGCGACATCGACGGTTTTGTCGGCGGTCTCGCGGATCACCCACTGCCAGATCGCGGGAGCGTTGATAAACCCCAAGGTGCGATTGGCGAAGGCGCACGCGCCACGTAGCGCCGCCAGATCGGCCAGACGTGGCGAGAGAGCCAGATAGCCAATGCGCTCGCCAGCCATCCCCATGCACTTCGACCAGGAGTTGCAAATGGCGGTGCTTTCGATGAGCGACGCTACTTCGGGCTGTCGGCGGCCCTCGAAAACGTAAGCCTTGTAAGGCTCGTCGCTGATGACGACGATTGGCTGGCCCGCCCGCGACAACATCTCTCCTAGCTCGCGCAAAATGCTCTCTGGATAGATACGCCCGCTGGGGTTATTGGGCGAGTTGAGAATCAGGGCGCGGGTGCGCGGAGTGACGGCCGCGGCAATCTTCTCCACGTCGGGCAGGAATGCCTCGTCGGTATCGACGAGAATCATGCGCCCGCTATGATTGCCGATATAAAACTGGTACTCGGGAAAGAACGGCGTAAGGACAATGACCTCATCGCCGGGGTCGAGAATCGACTTCAGAATCACATTGCAGGCCCCGGCCGAACCGACCGTCATGAAGACGTCCTCGGCCGTGAAGTCGAGTCCAGTTTCGCGTTGCAGTTTGCGCGCGATGGTCTCCCTCACCTCGGGATAGCCGGGATTAGGCATATAACCGTGGGAGCCGGGCCGGTTGCCTCCCGCGACGCGGCGCAGTGCTTCAAGAACCTCCGCCGGCGGCTCGACATCGGGATTGCCCAGCGAAAAATCGAAGATCTTGTCGGCGCCGCGCTCGCGCTTCAGGCGCACGCCCTCCTCAAACATGCGGCGAATCCAGGAGGCATTTTCGAGTTGTTGCGCAATCGCGCGAGAAATCGGCATTGTGGGGCCTTCTATGTAAGGATCTCCTCGCCTGCCAGAACGTTGATGCCGGCCGCACGCAGACAGTCGATGGCGGCGTCAGGATCGGCGAAGCGGAAGAGGAGAATTGCGCTGTCCACGCGAAAACGCGGAAAGGCATACATGTATTCGATGTTGATCCCGCAGGCATCGAGCGTTGTGAGCACATGGGCCAGGCCGCCGGGCTGATCGCCCACTTCCACGGCGAGCACCTCGGTCACTTTCACCGTGAATCCGCCGCCTTCGAGAATTCGCGAGGCCTTCTCCCAGTCCGAGACAACCATCCGCAGGATTCCGTACTGCTGGGTCTCGGCCACGTAGAGGGCGCGGATGTCGATGCCCTGCTCGGCCAGCAGGCGGACCGGGGCAGCGATGTGTCCCTGCTTGTTTTCGGCAAACAACGAAAGCTGTTTGATTTTCATGATGTCCGCCTGTCGATGACGCGCTTGGCTTTTCCTTCGCTGCGTTCGATGGAGTGCGCTTCAACCAGCGTGACACGGACGCGGATTCCCAGCACGCGGTCCAGCGCGGCTTGCAGCCGCTGATTCAGCTCCTGCAAGGCCCCGATCTTGTCTTCGAACATCTGTGATGTTACCTCGACCCGAACCTCCATCTGGTCCAGGCCGTGTTCGCGGGTAAGCACGATTTGGTAATGCGGCAGCGTGCCCTCCACCTGCAGCAGCGCGGTCTCAACCTGCGAGGGGAAGACATTAACGCCGCGAATGATCAGCATGTCGTCGCTGCGCCGCCCGATGCGGCCCATGCGGCGGATGGTCCGGCCGCAATCGCAACGGCCGGGCAATATCGACGTGATGTCGCGCGTGCGATAGCGGATCATCGGCATCGCCTGCTTGGCCAGCGTGGTCAGCACCAGCTCGCCCAGCTCGCCGTCGGGCAGCGGCGTGCCGGTTTCAGGATCGATGATCTCCGGGTAGAAGAGGTCCTCGTAGATATGCAATCCCTGGTGGCGGCGGCATTCGCATGCTACGCCCGGCCCGATGATCTCTGAGAGACCGTAAATATCGAACGCCTCAACGCCGCTCTCGGATTCGATGTACTGGCGCATCGATTCCGTCCACGGCTCGGCGCCGAAGATCCCCGCGCGAAGCGGCAGTTGCTTCAGGTCGACGCCCATCTCGCCGGCGCGCTCGATCAGGTGCAGAAAATAGGTTGGCGTGCAGCACATCGCCGTCACGCCGAAATCCTTCATCAGCATGATCTGCCGGTCGGCGTGCCCGCCCGAGGCCGGAACCACCGTCGCGCCCAGGCTCTCGGCACCGTAATGCGCGCCCAGGCCTCCGGTAAATAGCCCATAGCCGTACGCTACTTGAATCACATCACCACGATGAAGGCCGCATCCTGCCAGGCAGCGCACGATCGCCGAGGTCCAGGTGTCCACGTCCTGCTGCGTGTAGGCGACGACGATGGGCTTGCCGGTGGTTCCGCTCGAGGCGTGCAGGCGAACCACGTCCTTCATGGGGCTGGCAAACAGGCCAAACGGATAGGTGTCGCGCAGGTCGCTCTTTTGCGTGAATGGCAGCTTGACCACGTCGGCCAAAGAATGAATGTCAGCAGGCGTCAGCCCGCGCTCGTCCATGCGCTCCCGAAACAGTTTCACGTTGTTCCAGGCGCGGTCCACCACAGCTTCGAGGCGCTGCAACTGCAAAGCATGCAATTCTGCAACCGGAGTATAGTCCGGAACGCTTGCCGGATGGCAATTGTCAGCGCTGGTTTCGAGATCCCGCTTCATTGCTTTTGTCCCTCGTCCCGCCCCATATTAAACGCAGCCAGGCTGGCTTCGAGCGCCGCCGCAGGCAAACTGCTGCCCAGCGCTTCGGTCCAGGTTTCCGGCGTGAACGGCAGATAACGGCTCAGAACGCCCAGAAGCGCGATATTCAGGTTCTTTTTGTTGGGCAGGCGGGCCTCGTCGATCGCCGATGGATCGATGAGCCGGCCGCCGGGAGCGAGCACGGCGCGATTCACTTCAATCTGGTCCGGCGCCAGTACCAGCAGAAAATCGGCTTCGCCCTCGCAAATCATGGGGCTGAAAACCTGCTCGCCGAAGCGCACGTCGCTTGAAACCGAGCCCCCGCGCTGGCTCATGCCGTGCAGTTCGCTCTTCTTTACGTCCGCGCCGGTCGTGAACGCAGCGCATGCCAGGATGTCAGACGCCTTAATCACGCCCTGCCCTCCGAGTCCCGCGATCACCACGTTAGTCGTCCTGCTGTTCATTGCACCTCTCGTATTCGTGGATTAACCGGTTGGCAAGAAGGCAATTGCGGCGGGCAATAATTACGCTGAGCTCGGGCAGCTCCAGGCACTTCTGAATAAGAACTTCAAACCCGGCCTGATCCTGCGCAGGATCGGTAACGTGCACGTTCTGCACGCCCAACGCGCGCGCCAGGTTCTCAAAGATCACCTTGCCCGTCTTCGTGTGGTCGAGCGTACGGCCGGTGCCGGGGTGCTCCTGCAGGCCCGTCATGGCGGTTGTCCCGTTGTCCAGAATCAGCAGCACGTGACCCGTGGGAGGCGGGTTGTAGATCATCTCCACCAGCCCTGTGATCCCGCTGTGGACGAAGGTGCTGTCGCCGATCACGCTGACTACGCGCCTGGCTTCGTCGGGCGGGAGCGTGTGGCGCAGCCCCAGCCCCACTCCGATGGAACCGCCCATGCACACGATCGAATCCATGGCCTCAAAGGGCGGCAGCACGCCGAGCGAGTAGCAACCGATATCGCCGGCGACGATGCAATTCAAATTCTTCAGAGTCGTGAACACGCTGCGGTGTGGGCAACCTGGGCACAGCGCCGGCGGCTTGCCCGGAGCGCGCTTGGGCTCTGGCGAGGTATCGCCCTGAAGAATGCGCCCGACGCGGCGGCTGTTCAGTTCGCCGAAACGGAAGATCTCCTGCTTGCCCTCGACCGCTATTCCCGCAGCGCGCGCGGCGTCCACCAGATAAGGGTCGCCTTCCTCGATCACGATGCAGCGATCCACACCGACGGCGAACGCGCGCATCCGTTCAATAGGAAGCGGATAGGTCATGCCCAGCTTGAGGACGCTGGCCTCCGGTGCGGCATCGCGCACGTGCTGGTAAGAGATTCCGGAGGTGATAATGCCCAGCTTTTTCGAACCGGGGACGATCTGGTTGGGTCCCTCTTTTTCATTCCAGGCGGCAATCTCGGCCAGATTCTTGCGCAGCCGCGCGTGCGCAAGCCGCGCGTAGGCGGGAATCATGACTCGCGATTTGAAATCGTGCTCAAAATGTGGCGTACGCGGCGGCGCAATCGCGAGCGTCCCCCGCCGCACCAGCGACTTCGAGTGGCAAACTCGCGTAGTCATCCGCAGCAGCACCGGCCCCTGCCAGCGTTCTGAGACCTCGATTGCCCGCAGCATGAACTCGTAGGCCTCCTGCGAGTCAGCGGGCTCGAGCATCGGCACGCCTGCTGCCACGGCGTAATGCCGGTTGTCCTGCTCGTTCTGACTTGAAGCCATTCCGGGGTCGTCTGCTGAAACCACCACCAGCGCCCCATCCAGACGGATGTAGGCAACGGTGAACAGCGGGTCGGCAGCCACGTTCAAGCCCACATGTTTCATGGTGGCCAGCGCCCGCCCGCCGGCAAATGCGACACCGGCTGCAACCTCCAGCGCCACCTTTTCGTTCGGCGTCCATTGCGCCTTTCCGCCCAGGTGCGCAAACTCTTCCAGGATCTCTGTGGAGGGTGTGCCGGGGTATCCGGTGCCGAGTGTTACTCCCGCATCGCGTGCGGCCAGAGCGACCGCCTCATCGCCGCTCAGTAGAGACGGCGCATTCTTCATTGAAGTGCCATTCAAGTGAGAATCATCCAGTTGTGAAGGCGTTTTCCTAAAGTATATGTGATCCCGGCATTCCGTGCGAATCGGAGGAAATGGGCCGGTTTCCAGCCGCTTTGAAAGGGCACGAGCGGCCCGCGACCTTTGGTCAGGAGGAAGAAATAATCAGACAAGCGCTTTAGAATCTGTTCCCAAAGTTCATTTTTGGTTCATTTTCCCCCTATTGGTTGCTGAACTCCTATCGAATCAGGCGCCTGGAAAGTAGCCGTTTTCAGCGGCTTATCGCCCATCGCATTCACGATCCAGCGCCGAGGGTGCTTTCGTGGTATGCTGTCGGGCAATTAACAGGATGAGATGGTTGGTTAAGCTTCAGCGATGCTGGCGTGATCTTTGCCGCTGAGTTTCAGTCCAAGAAAGTACAGCTTCTCTCGGGGCTCTAAAGGAGCTGCACGGGCGCTTAATATGAGTAAATTTTTGAAATTCCTGTATTCCGCTGTGGAGCTTTGGGGGTACAAGGGTTTCGGAGTGCTTATATTCGTCGGCTGCTTCTCCACCGCTGCTTTCTACTTCAGCGACTTTCCATTGCCGCTGGAGATCGGTCTGACCGTACTCAGCTGGGTCGCGCTTCTTTTTGTGGTTCCGATTTACACGATTGCAGGTTATTTGGCGTTTTGGATTTTTGCGGTGGTCTCCACCGATAGCTCGCCGACGTTTGCAATGGATACCCATTTCAAATTTGTCGGCTACGCGTGGGCTGTCATCCAACTATGTGGATGTGCTGCATGGAAGAGAGCCGAAAGCAGGAGGGAGGAAAGCGAGGCGAAACGCGAGGCCGAACGCCGAAGAGCGCAGGAGGACGAAGAGCGTAAACGCCGGCAGGCAAAGCTTAGAGAACGAGCAAAGATTATGGCTGAAAACGAGGAGATTCATGCCCGGATTTCAGACCTCCTCTCATCTTGCGGAGCACAGGCGACGGAGATGATGCGTGCAACAGGCGCATTAGAGGGAACAGATACTGTCGAGTCGGCGGCGCTGGTTCTACACGATATCGCGTCCATTCTTATCGCCTTTTGGAGCACAGGTGATCTGGGGCGTGAATATATCGAGAGGCTCTGGCGCGGGATTGCGCTCCGGTATCTATATAAAGATGAAAACGATGAAGATGAAACTGTGATCTCGCTCTATGATTGCGCGAACAGTGGCGATAAGCCTCTGAAGATGGTCATACCTCTCGACGCGCATGACAGACTCCAGGGAACAAACCTTGTTTCAAAAGCCGCCTCTGCGTATCTTGCTATCGTCTCAGAAGTCTCCAATCACTGCGGTGATTCGCTTGCCGTAAAGCTGGTCACCGACGCATACCTTGAACTGCTGCGACCGTACATCTACGAAGGCGGCAGGGATAGGTACGCCGGGCGCTCCAAGTCTTCAGCCGGGAGCGAGGCCAAACGGCCATCGGCATGCGAAAAGTGCGTCAATGGATATCAACTTCTTGATCTTCCGTTCGGAGCGTCGAAAGAAGAAGTGAAATCAAGGAAACGAGCCCTGGCTGAAATTCTCCACCCCGACCAATTGGGAAGCAAGAGTGAAATGGCGCGCGATGCTGCGGAACAACAATTGAAACGGATCAATGCCGCGTGTGATCACATTGTCAGATGTCGCTTTGCACGTTCAACGCGTTGGAGTGAAGCGGCGTCCTCGCAATAGTGGTTTACAAGGTCTCCTCCACGAACCTTTATGGGGTTGTCCATGTATATCGTGGTGAGGCAGCTACATCACAGGCAGGCAACACATCGACGCCTAATGCAGCTCAGGCGCAACCTCAATTTGAAGCTGCGCCTGGCAAATCAACCTATGTTGTTGATCTCAAAATGGTTGCGGGGGCGGGATTTGAACCCGCGACCTTTGGGTTATGAGCCCAACGAGCTACCGGGCTGCTCCACCCCGCGGCTCTATTTTAACAAGTTGATTCGAAGCGGGTCAATGTTGCGTTGGGAAACCGGACATTTCACTTGCTACGAACCTGTTGCGTTGGAAACACCACCAGGCAGCCTAAAGCGGATCATTACTACGGCGTTTCGCCAGTTGGTGAAGAGCGGCGCCGACGCCTGGAGAAACGCCGCAACCAATTACACCTATTTAATTTCCGTCCCGCCGTCTTTCCCTTCACCCTCTACCGAAATACGTAGCGAGCGCAGAAAATGCAGATCGTTTTGCGTAAAGCTGCCGATCTTGCCCTCGGTTTCGGTCGACGATTTGTCTGCCTCGTCATTCTTGGCGAGCGTCGCCATCTCATTCAGGCCGATGGTAGCTTCAAGCATCAGCAGTACGTCGAAGCCGTGATTGCGGATGTCCTGCACCACGCCGGCGATCTGCTCGCTCTCGATGACCGATTCATGGATAGCTTCGCCTAGTTGCTGAATGAGTTCACGCAGACGGGATGTCACGGATACCTCCAAATGCAGCTACCCACACGGAGTGATGTGGGAGTCTCAGCGTGGAATCTCTCTACCTTACTGCCATTCCCGATTGAGAGCAACCGGGAGCTGCGGCAGGCGGCACAAAGCGTCACGATCCGCTGTTACTATCATAATCGGTATGAAACCTCAAATGATCGGTCGGGCATTGGGCATTGGAGTGCGCGTCGCGGGCCGCATTGCGGGTCAACAGTTGGCCGCTCACGCACCATCCAGCGCAAGCACCCACCAAGCCCAGTCCGCCCAGCCAGGCGTAGTAATCCAGAACCCCGTTGCAGGGCGATCGGCCGCGCAAATCACGGCCCAGGCCAGCCGAGGTGTTAGCCAGGGTGTCGGAGGCTTCTTGCGCTCCTTCCGCCGCGTGGGCGGTATCCTTTGGCTCGAGGTGACAGGCGCGTTCTTTCTGCTGTTCGCAGCGGCCTTCGCGATTCGTCTTTGGCAAAACTGGGCAGGATTTGGGAAGGTGTCGCGCAACTTTACAGTGTGCGCGGTGGCAGTGTTCCTCTACCTCGGGGTGAGCGCCTTCTGGCGTGCGCGTCGCCGGTAAGTTGACCTGTAAGTCAAAACAGCTTTTCGCAATCAGGCGCGGGGCATGGGCAGCCGTTGGGGCTTGCGGGTCAGGTGCCAGACGGCCAGCGCCAGGGCGAGCGCACCCAGGCCATAGGCCAGCAGGGCCCTCTCGCCTTGATGAATCTGCCAGCCCTTCCAGATTGCTGCTGCGGCGGCGATCAGCATCACGAAGCCGCGGGCGGGGTTGGACGATCTCATATATGTTTCCTTACTGAACGATGATAAGGGTCAGTCTTCGCGGTGGGCCGCAGTGCTGATGATTTGTTTTCGCAGAATCCAGGCGCGCTTTAGGTTTCTTACATCGCGTTTCCATTCCGGCAGCAGGATGGACATGGCGAGTCCTTCGAGGTCGCAGAGGATGCCCCAGACAATCGCCACTGTGACCAGCCAGAAGGCGGCGTGAAAGCAAAGAAGCGCGATGGCGGCGGCGGCCAGCAGAATGCCCCAGAACTTGGACGCATACGAGTGATAGCTGGCCATGCGGCGGAACTTGATCCAATCAAAGAGCCAGCGGGTGACTTCAAGGGCGAGCAGCGCGGCGATCAGGTCAATGCGAGCAGCCAGGACGGGCCGCTCCCGGGCAATGATAGCGGCCAGGATGCCGAAGTAGAAGATGGTGTCCGCTACGGAGTCATAGGTACGGAGGGCATTGCTCTCAGTGCCCCAGCGACGCGCGAGGATGCCATCGTAGATATCGGAGAAGAAGCCGGCGGCGATCATGAGCCCCAGCCACAGCTCTGGATGAGCGAACTCAGCGGCGATGAACGCAATCGCGGGACCGAGCGCCGTGCGGCCGACCACCATGCTCCAAGGAATGGATGTGCGCCACTTCAACATTGAGTGCTCCAGGAGAGATTTTCCTGGATCCCTCCCCCGTCTGCCCGAATGGTCTATGACCAGTAAGATATACGTTCAGGAAGGGAGTTCTCCATGTTCGCGGGTACAGATGCACTGAAGAGAACCGCTCTGAACGCCACGCACCGGGCACACAAGGCGAAAATGGTCGACTTTGGCGGATGGGAGATGCCGGTCGAGTACCCCGGCCCCGGCGGAGGGTTGATTGCCGAGCACATGTCCGTGCGCACGGGGGTGGGCCTGTTTGATGTGAGCCACATGGGCCAGATTCAGTTTGGTGGGTCCGGAGCGCTTGCCGCACTGCAGCACATCACCATGAACGATGTGGCGCGCCTCAAGGATGGGCAAGCGCACTACTCCGCACTGCTTACTCCACAGGGGACGTTTGTGGATGACATCCTGGTGCACAGACTCGGCCAGGACGACTATCTGCTGGTGGTGAACGCGGGCACCAAGGATAAGGACTTCGCCTGGGTTTTGCAGCAGGCGGGGGCGTGGCCTGACATCCAGATCAACGACCATTCCAGGAATTACTCGCAACTGGCGCTGCAGGGACCGCGCGCCAACGAGACGCTGACGAAGCTGACGAAGGTAGACCTGGGGGCGATCCGAAATTACTGGTTCACGTGGGGAACAGTGGCCGGTATCACAAACGTGTTGATCGCGCGCACCGGATATTCGGGAGAGGACGGATTCGAGCTGTACATTCCGCCGGACGAGGCGACAACAGTAAAAATGTGGGATGCGATGCTCGACGCAGGAGCGGAGTTCGGCATCCGCGCGTGCGGGCTGGGCGCGCGCAATACGCTGCGTCTTGAGGCAGGGATGAGCCTCTACGGGCACGAAATCTCCGAGGAGATTAACGTTTTCGAAGCAGGATTGGCGCATTGGCTCAGGCTGGACAAAGGCAATTTTATTGGCCGGGATGCTTTGATGGCGGTTGAGGCAGCCGGTGGGCCGAAGCGGAGGTTGATTGGGTTAGAGATGCTGGAGCGGGGGATCGCTCGCGATGGCTATCCGGTTTTGTCGGTGGAGGGCGAGCCGATTGGACGAGTCACATCGGGTTCACCAGCTCCGTTCTTGAAGACCAACATTGCGATGGCGCTGGTTGCGGCGGCGATTGCCGAATCCGGCAACGATGTGCTCGTAGATGTAAGGGGCAATCGGGTGCGGGCAAAGCAGGTTTCACTGCCGTTCTACAAGCGGCCGAAGAGGTAAAAACACATGACAAAGGTGGCTGTGTTGGATGACTGGCAGGGGTTGGCGCGGAGATGTGCGGACTGGTCGGCGCTCGAAGCTCGCTCCGAGGTGGTCTTCTTTGGGCAAGCATTTGAGAGCGAGGATGCCGCCGCGCAGAAGCTGGCGGAGTTCGACATCATCTTATCGATGCGTGAGCGCACACCGCTGCCGGCATCGCTCATTGAGCGGCTGCCGCGGCTGCGCATGCTGGGCATCACCGGTGTGCAGAACCGCTCCCTCGACCTGGCCGCCTGCACGGCAAAGAAGATTATGGTTTCGAATACCGTCGGACAGGGCCGCCACAGAGACTCCACGGCAGAGCTCGCACTCGGGCTGATGCTGGCGGTTGCACGGTCGATTCCAGCTGCCGACGCCAACATGCGGGCCGGCCGCTTCCAGGAGGGGCTGCCGGCGGGCATGAGTATGTCGGGCAAAACCATTGGCATTGTCGGACTGGGAAAGCTAGGAATCCAGATGGCCCGATACGCCAAAGCTCTGGGAATGAATCTGCTGGCCTGGAGCGAGAATCTGACTGCCGAGAGGGTTGAGGCCGAAGGCGGGACGCTGGTTTCGAAGGAAGAGCTGTTTTCCCGATCCGATGTGGTCAGCATCCATTTGGTACTTTCGCCGCGCGGCCGCGGGCTGATCGGCGCTGCGGAGCTGGCGCGTATGAAACAGGGTGCAATTCTGGTGAATACGTCGCGCGGGCCGATTATCGAGGAAGGCGCGCTGATTGCGGCCTTGGAGTTAGGCAGAATCCGCGCCGGCCTCGATGTGTTCGACCGGGAACCGCTGCCGCCGGAGCATCCGCTGCGACGCGCGCCGAATGTTGTCCTGACGCCGCACCTGGGGTACTGCGTGCAGGAAACATGGGATGAGTACTATCCGCAGAGCGTGGAGAATGCGCTAGCCTATCTCGATGGCAAACCTGTGAGGGTCGTGAACCCTGAGGCGGTTTCGTCGACTTGATTACGTGCTTCCGGTCTACAGAATTCCGATGATGCTATACCTGCGCTCACACCTGCATGACTTCGGCTTCTTTCTTCTGCGATAGCTCTTCCATGCGGCGGATCTCGGCGTCGGTCATCTTCTGGACCTCTTCCATGGCACGCTTCTCGTCGTCCTCGCTGACCTTCTTATCCTTAGTGAGTTTTTTGAGCGACTCGTTGCCGTCACGGCGCACGTTACGGACGGCTGTGCGGTGTTCTTCGAGGACCTTGTTGATGTGCTTGCAAACATCGCGGCGGCGCTCCTCGGTCATGGGAGGAACCGGGACGCGGATAATTTTGCCGTCGGAGAGCGGATTAAAGCCGAGATCGGCTGACTGGATGGCCTTTTCGACTCCTTTGAGGATCGTGGGGTCCCATGGCGCGATGAGGATCATCTGCGGCTCGGGCGCGGAGACCTGAGCGATCTGGTTGATGGGCGTGGGCGTGCCGTAATAATCGACTTTGATCTGGTCGAGCATGTGGGCGCTGGCGCGACCGGTCCGCGTTGAGGCCAACGTGGCCTGGAAGTCGGCTACGGACTGATCCATGCGGCGTTTTAGGTCGTTGTAAAGGTCTTTGAGCGCCGGCTGGCCGGCCATGAAAGATGACATAGGAGATCGTCCTCACTCAAGCGGATTTGCCAACGGATATTCTACCTGAGAAATATGGAGTAAGGCGCGGGCAGTAAATGGCAGGGAATAAGGATTAGAAACTAAGGGTTCAGGCGAGGACAGCGATGCCGCTGGAGGCAACCTGTACGCGGGCGTGGTAGCTGGAGCGCACCAACGGCCCGGATTCGACGTGTCGGAAGCCCATGCGCATTCGCTTCGGTTCTCAGGTTGGCGAACCAGGCGGGTAAGCAGTGCCATGTTCAGATCGTGCTGTAAGTCTACGACAATTCTTCACACGTGGATGCTGCTGGTCTGTTGGTCTTCAGGCAGGAGCCATTTCAGGAATTGGTCGAGCTGCCCTTGATCGGCCCCTTCAGCAGGTAGGCATCCTCCTTGATCTTTCTCCTGGCGATTCTCCACGGCAAACCGAAGCCCAACGCCGTCATTCCCCCACCGAATTGCTTCGGCACACACACAAATCGATGTCTCAAAAGCCTCCCTGGCGGCCTCTGTAATTGTGAGCGTCATCCGGACAATGGTGCCAGGATACCAGCGTTCTGGAGTCACGACATACAGGCCCAAAGAACTGATATCGCGAACGCGACTCACCGTGGGAGGTCCGCCGGTCCAAAAAGACGCAACCAGGTTATCAACCAATGTCCGAGGTACTACTCTCCGGGCCGGAGGACTCGGAGAGAACCAGCGTGCCAGAAATCCTTGTCGGGGGCGAGTTATCTCTACCCCCCTTTTGACTCGAATGCCCTGTCTTGGAACGATGGAAAGCGCCGCGTGCTCTGGCGGATCATCGCATTGCGACTGTCCACTACCTGGAGATGGTTGTATTCGTCCCATCGGTTGACCCGGTTTTTTTCTCTGTAGGCCAAACGCTCTGCGACTGCGAGATTCCATCCACTCAGGGTCGAGGTACGGGTGATTCGGAATTAATTTTTGTGTACTCATTTTCGATCAACTCGCGTAATTTATTGCACGCGAGAGGCCAAAAAATAAATAGAAGACCGGTCAATTTTTGCCGACTTCCCAGCCTGCAGATGAGAAGTCAATGAGGGTGCAAAGGCCGAAATGCAGAATGCGCGTCCAAATCTAATTCTCGATTAACCCGAGATTGCCGTTTCTCATGCTCAGCTTGAAGGGCTACTGGAACGAGTGGCAGCATCCACCAATTACCACGACAGAAAATGAGAGTTCAGGCGAGGACAGCGATGCCGGTGGAGGCAGCCTGTTCGTGGGCGTGGTAGCTGGAGCGCACCAACGGCCCGGATTCGACGTGTCGAAAGCCCATGCGGAGCGCTTCGCTCTTGAGATCGGCAAACTCGCGGGGTGTGTAAAAGCGCGCAATCGGCAGATGATCGCGCGAGGGCCGCAGGTACTGGCCGATGGTGAGGATGTCGCAGCCGGCGGCGGCAAGATCGCGGAAAACCTCGATTAACTCGTGGGTTTCCTCGCCCAGGCCGACCATGACTCCTGATTTTGTCAGCCCTACGGGATTTAAGGTCTTAGAGTAGCGCAACAACTCAAGAGAACGCTCATAGCGCGCGCCGGAGCGGGCGACGCGGTAGAGGCGAGGCACGGTCTCCGTGTTGTGGTTGAGGATTTCAGGTTGCGCCTCAACGACCGTGCGGATGGCTTCCTGATTGCCCTGGAAGTCGGGAATCAGAACTTCAACGCGGCAGCCGGGCGCCAAGCGGCGAATTTCCTGGATGACAAGGGCGAAGGCGCGGGCGCCACCGAGGTTGTCGTCGTCGCGATTGACGCTGGTGACCACTGCGTGGAGCAGCCCTAATTTGGCCACTGCCTCCGCGACTCTTCGCGGTTCGTCGAAGTCGATGGGATCGGGACGGCCCTTGGGCACGGCGCAAAAGCCGCAGCGGCGCGTGCAAAGATTGCCGAGCATCATGAAGGTTGCGGTTTTGTGATGCCAGCACTCGCCGATGTTGGGGCATTGGGCGCTCTCGCAGACGGTGTGGAGTGAGAGCGAGCGGGCAAGGCGCTTGAGATCGTGGTAGTTTTCGCCCGCAGGAGCACGTGCCCGGAGCCACTCCGGCTTAGGAGCGGGGGCACGGCGGGCGGGCTCGATCTG
>Ga0335085_10009756_pt1 | contig 14448 bp, 10 predicted proteins | sample Lox_Sample_45_FD_206712 | JGI IMG/M metagenome (GOLD analysis project Ga0335085, IMG submission 206712) | Soil microbial communities from Loxahatchee National Wildlife Refuge, Florida, United States - Lox_Sample_4.5 | ecosystem: Environmental > Terrestrial > Soil > Wetlands | place: USA...
CGGCGTCGTCACGATTTATGGACACCCCTATCATGATTGGGTTTTTGGAAAACGCCCCGTTCACGGCGCCGTAAATGTCCACAAGGCCATCCGCGAATCGTGCGACGTGTTCTTTTACACCATGGGGAAAATGCTGGGCATCGACAAGATCGATTACTTCGCTAAGGGTTTGGGCCTGGGAGCGCGGACGGGCATCGACCTGCCCGCGGAGGCGGCTGGCTTGGTTCCGTCTCCCGAATGGGTCCAGCGCGCCTTCAAGCGGAAGTGGTACGCGGGAGAAACCATTTCAGTGGCGATCGGCCAGGGCGCCGACGCCGTGACGCCCATCCAGTTGGCCCACACGATTGGCGGCGTCGCGATGGGCGGAGTCTTTTATCGGCCTCACGTGGCATTCCAGGATCAGTTGCGAGCGCTAGGCGTGGACCCGCCGGACAATTCGCCTCAGGATTTCCCCCTCAGCGACGACACCATTACGGCGCTGAAGTCCGGCATGTGGGCCGTAGTGAACGAGCCCGGAGGGACGGGAGGCCTCGCGCGCTGCCCTGGTATCGAAATTTCAGGAAAGACCGGCACCGCGCAGGTGGTCAGCCAGGCGTTGCGGGATTCGGCGAAGAGTTCCGAATACAAAAACACCGCCTGGTTTGTGGGATATGCACCGTCGGACAAGCCGGAAATCGTCGTGGCCGCGCTGGTACAGCGAGGTGAGGAATCGTATGTCGCAGTGCCGATCGTCCGCGACGTCATAAGAACTTACTTCGACAAGAGGTATGGGACCAAACCACCGGCGAACCAAATGGAAAGCCAGGTCAGAGTTTTGAGCCAGTTGCAACCAACCGCCCCCCCGGCGGCGTCCCAATCTGGTGGGCGGCAGTGAGCGAGGATTGAAGAGTGCATCGAAGTTTCCGGGCAAATGACATCGATTGGTTCCTGCTGGGGTTGGCATTGGCCATCGCCGCGATCGGGGTTGTGGAAATCTACAGCACCACGCTCCACTCACCTCTGGCCGGCCAATACAAGAAACAGATTTATTGGATTGTTTTGAGTTTCGTCTTGGCCCTCGTGGCCAGCCGGGTGGATTATCACTTGGTGTTAGAGCAGACCCCCTGGCTGTATGGTGTTTCAGTGCTGCTTTTGGCGGGTCTCTTGGCCTTAGGCCACTCTATTGCAGGGACGCGCCGCTGGCTGCAACTGGGCCCGATGAGTTTCCAAGTGTCAGAAATCGTCAAGTTGATTATAATATTAGTCGTGGCGGCTTACTTCGCCAATCGGCGGACCAAGGCGGTCACTTGGGGGGACTTGGTAAAATTAGGGATTTTCGCCGGAATACCGGCGGCCCTAGTGGCCTTGGAGCCCGACTTGGGCACAGCATTGACATTTATTCCGATTGTCGCCGCCGGTGTTGTCTTTGCCGGTATTCGCTTTCAGCATGTCGCCGTTTTGTGCCTGGCTGGAATCCTCGCATTGCCATTAGGTTGGCATTTCCTCAGACCTTACCAACGCGAGCGTTTGATGACGTTCGTCCACCCTACACAGAATACTCAAAGCTCCAGTTACCAAGTTAACCAAACTAGGATTGCCATCGGGTCAGGCGGCTTTTGGGGAAAGGGATTGGGCAATGGCACGCAGAGTCGCTTGGGATTTATCCCTGTATCCCACGCCGATTCTATCTTTGCCGCCTACGCCGAGGAACAGGGGTTTGTTGGAACCTTGCTGGTTTTGCTGTTGTACTTCGCTTTGCTGTTGCGTCTGCTGGATGGAGCGCAGACGGCTCCTGACCGCGCTGGGGCCTTTCTATTAGTCGGGTTAGCTGCGGTGCTGTTCTTTCAGGTTGTGATCAATACGGGGATGATGATTGGGGTGCTCCCGATCACCGGGATCCCCTTGCCGCTTATGAGTCAGGGCGGGTCTTCCTTGCTTTTCACATTCCTTGGCCTCGGACTGGCGATGAGCGTAAGGGCAAGGCGCTACGTGAATTAAATAGAACCCTCTGGCTGCTGGGCGGAAGCCGGAATATCACGCTCAGCAGTTCGTAAGTCTTTGCAATCCGCCATTAGATTTTCCCCGCGGGTTGCAAGCCGGGCAATTCCAACGATGTCCGTGCGTGAAGACGTGTCTTGGAATAATCCGGCGTCAATTTTTATCCGGCCGAGGTCAGGGCGGAACGTCGCTCTTGGGTACCCGGTCGCTGAGGAACGTTGTGGGCTGATCTCCGCCGGTCGGCGGATTGATTCACCGACGTTCCGGAAAAGGGAGTTTTCATGTCGAAGGAGATGTATATTTCCTCGTCTCCTCACGAGACGAAGGTCGCCGTGTTGGAAGACGACCAACTGGTCGAAGTGTATTTCGAGCGCGATACGGATGTGGGTTTGGTAGGTGGTATCTATAAGGGGCGGGTCAGTAGGGTGCTCCCCGGCATGCAGTCGGCGTTTGTCGATATCGGCCTTGAACGCGATGCCTTCCTTTATGTTTCCGACTTCTTCTATGAGGACCAGGAAGAATATGACAAGGTTTTCGAAGAGGCGGAAGCGCGTGCCACCAAGTTCACGTCGCAGCAGGCAGAAACGCGCCCGGCATCTGCCCCCCCTGCAATAATTGAGCCCCCGCCAGTGGTTGCGGAAGTTGCTCCCCCTGTACCGGCGCCTTCGGTTGCGCCGCCCCCTGTAGAGGCACCTGTGGCCATCGGGGCTCCGCCAGTTCCCACGCCCGCCGCCGCGCCGCCGGGACCCCGGGAATCGCACGACCGTAGGCCGTTCGATCGGCGTGGTCGGCGCCGCCGGCATCGCGGCCGTCCCGAATTTGGTGAAGGTCGCCGTGGTGACCGGCCCTTTCCGCCCCCGCAGCGTGCTGAAGAGCCAGCCGCCGAATCCCATGAGTTTCAAATCCTTCCGGGCGAATCCCTGGCCAAGTACCGCCATTCCCCCGCTCCTGTGGAAGAAATGATGGCCGGAGTTCCGCAAGAATCCGGTCCTGGTAGGTCAGTTGCAGGTGAGGCAGGTGCGGGTGGCGACGCATTTCAGGATAGTGTGTCCGACGAAGGGAGCGAGCCCATTGAGGGCATTGTCCCTGCTGAAACGGTCGAAGCTTCCGAAGAGATGCCACCGCCTGCCGCCAAGGGCCCTGAGATGGTTTCGGCTTCACCCATAGCCCCAGAGGTGGTGGAATCCTCACCCGCCGACACTGGGCACACGTCGCCTGCAGCCCCGCCGGTCGCCCCGACCGTTTTGACTGAATCCACCGTGGCGTTTGCTCCGGGAGCACTGCAAGCCCTGCTCTCCACCATAACTGCGGAAAAAGCTGCCAGGCCAGTTGCCCCCCCGCCGGACGAATCTCCCACGCCCGAACCCGCGCCACCCGAGCCTGCCGCAGCAGTGCCGGTTGTCGAACCCCAACCCCTGGCAGAAGCTCCCGCTGCCGCCGCCATTGTTGAAGCTGCCCCACCTGCCGTGACCGAACCCACTGAGTCCACGGCGGAGGCCGTCCATCCAGCCGAAGCCGCCCCCCCGGAAACCCACCCGGCCACGCTAGCCTCCTCGGAGGTAGCGCCCGAAACGGTGGCGGAGGAAGAGGTAAGTGGCAATGCCGAAGAAGAGTTTGAGGGCGAAGAGGAAGGCCTGGAAGAGGGCGAGGAGTTCGTGGAAGGCGCCGAAGAAGAGATTCTAGGCGAGGGCGAAAACACCGTCGAAGGTGAATCTGCGCTGGCGGCCGCAGGGGTCGAGGGTGGGGGCGCGCCCCCCATGACCGAAGGCGGCGCCGCGGATGATGCCGCCCCTGCTGCTCCGGGAGCGCCGGGCGACCGCACCTACACGCTGCGCGAGCCCCACCAGCGCCCGCGTTTTGCTCCGCGAGGCCGCCGCCGGGGCCGCCGCGGCATGGGAGGGGGCGGCCAGCGCCGTCCGGATAATCGCCGTGAGCCGCAGCAGCGCGCCGGCGGCAACCATCATCCCGTGCAGATTGCCGAAGTGCTGAAGGAAGGCCAGGAGATCCTGGTGCAGATTGCCAAGGAGCCGCTTGGCACCAAGGGCGCGCGCATCACCTCGCACGTGGCGCTGCCCGGGCGCTATCTGGTTTTCATGCCCACCATCGACCACATCGGCGTGTCGCGCAAAATAGCCTCGGAAGAGGAGCGCCTGCGCCTGCGCAACATCATTCTGGAAAACAAAGGTCCGCTGAGCGGCGGCTTCATTGTGCGCACCGCCGGGCAGGGCCGTTCGGAAGAGGAATTCAAAGCCGACCTGAAGTTCCTCTCCACTTTGTGGAGCGAGATCCGCTCGAAGTCCGACCGGCTGAAGGCCCCGGCCCTGATCCACCGCGACCTTGACCTGGTGCAGCGCCTGCTGCGCGACCTGCTGACGCCCGACTTCAAGTGCGTGCGGGTGGACAGCGAAATCGATTACGAGCGCGTGCTTGACTTCGTGAACCGCTGCCAGCCCGCCTTGGTCGGCAAGGTGAAGCTCTACAGCCGCGACACGCCTCTTTACGAGGAATTCGGCATCCAACAGGAGCTTGACAAGGCGCTGAAGCCCAAGGTGTGGCTCAAGTCGGGCGGCTACATCGTCATCAACCAGACTGAGGCGCTGGTGGCTATTGACGTCAACACCGGCAAGTATGTAGGCAAGACCAATCGCCTGGAAGACACTATCGTCAAGACCAACGTCGATGCCGTTAACGAGATCGTCCGCCAGGTGCGCCTGCGCGACCTGGGCGGCATCATCGTGATCGACTTCATCGATATGGACGAGCGACGCAACCGCGCCAAGGTGGTGCAGGCTCTGGAAGAGGCCCTGCGCTCCGACCGCGCCCCCACCAAGGTGATCTCATTCAACGATTTCGGTTTGGTGGCGGTCACCCGCAAGCGCGTTAAGCAGTCGTTGGAGCGCACTCTCTGCGAGCCGTGCAGCTATTGCACCGGTTCCGGCTGGGTGAAGTCCGTCAATACCATCTGCAACGAGATCCTGGCGGAAGCCAAGAAGATGGCCAAGGGCATCGACGGCAATGTCATCACCCTGCGTGTCAACCCGGAAGTGGCAAAAGCCCTGAAGTCGCGTGAAGGCGGCCTGGTCAGTGAGCTTGAATCGCTGGTCAAGAAGGACGTCATCATCAAAAGCGACCCCATGGTGCATCAGGAGCGGTTCGAAATATTTTAAGGAAACAGGCCGCGGATGGACGCGGATTCACGCGGATCGAAGATTTGAATTGATCGGCGTATATCCGCGTTAATCCGCGGCCTCATTGTTTTTCCCACCGTCGATTTGGTGTCCTGGATTCGGGCGTGGCCACCCATCTCTCACCCCAAGTTTCCACCTTTCCAAGATTTTGGATAAGTGACAACTCGTCAGCTTGGTTTTGAGATTCTATGATTTTTAGTAAGTAGGTTTGTTTTCAGTACGTTCTCAGCTTCGTTTTACAATTTTGGCGGTTTGCGATCCTTTGTTTTCAAGAAGTTCTCAGCTTCGTTGATTTTTTCATCACCAGGACATTTTGCCGCACCGATTGGGACAAGTTGTCAGGCCGTACTCCCTCTGCGCAGCGGCTTCTTAACCGGGGCTTCCATCGCCGGGCCGCAGGTCAATCAAAAGCCTACTATTATAGCCCAAACGACTGATTTTGTCAAGTGAAAAACGCAGCGGAAATGGAGGATCCCAGTCCGCTGTTAACGACGCGCTGTGTAGGGGGACGGCTCGCCGTCCCCTGACTGTCGTTCCACCATCAGGCCGGGTAGGGCGAGCCCTACCCCTAGGGCATTCACCTCAGGGGTGGTGGGAAGGGAAGAGCGGCCGCGCCTGACAATGCGCCCTTTGATTATTCGCTGGTCGTGCCGATTATTTTTTACTGTAGAATGCGTTAGCCCGCGAAACGGACGAAAGATCGTAGCCCATGGCGCAAGCCGTGGGATAATCCGCCCCCCACCCAGCGCAAGCCCCTTTAGGGGCGAAAGAAATCACGACCCAATGTAACGCTCATCGTAGGCGATGCCATTCTTTTTGAGAAAGGCGATCAATTCCCCGTGGAATGTCGTGTGGCGGTGATGTTTCTCTTGGTCGCCTAAATACCGCACAACGGTCAGCAGCTGCCCCTAGAAAAATGATCACGGACAGATGTGCGGTGTCCGTCGTTTTCCGCCGGCCATCTGATTGCCAATCTTGCCTTGTTGCAGCAATAGTGGTATTTCTCTTTCGGCGAAAACCAGCACCAAGCTACCTACAAACAGATATACCTGACGGTAAGGCCCAGCCAATGGGGGGGCACATGCCAAGCAGAATCAGCCAACCGGGTCAAATCCATCAGCGAATTATCGAGGTCATGAAGCGCTTGCCGGAAGGCATTTCGGGCGGACAGATCAGGCAAGAACTTGAGAAGGAGGGCCTCCGTCCAGAAGATCAAACCCACCTCGACAGGCGCAAGCGTGATCTCAAAAAGTGGTTCGTCATAGAGAAGATAAACTCGACAGTGGTATCGGATGGCAAGAAGCGGAACGTAACGCTTTACAGATACAAGGCGAAGAGGCATCGAGTCACAGATGAAGGGCAAATCAGCCAAAAGATTCGCGCCGAAGTCATTCATTCGGCTCGCGGACGCTGCCAGATGCGATCCATTTGACGTGGTAACGGTTTACCAAAAGGGCGTGAGACATGGCGAAACAAGCTACGGAGCCTGATAGGATTCATTTCCGAATCATCGATGTCATGAAACGCTTTCCGGAAGGAATTTCGGCGACCAAAATTAGGGATGAACTAGAGATAGAAGGAGTTTGTTACGGAGGATTAGGTGACCTCGTTCAACGAATATGGGAATTAGACAAGTGGTTCATTATAGAGACAACAAATATTGTATTGCCTTGCAACCATGGCAAGCTCGTCGGCGACGAGGTAGCTATGACTGCGGCACTTAGAGCTCAGGTTCTTTACGCCGCAAAGGGACGTTGCAGCAAGTGCGCGAAGAGGATCAAAACTGACAATATCAGACTCGTGGTTAGGCTTAAGGGACACCGAAGGTGCAGAGAGGCAATCGACCGGGATGACCTGTGGGCGATCTGCGAGAATTGCGATACCGCAACGTCCGAGATTCCGTTCCGACGGCTGAAAGCCGGCCCGAGGCCCGGTTCCAAGTTCTGCCGAACGTCGAGAGGTCGATAATGACACCCGGCTGCGGGAGGCATAGTTCCTGCGACGTTCCCTACCTCAGACGGATGTCTGCGAACCATTAACCCCGCCGCGTTCCAATCTAGAACATTTTGGCGGCCCGCCAAGGGTAATCTCTCCATGTGGCAAAGTACGATAAGCCTAAGAACATTGTCGGAAGCCGAGTGGCGGAAGCTCGCGCCAAGTGTGGCTCAGGGCTCACCCAAGATGCTCTGTCAGGCAGACTTGCTCAAGTCGGCATCCAACTTGACAGGGCCGCCATCGCGAAAATTGAAAACAACTACCGGCATGTTTTCGATTACGAACTGAAAGCCCTGGCGCAAGTGTTGGGTGTGGAGGCCAATTGGCTCCTGGGAAGTGGGGGAAAGTGATGGCTCCCACTGCACAACTCCGTTCTGCGACTCGCCGCGCGAAGTCAGATGTCGCAAACAAGTTGATCAGCATGTTTCTGCACGAATTGAGTCGAAGATCAAGTCAAACATGGTCCATCAAAGTTGACGGCGAGGAGTATGAGAACCTCGTGCGGGGTGTATTTGGCAGTAGATGTCCCTATTGCCTCTGCGACTTGGCTGCGACGGCTTCAGTGATTGAGCACCTCGACGGGATGAACCGCTTGCGCGCGGGTCTCCACGTTCCGGGTAACGTTCTCGTGGCGTGTAGGAGGTGTAACGGTGAAAAGCGGCGGGACGATTCATTGAAGGTGTTGGTATTGGCAGAGTCAGGATGGGCATCATTTCTTTCCCATGATGGCACTCGTTGTGCCGATTCTTGCCGAACTTGTAAGTACTGGAAGAGCATCTGGACGGACGATGAGGAACGAAAGCTCCGGATGAGCGAAAACCTCGAGAGAATCAGGGCATTCCGAAGGACGTTTCAAGAATTCGAGCGAGCCCACACGGCACTTCTCGAGACACTCCCAGATTTTCTCACAAAGCTGTATGCGGATTGTCAGAGCTTCGCTGAAAAGGAGATTAAATCCCTTCTGGAACGAGTGCATGACCCCTCGATTACTCCAGCCCACTCATTGCCGCAAGGCGGCGGTCAATGAATTGCTTCAGTCGGCACTGCGCCGCTCTTGGACATCCCCGCTCAACTCAAGACAGGCAAGTGTTCACGAGCTTCCAACCAGTTTGATACCTGAGCTGATTGGGTTGACCTGAGACGTATTGGCGGTAGTCATGAAAAACAGAGTCAAGGGTGCCGCGGACGTTTTCGATCATGACGGACCCCGGCCAGCCCAGGAACAGCCGCGTTCGCGAATCATCAAGATGGATGGCATAAAGGCACTCCTAGCTCTGATCAAATATTGATAATGCTATCGGCCGATCTCAGCTCTGGCATTGACGGATTTTGTAGCCGCGGGCAGTAACATTCAATCTGCGGGCTTTTCCCTTGTTGCCAACCTAGGGCCAAGGGTGGCGGAAGCGGCGGCGCATGTACGGAAAACCTTTCACCACCAAAGCACGAAGGCACCAGGAAGGCTCGTGCGTATGTTTTCTAACAAATGGGGCAACTTGGTGCCTTGGTGTCTTGGTGGTTCAACTTGTCTTTCCGTTCACGGCGGCGGCAGCCACGGCGCTCGCCCATGGCCGAACGCCGTTCAGCCCTACATGTGTTGTGCTCCGCAAAGACATCCCTTCCCCTTTCCGCCCGCCTGCGCCATAATGCCTTCGACGCAGCGAATAAGAATCGCGCTCGTCAGAGATTGCGATGAAAGCCACCCTTGAAGTTATCAATCGCATGGAGGCAGAGGGAATTGTGGGGAAGTACGCCATAGGCGGCGCGGTGGGAGCAACCTTCTATCTCGAGCCCTCAGCGACTCTGGATCTCGATATTTTTGTGTCCCTGAAAAATCCCGAAGGAAGCCCCTTGCTGACCTTGACGCCGATTTACGATTACCTCACTTCGCGCGGCTACCGACCCGAGAGGGAATACCTGATTATTGAAGGATGGCCAGTGCAGTTTCTTCCTCCGGGCGATGCCCTGGACGAGGAAGCGCTTCAGCAGGCAATGGAAACCGAATTGGAGGGAATCCGCACCTGGGTGATCAGCGCTGAGCATTTGGTGGCAATAGCGCTTAGAACCGCGCGCGCCAAGGATTTCGCCCGCATCCTGCAATTCGTTGAAGAAGGAGTTCTGGACTCGGGCAAGCTCGACTCCATCCTCCAAAGGCATGGGCTGATGGAGAAGTGGGAGCAATTTGGGTTTAAATTCCTTCACGGCACTGATCCATTGGGGCACGATAATTTATGAGCGATTGGATGCGCAGGGTTTTGGAAAGCAAATGCGCCACGCGCCGGCGGCTCCGCCAACTTTCCTTTTCCGATAAGGTCAAACTGCTGGAAAAGCTTCGCGACCGTAGCTTGGCGATCGCCCGAAACCCACTCAGGAAGGGTCGGCGAATCGAGGGTTGATGTCGCCAATGGTTTCACCGGGGGCCAGTCCGTACTGCTTCAGACCCAATGGACTATGGCAGCCGTCCCCCGCCACAAGCCCCGCAGGGCCGGGAGTTGAGCCTGTAGCAAGTGTGTCCCTGGACGGAATATAACTCTGAACTCCGCGTCCTATTCAGCGGTTATCGAGGGAGGCCCCACGGATGCCAGGACCGGCTCATCCGCGGGGATGCCCTCGATGGGGCATTCGGCGGTGCCGATGGATTTGCGGGTAATCGCTTCGGCGGCGCGCTGCGCCTCGGCGGGGGCATTCACCCAGGTACGATAGAATTCAAACGGGCACTCGGAGACACCCTTATTGCCGTCGCCGGATTGAATAACTCCTGTATATCCGCGGTGCAGCAGCTTGAACAGGTGGTTTTGCGACTGCGAATTGGCGCGGAAGTCCCGGATGAGCGCCTTCGAAACCGCGGCGTATTGGATGCCGTTTTCTTCCTCGCCGCATTCGCCGAGCGTGCGGCCGTCGAATCCGATCAGGGCGGAGTGGCCAAAGTAAGAATACACGCCGTCGAAACCGGAGGCGTTGGCCACCGCCACATAGACGTTGTTCATCCAGGCCATCGCCTTGGCCACCAGGATCTGCTGCTCTTTGGCGGGATACATATAACCCTGGCAGCGCACGATCAGCTCCGCCCCCTTCATAGCGCAATCGCGCCAGATTTCCGGATAATTTCCGTCATCGCATATGATCAGGCTCATCTTGAGGCCTTTGGGCCCCTCGGAAACATAGGTGCAGCTCCCCGGATACCAGCCCTCGATGGGACACCAGGGCAAAATCTTCCGGTACTTTTGCACAATCTCGCCCTGAGCGTTGATGAGGACTAAAGCGTTGTAAGGAGCCTTTTCCGGGTGATGCTCATGGCGCTCCCCCGTCAGGGAGAACACGCCCCAGGTGCGGGCTCGCCGGCAAGCCTCCGCGAAGATTTGGGTTTCTTCTCCGGGAATTTCCGCGGCGGTTTCCAGCATTTCGCCGCGATCGTACATGATGCCGTGCGTGCTGTACTCGGGGAAAACGATCAGATCCATGCCGGGCAATCCCAGCTTGATGCCTTGAATCATCTCGGCGATGGCCCGGCAGTTTTCCAGCACCTGCTGCTTGCTGTGCAGGCGCGGCATCTTGTAATTCACCACGGCAATCCCTACGGTGTCGGCACTGCTGGAAATATCCCCGTGAAACATGGCCCGCCTCCTCGATTTTGGATTAGACCGCGGCACCGATAGGAGTTGGGCCCCTATCGAGCAGCTCAAAATTGTTACGTTCGCCCCGTTCAACAAATCAATGGCGCATTTATATCACGGGCACCTTCAGCGCGCAATATCGCTGCCCGCTAAACCTTATGCAAATGCCCGGTACGTCTCTTCTGGCCGCCCCCGCGTGCGTGGACATCCGCGGCCGGCTGCCTATTCCTCACTGCCTTCTGCCCACTGCCTAATCCCCGCTGCCTACTGCCTTCTGCGGCCCGTTCTCCCAAGATTGCATTTGTAACCCCGCCGCGGGTGTGTATAGTATTGCGGCTAACGCAGCCATTCCAATTACGGATCCCCGGGAGGTGACATTATGACCATCGGCGCACTCGATGAGAACGGGAAGGCGGTGGATTGGTGGTTTATTTACAAGGTTCCAAAGCTCACGCAGGATGCGCAGAGTGACAGCGCCTCGGGATACGAATACGTCTACTTCGACGCCCACGCCACCCAGGTGGTGAAGTCGCCCAACCGCCTCGACCAAGGCAAGGGCGCGCTCAATTTGACGCTCAATGCGGCCTTCCAGAAGCCGGCCGCCACCACGGGGTGGATCCTTTACAACGATGAGAAACCCACCGGCGCGCCGGGAGCGGATAATAGTAATTTGGGCCATACGAAAGGCGTTATCGCGTTCGATACGGCTTCGAATTCCGCGTTCTGGCTGCTGCATTCGTGGCCCAAGTATGCCGCGCCCGCAGCCCCAGTCATGCCGACTCCGATATATGGCCAGACGTTCATGTGCATTTCGCTGGACATCGCCACCGCCAACCAACTCGCCGCGCAGATGGCCAACCACCAGGAACCGCAATGCTATCTGCCGCGCGCGGCCTCCCTGGCGCAGAGCGCCGCGCTCTATGCGCTCACGCAGCCGCTCAAGCCCAATCCTCCGGGCAATGCGGATGTGCTGGCGTGCAAGTCGAAAGGCGGAATGTCGTTCAAGGTACTGGCCAAAAATCGCGAGTGGAACCAGGACTTTTGGAACGACTTTGTGGGCCCGCAGTTGGGCGCCGACATGGACGTGGAAACCTGGATCCGCGGACCGATTCCTCCGGTTGTAGACTCGGACGGTATTCACAAGACGTTTGACATCAAGTTTATCAATCTGGGGCCGCTGGGTGCGCATTGGGCCTGGCCGGAAACCGCTGACCACGCCAAGTGGGGCATTACCACCACCTCCAACTGGATTTGCGTGGGCGACATCAACCGTATGATCTCGCAGAGAAAGCGCGGCGGCGGGACCATTGCCTTTCAGAATGCCACGCTGTGGCAGGCGCTGTCGAAGACTGATTTGATTCTGGCGCCGCCCGGGCACACTCGCGAAGAAGCCCTGCAACTGATCAAACGGACGCATGTGGACCCGGATGCCGCTCCGCCCGCCAAGCTGCCTCGCAGGATTCCTAAAGCCAAAAGCCCCAAGGGCCGCTGAGGCGCGCAGGGGAGGGGTCTGACCGTATCTTGATTCGAGGAGGGAATTGTGTTTCTTTTCTCCCCAGGAGCATCCAATCAGGGTGGGAGGCGATCATGAAAATGTGTAAGCTGGGAAAATCCGGACTGGAGGTATCACCGCTGGCTTTTGGCGGCAATGTTTTTGGGTGGACCGTGGATGAGCAAGAATCGTTCCAACTGCTCGACGCTTTTGTGGCGGCGGGATTCAACTTTATTGATACCGCCGACGTGTACTCCAAGTGGGCACCGGGCAACAAAGGGGGCGAGTCAGAAACCATCCTGGGCAATTGGCTGAAGCGCCGCGGCAAGCGCCAGGAGGTGGTGATCGCGACTAAGGTTGGAATGGAAATGGGTGAGGGGCGGAAGGGGCTTTCCAAGGCTTATATCATGCGCGCCGTCGAGGATTCGTTGCAGCGTTTGCAAACGGACTACATCGATTTGTACCAGTCGCACCGGGACGACCCGGAAACTCCCCTGGCGGAAACTCTGGAGGCTTACGCACAGTTGGTGAAAGAGGGAAAAGTGCGGGCGATCGGCGCATCCAATTTCAGCGCTGAGCGCCTCAGCGAAGCTCTGGCGGTGAGCGCACAGCACGGTTTACCCAGCTACGTGAGCCTCCAGCCCAATTACAATCTTTACGACCGCACTGACTATGAATCAAAACTGGAAGCGGTCTGCGTTGAGAATGGGTTGGGTGTCATTCCTTACTTTTCGCTGGCCAGCGGATTTCTGACCGGCAAGTATCGCTCGGAAGCGGACTTGGCCGAGAGCAAGCGCGGCCAGTTCGTTAAAAAATATCTGACCGATCGCGGTTTTCGCATCCTACGCGCCCTGGATGAAGTCGCCGAGGCGCTCCATGCCTCGCCCGCAAGAATCTCGCTGGCCTGGCTGATGGCCAGGCCCTCCATCACCGCGCCCATCGCCAGCGCCACGACCCTGGAACAATTCAACGATTTGATTGGCGCCACCAAGCTCGAATTGGACCAGGCTTCGATCGACAAGCTGAATCAAGCCAGCGCCTACGCGGAAGCGGCGGCGTAATGGGCGAGTCAGCGGGGCGAGAAGATGCAGAAAAATCTCGCCATAAAGGGCCCAGAGTCCACAGAGAAGAGCCCTATGCTTTTCTCTGTGATCAAGGGGAAGATGGCTATGCACTTTTGCCTTTTGACTTGTTCTTCTACCGTGCCTTTCCTGCCCTCTTCCCCTCGCTGCACGCTTGCGCCATAATATTTCGCATCCAGAAGTCTATCGTGCGTGGCTAGGAGGTTGGTGATGAAGCATGCCCCGGAATTCCTGAAGCTTGTTGACGATGCCAAATCGCGCATTCGCCAGACAAATGCTCAGGAAGTCAAGCAGCGGCTCGACGGCAAGGATTCCTTCACGCTTATCGATGTGCGCGAGGATAGCGAATGGGACAGAGGCCATCTACCTGGCGCCACGCACCTGTGCAAGGGCATCATCGAGCGCGATATTGAGAACGCGGTGCCGGGCAAAGCCACTCCCATTGTGCTTTATTGCGGCGGCGGATTTCGCTCCGCCCTGGTGGCCGACAACCTGCAAAAGATGGGCTATATCAACGTACTTTCCATGGACGGAGGCTGGCGCGCCTGGACCGAGGCCGGTTTCCCGACAGAGAAGGATGCCCCCAAAGCGGCGAGCGAGGAACAAGGTTACACCCTTTGATCATGGCCTTTCCCTACGACTTTCACTTGAGTGGCAGCCGGCGAACTTCGGCTGGCGCGTGAAATTCATTGGCTCAAATCGTAGGATGGCGGGGGATTGTGGCCGGGCGTTGGCGAATGCGAATCGGAGTCGATACAGGCGGCACGTTCACGGACTGCGTCGTCTTCGCCGGAGGAGGGCAGGCGAAAGTCCTGAAGGTTCTTTCCACTCCCGCCGACGCCAGCCGCGCCATCATGGAAGGCGTTTGGCAACTCGCCTCGCAAGCCAGACCTTCTGCCCGCCAGAGGAACAAGCTGCCACACCAACGAAGAAAACGGCAGGAATCATCGCTGCTGGAGGTCGTACACGGAACGACGGTCGGTACCAATAGCCTGCTGGAGCGGCGCGGCGCGCGTGTGGCGCTCATCACCACGGCCGGCTTTGAAGACCTTTTGGAAATCGGCCGCCAGGCCCGCCCGCGGCTCTACGATCTAAACGTCCGA
>Ga0335085_10009757_pt1 | contig 14448 bp, 11 predicted proteins | sample Lox_Sample_45_FD_206712 | JGI IMG/M metagenome (GOLD analysis project Ga0335085, IMG submission 206712) | Soil microbial communities from Loxahatchee National Wildlife Refuge, Florida, United States - Lox_Sample_4.5 | ecosystem: Environmental > Terrestrial > Soil > Wetlands | place: USA...
GCTCGGCTGCGAGCCCGCGGACGGCGTCGAGAGCCTCGACGAGCCGCTGCGAGCCGTGCTGCAGCTGGTGCTCACGCTCGTCGGCAGCGGAAGAGGCGGCGGCGAGCTGCTCGATAGCCGAGCCGAGTTCCTCCTCCAGCAGCGTCCGCTGGGCCACGAGCGACTGCCGCTCGGCCTCGTGCCGATCCTGTTCGGAGGCGAGCAGGCGACTTCGCTCCTCGGCCTCGGCCTGCGCGTCCGCGGCAATCGTCCGGAACTGCTCCAGCTCTGCGACCACGCGGTCGCGCTCGGCCTCGAGGGCGATCTGCGACTCGCGCACGCGCTCCGCCTGGCGGAGCAACTCCCGAGCCTCTTCGAGCTCGGCGGCCAGGTCGTCTCGCTCCTGCGTCACGCCGCGAAGCTCGACCGCGCACGTCTCCTGCACCTCGGCGAGTGCGGCCTCGAGCCGTTCGACCTCGCCACGAAGCTCGTCGCGCTCCGCCGCGGCAGGGCCGACGACGGCGAGCCGTTCGAGTACGGAACCAAGCTCTTCTTCGAGCCGCTCGCGCTGAGCCGTGAGCTCGGCGCGCTCGCCTGAATGCCGTTCCTGCTCCTCGGCGAGACGGCGCTCTTGCTCGGCGGCTGCTGTCTGCGCCTCGGCGAGCGTCGCCTGCAGGCTGCCGAGCTCTTCGCGGGTGCGCGCCTGCTCCTCGCGCAGGTCGCCGAGCTCCTGCTCGCGCGCCGCCTGCGTCTGTTCGAGGGTTCTCTCGAGCCTTTCGACGTCGTCCAGCAGCCGCGTGCGCTCGCCCGCCGCCGCAGCCTGCTCCTCGGCCAGCAGGGCCTCGAGTCGCTCGCCCTCCGCCCGGAGCGCGTCTCGCTCCTCGGCGGCGGTGCCGAGCTCCGAGAGCCGCTCGAGGGAGGTGGAGAGCTGCTCCCGGAGCCGATCACGCTCGGCCGTGAGCTGGGCGTGCTCGCCGGAATGCCGTTCCTCTTCCTCGGCGAGCCGGCGCTCCTGCTCGGTCGTCGCGGCCTGCGCCTCGGCGAGCGCGTTGTGCAGGCGCTCGAGCTCGGCGGCCACCTCGTCGCGCTCTTCCTGGAGCTGCGTGAGCTGCTGTTCGCGTGCGCTGTCCGTCTCGGCGACTGCGGTCTGGAGGCGTTCGAGCTCGGCGGCCACCTCGTCGCGCTCTTCCTGGAGCTGCGTGAGCTGCTGCTGGCGTGCGCTGTCGGCGTCGGCGACTGCGGTCTGGAGGCGTTCGAGCTCGGCGGCTGCTTCGTCGCGCTCTTCCTGGAGCTGCGTGAGCTGCTCTTCGCGGGCGCTGTCGGTGTCGGCGACCGCGGTTTGGAGGCGTTCGAGCTCGGCGGCTGCTTCGTCGCGCTCTTCCTGGAGCTGCGTGAGCTGCTGTTCGCGCGTGCTGTCGGTGTCGGCGACCGCGGTCTGGAGGCGGTCGAGCTCGGCGGCTGCTTCGTCGCGCTCCGCGCGGAGCTGCGTGAGCTCCTGCTCGCGCGCGAACTCGGCCTCGGCGAAGGCGCTCTCGAGCGTCGCCGTGTCGGCCTTGAGTCGCTCCTGCTCCGCGACGCTCGCCGCGTGCGCCTCGGCGAGGGCCGACTCGAGGCGTGCGATCTCGCTGCGCAATTCATCCACCGCCTGCTCGTCCAGCGCCGGCTCGGCCTCGACGGCGGGCTCCGCGTTCGCGTTCACTTCCGCCTCGTCGGCTTCCGGCTCGTCGGCCTCCGGGATCTCCTCTTCGCGCTCCACGGGGTCGGGCTTCACGTAGTCGAGGATCCGCTGGACGGTCTCGGGCTCCTCGACCTGCTCGAGCTCCTCGACCTGCTCGGCTTCCTCGACAGCTTCCGTCTCCTCGATCTGCTCGGGCTCCTCGACAGGTTCCGTCTCCTCGACCTGCTCGAGCTCCTCGAGCTGCCCGACATGCACGACCTGCTCGGGCTCTTCGACCGGCTCGGCTTCCCCGGCGGGCTCCGCCTCCTCGACCTGCTCCGGCTCGTCCACCTGCTCGAGCTCGGACGCAACAGGGACAGCCTCGAGGACGGGCGGCTCCACTACGGCTTCCAAGGCCGCGGATTCGTCTGCCTCCGGCTCCTCGATCTCCGCGGACTCGGGCCGCAGAGGCGGCGCCACCGCCGTCGGTGCCAGCCGGAGCTTCGGGAGGCCGGCACGGGTCTCCTCGGCGTCGGCTTCCGCGTCGGTCGACTGGATGCCGAGCGCAAAGCCGTACTCGGTCTTGAGCGCGCCGCCGCTCTGCATCGCCAGCGCATGCGCGACCGCGGCGCCAGACGCGAAGCCGAGCTCCACGATGATCTGGCCGAGCGGCCGCTTCGACTGCTGTTGCACCTCGAGGACCGTCGCGAGCTGCTGCTCGCTGATCAGCCCCAGCTCGGTCATCAGCTCTCCGAGCTGCCGCTGAGGCATGCCCTCTCTCTCGAAGGACGCGCTCATGCCGGGCTCTCGACTCGCCGCAGGTAAGTCATGCGGCTTCTATCGGCCACCAAACGGGTGAACTTGAAAGTTTCGTAAGCTGGCCCCACTCGGCGCAGAAACGCTTGTTCGAGGGATCGCTCTCTCTGGCCGTCTGGACGACCATTGGACACAGGACATCTGCGGCGTCCGAGTTGAACAGCGAGTGAGGAGGAGCGCCGCATGTCCAGCACCATCGAGGAGGGCCTCAGTCATCGGGTCAGCCTGCTCGAGGTCGAGCATGACGTCGAGCGGCGGGACGCCGAGCGCCACGAGCTGGCCCGCGAGATCGCAGCGCAGCACGAGCGGTTGCACACCCTTCGGACCGCGGTGCTCGAGGAGCTCACGAAGCAGCGGCGGGTCGTCCTGCCGCGTTGGCCAAGTGGGCCGAAGTTGAGCGCGACGCTCGTCGACGAGGACGAGTGGTGGTCGAAGATGCTCGGGAGGAAGCGGGCCGCGTAATCGCGCGCGCCGTGCGGTGGGGGAGCTCGGCACGCCGGGCTCCCCGCGGCGCGGTCCTGCTTTCAGCGTCCGAGCAGCCGCGCGAGAAGGCCGCGTTTCGCCGGCGGCGGCTCGGGAGCGGCCTGCTTCGGCGCGGACGGCGCCGGTGCAGGCTCCTCCTCAGCCGGCAGCATGGAGCGCGGCACCGCTCCCCGTTCTCGCTGGGCGCGGATCGCGGCGTTCATCTCATCCCGCTGCGACTCGTCCTCCACCGCCCTCAGGGTACGCCGCACGGGATGAGGCTCCTCTCGTAGGGTCGCTGCGCCATGTGCTTCGACTTCGATTCCGAGCCGCCGATCCCGAGGATCTCGGGAGCCGCCGTGTCGCACGACGATCTCGTCCTCGAGAGCGAAGACGGCAACCGCTTCGCGGCGTTCCGCGCACTTCCGGAAGACGACGTGTCGAGTGGGGTCGTGATCCTGCCGGACGTTCGCGGCCTCTACCGCTTCTACGAGGAGCTGGCGCTCCGCTTTGCCGAGCGCGGGCATGCCGCCGTCGCCTTCGACTACTTCGGCCGCACCGCCGGCGTCGACAAGCGGCCGGACGATTGGGACTACATGCCGCTCGTCCAGCAACTCACATACGAGCAGGTGCAGGCCGACGTCCGCGCGTGCGTCCGCGACCTCCGAGGCAGCGGCTGCAGCGCGATCTTCACCGTCGGCTTCTGCTTCGGCGGCAGCGGATCGTGGGCTGCGGCCGCCTCGGGCCACGGTATCGCGGGCGCCGTCGGCTTCTACGGCCGGCCGAGCCGGATGATCGAGCTCGTGCCGCGCCTCGAGTCGCCGATCCTGGCCCTGCAGGGCGGAGCCGACGAGGGCATCCCGCACGAGGACAACGTCGAGTTCGAGCACGCGCTGAGCGAGGCCGGCAAGGAGTACGAGCTCGTCGAGTTCGAAGGCGCACCGCACAGCTTCTTCGACCGCAAGCAGGAGGAGTTCCAGGCCGCGTCCGACGATGCCTGGCGGCGCACGCTCGAGTTCATCGCGCGACTGTCGTAGACGACACCGACCCGGAGCCGGCGGCGTCGTCTCCGCTACTATGCGCCGGCGCGAGGCGCCGTAGCTCAGCTGGTCAGAGCGCTGCACTCATAATGCAGAGGTCGGTGGTTCGAGCCCACCCGGCGCTACTGGAGCGCGTCCCTCGGAGCGGAAAAAGAATGGCAACCGGAGTCAGAGTCGCAATCACGCTCGCCTGTACGGAGTGCAGGCGTCGGAACTACCAGACGCAGAAGTCGAAGCGCAACTCGCCCGACCGCGTCGAGTTCCGCAAGTACTGCCGCTGGTGCGGCAGCCACACACTGCACCGGGAGACGCGCTAGTGGCGCGCTCGACCCGTCAGCAGCGCCGCCAGCGCCGCGCGCAGCAGGCGCCGGCTCTCGCCGGCGGCCCACCCGCCCGCCCGCCCGCGCCTCCGGTGGCGAAGGACGACCAGGAGCCGCGCAAGGAGCCGCGTCAGCCGCGTGGAGAGCGCCGCGACGAGGTCCGGTCGGGCATCCCCGGCATCCGCTTCCTCCAGGAGTCCTGGGCCGAGCTCAAGAAGGTCGAGTGGCCGAACCAGCAGCAGCTGATCAGCGGCACCGCCGTCGTCCTCATCGCCTGTCTCATCACCGGCGTCTACCTGTACGCGAACGACCGGGTGTGGGAGTACGTCGTCAAGCACGTGCTGCTGCGATAGGGAGCCGGGGGAGAGACCGACATGTTCCGCTGGTACGTCATCAACACCTACTCCGGGCACGAGAACAAGGTGAAGGCCAACCTCGAGCATCGGATCGAGTCGATGAACCAGCGCGCCCGCTTCCGGCGCGTCGTCGTCCCGACCGAGCAGGTGATCGAGACGAAGGACGGCCAGAAGGTGCAGGCCGAGAAGCGCACGCTGCCGGGCTACGTGCTCGTGAACATGGACCTGAACGACGACGCCTGGACGGTCGTGAAGAACACGCCGGGCGTGACCGGCTTCGTCGGCGCCGGGGCGACCCCCGTGCCGCTCTCGCAGCCCGAGGTCGACAGGATCCTCCACACCGGAGTCGCGGGCGCCGTCGCCCAGCGCTCGCAGGTCGAGTTCCAGCTCGGCGAGTCGGTCAAGATCACCTCCGGGCCGCTCGCGGACTTCGACGGCGAGATCACCGACGTCAACCCGGACGCGCAGAAGCTCCAGGTGATGGTGAACATCTTCGAGCGGCAGGTGCCGGTCGAGGTCGGATTCGACAACGTGAAGAAACTCGACTGAGGAAGACGATGGCGAAGAAGGTCCTCACCCTGATCAAGCTCCAGATTCCCGGCGGCCAGGCGAACCCGGCCCCGCCGGTCGGCCCCGCGCTCGGCCAGCACGGCGTCAACATCATGGAGTTCTGCAAGGCGTTCAACGCCCAGACGGCCGACCAGAACGGCCGCATCACCCCGGTCGAGATCACCGTCTTCGAGGACCGCTCCTTCACGTTCATCACGAAGACGCCGCCGGCGGCCGTCCTGATCAAGGAGGCGCTGCGGCTCGACAAGGGCTCAGGCGAGCCGAACCGGACGAAGGTGGGGCGTCTCTCGCGAGAGCAGGTGAACCGGATCGCCGAGACGAAGATGCCGGATCTGAACGCGCGCGACATCGACCAGGCGGCGCGGATCATCGCCGGCACGGCGCGCAGCATGGGAGTGGAGGTGGATCTGTAATGGCCCAGCACGGCAAGCGTTATCGCGATTCCCGCGCCAGCTTCGACCGCGAGGAGCTCTACTCGCCGGTCCAGGCAGTGCGGCTGCTCAAGGCCATGGGCGCGACCAAGTTCGACGAGACGGTCGAGCTGCACTTCCGGCTCGGCCTCAACGTCCGCCACCCCGATGAGCAGCTGCGCGGCACGCTGATGCTCCCGCACGGCAGTGGCAAGGAGGTGCGGATCGCCGTGTTCGCCGAGGGCGACAAGGCCCGCGAGGCCGAGCAAGCCGGCGCGGACGTCGTCGGCTCGGCCGATCTCGCGAAGCAGATCGAGGAGGGCTTCACCGACTTCGACGTCGCGATCGCGACGCCCGACCAGATGGGCAACGTCGGCAAGCTCGGCCGCATCCTCGGCCCGCGCGGATTGATGCCGAACCCGAAGACCGGCACGGTGACGATGGACGTGGGCAAGGCCGTCTCGGAGGCGAAGGCCGGCAAGCTCGAGTACCGGACCGATCGCGGCGCGAACGTCCATGTCGTGATCGGCAAGAAGAGCTTCGACGAGCGGGCGCTCGTGGAGAACTACGCCACCGTCCTCGACGAGATCGTGCGCGCGAAGCCTTCGGCCGCCAAGGGCCGCTACATCCGGCAGATCACACTCACGAGCACGATGGGCCCCGGGATCCACGTGGATCCGGCGCGGATTCGCGGCATCGTCGAGGAACTCGATGAGAGTTCCTCCAATGAGAGTCGGGAGTTGGGCGAGCAGCCTGGGAAGGCCGCTACAGTTCCGGCCTAGCAACTGCCGCCTGAGACCACTGGCAGGACTCCCTGTGAGCCCGGAAGACCAGTCGAGGTGAGATGAAGAGAGATCAGAAAGAACAGGTCGTCGAGGAGTTGACCGCGCGCCTTCAGGCGGCGGAGACGCTGCTCGTCGCCGACTACCGCGGGCTGACGATGCCGCAGATCGACACTTTGCGCACGCGGCTGCTCGAGAGCGGCGCGCGCTTCACGGTCGTCAAGAACACGCTCACGCGCCGCGCGGCCGAAGCCGCCGGTGCCGACGCGCTCCTCGCGCTGCTCGACGGCCCGAGCGCGATCGCGTTCCTCGAAGCCGACGGCGACATGGTCGCGGCGGCGAAGGCGCTCGCCGACTCCGCGCGCGAGACGAACGTGCTCGAGATCCGCGGCGGCATCATGCAGGGCCGGGCCGTCTCGGCGGCCGAGGTCGAAACCCTGGCGAAGCTGCCGCCGGCGGACGTGCTGCGTGGCCAGGTGCTCGGCGCGATCGTCGCGCCGCTCACGGCTCTCGCCGGTCTTCTGAACGCGCCGCTGCAGAACCTCGTGGGTCTCATCGACGCGCGCATCGAGCAGCTCGGCGGCGAGCAGACAGAGGCCGCGCCCGAGGCCGAGGCGCCCACGGCCGAGGAGGCGCCGGCTGAGGAAGAGCCTGCCGTCGAGGAATCGTCGGCGGAAGAAACCACAGAGGCGGACGCGACAGAGTCCGCCGCCGAAGAAGAGGAGAGCTAGAAGATGGCGGTTGACAAGATCTTCGACGAGCTGGGGAAGATGTCCGTCCTCGAGCTGGTCGAGCTGAAGAACAAGATCGAGGAGGAGTGGGGCGTCACGGCTGCTGCTCCGGTGGCGGTCGCGGCACCCGGCGCGGTGGCGGGTGGCGACGGCGCCGCGGCGGAGGAGAAGACGTCCTTCGACGTCGTCCTCACCGAGGCCGGCGGCCAGAAGATCCAGGTGATCAAGGTCGTCCGTGCGGTCACCGGTCTCGGTCTCAAGGAGGCGAAGGACCTCGTCGACTCGGCTCCGAAGCCGGTCAAGGAGGGCGTCGCCCAGGAGGAGGCCGACACGATCAAGGCGCAGCTGGAAGAGGCAGGCGCCACGGTCGAGCTGAAGTAGCGAGCTGACGGAGTCGGTACGCCCGACGGTTGGCGAAGGGGCGCAGGTGCGGCGCCCCTTCTTGCCGTCTGCGGGCCTCCGAGCTACAGTTTCAAGCGATACCGGCGACCGCCGCGGCTTCGGCTTGCGGTAAGGGGGGTCGTTCCGGTACCCTGGCTGGTTGCGCCGACGTTCGGCCGCTCGCACGCTCCGACGCCGATTTCTTGCCTGATCTCGCACGCTCCAAGGGAGGCTGTTCTTCTTGACCACCACGGTCGCTTCGCCCCGCGCTCGTACGACCTTCAGCCGTCTCGAGCACGTTCTCGACCTACCAAACCTCATCGACATCCAGAAGGCCTCGTTCGACTGGTTCAAGAACGAGGGTCTACGAGAGACGATCGACGACATCTCGCCGATCGAGGACTACACCGGCACGCTCGCCGTCGAGTTCGGCGAGTTCGAGTTCGGCGACCCGCAGTTCTCGATCAAGGAATGCCGCGAGAAGGACCTGACCTACCAGGCCTCGCTCAACATGAAGGTCCGCTTCGTGAACAAGGACACGGGCGAGATCCGGGAGCAGGGCGTGTTCATGGGCGATTTCCCGATGATGACCGAGTTCGGGACGTTCATCATCAACGGGACGGAGCGCGTCATCGTGACGCAGCTCGTCCGCTCGCCGGGCGCCTATCTCATGGAGCCGAAGGACCCGACGAAGCAGGTCTTCACGGCGAACCTCATGCCGAGCCGCGGCTCGTGGCTCGAGCTCGAGATCGACAAGAAGGGTGTCGTCTATGCGCGCATCGACCGCAAGCGGAAGCTGCCCATCACGACGCTCCTGCGGGCGCTCCCGGCCGAGGATCCCTCGACCGGCTTCGCGCTCGACACGTCGTCGAACGAGGCGATTCTCGCGCTCTTCGACAACTCGCACTACATCGTCAACACGCTCGACAAGGACCCCTCGACGCGCGAGGAGGAGGCGCTGATCGAGGTGTTCAAGAAGCAGCGGCCCGGCGAGCCGCCGACGCTCGACAACGCGCGAAACCTCCTGCGCGCGCTGTTCTTCGACCCGAAGCGCTACGACCTGACGAAGGTCGGCCGCTACAAGCTCAACCAGCGGCTCGGCGTCGAGGTGCCGGAGGACACACGCGTCCTGACGACCGAGGACATCGTCGCGCTCGTCCGCAAGCTCCTCGAGCTACCGGTCAAGATCGGCATCCCGGAGGACTCGAAGGACTTCGCCGCCGACGGGGCTCAGCTCTCGCGCGCCCCGATCGTCAACGACCTCGACGAGTACGAGCACTTCGGCAACCGGCGCCTCCGTACGGTCGGCGAGCTGATCCAGGAGGCGTTCCGCGTCGGCCTCTACCGCATGGAGCGCGTCGTCCGCGAGCGGATGACCACGGAGGACGTGGACACGATCACGCCGCAGACGATCATCAACATCCGACCCGTCGTCGCGGCGCTCAAGGAGTTCTTCGGCTCCTCGCAGCTCTCGCAGTTCATGGACCAGACGAACTCGCTCGCCGGCCTCACGCACCGGCGCCGCCTCAGTGCGCTCGGTGCCGGCGGGCTGACGCGCGAGCGCGCCCCGATCGAGGTGCGCGACGTGCACCCGACCCACTACGGCCGCATGTGCCCGATCGAGACGCCGGAAGGCCCGAATATCGGCCTGATCGGCTACCTCGCGTCCTACGCGACGGTTTCGGAGTTCGGCTTCATCCAGACGCCGTACCGGAAGGTCGCGAACGGCAAGGTCTCGGACGAGATCGTCTATCTCGACGCCGTCGAGGAGTCGCGCTACGTGATCGCGCAGGCGAGCGCGCAACTCGACCCGAACGGCAAGTTCGTCACCGACACCGTCCTCTGCCGCTCCTCGGAGGGTGAGGCCGTGATGGCGGCGGCCAAGGACGTCGATCTGATGGACGTCTCGCCGGCCCAGATCGTCTCCGTCTCGACCGCGCTCATCCCGTTCCTCGAGCACAACGACGCGAACCGCGCCCTGATGGGCGCGAACATGCAGCGCCAGGCGGTGCCGCTGCTCGTGCGCCAGGCGCCGCTCGTCGGCACCGGCCTCGAGTACCGCGCCGCCGTCGACTCCGGCGACGTCGTCGTCACGTCACGGCCGGGCTCGGTCGTGGACGTCGACGCCGAGCGGGTCGTCGTCGAGACGAAGGACGGGCAAGACGAGTACACGCTGACGAAGTTCATGCGCTCGAACCAGGGCACGCTGATCCACCACAAGCCGATCGTGCGCCTGGGCGAGAAGCTCAAGGCCGGCGACGTGCTCGCCGACGGCAGCTCGACCGACAACGGGGAACTCGCGCTCGGGGCGAACCTCCTCGTCGCGTTCATGCCGTTCGAGGGCTTCAACTTCGAGGACGCGATCGTCATCTCGGAGCGGCTCGTCAAGGACGACATCCTCACCTCGATCCACATCCACGAGTACGAGATCGACGCCCGCTCGACGAAGCTGGGAGACGAGGAGATCACGCGCGACATCCCGAACCGCTCGGAGGAGTCGCTGTCGCAACTCGACGAGCGCGGCGTCGTGCGGATCGGGGCGGAGGTCGGCGCAGGAGACCTGCTCGTCGGCAAGGTGACGCCGAAGGGCGAGACCGAGCTGACGGCCGAGGAGAAGCTGATCCGCGCGATCTTCAAGGAGAAGGCGCGTGAGGTCCGCGACACGAGCCTCAAGGTGCCCCACGGCGAGGGCGGCGTCGTGATCGACGTGAAGACGTTCTCGCGCGAGGACGGCGACGACCTCTCGCCGGGTGTGAACGAGCTCGTCCGTGTCTTCGTCGCGACGAAGCGCAAGATCGCGGAGGGCGACAAGCTCGCCGGCCGCCACGGCAACAAGGGCGTGATCTCGAAGATCGTCCCCGAGGAGGACATGCCGTTCCTGCAGGACGGCCGGCCGGTGGACATCGTGCTCAACCCGCTCGGCGTGCCGAGCCGGATGAACATCGGCCAGGTGCTCGAGACGCACCTCGGCTGGGCCGCGGCGCACGGCGTGTTCGGGGAGAACGGTGACGCCGCGCAGAACGGCGAGGTCGACTGGCGTCATCGCCGCCAGATCCTCAACGGCGGTAACGCGAGCCCGGTCGCGACGCCCGTCTTCGACGGCGCAACGCCCGATGACGTCGACGAGGCGCTGATCCAGTGGACGAAGCGGAACCCTGACTCGCCGATCAAGTTCCTCGTCGACCCGAAGCGGCCCGCCGGCCGGCAGTGCTCCGGCAAGGCGCAGCTGTACAACGGCCGCAGCGGCGAGCCCTTCGAGCAGAAGGTCACGATCGGCTACATGTACATCCTCAAGCTGCTCCACCTCGTGGACGACAAGATCCACGCGCGCAGCACCGGCCCGTACTCGCTCGTCACGCAGCAGCCGCTCGGCGGCAAGGCCCAGTTCGGCGGCCAGCGCTTCGGCGAGATGGAGGTGTGGGCGCTCGAGGCCTACGGAGCCGCGTACACGCTGCAGGAGATGCTGACCATCAAGTCCGACGACACCGTCGGGCGTGTGAAGGCCTACGAGGCGATCGTCAAGGGCGAGAACATCGCCGAGCCGTCGATCCCCGAGTCCTTCAAGGTGCTCCTGAAGGAGATGCAGTCGCTCGCTCTCGACGTCCACGTCCTCTCGGACGAGGGCCGCGAGGTCGAGGTGCGGGAGGAGGAGGACGAGCTGCTCCGCGCGGCGGAGGAGCTCGGCATCGACCTCTCGCCCGGCTCGCTCCGCGCCGTCGGCCGCGAGCCGACCGCCGAGGAGCAGGAAGAGGGACAGGAGCGGACCGACGAGACGGGCGCCGAGCTGACGCTTCCGGCCGACGAGGCGCTCGGCGACGTCGAGGACGTCGAGGTCTCCGACGAGAAGGCAGCCGAGGAGGAAGCCGACGCGGAGGTCGGCCCGCTCGGCGAGCCGGATCTCGTCGATCTCGAAATCGAAGACTGACCGAAGGGCGAGGGAGAGACTTGATCGACATCAACGATTTCGATGCGATTCGGATCGGGCTTGCCTCGAGCAAGCAGATCCGCGACTGGTCGTCGGGCGAGGTGACGAAGCCGGAGACGATCAACTACCGCACGCTCAAGCCGGAGCGCGACGGCCTGTTCTGCGAGCGCATCTTCGGGCCGACGCGCGACTGGGAGTGCTACTGCGGGAAGTACAAGCGCGTCCGCTACAAGGGCATCATCTGCGAGCGCTGCGGTGTCGAGGTGACACGGCAGAAGGTGCGGCGCGAGCGCATGGGCCACATCGACCTCGCGGCGCCCGTCTCGCACATCTGGTTCTTCAAGGGCGTCCCGAGCCGCATCGGCTACCTCCTCGACATCGCCCCGCGCGAGCTCGAGAAGGTGCTCTACTTCGCCGCCTCGATCGTCACGGCCGTCGACACCGAGAAGCGCGCCGCCGACCTGAACGGGCTCGAGGACCAGGTGCGGGCGGAGGCCGAGCGGATCGACGTCGACCGTGACGAGGCGCTCGCCGCGCTCGAGGACCGGCTGGCCCGCCGCCGCGACTATTTCGCGAAGGGCAAGGAGCGCAACTTCGACGAGGACGACGACTTCTGGGCCCGCGGCCTCTCGACCTGGGCCGAGGAGCAGGTTCTGCCGCCGCTCGAGGACGCGCGGACACTCGTCGGCGGGCTCTTCGTCGAGCTCGTTCCCAAGATCACCACGGAGGACTCGAAGAAGATCCGCGAGCTCGTCCGCAACTCCGCGATCCGCGACGACAGGCGGCTGACGCCGCGCGAGCTCGAGGTCGTCGCCTCGTCGGCCGAGCAGATCAAGGCGGCGATCGCCTCGCTCGAGAAGGAGGCCGAGAAGGCCACCGGCTCGAAGAAGGGCGCGGTCACGAAGCACATCCACCGCATCACCGAGGGGCTCCTCGGTGGAGCCGAGCTGAACGAGGAGGATCAGACGCTCACAGCGGGTGTCGACCAGAAGAACCTCGAGAAGGCGCGGGAGCTCGGCAACGACCTCCTCGCCGAGGTGCTCTCCAGCGCCGACGGCGACAGCGACCTGCGCGAGCTCACGAACGACCTCTGCCTGCGCACGGACGGCCGGATCCAGAAGGAGGATCTCGACGCGATCGTTCAGTGGGCCCTGAAGGTGCGCGAGATGTACCTCGACATCGAGTCGCGCCGCGAGGACGCCCGCGAGGCCGCCGTCGACGCCGTGAACCGGCTCGAGGAAACGTGGCGGCTATTCCGCGAGCTCGAGCCGAAGCTCATCGTCAACGACGAGCAGATCTTCCGCGAGCTCAAGGACCGCTTCGGCTCGCCGTACGGGTTCGGCGTCTACTTCGCCGGAGGCATGGGGGCAGAGGCGATCCGCGAGCTGCTGAAGGACCTCGACCTCGACGCCGAGGCGGCGATGCTGCGCGAGACGATTCGCACCGCGAAGGGCCAGAAGCAGCAGCGCGCGATCAAGCGGCTCAAGGTCGTCAACGCCTTCATCACGAGTGAGAACCGGCCCGAGTGGATGATCCTCGAGGCGATCCCGGTCATCCCGCCGGAGCTCCGCCCGATGGTGCAGCTCGACGGCGGCCGCTTCGCGACCTCCGATCTGAACGACCTCTACCGCCGCGTGATCAACCGGAACAACCGCCTCAAGCGGCTGCTCGACCTCGGCGCGCCGGAGATCATCGTCAACAACGAGAAGCGCATGCTCCAGGAGGCCGTCGACGCCCTGTTCGACAACGGGCGCCGCGGCCGTGCCGTCACCGGCCCGGGCAACCGCCCGCTGAAGTCGCTGTCCGACATGCTCAAGGGCAAGCAGGGCCGCTTCCGGCAGAACCTGCTCGGCAAGCGCGTCGACTACTCCGGCCGCTCGGTGATCGTCTCGGGGCCGCACCTGCGGCTCTACCAGTGCGGCCTGCCGAAGCTGATGGCGCTCGAGCTCTTCAAGCCGTTCATCATGAGCCGGCTCGTCGAGCGGAAGATCGTCCAGAACATCAAGGCGGCGAAGCGGCACGTCGACCAGATGCACGCCGAGGTCTGGGACATCCTCGAGGAGGTCATCCAGGAGCACCCGGTGCTGCTCAACCGCGCCCCGACGCTGCACAGGCTCGGCATCCAGGCGTTCGAGCCGACGCTCGTCGAGGGCAAGGCGATCCAGGTCCACCCGCTCGTCTGTCACGCCTTCAACGCGGACTTCGACGGCGACCAGATGGCTGTGCACGTGCCGCTGTCGGCCGAGGCCCAGGCCGAGGCGCGGATCCTGATGCTGTCGGCGAACAACATCCTCTCGCCTGCGCACGGGAGTGCGCTCGCGACGCCGACGCAGGACATGGTGCTCGGCTCCTACTACCTCACCTACTCCAACCGCGACCTCGACGGCGTCGCCGCCGAGGACGTGGATCCGCGGCCGCCCCGGTTCCGCACGGAGGAGGAGGTCGAGTTCGCGCTCGACGCGAAGCAGATCGGTCTCCAGGAGCCGATCGAGTACCTCTGGAAGGACGAGCTCGTCCTCACGACGTCGGGTCGCGTGATCTTCAACGCGGAGGTCGACCGCTCTCTGCACGACTCGACGTCGCACAACGGCGACCACGGCCCGTATCACGAGTACATCAACCGAACGCTCTCGAAGAAGGAGCTCGGCGACTTCATCTCGGCACTGGTCGACGAGCACGGCGCCCACGTGGTGGCGCACGTCCTCGACACGATCAAGGACCTCGGCTTCCGCTACGGGACGCTGGCCGGCGTGACGATCTCGAAGAACGACATCGTCATCCCGCCGGACAAGGAGCAGATCCTCGCCGGCTTCGAGGAGCGGGTCTCTCGCGTCGAGGACGCGTACGACCAGGGGCTCATCACCGAGTCGGAGCGGCACGAGCAGATCACGTCGATCTGGACGGAGGCGACCGACCAGGTCGCCAACGCGATGGTCGACAACCTGAACGAGCTGAACCCGATCTACATGATGGCCAACTCAGGCGCCCGCGGCTCGTTCGCGCAGCTGCGCCAGCTCGC
>Ga0335085_10009758_pt1 | contig 14446 bp, 13 predicted proteins | sample Lox_Sample_45_FD_206712 | JGI IMG/M metagenome (GOLD analysis project Ga0335085, IMG submission 206712) | Soil microbial communities from Loxahatchee National Wildlife Refuge, Florida, United States - Lox_Sample_4.5 | ecosystem: Environmental > Terrestrial > Soil > Wetlands | place: USA...
TCGCGGCCAGGACATCTACGCCTGCATGGACGCCGCAGGCATCCTCGACGACCGCGCCAAGGACGCGTGGTGCCACGGCCACGCGCGTCACCAGCCGTCGCTGCAGCTCGTGGGTCGGCGGGACCATAGGAATCTCGACCTGGGCATCCTGCAGGCGCAGGGCGTTCGCCTGATGGGTCGGCTCGCCTTCGTCAACGGACGCAAGGCCGGCTTCGCAGGCGATCTCGCGGAGACGACCGCTAAGTCGCATGAGCGGATGACGCGCGTGCTCGACCGTATCGACGCCTTCGTGGCGGAGCGAGGATTGGAGCACGAGTATCCCGAGTCCCCGCCGATCCCGCGCTTTTCCACGAGTGGGGAGCCAAGCGAACTCGACCTCTTCGACGAGGGCGTGCGCAGTGTCGTCTGGGCGACGGGCTACATCGAGCACCATCCCTGGATCAAGCTCCCGATCCTCGATCGCCGGGGCGGGATCGTCCATCGGCTCGGCGTCACGGCGATGCCCGGGATTTATACCCTCGGTCTCACCTTCCAGCGCCGCCGCCGCTCGCATTTCATCGACGGCGTTGGGCGCGACGCCGAGGACATCGCGGGCCTCGTCTGCCGCCATCTCGCAGCCGACTGGCGCAGCATGGTTCCCGCGGCGAGGGAGGCGATGGCATGACAACCCGTCTGAGCTGCGACGTGCTGGTCGTCGGCGCCCGCTGCGCCGGCGCCTCGACCGCGATGCTGCTGGCACGCGGCGGGTTACGAGTGCTGCTGATCGATCGCAGCGACTATGGAGCCGACACGATCTCGACCCACGCCTTGATGCGCGCCGGCGTGCTGCAGCTTCGCCGCTGGGGTCTCCTGCCACGAATCGAGCAAGCGCACACGCCGCCCATTCGCGACACCGCATTCCACTACGGCGACGACGTCGTGGAAATCGCGATCGGCGAAAGCCACGGGGTGAGCGCTCTCTGCGCCCCGCGGCGCACCCTGCTCGATCGCGTTTTGGTCGACGCCGCGACGGAAGCGGGCGTCGATGTCCGGTTCCGGCATTCGCTCGTCCAACTCACGCGCACGCCCGGCGGCCGCGTCACCGGCGCGCTTCTTCGCGGCGCCACCGACGAGCCGATCGAGGTTCAGGCGGAGCTGGTCACCGGCGCCGACGGCATCGGCTCCTCGGTAGCCCGCCTCGTCGGCGCACCATTCCTGCGTCAGTGCAGCTTCGCTAGCGCCATCATCTACGGTCATTGGCCGGGGCTCGCCGCGCGGGGATATCGCTGGTACTTCCGCCCCGGAGCCAGTGCCGGCGTCATTCCCACCAACGACCGGCTGCACTGCGTCTTCGCGGCGATGCCCGCGGCGCGTTATCGCGCGGGCTTGCGTGGCGTTGCAGGCTATCGCCGGATCCTCGCGGAAGCCGCCCCCGATATCGCGGCGGCGCTCGATCCCGTCGTATCCGACGGACCGGTCTGGACGTTCGCGGGGCGGCCCGGATTCATGCGCCAGGCTTGGGGTCCGGGCTGGGCGCTCGTCGGCGATGCCGGTTACTTCAAGGACCCGCTGACAGCGCATGGCATGACGGATGCGCTCCGCGACGCCGAGCTTCTCTCGCGCGCCGTCATCGAGGGAACGGAGCAGGCGCTCGCCCGCTACGCGGCCACTCGCGACGAGCTCTCGCTTCCGCTTCTCGCGGCGACCGACGCCGTCGCCTCCTTCGATTGGGACCTCGAGACGGTGCGGCAGCACCATTGCGCCGTGGCCGCGGCGACGAAAGCTGAGGTCGAGCACCTTGCCGCGCTCGACGAGGTCCCGCGCAAATCTGCAATCCCCGCACCCGCACTAGGACGGCGCACTCAATTCCAGGAGGTCATGCAATGAATGAAGTAACCACCCTCGCCTCTCCCTGGTCGCGGACGATCAAGGGCCGGCCCACGGTCAAGGCCTTCGCCGAGCGGACACGGCGCACCAGCATGCGCGACGTCGAGGTGTTCACGCAGATGACGGGCGACCGGAACCCCCTGCATTACGATCCCGAGCTCGCCGCGCGATCGCCGTTCCGGCGCCTTATCGTGCAGGGCGGAGTAACCTCGGGCCTTCTCAATGCCATCGTCGCCGAGGATCTCCCGGGTCCGGGTAGCGTCTTCCTCGCGGTCGAGTGGCAGTTCGTGAAGGCCGTTGGCGTGGGCGAGGAGATCACCGGCCGCGTCGAGGTGACCTCGGTGCGCGAGGACAAGCCGATCTGCATCCTCAAGACCACCGTGCGCAATGCTGCGGGCGAGGACTGCCTCACCGGCACAGCCGTCACCTATACGGTGCCGTTCAGCGACGACGCGCCCTGACGCGCGAGCGGAATAACAGACCGCTCACTTCCGCTGCCAGTTTAGTTCCGCGGTGCGGCCGCTGCGGAAGGTGCCTTTCGCCTCGAGGACGCCGTTCTCGATCTTGCCCACGAGATCGACGGTCGAGATCCGCGCACCCTCGGCGTTCTCTGTGTGCAGCTCGATCTTCACCTCGCCCGTGGGCGCGACGTCGCCGCTATAGACTACGGAATTCCCGGCTGGCCCTTTGTGCCGGCCGTCGATGCGTCCGTTCTCGACCTTCGCCTGCCCGCGAAAGCAGCGCGCCTGTTCGTTCGTACCGGGGCCGTAGCAAGTCTCGCCCGCGTAGACGCCGTCGATGTCGGAAGCCTTTGCGGGAGCCGCCGCGGTCGGTGCGGCGGCCGGTGCGGCCATATTCGTCGGCGCCGGCGCGCGTGCGGTCTGCCCGCCAACCCGCGGATGCAAAAGATTGCCGTATGCCCAATACGCGCCGGCGCCGATCACGACGAGCAGCAGGGACGCAAGCGCGGCGAGCGCGACGAGCGGAGTGCCGCCGCGCGCCGGCTTCGGGGTGGGAAGCGCAACGTGGCCCTCGGCCTCGGCGATCGAGAAAGTGCGGACGGGCTGCGGGATATTCTTGAAGCTCTGCTCGCCGAGGGAATGGAAGGAAAGCGAGAGCTTGTTGCGGATCTGGTCGTAGACGCTGCCGGAGATGCAGACGCCGCCGGGCTCCGCTGCCGTCTGCAACCGTGCCGCGACGTTGACGCCGTCGCCCATGAGATCCTCGCCGTGCACCATCACGTCGCCGAGATTGACGCCGATGCGGAACTGCACGCGGCGAGTCTCCGGAAGCTTCTCGTTGCGGGTGCGGAGCACGGCTTGGATCTCGGTCGCGCACCGGACGGCCTCGACCGCGCTCGCGAACTCCGCGAGGATCGCGTCGCCGGCGGTGTTGAAGATCCGGCCCTTGTGCATCGCGACGACCGAGCGGAAAACCTCCGCGTGCCCGCGGAAGACGCGGAGCGTCTCCTCTTCATCCTCCGCCATGAGCCGGCTGTAGCCGGCCACATCGGCCGAGAGGATTGTCGCGAGCCGCCGCTCGAGCGGCGCGGTCGAATGGTCCTCGCTCATCGCGAGCAGAAGCCTAGGCTTGCCCCCCGGCCAAGGCAACCGCGCCTATTTCGGCTGCATGCGGATCGCGCCATCGAGTCGGATGGTCTCGCCGTTGAGCATGGGGTTGCCGATGATGTGGAGGACGAGCGCCGCGTATTCCTCGGGCTTTCCGAAGCGAGTGGGGAACGGGACGCTCTGAGCGAGGCTCTCCTGCACGCTCTGCGGCATGCCCAGGAGCAGGGGCGTCGCGAAAAGGCCGGGGGCGATCGCATTGACGCGGATGCCGCTGCGGGCGAACTCGCGCGCCGCCGGGAGCGTCAGCGCGACGATGCCGCCCTTGGAAGCGGAATAGGCGGCCTGGCCGATCTGGCCCTCATAGGCCGCGACCGAGGCGGTCGAGATGATGACGCCGCGCTCGCCATCATCCAGCGCCGGCAGCGCCGACATGTCCGCGGCGGCGAGGCGCAAGAGGTTGAACGAGCCGATCAAGTTGATGTCGATGACGCGCTTGAAGGCCTCGAGCGGCATCGGTCCCTCGCGGCCGACGATGCGCTGTGCCGGGCCGATCCCCGCGCAATTGACGAGGACGCGCGCGGCGCCGTGTGCGGCCTTGGCCTTGGCGACGGCGGCCTCGGCACTCTTGGCGTCGGAGACGTCGCAGGTGAGCGCGAGACCGCCGATCTCCTTTGCGACCGCCGCTGCGGCATCGGCGTTGACGTCGAGGACCGCGACCTTGGCGCCCTCCCCCGCGAGCGCGCGGGCGGTGGCGGCGCCGAGGCCGGAAGCGCCACCTGTCACCAGGGCCGGATGTCCGCTGAGCTTCATCGAGTATCTCCCTTGCAGAATGCGTTCAGGAACGCGGGACCGGATTGCGCGCACTTTGCGTCGCGGCGGGCGGCGGGGCCGGTGCGCGTTCGCGCGCGAGCTTCGCCTCACGATGGGCGACATAGACCGAGGAAGCCGCAATAGCGAGTGCGCCGACCCAAGTCCAGAGATCCGTCACCTCATGGAAGATCGCGTATCCCAGGAAGGCCGCGAAGGGGAGTCGGAGGAACTCGAAGGGTGCGCAGGCGCTGGCATCGACGAGGCCGTAGCCGCGGACGATCGAGAGATGCGAGAGCGTCCCCAGCGCCCCCAGCACTATGAGCCATCCGATCGCCACGAGCGAGGGCCAGGTCCAGACGAAGAGCGCCGGCAGCAGCGAAAGCGGCGTGAGGTAAAGCATGAGGTAAGTCACGATCGCCGTCGGCGATTCCGTGCGCGCCAGAAACTTCACGGTGACGACGTTCATGCCGCCGGTCAGCGCGGAGAAAACGATGAGGAGCGCGTTGATGTCGATCACCTCGGTGCCGGGACGCAGGATCACGATCACGCCGACGAACCCGACGGCAAGCGCAGCCCAGCGCCGGAAGCGCACGGTCTCGTGCAAGATGAGTGCCGCCCCCAAGGTCGAGAAGAGCGGCGAGGTGAAATTGAGCGCGGTCGCGGTCGAGAGCGGCACGAGGTTGATGCCGTAGAACCAGGTGAGCATGGAGACGAGGCTCACGAGCCCGCGGAGCGTGTAATAGCCGATCTTGCTGGTGCGGAGGTTGCCGACGCCGGTGCGCACGATCCAGGGGATGAGCGCCATGAAGCCGAAGAGGCAGCGGAAGAAGGTGACCTCGAAGGCGTGCACGCCCTGGGCCGAGGCCTCGCGCACCACGACATTCATGAGCGTCGCGCAAAGCCCCGCGAGGATCACCCAGAAACCCGCACGCGTGATCGGCGGCAGCGCGTTGAACCGGCGGATTATGACGGAGAGAAAGGACATGGAGAGCGGGCGGCGAGCCTAGGCTGAATTCGGTGGCGGCACCAGCGCCGCCTCATCGCTGGAGCTGCGGCAGATCCTTGTAGAGGGCGAGCGCCTCTGGATTGGCGAGCGCCTCCATGTTCTTGACGGGGCGGCCGTGGACCACGTCGCGCACCGCGAGCTCCACGATCTTGCCACTCTTGGTGCGCGGGATGTCCGCGACCTGGATGATCTTCGCGGGGACGTGGCGGGGCGTCGCATTGGCGCGGATCTGCTTCTTGATCTTCTCGACGATCGCATCCTCGAGCACGAGCCCCTCGCGGAGCTTCACGAAGAGGACCACGCGCACGTCGCTCTCCCAATCCTGGCCGATCACCAGCGCCTCCAGCACCTCCGGCACCTGCTCGACCTGGCGGTAGATCTCCGCGGTGCCGATTCGGACGCCGCCGGGATTGAGCACCGCATCCGAGCGCCCGTAGATGACGACGCCGCCGTGCTGCGTCATCGCGGCATAGTCGCCGTGGCACCAGATGTTCGGGAAGCGCGCGAAATAGGCCGCGCGGTATCGCTCGCCCTGGGGATCGTTCCAGAAACAGATGGGCATGCAGGGAAAGGGCTTGGTGCAGACAAGCTCGCCCTTCTCGCCGATGGGCGCGGGCTTGCCGCTATCGTCGAAGACCGCGACCGCCATGCCGAGGCCCGGCGTCTGGATCTCGCCGCGCCAGACCGGACCGATGGGGTTGCCGAGGACGAAACACGAGACGATGTCGGTGCCGCCGGAGATCGAGGAGAGGCAGAGCGCGGGCTTCACCTTCTCGTAGACGTAATCGAAGCTTTCGGGCGCCAAGGGCGAGCCGGTCGAGGTCATGAGGCGGAGGGCGGCGAGCCTGTGCGTCTTCCGCGGCTCGATGCCGGCCTTGTGGCAGGCGTCGATGTATTTGGCGGAGGTGCCGAAGAGCGTCATGCCCTCGGCGTCCGCATAGTCGAAGAGGATGTTGCCGGAAGGATGGAAAGGCGAGCCGTCGTAGAGCAGCAACGTCGCCCCCGTCGCAAGCGCGGAGGCGAGCCAGTTCCACATCATCCAGCCGCAGGTCGTGAAGTAGAAGACGCGGTCGCCGGACCGCATGTCACAATGGAGGAGATGCTCCTTCAGGTGCTGCAGCAGCGTGCCGCCGGCGCCATGCACGATGCATTTGGGAACGCCCGTCGTGCCGGAGGAATACATAATGTAGAGCGGATGATCGAAGGGGAGCCGCTGGAATTCGATCTCCTTGGGCTTGTGCGGCGAGAGATAGGCCGGCAGCAGGATCGCGTTCCTTAGTCCCGTGAGCGCCGGGCTCTCGCGCGTCAGAGGGACGACGACGACGCGCTTCAGGCTCGGAAGCTGGAGCTGGATTTCGCGCGCCTTGTCGAGACAGTCGAAGGCTTTGCCGTTGTAGAAATAGCCGTCCGCGAGGATCAGCACCTTGGGCTCGATCTGCCCGAAGCGATCGAGCACTCCCTTGACGCCGAAGTCGGGCGAGCAGGAAGACCAGACGGCCCCGAGACTCGCCGCCGCAAGCATGGCGATCACCGTCTCCGGCATGTTCGGCAGGTAGCCCGCGACCCGATCGCCGGACCCGACGCCGTCCGCCGCGAGCGCCTGCGCGAGGCGCGAGACCGTGTCGTTTAGCTCGGCCCGCGAGAGCCGGCGCTTCACCTTGTCCTCGGCCCAGAACACGATCGCGTCGCCTCCGCCGCGATGGCGCAGCAGGTTCTCCGCGAAGTTGAGCCGCGCGCCCGGGAAGAAACGCGCACCCGGCATCTTCTCACCGTCGACGAGCACGCGCGTGCCGGCGGTCTCCGCGATGACGCCGCCGAAGTCCCAGAGCGATTGCCAAAATTCCTCGCGCTCCTCGACCGACCAGCGGTAGAGCGCCGCGAAATCGCCGAGGCGCCTTTCCCAGCGCTTTTCCGCTGCGGCCATGAAGCGCGTGAGATTGGCGGCAGCAACCTGCTCCGCGCTCGGCTGCCAGAGGGGCTTGGTCGTATCCATGGGCTCCAATTGCCGCCAGCGTGGCGGCGCCTTGTCTCGCGACAACTCTAGCGCCCGCCTGCGGGGCTTGCAAAAAATGCGTTTGCGGGCGAGGGCGTCGCCCGGCATAAGGGCGGCGGCTACCCCCTGCTATCGCGCCTGGAGACCGCCCTTGCCCGACACCCCTGCGTTCACGCCGCCGAAACCCGCGCCGATTCCAGATCGCCCCAGGGGCGTGCGCCCGAGCATCTCGGCGCTCCCGGCCTCGAAGATCGGCGAGGTCTCCGGTCCCGTCTTCGGCGATCCCGATATCGTGCCGCTTTGGTTCGGCGAGGGCGATCTCGCGACCCCCGCCTTCATCTGCGACGCGGCGGCCGATGCGATGCGCCGCGGCGAGACCTTCTACACCTTCAAACACGGTGTCCCGCAACTGCGGCGCGCGATCGCGTCCTATTTGACGGGACTCTTCGCAAGGCCCGTCGCGAGCGACAATGTCGTCGTCACCTCCTCCGGGATGAGCGCGATCATGCTGACGATCCAGGCGCTCATCGATCCCGGCGACAGCGTCGTCGTGGTCTCGCCGGTCTGGCCCAATCTCGAGGCGGCCGTGCGCATCATGGGGGGAACGCCGAAGCCCGTCGCACTGGTGCCGACGCGCGAGGGCGGTTGGCGCCTCGATCTCCAGCGCCTCATGGACGCCTGCGATCAGACGACGCGCGCGATCTTCGTGAACTCGCCCGGCAATCCCACGGGCTGGATGATGTCGAGCGCGGAGCAGGCAGCGCTCCTCGATTTCGCACGCAAGCGCGGGCTCTGGATTCTCGCGGACGAGGTCTATAGCCGGATCGTCTACGGCCGCCGGGCCGCGCCCTCCTTCCACGACATCGCCGAGCGCGAGGACCGCGTCGTGGTGCTGCAGAGCTTCTCCAAGGCCTGGGCGATGACGGGCTGGCGCCTCGGCTGGATGGTGGCACCCCAGGAGATGATCGCCGTCGTCGAGAAACTCGTCGAGTTCAATACCAGCGGCTCACCGACTTTCCTTCAGCACGCCGCAATCGTCGCGATCGAGCAAGGAGAGCCGCTCGTCGCGGAGATCGTCGAGCGCTGCCGCATCGGCCGCGATCTCCTGGTGCAGGGTCTCGCACGCTTCCCGCGCGTCACGGTGCAGCCGCCCGAAGGCGCCTTTTACGCCTTCTGTCGGATCGCGGATTGCAAGGACAGCCTCTCGCTCGCGCATGAGGTCGTCCGGAAGGTCAAGGTCGGCGTCGCGCCTGGCATCGCTTTCGGCGATGCCGGCGAGGGCTATCTGCGCTTTTGCTTTGCGGCGTCGACGCAGCGCTTGACCGAGGCGCTCGACCGCCTCGCCAAAGTGCTGGCCTGACGCGATCACGACTGCGCGAGCCGCAGCGGCACGGGCTCGTCCCAAGGCCGGAGTTTCCCCTAGTGTTGTCGCAAGGGCGCCAACAACCGCGCCCCGAAGGGAGGCAGACCATGAAGACGTTCCTGCTGCGGACCTTTCTTGCTGGCGGCGCAGTCCTCGCGCTGGTCGCCCAATCGAGCACTCAGGCCCGAGCCCAGGGCCTCGTGACCACGCATCGCGTCTCGGCCGCGCTCGCGAGCGAGGCCGTTGCCGCTGCGGTCGATGCCTGCAAGGGCAAGGGCTTCGCGGTGAGCGCGGTCATCGTCGACGCAAGCGGCGCCCGTCAGGCGGTGCTGCGCGGCGATAACGCCGGCATTCACACGCTCGACAGTGCCGGGGACAAGGCCTACACCTCGGCCTCTTTCAAGGCGAACAGCGGCGCCGTGCGCGAGCGCCTCATGAGCAACCCGCAGGCCTCCGGACTCTCGGTGCTGCCGAACGTCCTGATGGTCGGCGGCGGCGTGCCAATCAAGGTCGGCGACGAGGTAATCGGCGGAATCGGCGTCGGCGGTACGCCCAGCGCCGAAACCGACGAGCAATGCGCGCAAGCCGGCATCGACAAGATAAAGGATCGACTGAAGTAACGATCTCCAGAGGTGAATCAGATGGAAGCACGTTCGATGCTTCGCGGCATCGCTGCCGTCGGATTTCTATGCTCGCTCATCCCGCTCGTCGCGGCAGCACAGGGAACGGGAATACCCGTCGGCAAATACGAGTGCTGGAGCGGCAGCTCCGCGCGGATGGCCTACAATTTCGCGAGCACGGGACCCGGCCGCTACACCGACATCGAGGGCAAGCCGGGCACTTACGAGATCGCCGCGGAGGGCAAGAACGTCACCTTCCACGGCGGCGCGCTCGATGGAGTGAAGGCGATCTATAGCACGGGCAATCCGCCGACGGTGACGATCCTGGCACCGAGCGGGAATGGCGTCGGCGACTGTCAGCTGGTGCGCTGATCGCCGGAGCCGAGCCGAGCCGCGACGGCGCCGACTGCAGCGCCGAGGAAGCTGCCGGCGACGATGTCGCTGAGCCAGTGGTAGTCCGCGCCGAGCAGGCCCACGACCACGTCGAGCCAGAGGAGAGCATAGAGCCAGCGCAAGGCCGGCCAGCGCAGCCAGAGTACGGCGAGGACCGAGGTGATCGCGGTCATGTGGCCGGAGGGAAACGCGGCCCAGCCGACCCCGCCATGTAGCGGGAAAAAGCCGAAGACCCCGTCGCTGATATAGGAGGGGTTCTTGTTGACCCAGGTCTCGGGCCAGGTGCGGCCGAAGAGAAACTTGAGCTGATCCTTCATCAGGACAGCGGCGGCAAGGCTCAGGCTCGCGCGCGCGAGCACCTCACAGGGGCCGCGCACCCGTCGCCCGAGCGCCCATGCCACGATGAGGCCAAGGAGCACAAGCGCCGCCGCGGTCGTCAGCCATTCCGGCAGCCTCTGCATCCAGTCGAAGACGTTCTTGTCGGGGAACTGCGCATGGACGAAGCGCGCGATCGGCCGGTCGAGCCAAGCGATCGTGACCCCCACGAGCACGAGGCAAGCGAGCGCACTCCAGAGCCAGCGCCACCCCTGCCTCGCGACATCCGAACCCCCCATGACCCACCCCCGAATTGAGCGGCGACAACGGATCATGGCCGCAGCGGCCGGTCAATTCGGCTTCGCAACCGCTTCGGTTCAGTGGCGCGGAACTTGCTCCGAAAAGGATGCATAAGCCCCTGCCGAAATTCGATGATTGGTTAATAACACCAAGGGGTTCCCATAGGGTCCGCGATGCCTTATGGTGGCCTTGAGCGTGCGATCGAAGGGGATCCGGAAGAGACCCCGCGAGTGTCAAAACGAAGCGAAGGGAACGGAAATGTCTATGAACTCCACCGCCGGGGCGGCTCGACCGCCTGTGAACCGCTGGCTCCAGCTTATCGTCGGCGTCATCTGCATGGTGATGATCGCCAACCTGCAATACGGCTGGACCCTGTTCGTCAAGCCTATGAACGCGGCGCACGGCTGGTCGCCCGCTGACATCCAGATCGCCTTCAGCATTTTCATCGCGCTCGAGACGTGGCTGACGCCGATAGATGGCTGGCTCGCCGATAGGTTCGGGCCCAAACCCGTGGTGGCGGTGGGCGGCGTCCTCGTCGCGATCGGCTGGATCATCAACGCCAAGGCCGACAGCCTCGGCTTGCTTTACATCGGTGCCGTGATTTCCGGCATCGGCGGCGGCGCGGTCTATGCAACCTCGGTCGGCAGCGCGGTGAAGTGGTTCCCGGATCGGCGCGGCCTCGCAGTCGGCCTCACCGCCGCCGGCTACGGCGCGGGCGCGGCGCTCACCGTGATACCGATCCAGATGGTCATCAACGGCGGCGGCTATGGGGCGGCCTTCTTCTGGTTCGGCCTCATCCAAGGCGCGGTCATCCTGGCGCTTGCCTGGCTCCTGCGCAGCCCCGGCCCAGGCGAGGTTCCGAAGCCGGCTTCCATCAAAGTGATCCAGACCACTCAGAGCTATACGCCGCAGCAGATGTTGGCGACGCCGGTGTTCTGGGTCCTCTACATCATGTTCACTCTTGTCTCCGCGAGCGGCCTCATGGCGACGGCGCAGATCGCGCTCATCGCTTCCGACTACGGCGTCGACAAGATCGCGCTCGTGGGGGCGGCGACGACCCTCACAGTCGCGCTCATCGTGGACAACGTCGCGAACGGCGCCGCGCGACCGCTCTTCGGCTGGGTCTCCGACAACATCGGCCGCGAGAACACGATGGCCCTGGCCTTCGGACTGGGCGCCGTCGCCTATTGGCTCCTCGGCGGGGCCGGCACGTCGCCTTGGCTCTTCGTCGTGTTCGCGGCGCTGATATTCCTGACCTGGGGCGAGATCTTCAGCCTCTTCCCCTCGACCTGCACCGACACCTTCGGGCCCAAATACGCGACGACCAACCTGAGCCTGCTCTACACCGCCAAGGGCGCATCGGCCTTCCTCGTGCCGCTCGCGAACGTACTCAAGAGTTATACGGGAAGCTGGCACATGGTGTTCGTGATCACGGCGATCACCAACTTCGTCGTCGTCGGTCTCGCGCTCTTCGTGCTGAAACCCTTGCGCTCGCGGCAGATCGAGGGCATCGCACGCGGAGTGCCGGCGGAGTAGCGCTTTCCAAAGCGACGTTTCCGAGCGGAAGCGTCGAAGCAATCGCGGACGACAGCCGGCGGTACAAGACGCCGGCTGTCGCATTTTCGGAACACGCCGCAGATTAGCTTGGCCGAGCACGCGTGGAGGAGGACGAGCATGACATGGTCGTTTCAGCGGGAATTCCGGAAGCACTCGGCCTTTCTTCTGGTCCTGTCGGCGGCGGCGCTGATGGGCGCGGCGGCGGCAATCGCAGCCGGGACCACCGTAGACCTCCCCGCTTCCGGCGGCGGGAAGCAACGCGTGCTCTATCTGCAGCAGGGCAACCCCAAGGCGGCGCTCATCATGTTTCCGGGCGGCAACGGGGTTGTGAAGCTGGACTCCGTCGGCAATTTCGGCGCAGGCGGCAACTTCCTGGTGCGGACGCGGGATGAATGGGTGACGCAGGAAATGGCGGTCGCCATTCCCGATGTTCCCACGAGCCGTTCGGAGCTCTTCAACTACCGTACTACCCCGGACTACGCGAAAGACGTCGCAGAGATCGTGGCCTATGTGCGAGCGCAGACGAAAGCGCCCATTTGGCTCGTCGGCACGAGCCAAGGGACGAACGCCGCCGCAGGCGCCGCAGGCCGGATGACGCATGGCGAGATCGCGGGCGTGGTGCTGACCTCGACCCTCACGCGCGAGGGCGGCAAATCCCAATTTAAGGAGACCGTCTTCAAGGCCGACCTCGCGGCCATCAACGTGCCCGTGCTGATCCTCTCGCATTCCGGCGACAAATGCCCGGAGACACCGCCCGGGGACGCCGAGCGCATCAAGGCAGCGCTCAAGTCCTCGCCCAAGGTCGAGATTGTCATGGTGAGCGGCGGATTTCCGCCGCAGTCGCCGCCCTGCGAGGCGCGCGCGGAGCACGGCTTCCTCGGCATCGAGCCCGAGGTCGTGGCGCGCATCTCCGCTTGGATCAAGAGCAATACGAAGTAACGGTGACGCGGCTCCCCTCGCCCCACCTCTCCCCGAGGGCAGAGGAAGAAAAGTGCCTCAGGTCTTCTTCAGGACCTTCTGCATCGTGCTGCCGAGGGCGGCGGGCGACTCCGAGACCGTGATGCCCGCGCTCCTCATGGCTTCCATCTTGTGCGCGGCGGTGCCGCTGCCGCCGGAGATGATGGCGCCCGCGTGACCCATGCGGCGGCCCGGCGGCGCGGTCACGCCCGCGATGAAGCCCACCATCGGCTTTTTCACTTTGCTGGCTTTGATGAACTCCGCCGCATCCTCCTCCGCGGAGCCGCCGATCTCGCCTATCATGATGATCGCCTGCGTCTCGTCGTCCGCGAGGAAGAGGTCGAGCACGTCGATGAAGTTGGTTCCGTTGACGGGATCGCCGCCGATGCCGACGCAGCTCGACTGCCCGAGACCCGCCGCCGTGGTCTGCGCGACCGCCTCGTAGGTGAGCGTGCCCGAGCGCGAGACGATGCCGACATGGCCCTTGGTGTGGATGTGTCCGGGCATGATGCCGATCTTGCACTGCTCCGGCGTGATGACGCCGGGGCAGTTGGGCCCGATGAGCCGGCTCTTGGAGCCCGTGAGCGCGCGCTTCACCGTCACCATGTCGAGGACGGGAATACCCTCGGTGATGCAGACGATGAGCGGCACCTCCGCGTCGATCGCCTCCAGGATCGCATCGGCGGCGAAGGGCGGCGGAACGTAGATCGCACTCGCGGTGGCGCCGGTCTTGGCGACAGCCTCCGCAACCGTGTCGAAGACGGGCAAGTCGAGATGCGTGGTGCCACCTTTGCCCGGCGTCACGCCGCCCACCATCTTGGTGCCGTAGGCGATGGCCTGCTCGGAATGGAAAGTGCCCTGCGAGCCCGTGAAGCCCTGGCAGATGACCTTGGTCTCGGAGTTGACGAGGATCGACATCAGCCGGCCTCCTTCACGGCCTTCACCACCTTCTCGGCGGCGTCGGCGAGGTTGTCGGCGCTGACGATCGGCAGGCCGGAGTCCGCGAGGATCTTCTTGCCGAGACGGACGTTGGTGCCTTCGAGCCGCACCACCAGCGGCACATGCAGGCTGATCTCACGCGCCGCCGCGACGATGCCCTCGGCGATCACGTCGCAGCGCATGATGCCCCCGAAGATGTTGACGAGGATGCCCTCGACATTGGCGTCGCTGAGGATGAGCTTGAAGGCCGTGGTTACGCGCTCTTTGGTCGCGCCGCCGCCGACATCGAGAAAGTTCGCGGGCGTGCCGCCATAGAGCTTGATGATGTCCATGGTTGCCATGGCGAGGCCCGCGCCGTTCACCATGCAGCCGATGTTGCCGTCGAGCTTCACGTAGTTGAGCTCGTGCTTCTGCGCCTCGAGCTCGGTCGGGTCCTCCTCGGACTCGTCGCGCATTTCCGCCACGTCCTTGTGACGGAAGAGCGCGTTGTCGTCGAAGTTCATCTTGGCGTCGAGCGCCAGCACCTCGCCCGCCCCCGTCACCACCAGCGGATTGATCTCGACGATCGAGGCATCGAGGCTCGTGAAGGCCTTGTACATCGCGAGCATGAATTTGGTCGCGGCGCCGATCTGCTTCCCCTCGAGGCCGAGGCCGAAGGCAAGCCTCCGAGCGTGAAAGCCCTGCATGCCCGTCGCGGGATCGATCGCGACCTTGAGGATCTTCTCGGGATGCGAATGCGCGACCTCCTCGATCTCCATG
>Ga0335085_10009759_pt1 | contig 14446 bp, 12 predicted proteins | sample Lox_Sample_45_FD_206712 | JGI IMG/M metagenome (GOLD analysis project Ga0335085, IMG submission 206712) | Soil microbial communities from Loxahatchee National Wildlife Refuge, Florida, United States - Lox_Sample_4.5 | ecosystem: Environmental > Terrestrial > Soil > Wetlands | place: USA...
ATCATTGCCGCCCTCTCCATGTCGCTCGACGGCTTCATCGCGAGCCCGTCGGACGACGTCGGTCCCCTCTTCGACTGGTATGGCAACGGGCCCGTCGAAACGCGCTGGCCCGGCATGGGGCTCGTGTCACACACGACGGCCGCCAGCGCCGCCTACCTGGCGGACGTGATCGCGCGCGGCGGCGCGATGGTCGTCGGTCGCCGGCTTTTTGACTTGACGCATGGTTGGCGCGGCCAGCACCCGCTCGACGTCCCGGTCTTCGTGGTCACGCACGGGCCGATTCCCACCGACTGGATCGCCGCGCATCCTGCCGCGCCGTTTCACTTCGTCACCGGCGGCGTCGCGGCCGCGATTGAACGCGCCGCCGAGGTGGCCGGCGACGGGTTCGTCGGCGTCAACGGACCCAACATCGCGCAGCAAGCCCTCGACGCCGACCTCCTCGACGCCGTGCACGTCGATCTCGTCCCCGTGCTGCTCGGCACGGGCATTCGATTCTTCGAACACCTGCGCGGCACCCCGCGGATGCTCGAGGATCCCGTCATCGTCGCGGGCGAGCGCGTCACGCATTTGACGTTCCGCGTTCGGAAACGCAGCAGTCCCGCGCGCGGCTCGGCCTGACAAACCCGCCGGGACTTCACGGCGAATCGGCACCGGTACGGTTCCTACCGAATGCGGGCGCGAGCCAGTTGGACGGTGTTGCCGACGCGGGACGTGAGGTAGGCGACGCCGTGCCCCAGGCCCACGAGTTGCGTTCCGCCAGGTATCTGCACCCGATCCACCAACACGCCCTGGCGGTTGATGACCTCGAACACCGGACCGCCCGACACGGAGTCGCGCGAGCTCATGCGAACCCAGATGTTGCCGTCGGCGTCGGACCGGGCCGTGCCTGGTGAAAATGGCGGCCAGTAGTCCGGGAGGTCCGAGGCATCCATGCTGCCATCGGCCTCGATCCGCACCCTCGGCGGGCAGCCGGCGCCACCCGCTCGGCTCGGGGTGAGCGGCTGGGTCGCGGCGAACGCGCGGGTCCGTGCGTTCATCGTCGAATCCACACGCCGAGTCGAGTCGAGGATCGCCGCCTTCAGACTATCGGTAATGTGGGTCCACTCATGCTGGATCTTGCCGGTCGCGGTCAGCCCGCCGTCGGGTCCGATCCAGTCGACGTGATAGTCGTGCGCGCGCACGACCGCCACCGTGCCGTCGTCCAGCACGGTCCAGTCGTCCCCCCACGGAATGGGACCCTTCACGGGATGCCCATTGCCCCCGCAGGGGGGCGGCTGGCGCGATTGCACCTGCCGGAGGCGCGCCCCGTGGAGCTCGGCGACCGTGTCCAGCACGCGCGTCGACAGGCTGAGGCGCAGAATCGCGACGGAATCCGGACCCGCAAGAACGGTGTCCCCGACAAATCCGGCGGGCAACAGTTGACCCCAGATCGGCGGGGGCTCTCGAAAGAGGGCGTGGCCGGCGTGGTCGAACGCCAGGCCCGGCGCGTTGCCGAGGCTCATCCCGCCGAGGATCCCCCTCGGGGGTAGCGCCGGCATCGCCATGATGCGAGCGATCTTACCGGCGGGATCGATCACGATGAACGCGGATGCTTGCAGGTCGGTCAGGACTGATGAATCCGCGGTGAACGGCAAGAGCGTCGGCGCGAAATCGCCGTAGGCCTTGGAGGTCTCGCTCGTCGTGTCGGCCACCGACACGACATGCATGAGGGTCGAGTCGAGCAGCAACACGCGCCGCTTGTCCCAGTCGTTGACGAGGACGCCGCCGCTCCGGAGCGCGCGGACCGACGCGACGTTGCCGAGGAGCTCCGCCGACGTCGTGGCGACGATGGGACCGAGCGGCCGGATCGGAATGACGGATTGTGCGCCCAGGCGCGTCAGCCCCGCGACCGACACGAGGGCCGACCAGAGGCGCGTGGAACACAGCGGTATTTGTGTCATGAGGATCTCATAGGCTATTGAGTCACGTTGACGCCGGCCAGGGCGGGGGTCTCGAAGATCTCGGTCCCGTCGGCCTTGGGCGCGGCGAACGTGCCGCCGCAGTGCTCGCATCGTTCCCGGGTCACCACGCGCGGACGGCCGCACGCGGGACACGGTTCGCGCGCCGGCCACTCGATCAGGCCGAGCAGGAGCACCACGCCCAGGAGCCCGAACGCGAGGCCGAGGGCGGTCCAGAGCCAGGCTCTGCGCGGCGCGAACGCGTAGCGCCGCGTCCGCAAGAAGATGAACCCGGCCGACGCCAGCGAGGTGAGGATCATGACGATCCACACGAACGTGGGCGGCGCCCCGCCGTCGTCGGTTCCTCCGAGCAGGTCCAGCACTTGGAATCTCAACAGGGTGAGGCTCGCGGCCCGCGGATGCGTCCGGTCGGCGATATCATCGACGACGCGCATCGTGAGCGGCGTCGCGATCGCGCGCACGACGGCCCTCGCCCACTCGGGCTTCTCCGGCGCTTCGGGTCGCGGCGGGATCGTCACGTGCGCGAGCTGTGCACCGTCAGGACGGATTTCGGTCACCTGGTCGGGGTACTTGCCCCACTCCTCGTACGGCATGGGGCCGCCTGCGGCCGTGTACCAGAGGAAAATCGGTGTGCCCGGCGCATCGAGCGCTCGCGTAACCTGGAGGTGCCCGTAGCCGGCCGCCGAGGAGTCATAGGGCACGGGCACCGGCACGGGCGTCGTGCCGTTGGTCGGGAGCACGTAGAGCTGCTTGGTCGTGGCCACGACGTCGAGGCGCGCGTTCGTCGGGACCGGCTCGGCCGGGGGAGGCGGCGGCGGCGACATCGATGAGGAAATCACCGCGCCGGCGACGATGCCGACGGTCATCGTGGTGTTCTCCATGATCACCGGCCCGCCTCCGCCGGGCCCGGGCCCGCCCGATGGGTCGGGTTCCACCGCGGCCGCGCCGACCACGAACTCGCCGGTGTTCGCGACGAAGAGGCGCTCGACGTGCCGGCCCGTCAGGTCGAGGCGATAGACGGCGCGGGGGAACGCGAGCAGCGTCGTTCGAAGCACGCTCTCGCGGATCGGGATTCCAAACGGCCCGGTGGTCTCGTCCCACTCGTCCGACGTCGTTTCAATTGCGTCGGGGAACCGTTCCGTTGGGAGGACCGAGCCGGCGCTATACCCGGCGGGTCCCAGCCAGCCGGACAGCAGCGACGTCCGTTTGTCGTAGATCGCGATCAGCCGGTCGCGGTACACGTAATAGTAGGCCCACGGGGATCGGATGAAGTCGTCGCTTGCCGTGCCCAGTTGCTGGAACATCCCGTCCGTCGAGCGATACGCCGCAAACCGATTGCGCATGTGCAGGTCGACAGCATCGACGCCTGGATGGGGCTCGACCTCCAAGCGCCCTGAGACGACCCCCGCCTGCATGCGGCGCTCGTCGCGACTGGCGGCGTCGGCATAGCGGGCCAGGGGGTGGCCGGCCAGGTCGTTCACCTCCGAGATGTAGTATTGGCGATCGCGAACGACCTGCGCGATCTGCCCATCGCTCGTCACCTCGTAGGTGGAGAGTGTCGGCGGCACGCCGACGGCGGGCAGCACGAATCCTATGATCATGAGCGCAATCACACCGACGACGACCGCGCCGCCCGCGATCGACACGCCGACCGCCGCCCGCGCGACGCCCGGCTGGCGCGCGAACCGGCCGCCCGCGACGTACGTGCCCCATGCCGCCGTTACCAACACGGCCAGGCTCACCAGACACCAGACCACGGCCATCGAGAACACCGCGCCCTCGTCGGTCACGCGTTGCCAGCAGAGGATCGCCGCCCCGATCGCGAGCGTCTTGGTCGCGTACCATCGGGCGTCGCGCATGCCCACGAGCAGCGCCGCGAAATAGAACACGAGGCCGCACAACAGGTCGGCGATCGCGGGGAGCGCCATGCGAGCGTCCCACGGGACGGCGAAATGACCCGGAGTTGCCGCCCACGCGATCGCGACGGCCATCGGGGCGCCGAACGCCACCAGATAGAGGCACACGCCGGTTGCGGCCTTGGCGGCAAAGAGCTCGGACCGGCTCACGGGCCGGTGCACCACGAAGCTCCACTTGTCGCCGCGGCGTTCGGGCAGGATCTGGGCCAGCCCGATGACCAGCGCGATCGCCGGGCCGAGGAACGCCGTGCCGGGATAGATGCTCATGAGCGATGCCGGGCTCCCGAAATCGCCGACCACGCTCGTGAACGTCCGGGTCAGCAGCAGCACGGCGCCAGCCATGATGACGAGTCCCAGAACGCCCCACGGGAACCCTTCGCGCGCCTCCTTCCCGAGCAGCGCGGTGAACGCGCCCCGTTCCGTCGCCGGCGTCATGGCGTCGCTCCTCCGGCCGCCCGCCGTCCGGCCATCTCGAGCTCCGTCGTGTCGTCGAGGAAGAATCCCTCCTCGCCGTGGTCGCCGAGATATCCGATCATCGCGTCGTTGAAGCCGACCGGAATTTCCTCGACCGCAGCCGCGCCGGCCATTCCCAGGCTCCGCTGCGTGGCCGGGTCCGCCCCGGCCACAGTGACGCGCACTTGACCCAGCGACCGCCGCGCGTACAACAGCCCGCGGAGTGGAGGCAGCGGCGGGGGTGGCGCCGATTCGTCGGCGTAGTGCAGCACGAACTGCCGAATGTGGGATCGGAACGTTTCGACTGAACAACAGGCTCGGAGCACGCTCCGGTCGAGGATCGCGATGTGATCGGCGACCCGCTCGACGTCCTCGAGCAGGTGCGACGAGAAAAAGATCGTGCGGTCGGCGCCCCGCGTGACGTAGACCATGGATTCGAGCAGCGAGCGGCGCGCGACCGGGTCCAACCCGAGGGCGGGATCGTCGAGAACCAGCACCTCCGGTTCCGGCGCGAGGGTGAGCGCCAGCGACAGTCCGGCGCGCTCACCGCGCGAGAGCGAGCCCGCTCTGGCGCGCGGGTCGAGCCGGAAGTGGCCGATCACCGCCTGAAAGATCCGGGCGTTCCACCTCGGATAGAACCGCGCTTGATAGTCCCCGCATTGGCGGACGGTCATCCAGCTGATCACCGAGTGCGACTCCGACATGTACCCGATGCGCGCGCGGAGATCGGGCGTGAGGTGCTGGCTGTCGCGCCCCAGCACGCGCGACGAGCCGCGCGTGGGATCGAGGAGCCCGAGGAAGAGGCGGATGGCCGTCGTCTTGCCGGAGCCGTTGCGTCCGAGCAACGCGAACACGCTGCCTCGCGGCACCGTCATGGTCAGCGTGTCGAGGGCCTTGCGGCCGCCATAGTATTTCGTCAAGCCGTGGCACGCGATCACGGCGTCGCGCGGATCCAACGGGGCAGCGGCGGCCGCGCCCGGGTCCGGGAACACATCGGGAGTCATCGGGATCCTCGCTCTGCGGGTGACGTCGCGCCCTTGCCGGATCCCTTTCCGGTCGGCGACAGGTTCAGGTGGCGCGCTTTGGCCTGGACGTGTTCGACGATCTCCTCGGTGGTATAGCCAAGCATGATGGCCTCAGTGACGAGCGAGGTGACGGTCTGGTCGAGGCGGCGCGCGCGCTCCGCCTTGGTGTAGATCTGCCGGCGCTTGGAGACGAACATCCCGCGGCCGGCCCGCGACTCGAGGATTCCTTCACGAATCAGTTCGCTGTACGCGCGCGACACGGTGTTGGGATTGATCACCAGCTGCTCGGCGAGCCCGCGGACGCTGGGCAGCGGCTCGTCGTCGCCGATCCGGCCCGAAAACACGGCGGCACACACCTGCTCGACGATCTGGCGATAGATCGAGACGGCGCTGCCGGGGAGGATGGCGATCGTGAGAGGCATGTCAGTGTACTAGTGTGACTAGAACACTAGACGCATCACCCCCGTTGTCAAGCGGGCGGCGTGGAGTGAGCGCCGTGCGCGCGTGGTCCGACGCCGTCCACCGCCGCGGCCGGAGGAGCGGCCCGCGCTGCCGGCCTCGCTGCCCCCGGCCGCGAAGCACGCCCGTCCACCGGGTGGAAGGCTGCGGTAACGCGGCGTCATACCGGGCGAACCTGCGATGTCTTGACGCGCGAAGAAGGAGTCGCCATAGTGTATTACAACACCATTACAGGCGATTGCATGCGACCTGTCCATACCGTTGGTCTGGTGGTCACACCGTGCCTGCTCATCACGGCCGGCGCATTGGCGCAGGCGAACCTGGCGATTCGCCCGATCGGACCGATCACCGCCACCGCGCGCGATTCGCTTGGCAGCGTCGAGGGCGTACGCGTCCTTCCGGACGGTCGCGTGCTCGTCAACGACGGGACCCGGTTGCGCCTCGTGCTGTTTGATTCCGCGCTTGGGCATCCGGTGACCGTGCTCGACAACACGAGTCAGGCGTCCCGCAACTACGGGAGCCGGCGGATCGTGGATCCGTTGCTCGCCTTTCACACGGACTCCACGCTCTTCTTCGATCCGGCCTCCAAGGCGGCTGTTGTGCTGGACCCGAACGGCGCCGTAGGGCGGGTCATGTCCGTGCCGCGTCCAACCGACGGGCCCCCGTTCACGCCGCCCGGCCGCTTCGCTCTCGGGATTGACGCACACGAGCGGCTGATCTATCGACGCCCGACCGGCTTGGTCACGGTGATCCGCCCCGATTCGGCCGGCAATCTCGCGCGGCCCGCGCGCGACTCGGCTCCGCTCCTGAGAGGCGACTTCACGACCCACCGCGTCGACACGGCCGCCTTTATCCGCTTCACGTCGTGGTACTACGACGTGGCGCGTACGGATTCGGACGGCTTTGCCTGGTCCGAACCCCACTACGACCCGTTGCCCGTCATGGATGATTGGGCGGTCCTCTCCGACGGAACGATTGCCGTCGTGCGCGCCGCCGACCTGCACATCGACTGGATCGGACCGGATGGAACTGTCGAAGCCTCACCCAAGGTGCCGCATGAATGGGCGCGACTCACCGACAGCGCGAAGCAGGCATTCGTGGATTCGCTCAGCGCCTACAACGCGGCGCACCCCGGCGCTCGGCCGCGGCCCGGTCCGGGTGGAAAGAACATCATGGTATCGTGGGTTCAGCCGGCACCGACAGCGTCGCAGCTCCCCGACTACCGATCCCCGTTCGAACGGGTCCTGGCCGACGCCGACGGTCGGGTGTGGATTCTCGAGCCCCACACGCCCGAGAGCGGCGCGGTCTACGAAGTGGTGAATCGCGCGGGCCTCATGGTGCTCCGCGTCGGGTTCCCCTTGGGGTTCACCGTCGTTGGCTTTGGCCCGGGGTCCGTATACGCGACCACCCGCGAGGCGGGCCGAGTCGGGCTCGTCCGCTTGACGATCCCGAAGCCGTAGCCGACGTCCGAACCGCGCACGGAGACTTGCCGAACGCCGGCGGTCCGTGCACGATATGATATCCGCCGACCGAGACGTTATGGCTGACAAGAAGCAGGCAAAGACGAGTGCGAGAAAATCCGCGGCGAACACGGTCGGATCCCGCACCGCGTCCAAGGGATTCACGAGCGAAGAGCGCGCCGCGATGCGGGAGCACGCCAGGGAGCTCAAGGCCGCGCGCGGCGGGCCAGGCGCGGCCCCGCCGAACGATGCGACCGCCGTCCTCGCGAAGATCGCCGCCATGCAACCCGCGGATCGCGCCATGGGCCAGCGGATTCACGCGATCGTCACGGCCGCCGCACCGGGCCTGTCGCCGAGACTCTGGTACGGCATGCCCGCGTATGCCGGAGACGCCGGCGTCGTCTGCTTCTTCCAGGAATCTCAAAAGTTCAAGACACGATACTCAACGCTCGGCTTCAGTGACAAAGCGCGCCTCGACGACGGCTCGATGTGGCCGACCGCGTTCGCGCTCAAGGAGCTGACCGCCGCCGAGGAGGCGAGGATCAGCGCGCTCGTGAAGAAAGCCGCGGGCTGAGTGTGTGTCGTGTCGCGCGCGTTTCCGCTGTCGCATGGCGCGTCAGCGATCAATGGAGGGTCGACGGATGAAGGTCCCATAGCGGTCCTCCTCGTTCTGGCGTTGGCCCAGCCGCTCCGGGCGCAGCGCGCGTGTCGCGGCGCGTCCACGCTCGTCTACGCCGATTCGGTCTCCTTTTTTCTCGACGCTCCGCCCGGGTGGATCCTGGATTGTGAAGCGGGCCGCGCGCAAGGACCCCTGACGGTTCTGTTTCGCACGGGGGAGAGTTGGCAAACCGGGCCGGCGGTGATGTACGCGTCCGTAACGACCGATACCGCCAAGCGACCGCGCGCGTTCGCCCAACGGGTCAAGGACGAAGCCGCCGATTGGCGCCAGGGCGTGCCGGATGCAACCGTGACGGAGCGCCCGTCGATCAAACTCAAGGATGGAACGGTCGTCCTGGTGCAGCAGTTCTACAGCAAGGCGGATCAACTCTTCGAGATCGTGGCCTACTTCCCACGGGGGCGGATCATGCCCATGCTCACCTTGACCGGGCGGACCCAACAAGCATTCGACCAGGCATTGCCTGCGTTCACGCAGTTGGTGCGGTCGTACGCGGTCGGCCCCGTCGTGAAGAAGCCGTAGCCGGGCCCCCCGCCGAGCGGGTCGCTCCCCGGACACGAAAGAGCCTCCGCCTGCACGCCGCCGACCTGACGTTTACACATTTTCAATCCCGCACAACCGGCGAACGGCGTCCATCAGGTCGGCACGAGCCGCCCGCAGGCGACGACAGGCCGTAGCTCGCTCGGCCCCGCGAAGATCTCGACGTGGGCCTCCTGGTTGAGCAGCAAGTTGGGGAGCGTCACCTGCAGTGACGCCGTCCCGTCGCCGCGGACGTCGAGCCATCGATAGGAGGCGGTGAGCCCGAGGTCGCGATCCGGAACATCGCCGCATGCGCCCGACCGGATGACCCACGCGAGATGCTCGCCCGGCGGAGCCCCTTCGATGTTCACCGTGGCGATGGTGACGCCGGCGATCGCGTCGGGCTTGAGATCGACTTCTCCGAAGATTCCCGTCAACGTGCCCAACATGGTCTGCGGCTGGAGGCGCGCCACCCACCGCATGGCCGGCACATCCGACGACAGCGACGACACGCCGCGCGCTCCAGGTGCGCCCGACCAGTCGCCGCATGCCCACGCGCCGACGCACGTTGCGGCGACGACGATGAATTGCAGACTACGCCGCATGTGGTCGCTCCCGGTTCACGGAATGCTTCCGAAGAATGCATACGGAATGCCGGGCCAACGGCGACGCGCTCAAGTGTGCGCGGCCCCCGGCCGATGATTCGGATAACCACAAGGAGGCCCTGTGTATATCCTGCCCGTGGGACCCTCTGCACTGCTGCCGCTCGACGCGATCGGTCGCGACACGCGCCGGCCGCCGAAGCGGCACGATCGACGTCAGGACGAAGTGGAAATCAGCGACGCCGGCCGCGAAAAGGCCGCGCACGACCAGGACGCCGGCGACCGCCAACCGCCCGGATAGAGCCGCTCGCGCGCTCGAGCGGTCGCCCCTGGCCGCCGGCCTGTTACATTGAGCCGTCGACCCCGTTGAGGACTGCGCCCGTGCCCCACGCGATCCGATTCCACGCCACCGGCGGACCGGAGGTTCTCCAGTGGGAGGCCGTCGAAGTCGGCGATCCAGGTCCGGGCGAGGCGCGCGTGCGACACGCGGCGGTCGGCGTCAATTTCGTCGACATTTACCAGCGGACGGGCCTCTACAAGGTCGCGCTGCCCTCGGGTGCCGGCACCGAAGCCGCGGGCGTGGTCGAGGCGGTCGGCGCGGGCGTCGCCCACATCAAGCCGGGCGACCGCGTCGCCTACGCGGGTGGCCCGCTCGGCGCCTACGCCGAGGTGCGGAACATGCCGGCGGATCGATTGTGCGTTCTGCCCGACGGCATCTCGTTCGAGCAGGCGGCCGCGATGATGCTCAAGGGGCTGACGGTCCACTACCTCATTCGGCGGACGTACCGCGTCACCGCGGGGGAGACGGTTCTCTTTCACGCCGCCGCTGGCGGCGTTGGACTGATCGCGTGCCAATGGTTGCGCGCGCTCGGTGTCGCGGTCATCGGGACGGCGGGGACCGACGAGCGGTGTGCCCTCGCGCTCCGGCACGGCGCCGCCCACTGCATCAACTACACTACCGAACGAGTGCCCGACCGCGTCAGGGCAATCACGCGCGGCGCGGGCGTTCCGGTCGTCTACGATTCGGTCGGCAAGGACACCTTCGTCGACTCGCTCGACTGCCTTCGTCCGTTTGGGATGCTGGTGAGTTTCGGCAACTCCTCCGGCCCGGTGACGCCATTTCCCCTGGGAATCCTGGCTGAGAAAGGTTCATTATATGTCACACGTCCCACCCTTGGCACGTACGTCGCCGCGCGGTCGGACCTGGACGCGGCGGCCGCGGAGCTGTTCGGCGTGGTGCTCGCGGGCCAGGTGACGATCGAGATCGGCCAGCGCTACGCGCTCGAGGACGCGGCCGCGGCACATCGGGCGATCGCGGCCCGGAAGACGACCGGATCCACGATCCTCATTCCGTGACGGCCGGAACGCGCGAGGCGGGCGCCGGCGCGGGCGACCCGTGCCGCAGGCGGGCCGGCAGTCGCGAATCGAACGCGCCCAGATACCAGCCAAGCACGAGCGCCAGGAGCACGACCGCCGCGGCGAGCGCCCCATACAATCGCCACGGACGCTTCTTCTCGGCGAACGGGTCCACGAGGTCACGCTGCGATCCCGCGGGCAACGCGGCGATCTGCGTCAGGCTCGCGCCGAACGGCACGTTCATCTTGGCGCTCGCGTTCACGGCCCACCCGTTGGCGTCGAGAATGGGGCCGAGGTTGCGCTGACGCAGCTTGAGCCACGCGATGACCACCGACGGCGTCGACACCGCCAGCATGATCGCCAGGAACGCGATGGGAATCTCCCACGCGGGCAAACCAAAGATCTTGGCGAAGACCGTCCCCAAGGCGCCCATCACGGTGGCGAGCACGAGGCCGATGGCCGCCAGCGTGCCCGTGTCGATCTTCGTCGGCGCGGCCGCGGCCGCCGCCTCGGCGGCATTCTGCAGGTTCGCCGCCGGCGCGGCTTCGGCCGCGGCGGCCCGCTTGGCCACCTGCTCCTCGATGAAACGCACCAGCTTCTTGTACGGGGACCAGAACGCCTGGCGCAGGCTGATGGGATTGGCCACGATCTTGGTGATGGTCGCGTCGAAGTCCACGCCCGCGCGATCGTAGAAGATGCCGTTCCGCCCGACCATCAGGTTGTCGTCGTCGCCCTGGGAGAAGACGGCCAGGATGTTGCGCTTTTCGCCGGACGCCTTGCGCACGCATTCGACGTACGCCAGGTACGCGCCGGCGAGGCCCGCCATGACCGCGTGTTTGCCCGGGTCCTCGATCGTGAGGCAGAGGTCGCAGCTCCGCTGATCGAGAAACAGCCGGCCGGCCTGGAAGATGGCCGGCGTTCTCCGGCTATAGAAATTCCTGAAATTCACAAAATTGACGCACAGCGTGTGGAGATCCCGGTGGAACCGGACCAGCGTGTCGACGGCGGCAATCGCGGTGGCCTCCGGCTCGAGCGCCAGATCCTGCGCGATGAGCGCGGCGATCTCCGACCGGGCCGGCCCCCCGACGAGCTCGCGCACGCGGGCCAGCCCCAGACGTTCGACGCTCGTCGACGTATTGCCGGCCATCCAGGCGTCGAACGCGGCCAGCCGCGTGACGATCGTCTGCCAATCCTCATGTGTCAATGAGTGTCGATCGCCGATCAGCGGGAGGACCGCGGCCGTGCGCAACTCGGCCATCGCGGCGGCCCACGCGGGGTTCACCCCGTCGCCCAGGGGCAGCGGTTTCCCCGCCTCGATCCGCGCGAGCGGCAGCGCGGCGATCTCGGGCGACGTGGTCGTCAGCACCTTGGCCGCGAGCGCGGCAAAGTCCTTCTCGTCCCCGTTGAGAGCGGCCAGCGCCCGGGCGTCGAACGCGGCGAGCCGGCAGCGCGCGAAGTAGTCGTCGACCTTGGCCTTGACGACGGCCACCGCGGCGGCCGCGGCGACGGTCGCCTGTCCGATCGGCAAAATGGTGCGGTCGCCCTCCGCTTGTTTCCACCAATCGGAGTAGGCCTCCGCTTGGGTGAAGAACGCCTCGGTGATGGCGTGATCGATGCCCGGCTTGCCGCTGCGGTCCGTCACGTCCCCGCACGTGGCGAGGATGTCGCGAATGGCGGCGCTGGTCGCGGCGTCGCTCGCGGCGTCGGCCGGAATGATGCCGTCGCCGTTGAAGCGCGTCGCGGCAAAGATTTTCGCGGTGTCCGCGGTGTCCTCGGGCCCGATGGCCGTCGCGTCGTGCTTGCCGAGGTTGGCGAGGATCTGTTTCGCCGAGGCAAGGATCTGTTTGCCCTCGGGCAGGGCGTCGTTGATGGCGGCCAACGGCAGCACGGCCGAACCGGCGATCAGGTCGTCCGGATTCTTGAGCAGCGAGGCCGCCCACTTGGCGGCGGCGATGACCTCGGGGGCCCGCACCCGACCGTCATGGTCGGCGTCGATGAGCTCGAGCGTGCGGGTGTCGAATTCCAGCCCGTGCGTCGGGCACGCGAGCGCGACCCAGAGCTTCTGGTCCAGCTGGTCGAGGTTGGCGAGGTCCGCGCCAGTTTCGAGCTGGACCTGATCGACGCCGCCGGCGCGGAAGAACCGCCACGAGTGGGCTGTTGGCATGGTGGGTGGTGGGCCTGCGAAAGAGGACGCGGCTGATCTGAGACCGCGTCGCGAAGTATACCGCGACATGGAGACCGCGTCCGCGAAGTATACCGCGACCTGGGGAGGACGACAGCGGTTCGGCGACCGCGCCCAGGCAACCTGAGTCGCGCCTTACCCGAGCGCCGCCTTCGCCTTCTCGATCTGGGCGTTCACCGCCGCGGGGCCGGTTCCCCCCTCGATCTCCCGCAACTCGACCGATCGCCTCGCGGAGAGCGCCTCGAACACGCCGTCGTCGAAGAGCGGGTGGGCGGCGGCGAATATCGAGAGGGGCAGCTCGTTCAATTCGATTCCGGCCCCTTCCGCGGTCCGCACGAGCGACCCGACCGCCGCGTGCGCGTCGCGGAAGGTCGCGCCGCGCCGCACGAGGAAATCGGCGAGGTCGGTGGCGCCCATCGCCGCGGACAACGCGGCGCGCATCCGCTCCGGACGGAAGGTGCATTCCGCCAGCGCACCGGCCACGGCGGGCACGACCAGCAGCACGGTGTCGACGGCGTCGAACAGCACACGCTTGTCGTCCTGCAGATCCTTGTTGTAACTGCTCGAAAGTCCCTTGAGGGTGGCGAGCAGCGTCGTGAGATCGCCGAGGACCCGGGCGGCGGATCCGCGCGCCAGCTCCAGCGCGTCGGGGTTCCTCTTCTGCGGCATCATGCTCGATCCCGAGGTGAACGCGTCGCCGAACTGCACGAACCCGAATTCGCTCGTTCCATAGAGGATCAGGTCTTCGGCGAGGCGCGACAGGTGCATGCCGATCACGGCGCACGCGAACAGCATCTCCGCCACGAAGTCGCGGTCGCCGACCGCGTCGATCGAATTCTGGGAGAGCGACGTGAACCCGAGGCTCTCCCGCAGCAGTTCACGAGGGATCGGATACGCGCTCCCGGCGACGGCGCCGGAACCGAGCGGCAACACGGCGGCCGCGGCCCGCGCGGCGCGGAGCCGCGCGCGATCGCGGTCGAGCGGCCAGAAGTGGGACAGCATCCAATGGGCGGCGGACACCGGGATGGCGCGCTGCACATGCGTGTACGACGGCATGAGCACGCTCGCGAGCGACTCCGCGATCCGCACGATCACCTCCTGCAGCCGTCGCGCGGCGGCGTCCAGGCGGGCGGTCGCGTCGATCGTCCACAGGCGCGTGGCGGTCGCGACCTGGTCGTTGCGGCTGCGGCCCGTGTGGAGCTTGGAGGCGACGTCGCCCGCCTCGTCGTGGACCAGGCGGTCGATGAACGTATGAATGTCCTCATCACTGTCCAGCGGCGGCTCGCCCGACGACAACCGGCGCGCGACGCGATCGAGCGCCGTGTCGAGCGAGTGGAGCTCCTCGGGCGTGAGGACTCCGGCGCGCGCCAGCCCCGCCGCCCACGCCTTGGAGAGCTGCACGTCGAACGGCCACAACCGGTGGTCGACGGCGATCGAGCGGTTGAGCGCGTCGAAGGCCGGGACGCCCCGCTCGTCGCGGGTCTCGAACCGCCCGCCCCACAGTCTGTGCGGCGCCGGCCGCGCCGGGCCGGCCGCGTCGGTCATCGGTGGAGCCACCGGATCACGCGACCTCGAGCGCCGCCGCGCCGGCGTCCACGCGCCGGGGGTCGAACGGGGGCGCCGGGTCGCCGGAAGCCGCCGCCTCGACCGGGCCGCCCGCGGCCGCCTCCCGCCGTGCCTGGTCCTTGAGCGCGCGCACGCGGGCCGGCAGCGCGAAGAGCCGGATGAACCCCGCGGCGTCGCTCTGCTGGTAGACGTCGTCCTCGCCGAAGGTGACGAAACGCTCATCATAGAGCGCCTCGTCGCTGGCGCGGCCGGCGATCGCGATACCGCCCTTGAA
>Ga0335085_10009760_pt1 | contig 14443 bp, 17 predicted proteins | sample Lox_Sample_45_FD_206712 | JGI IMG/M metagenome (GOLD analysis project Ga0335085, IMG submission 206712) | Soil microbial communities from Loxahatchee National Wildlife Refuge, Florida, United States - Lox_Sample_4.5 | ecosystem: Environmental > Terrestrial > Soil > Wetlands | place: USA...
TGATTTTCAGTCGAGGGAATTTTTCTGTAGTCCTTTATGGATGCGCGGAAAATTGTGAGATGATCACCGGGTGTCTTTACTGCGTTCGTAAGGGTAGTTGCATCTTGAACATAGGCGGGCCAAGTTTGGTCTAGGTCAAATGTATTTTCAGTTACAGTCGTATCAGTAGGAACTCCAACTGCCCCATTGTTCCATGATTGCTCGACATATTCTTTGAGTTGGCCAGCGTTCGTGGGAGGCACCTTTATGTTGGCAGCAGTGAGAACTTTGACCCAATCAATGTGGACCAGGTTTGAACGCTCGAATGAGTATGCATTTGGTGCATCTGCCACGTTATAGGGACCGGACACGTAGAGAGCATCCTGAAGCGGTCTGGTGCCTTTCAGGCCAGTGAATTCAGCTCCATTCTTAAGTTGAATGTCGTCCCGCATTTCAGCCTCCCCGGCCGTCGCGCGAAGAATATAAGATTATCAACCACAGGTAAAATGTCTAGTTTGTTCGCCATATGCTCAGCGCAATGCTTCAAATAACCATCGGTTGCATCGACTTTTTGACGTGCCTGACACAAGAAAAAAGGGGCCTCTAAGGCACCCAACGTAATCTTTTAAGTCGTCTCGCCTGAAAAATTCAGTAAATCAGAAACTTGGTGTAGATAGTCACGGTCGGCCGTTCCGCACGAGGTTCTTTCGTCGATTCGATTTACGCGGGAAACTCCGCATTAAATGTCACCTCCGATTAAAATTATGCGGGAATGTATTCAAAGAATTCGGGGAACGCCGAATTAAAAGACAAACGTTTTTGCTATCTTTGTTCTATGTTATTCGGGAAAGCACAGCTTAAGGCTTCGGCTTGACGCGCTAGACAAGCTTGCTGCCGAGCCAGAGCCCGATCGCCAGCGCGCCGATAAACAGCACCAGGAAAATGCCGAACAGCCATTGCGCGATGGTGGCGGAGGCCGCCTCCACGTCGGTAAAGCCGAAAATGCCGGCGACGATGGCGATCAACAAAAACACAAAGGCCCATTTCAGCATCGGGTGCTCCCGGGCGTGGTTGCGCCTGCCTTACATGGGCTTGGCCGCGCCGCGGTTCCAGAGCAAGGGCGCCGATTTTTCCGGCAGCGTGCGTGGATCGCGCGGCTGCCAGCGGCCGGCGTCGACGCGCGCGAGGAAATCGCCGACCACCTGATTGAAGAGGTCCGGCTCCTCCAGGTTCACCACGTGCCCGGTTTTCGGCATGACGACGAGGCCCGAGGCGGCAAGCGTCGCCTTCAGGAACAGGCTCGGCTCGATGCAGCGCTCGTCCTCGTCGCCGACGACGATGAGCGCCGGCGTCGCCAGTTTGCGGATGGCGTCCTCGAAATCGTAGAGCGAGGGGCGCGCGCCCTGGAACCCGCGCGAGGTATGCGCCGAACCTTGCGCATCGTGCTCGGCGAGCTGTCTGCCGAATTCCGCGAAGCCGCGCGGATCCTTGAGCGCGAAAGGCACGCGGCTTGGGCCGTTGCCATAGCTCGCGGCGACCGCCGCCGAGCCTTGACGCTCGAATTGATCGGCGAGCGCACGCGAATTCTTGTGAAACTCCTCCGTAAACCAGCGCTCGCTGCCCGAGCCGGTGCCGGCCAGCGTTATCGAACGCACCCGCGCCGGATGATTGAGCGCGACCTGCAGCACGGTGTAGCCGCCCATCGACAAGCCGACGAGATGGGCTTTGTCGATCTTGAGATGATCGAGAACGGCAACCGCGTCACGCATGACGTGCCGATAGCTGTAGACTTCGCCGTCGGCCGGCACGTCAGACGGCGCATAGCCGCGTGCGGAATAAGCGATGCAGCGGTAGCGCTTACCGAACTCGCGCAGCTGCGGTTCCCAGCCGCGATAATCGGAGGCGAACTCATGCGCGAAGAGGATGGGCGCGCCCTGTCCCGTTTCCTCGTAATAAAGACGCACATTGTCGATTGTTGTCGCGTAAGGCATGTGAGCCGCCCAATTGCCACGCGGCACTCTATACGGAGATCGCGCCGTGCCGGAAGCCGCTCAGCCCACAAAAAATGGCCGGCATTGCGCCGGCCATTGTTGCATGCGTGACGTGACGTTCAGTGGCGCGTCGCCCAACCGACTTCGATGCGCCGGCGCCAGGCGCTGCGTCGCAAACCCAAGAGCCGCTGCGCCGCGGCTTTGGCATCGGCACGGCTTTCCGCCGCGCAAGTGCGGTACTCGAGATCGCAGGCGCGAGACGCCGGCGGCTGCCGCGAGAACAGGCCTCCCAGCCAACCAGTCTCACCGCCAAATCTCAAGCCGGCGATCGTTTTGGCGAGATGCTTGCTGTGCCCGAATGCCACCACCCGGCCGCTCACGGTATGGCGCACCTCGTAGACCCCCGGGCTCGCCGGGGCTTCTATCAAAGCGCCGATCTCGCCGTCGGCAAACCGCTTCCAGCCGCTCCAGGTCTGCATCATGTGAAACACCCTCACATGCCTGCGTGAACCGCGCCCTCAGGAACGCGCGCAGTAGGCCGTGGTTCCTTTAATTTTTGCAGCGGATGCGTGACGGCTTAATGACCGGGCAGTACCAGGACTTTTGGCTTCGCCGGCAGCGTCGTCTTCGACACCACGACCGAGGGGACCGGTGCGATCTCCACATCCCAGTCTTGCCGCACGCGATCGAGAAATCGGTTGAGCGTATAGGCGCTGAAATAGTGCATCGGGATGATCAGCTGCGCTTTCAGCGCGTGCAGCACTTCGACCATGCCGTCGAGATCGAGGGTGTAATTGCCGTCCACCGGTGCCAGGACCACGTCGAGGCGGCCGATCTCGTTGAGCTGCTGCTGCGTCAACGTATGATGCAGGTGGCCAAGATGGCCGATGCACAGATTGGCGATCTCGAAGACAAAAATCGAATTGCCGTAGAACTCGGTGCCGCCGTCGAAGGTGCGGATGTTGGTCGGCACGTTGCGCACGCGCACGTCCTTGTAAGTGAGATCGAAGCGTGGCGGTTTCCCGTCCACCGCCCAGCCGCGCAGCACGTCCTTGATGGCCGGATCTGGGCTGTCCGTGTAATGGCTCGGGTGCGCATGGTTCATCGTCGCGATGTCGGGCACCACCGGCGGCTTCACATAGTCGTTGTAGTCGGTGGCGATGCGAACGAGTTGCGGGCTTTCGATCAAAAAGGTCGCATGACCGATATAGCTGATGCGCACCTGATCGTGCTCGAGCGCCGCAAGGCGGAACGCCGCCGGCCGCACGAAAGGCCGATCACGCTGCGCCACCAGACCCGGGCAGCTTTCGGTCATTTCCGGCTTTGCCGCAGGCGGCGCCGCGCCTTGCGCCGAGGCGGTGCCCGCCCAAGCCAATCCAGCCAAAAACGCCGCGAAAATTTTCAGCAACACGCCACGCATGCCACCACCGGTCCGGCATCGCAAATCTGGCACGGTTTTGCCCGGCAGGCCACTGCCCAGACGACATAACAAAAAGCGGCGCCGAGACGGCGCCGCCCATTTGACGGTTATGAATACTGTTCAGAAGTCGGCGAAATAGCGGCGGTCGCGCTGCGACACGATAATGCCTTTCGGCGTCACCACCGTCCAGCGACCGTCCTCGCGCTTGACCGATTGCACCGGGCCAAGCCCGGGCAGCGGCGCGCCGATCTGAACTTGATAGACCGCGCCATGGCTTTCCACGAAGACGTAGCCGTTACGGATATCGTGGATGCTCCATCCCGCAACGACGGGTACGTGCGCGGGTGGCGGCGGCAACGCAGCCAGTCGCTGCGTCGGCCGCGGCGGCGGCAGCGGCGCGGGCACCGTTGCCGCAACGGATTGCGGCGCAGCGATCGAACCGGTGATCTCGGCGGCTTGATGTTCGAGCTTCTCGGAAATCTTGGCGATCTGCGTATGCGTGTTCTTGCTCGATAGTTCGAGGTTCGCCTTCAGCGCAGCGACCTCCTTGTTGAGCTTGGCGATCGATTGCTGCAAGGCCTTGTTCTGCTCGATGGCCGCGACGTCCGGCTTCGGCGGCGGCGGCGCCGAGCCGCCGCTCGCCAGCGCACCGATCACGGCGCCGAGCGCGGCGGCAAAGGTCACCGATGCCGCGAGCAAGGCGTAGCGCTTGTGGCGCGGGCGCAAGACAAAGCGCGACCAGCCGCCGACAATGCCCTCGGCAAAAGCGAAGGGCGACGCCGCGACCGGCGCCTCAACGCGCGGTGCTTCGATCGGTTCGGGAGTTGTGAGATGCGGCGCGAGATCGGCCGGAGGCTCGACGAATTCGTAAGCCGGCGACAGCGGCGGCGACTCGACCATCGGCAGTTCGGTCTTGGCCGGAGCGCCGTCGCGCTCGCCATCCGGTTTCGGTGCCGCGTCCATGACGAATTCCTCGCGATTGGCTATTCACCAATTGCTAAGGATGTTCGGTTACTTTTTGGTTACTGGCGACCGGCTCGCGACGCCGCAGCCGCCGAAAGCCCCCAGCAATCGCGCCGCTTCAGACCGGCAGGCCGTTCTCGGCGGCGAGCGCCTTGAGCGACACCGCCGGCCGTGCGCCGATGTGCTGGATCACCTCGGCCGCCGCCAGCGCGCCAAGACGCGCGGCGGTGCGATGATCCTTGCCGCGCGCGAGGCCGACCAAGAAGCCGGCGGCGAACAAATCGCCGGCGCCGGTGACGTCGACCACCTGCTCAACCGGCATCGCCTGCACCGCTTCGACCGCCTTGTGGGTCAGCACGACGCAGCCTTTCTCGCTGCGCGTGACCACGGCGAGCTTGACATCGTGGCGCAAGGCCTTGACCGCGGTGTTGAAATCGGCGGTCTCGTAGAGACTGTGCAGCTCGTGCTCGTTGGCGAAAACGATATCGACGGTGCCCTTGCGGATGAGGTCGAGGAATTCGGCGCGATAGCGGTCGACGCAGAATGCGTCCGAGAGCGTCAGCGCGACGCGGCGCCCGGCCTTGTGCGCGGTCGCCGCCGCCTTGACGAAGGCCTCCTTGGCTTGCGGCGGGTCCCACAGATAGCCTTCGAGATAAGTCAGCGCAGCGCTGGCGATCGTGCCCTCGTCGATATCCGCGGGCTTGAGATCCTGCGCCGCGCCGAGGAAGGTGTTCATGGTGCGCTCGCCGTCCGGTGTCACCATGATGTAGCAGCGCGCGGTCGAGGGACCGTCCGCCGCCGGCTTGGTGTCGAAGGCGACATGCGCGGCGCGGATGTCGTGGGCGAAGGCGCGGCCGAGCTCGTCGTCCTTGACCTTGCCGACAAACGCGGCGCGGCCGCCGAAGCTTGCCACGCCGACGATGGTGTTGGCCGCCGAGCCGCCCGAACTCTCCACCGCCGGCCCCATGGCCTGGTAGATCTTCTGCGCGCGCGGCTCCTCGATCAGCGCCATGCCGCCTTTGCGCATGCCGTGCGCGACCAGGAAATCGTCCTCGGCGCGGGCGATGACGTCGACGATCGCATTGCCGATGCCGATAACGTCGTAGCGGGGGGCCGTCATGTGATCCTCGAATGACATCGCAGGGCGAGATCGGAGCGGCTGCGCACTATAGCGGCGACCGCCGGGCTGGCAACGCCGACCGATCGCGCGCGGCTAGTGCGGGGGTGGAAGCCGTTTCAGCACTTCCAGGCTCCACCAGAGAAAGTAGCTGCCGATCAGGACGCCGAGCGCCACTTTCACCAATTGGATGATCAGCTCGTCTTTGCTCATCGCAATCCCACCCGTCACCCCGCGCGAATTCCGACCGCTTCGCCTCCCTCCTATAACGCAAAGGCACGGCCTTTAATATTGCTATCGCGCGTCGGGGCAATCGCTTTGTTGCAGAGCGCAATAGGGGTTGCGCGCCAAACGGCATCATGCGATGTCGCCCAGCAATATTCCCGGAGCAAGGTCATGGCGTTCAAGGAACGCGTGTTTTCCGGCGTGCAGCCGACCGGCAATTTGCACCTCGGCAATTATCTCGGCGCCATCGTCAAATTCGTGGCGCTGCAGGAGACGTACGACTGCATCTATTGCGTGGTCGACATGCACGCCATCACCGTGTGGCAGGATCCGCCCGAGCTCGCCAAGACCACGCGCGAGGTGACCGCGGCCTTTCTCGCCTGCGGCATCGACCCGAAGAAGCACATCATCTTCAATCAGAGCCAGGTCGCCGAGCACGCCGAGCTCGCCTGGGTGTTCAACTGCGTCGCGCGCCTGGGCTGGCTCAACCGCATGACCCAGTTCAAGGAGAAAGCCGGCAAGGACCGCGAGAACGCGTCGGTCGGTTTGTACGCCTATCCGAATCTGATGGCGGCGGACATTCTCGTCTATCGCGCAACGCACGTGCCGGTCGGCGAAGACCAGAAGCAGCATCTCGAGCTGTCGCGCGACATCGCGCAGAAGTTCAACAACGACTATTCCGTCTCGATCAAGGCGCACGGCTTCGGCGACACCTTTTTTCCGTTGCCGGAGCCGATCATCCAGGGGCCGGCGACGCGCGTGATGAGCCTGCGCGACGGCTCGAAGAAAATGTCGAAGTCGGAGCCGTCCGATTATTCGCGCATCAATCTCAGCGACGACGCCGACGCCATCGCGCAGAAAATCCGCAAGGCCAAGACCGACCCGCAGCCGCTGCCGAGCGAGGAGAAAGCTTTGGAGCCGCGCCCGGAGGCCGACAACCTGGTCGGCATCTATGCCGCGCTCAGCGGCGTGAGCAAAGCGCAGGTGCTCGGTGAATTCGGCGGCGGGCAGTTCTCCACCTTCAAGACCGCGCTGGTCGACCTCGCCGTCGCCAAGCTCGGGCCGATCGGCGCCGAGATGAAAAAGCTCACGCAAGACCCGGTTTATATCGACTCGGTCCTGGCCGAGGGCGCGCTGCGCGCGCAGAGCATCGCCGCCGAAACCATGAAGGCGGTCAAGGACATCGTCGGTTTCGTGCGCCGCTAGTCGTACATTTTGCGCTGCGCAAAACGGCGCGTCCGCTTGTCGGCTCACCGCCGCTCGTGCCACCATTCCGGCATGAGCACCAAGCGGCGCAGTTTCGAGGCCGGCCACAAGCGCAAATATCTGGTCGTCATCGACGACACCGAAGAATGCGACCGCGCCGTCTATTGGGCGGCCAAGCGCGCCGGCCGCACCGGCTCGCAGTTGATCATGCTGCGCCTGGTCGATACCGGCGAGCACAATCAGCAATGGCTCGGCGTCGCCGACATCATGAAGGCCGAGGCGACGGAAGAGGCGAACGCCGCGCTTGATAAGTTCGCCGCGCGCGCCAAAGCCATCGCCAACATCGCGCCCGATCGCGTGATCCGCCAAGGCGACCCGGCCGAGGAGATCGTCAAGCTGATCGACCAAGATGCCGACATCGGCATTCTGGTCTTGGCCGCCGGCACCGCCAAGGAAGGCCCGGGGCCTTTGGTCACGAGCCTCGCCAAGACCGCCGGCAGCTTCCCGATCCCCGTCGCCATCGTGCCCGGCCACCTGAGCGACGAGGAGATCGACGCGAGTTCGTAGGCTTGCGGGCGGTTGACCGCGCTCGCCGCAAGCGCCATTTATCCGCTATAGTCCATGCCATCCACGGGCCTTGAACCCGCAAGCGCACGATCCCGAAAAGTGGGAACCGGTTTTCGGAATAGATCGTGCGCAGGATAAGGAGCAGCCGATGTTCATCCAAACCGAAACCACGCCCAATCCGGCGACCCTGAAGTTCCTGCCCGGCCGCCCGGTGCTCGAATCGGGCACCCTCGACATTCAGAGCCAGCAAGCCGCGGCGCAGTCGCCGCTGGCGGAGCGGCTGTTCGCCATTCCCAATGTCGGCGGCGTCTTCTTCGGTGCCGACTTCATCTCCATCACCAAGCGCGACGGCGACTGGCAGCAGATCAAGCCGGCGGTTCTCGGCGCCATCATGGAGCATTACGTCAGCGGCGCGCCGCTATTAGCGAGCGGGGCCGAACAGACCGTCGGCGAGGGCGACGAGTTCTTCGACGCCAAGGACGCCGAGACGGTCGAACTGATCAAGGACCTGATCGAGACGCGCGTGCGTCCGGCGGTCGCCGGAGACGGCGGCGACATCACCTTCAAGGGTTTCAAGGACGGCGTCGTCTATCTGACCATGAAGGGCGCCTGCTCGGGTTGCCCCTCCTCGACCGCGACGCTGCAGCACGGCATCCAGAACTTGTTGCGGCATTTCGTCCCCGAGGTCAGCGAAGTTCGCCCGGTGTGAGAAACGACCGCGCCCGCGAAAGCGGGCATCCAGTATCCTCCGAGCTGCGCTATAACCCTCTCGTCTGCGAATACTGGATCGCCCGCCTTCGCGGGTGATGACGGCCGATAAATGCGCATTCTTGCCATCGATACAGCACTAGGGGCCTGTTCGGTCGCCGTGCTCGACACCCATGCGGTGGCAAACTCGGTGCACGAGTCGGCGCCCATGGAGCGCGGCCACGCCGAAGCGCTGATGCCGATGGTTGCCCGCACCATGAACCGGGCGGCGCTCAACTTCGCCGCGCTTGACCGCATCGCCGTCACCACCGGGCCCGGCAGCTTCACTGGGCTGCGCGTCGGAATCGCCGCCGCCCGTGGTATTGCCCTTGCCGCCGGCAAGCCGGCGGTCGGCCTCACCACGCTTGCCGCCTACGCCGCTCCCTTGGTCGCCGCCAACGACGTATTGCCCGTGGTCGCGGCCATCGATGCTCGCCACGACCAGGTTTATCTGCAGGTCTTTGGCCCTGGCGGCCGCAGCATCGTTTCAGCGCGGATTGCGCCTTTGCGCGAGGCGCTGCGCATGGCGACAGGCGGCGCGCCCCGCCTTGTCGGCACCGCGGCGGTAATGCTGGCAACGGCGTGGCCGGCCGGCGAGCAGCCGCCGAGTCTGGTCGATCCGCGGCGGGCACCGGACATCGAATGGGTAGCGCGGCTCGGTGCCGCCGTCGTCGAGAACCGGGCACCGCCGAAGCCGTTTTACTTGCGCCCCGCCGACGCGCAGCCGCAGGCGGCGACGCGCTTGGCTTGACGCTGATGGGGGTCCTGTCTCGCCTTTTCGCGCGCGCAACGCCGCTACTGTCGGAGGCCAGCAGCCGCGATGCCGCCGCCGTCGCCGCGCTGCATGCCGCTTCCTTCCGCCGCGGCTGGAGCGAGCAGGAAGTGGAGGGTCTGCTCACCGATCGGCATGTCTTCGCCCATCGCGCCATGGCCGGTTCGGCCCTGGTCGGCTTTATCATGTCGCGTTTGGTCGCAGATGAAGCGGAAATCCTCTCGGTCGCCGTTGCCGCTTCGCGGCAGGGCCGCGGCCTGGCGCGCGAAATGCTCGCTTTGCATTTGCGCCGGCTGGCAGGCCTGGGCGCGCACGCCGTCTTTCTCGAGGTCGATGAACATAATATGGCAGCCATCCGCCTTTACCGCCGCGCCGGATTTCGCGAAATTTCCCGTCGTTCCAACTATTATCCAACGGTCGACGGCAAGCCGGCCGCTGCCCTGGTGCTGCGGCGGGATTTGGTTTAACCGCCGAGGCTCAATATGATAAAGGGGCCGGGTGTTAAGGTATGAGATCGCCGCCGTGACCACGCCCGATCAGTCGATATCCGACAGGCGCAACATCGAGGCCCTATGCGCCGCCAAGGGCATGCGCATGACCGAGCAGCGGCGCACGATCGCGCGCGTGCTGGCGAGTTCCGACGATCATCCCGACGTCGAGGAGCTCTATCGGCGCTGCGCCAAGGTCGACGACCGCATTTCCATTTCCACGGTCTACCGCACGGTGCGCCTGTTCGAGGATGCCGGCATCATCGAGCGGCACGATTTCCGCGAGGGCCGCGCGCGCTACGAGACGGCAACAGAATCGCACCACGACCATCTGATCAATCTGCGCTCCGGCGAAGTCCTCGAGTTCCGCTCGGAGGAGATCGACCGCCTGCAAGCCGAGGTCGCGCGCAAGCTCGGCTATAAATTGGTCGACCACCGTCTCGAGCTTTACGCGGTGCCGCTCGATGACGAGAAAAAATAAATCGCCATGCTGCGCGGCTTGATGATCGGGGCGGTGTTCTTCACGATGACGCCGATCTTGATCGCGCTGCAGTGGCTGCTGGACAAAGCCGGGCTGCCGGGCTGGGGCTTCATCGCCACCCGCTACTATCGCTTGCTCTGCCGCCTGCTGCGCATTCGCATCCGCAAGGTCGGCGCGCCGCTCTCCAACCGGCCGGCGTTGTTCGTCTCGAACCACGTCTCCTGGGTCGACATTCTGGTGATCGGCTCGATCGTGCCGGTCGCTTTTGTCGCCAAGCGCGAAGTCGCGAGCTGGCCGCTGGTCGGCATCACCGCCAAAATGCAGCGCACCGTGTTTGTCGACCGAGCGCGTCGCCATCAGGCCGCCGAGGCGATCGGCGAGATCGTCAAGCGTATCGTCGGCGGCACGTCGGTGGTGTTATTCGCCGAAGGAACATCGAGCGACGGCAACCGCGTATTGCCGTTCCGCTCCTCGCTGATCGGCGCGGTGAAGGAGATTGGGCAGCAGACGCACGGCATCACCGTGCAGCCGATGTCGATCGGCTATACCAGCCAGCATGGCATTCCGATGGGGCGCCAGCATCGCCCGCTGGTCGCCTGGTACGGCGAGCTCGACTTCATGCCGCATATCCGCGAGTTCATTGCCCGCGGCGCCGTCGACGCCGTGGTCAGCTACGGTGAGCCGCTTGCCACTCAAGACGCCGCCGACCGCAAAGCCATCACCCGGGCGCTGGAAGAGGTGGTGCGCAGACTCAATACCGCGACGCTGCGCGACCGGCCGCGCCCGGCGCATGCCGCCGCGTCTTAAAAGCGTCACGAAATCAGTGACATGGATGAGGGCGACAAGGCCGGGCCCGGCAGGTTAGATTGGACGCCCGCTTGCGAATACGGACGGCATGAGCGAGACCCGCAAACTCCATGTCAAATCGTTCGGCTGCCAGATGAACGTCTACGATTCGCATCGTATGGCGGACACGCTGGCGCCGAGCGGCTACGCCGAAACCGCCGATATCGGCGCCGCCGACCTGATCATCCTCAACACCTGCCATATCCGCGAAAAGGCGGTGGAGAAGGTCTATTCCGAGATCGGCCGGCTGCGCGTGCTCAAGCAGGAGGCCGCCGCACAAGGCCGCCGCATGACGATCGCGGTTGCCGGCTGCGTGGCGCAAGCCGAGGGCGCGGAGATCATGCGCCGCGCCGGCGGCGTCGATCTCGTGGTCGGCTCGCAGAATTATCACCGGCTGCCCGCGTTGCTCGCACGTGTCGAGGCGGGCGAGCGCGTCATCGACACTGAGTTCCCGCTCGACGACAAGTTCGACGCCCTCGCCGCGCCCGGACGCGACGCGATTGCCAAGCGCGGCGTCTCCGCTTTTGTCACGGTGCAGGAAGGTTGCGACAAGTTCTGCACGTTTTGCGTCGTGCCCTATACCCGCGGCGCCGAGGTCTCGCGCCCGCTCGGAAAGATCGTCGCCGAAGTCGAGCGCCTCGCCGCAGGCGGCGTGCGCGAAGTCACGCTGATCGGGCAGAACGTGAACGCCTATCACGGACCCGACGCCGACGGCCGCCCAACTGGCCTTGCGCGATTGCTGCGGCGGCTCGCCGAAGTGCCCGGCATCCTGCGGCTGCGCTATACCACGAGCCATCCGCGCGACATGGACGACGAGCTGATCGCCGCGCATGGCGACCTGCCGGCGCTGATGCCTTACGTGCATTTGCCGGTGCAATCCGGCAGCGATCGCATCTTGGCCGCGATGAACCGCCGGCATACGCGGCGCGACTATCTCGACGTCATCGGTCGGTTGCGCGCCCGTCGCCCGGATCTCGCCTTCACCTCCGACTTCATCGTCGGTTTTCCGGGCGAGAGCGACACGGATTTCCGCGCCACGCTATCGCTGGTCGAAGAGGCTGGCTTCGCCACCGCCTTCACCTTCGCCTATTCGCCGCGACCGGGAACCCCGGCGGCCGACCTCGACGATCAGATTCCGAGCGAGGTCCAAGCGGAACGGCTGCAGCGATTACAGGCCGTTATTGGCCGCCAGTGGCGCGCCTTCAACGCAAAATCCGCCGGAAAAACCCTGGAAGTCCTGTTGGAAAAGCCCGGCCGGCGCCCTGGGCAACTGGTCGGCCGCACGCCATATTCACAGACGGTGCAGGTGATCGCCCCGCGCCGGCTGATCGGCTCGGCGCTGCCGGTCACCATCACCGAGGTCGGCAGCAACAGCCTGTTCGGCACGCTCGCCGATCAACCGTCAATGCCGGAATTGGCCGCAGCAGGAGCCTGAACCAACCTTGCGCACACCGGATCCGCCGATCCCACCCGCCGCCGCTTCGGAAGAAACGGCAACGACGCAGATCGTACTCGCCTTCGAAGACAACCGCCTCGCCTCCATCCTGTTTGGTCAATACGGACAAAATCTCGCGCTGATCGAGCGCCGGCTCGGCGTCGTCGCCGAGCAGCGCGGCAACCACGTCACCATCGACGGATCGCGCTCGGCCTGCGAGCAGGCGCGCCGGGTGCTCGAAGGTCTCTACGAGCACATCAAGCGCGGGCACGAGCTCGCCCAAGGCGACGTCGAAGGCGCCATCCGCCAGGCGATCGCGCAGGGCTCGCTGTTCGACTATGACCCGGCGGCGGCGCGCCCGGCCTTTGAGGAGATCAACCTGCGCAAGCGCCCGGTGCGCGCGCGCACTGCAGCCCAGGACGCCTATATCCGCGCGCTCAAGCGCCATTCGCTGGTGTTCGGCACCGGCCCGGCCGGCACCGGCAAGACCTGGCTTGCGGTCGCGCAAGCCGTGCAGATGTTCGAGCGCAAGGAGGTCGACCGCATCATCCTGTCGCGCCCGGCGGTGGAAGCCGGCGAGCGGCTCGGCTTTTTGCCCGGCGACATGCGCGAGAAGGTCGATCCCTATCTGCGCCCGATCTACGACGCGCTCTACGACCTGATGGATGCACGCATCGTCGAACGCGCGCTGCAGGCCGGCGAAATCGAGATCGCGCCGCTCGCCTTCATGCGCGGGCGCACGCTGTCGAACGCCGCCATCATTCTCGACGAGGCGCAAAATTCGACATCGATGCAGATGAAGATGTTTCTCACCCGTCTCGGCGAAAACAGCCGCATGATCGTGACCGGCGACCCGAGCCAGGTCGACCTGCCGTCCGGCCAGGCGTCCGGTCTGGCCGAAGCGGTCAAATTGCTCGATGGCATCGATGGCGTCGGTCACATCGCCTTCACCCACGACGACGTCATCCGCCACGAATTGGTTGCCCGAATCGTCGAGGCCTATGACCGCAAGACGGCCGCGCGCGGGGACAAGAGATGACCAGCGCGCCGGGCCGGCGCGCGGCGGCGCCGTCGATCGACATCCAGATTCAATCGCCGCTCTGGCGAGACGCGCCCGCCGCCGCCGAGACCGTCCGCCGCGCCGTTGCTGCGGCGGCCGCGACGCTCTCAACAGCGGGCGGCGAAGTGGCTATCCTGCTGACCGACGATGCGGCGATTCGCTCGCTCAACCGGCGCTGGCGCGGCATCGACAAGCCGACCAACGTCCTGTCGTTTCCGGCAGCAAAGGCCGGCGCGTCGGGGTTTCTCGGCGATATCGTCATCGCTCATGAGACGCTCAGGCGGGAATGCGACGAGGAGGACCGCGATTTTCTTCATCATCTGGCCCACCTCGCGGTGCACGGTTTTCTGCATCTCCTCGGTTTTGACCATCAGCAAGCGTCCGCAGCGGACGCCATGGAAGGGCTCGAAAGCAAGATCATGGCGCGCCTGCAAATGCCCGATCCCTATCTCGAGCGCGATCTCAACCGCGACGCCTGAGCGCCATGTCTGACGATTCCGCCAGCGCCCGTTCCGACGCTCCATTCGAGCCGCGCAACCTGCCGGTGCCGGTGCCGCCCGCGCGCGAAGAAGGCTGGCTGACGCGGGTGCTCCGCTCGCTGTTCGGCCGCCGGCCGAATTCGCGCGCCGATCTGCGCGACGTGCTCGACGCCATGCCGCCCGGCGAATCCGGCTTCTCGCCGGAAGAAAGCCGCATGCTCAAGAATATCCTCGGCTTGCGCGAGCGGCGCGTCGGCGACGTGATGATCCCGCGCGCCGATATCATCGCCGTGCAGCAGGACATCAAGCTCGGCGAGTTGGTGCGCACGTTCGAAGGCGCCGGCCACTCACGGCTGGTGGTCTACAACGACACGCTCGACGATCCGATCGGCATGGTGCACATCCGCGACCTCATCGCTTTCATGACCGCGCGCGCGGCCGTCGACCCGCAAAAGAACGCCAAGCGCAAGAAGCCGCTGGCGGCCAATCTCGACCTCAAGGCGATCGACCTGTCGCTGCCGTTGTCGGCTACCAAGATCGTGCGCGAGATTCTGTTCGTGCCGCCGTCGATGCGGGTGATCGATCTTTTGGCCCGCATGCAAGCGACCCGCATTCATCTTGCGCTGGTGGTCGACGAATATGGCGGCAGCGACGGCCTGGTTTCGAT
>Ga0335085_10009761_pt1 | contig 14442 bp, 15 predicted proteins | sample Lox_Sample_45_FD_206712 | JGI IMG/M metagenome (GOLD analysis project Ga0335085, IMG submission 206712) | Soil microbial communities from Loxahatchee National Wildlife Refuge, Florida, United States - Lox_Sample_4.5 | ecosystem: Environmental > Terrestrial > Soil > Wetlands | place: USA...
CTCCGCGATGTCGATCGGCGCGTACGAACGCAAGCTCGTGGAGGCGATCGGAGGCCGTCTCGAGCTCGCCATGGTCCAGCGTTGGGGAGACCACCCGAGCTTCCTTGATGCGGTGGCGCGCCACGTGCGCGAGGCGCGCGCACGGTTCTCCAAGCCGGAGCGTGTACAGGTGCTGTTCACCGCCCACAGCCTCCCCGAGCGCATTCTGAAGAACGGCGACCCCTATCCCGACGAGCTGCGCGCCAGTGCAGCCGCAGTCGCCCAACGAGTGGGGCTCGCGACGTGGCATTTCGCGTTCCAGAGCGCCGGTGCCACACCCGAGCCCTGGCTCGGCCCCGAAGCGGGCGCCGTCATCAGGCAACTGGCGGGGCAGGGACACGACAGCGTGCTGATCGTCCCGATCGGCTTCGTGTGCGATCACGTCGAAATCCTCTACGACATCGATGTCGAATACCAGAAGGTTGCTCGTGAGTTGGGCATCCGGCTGGAGCGCACCGTCTCGCTCAACGATGATCCCGGCCTCGTCGCCGCGCTCGCGGACCTGACCAAGCACGCGGTGGCGGAGCGGGGGTGGCAGTGAGAGTTGGCGTATGACGCACGTGGCGGTGATTGGGGCGGGTATCACGGGCCTCGCCGCCGCCTGGGAGCTGGAACGCGCCGGCGTGCCCCCGCTCGTGTTCGAGAGCGAGCGACGGGCGGGCGGGGTCATCGTCACCGAGCGTCGCGACGGCTTCGTGGTTGAAGGCGGACCGGACGGGTTTCTCGGATCGGAGCCGGAGCTCCCGGATCTCGCCCGCGAGCTCGGGATCGGGGAACGGGTGGTCGATCAAGTCGCGCGGGGCTCGTCGGTGTGGACCGGCGGCCGCCTCGAGCCTCTCGGGGAAGGTGAGGCCGCCGCCCTCCTCGGGATCGACGTGCAGGGCGAGGCGGTGCTCAGCAAGGGCTTCCGCAGCTTTGCGGGCGGCATGGCCGACATCGTCGACGCGCTCATGGCGCGCCTCGCGCCTCGCGTCCAAATCGCGAGCGGCGTCATCGGCATCGCCCGCTCGCCGCACGGGTATCGCCTCGTCCTCACCGGCGGCGCGGCGGTGGACGTTGAGGGGGTCGTCTGTGCGGTCCCGGCGTGGACCATGGCTCGCCTCGTCCGGAACGTCGGCGTGCCGCTGGCGCTCGATCTGGAAGAGGTACTGTATTTCCCGAGCCTGACGGTATCGCTTGCCTACCGGCGGGAGGACCTGGCGGCAGAGCTGGCGGGGACCGGCTTTGTGGTCCGTGCGGGAGCGGCGGACTCGCTGCGGGCCTGCACCTTCGCGTCGCTCAAGTACCCGGGTCGGGCGCCCGCCGGGTATGTCCTGCTGCGGGCGTTCCTCGGCTCAGTGTCGGGTCATCCGGCGGCGGTGGCCCATGGCGAGCTGTCGCACATACTCTCGATCACTGGGACGCCGGCCTGGACCCGGACCTTCCATTGGGTCCGAGGGCTGCCCCGCTACAAGCCCCAGCATGCCGAGCGGGTGGCGGGGATCCGCGAGCAGCTTGCGCAGCTGCCTCCGCTGGCCATCGCCGGCGCGGGAGTCGATCGGGCGGGCCTGTCGGCGTGTGTCGCATCGGGCCGCGCGGCTGCACGACTCGTCCTGCAGCGAATGGGAGCGGGCGCTACGCGCCTATGACCTCTTTCGCCCTGCGCACCACGTTCTCCACCGTCAATCCGAACTCCTGATAGATCCGCGGTGCCGGCGCTGAAGTGCCGAATCGCTCGATACCCAGGACGCCACCGCGGTCACCCACCCACCGGTACCACGGCTGCGCGATACCGGCTTCGACCGCGAGACGCGCATGCACCCCGGGGGGTAGCACCTTGTCCCGATACTCCCGCCCCTGGCGGGCGAAGAACTCCATGCACGGCATGCTCACGACCCGGGCCGCCGTGCCCGCCGCCGTGAGCTGCTCGTAGGCACCGAGCACCAACTCGAGCTCAGAGCCCGTGCCGATCAAGATGACCGCCGGCTTGCCTCCAGGAGCGTCCGCCAGGATGTAGGCACCCTGTCGCAGGCCGTCGGCGGGCGCGTACTTGGCACGGTCGATCGCCGTAACCCTCTGGCGCGTCAGGACCAGCGCCACTGGCCCGTGGCGATGTTCGATGATCGCCCGCCATGCCTCGACGACCTCCGCGGGATCCCCCGGGCGAATCACGGTGCAGTTCGGTATCGCGCGCAGCGACGCGAGCTGCTCGATCGGCTGGTGCGTCGGACCGTCCTCACCGAGTCCAATGGAGTCGTGCGTGTACACGTAGATCGCCGGAATCTTGCCTAGCGCCGCGAGCCGGATCGGGGGCCGCATGTACTCTGAGAAGATGAGGAACGTCGAGCCGACCGGGCGGATGCCGCCGTGCAGTGCGAGGCCGTTCATCACCGACCCCATGCCGTGCTCGCGTATCCCGAAGTGCGCGTTGCGTCCCCCCAGGTTTCCCGGCTCGAGCTCTCCCCCGTTGTGGAACACGAGGTTGGTCGATTCCGCGAGGTCGGCCGAGCCGCCGATCAGTTCGGGCAGCTTGGGTGCGATCGCCCCGAGGACCTTCCCCGACGCCGCCCGGGTGGCCTGGGCGTCCTTGGGCGTGAACACGGGGAGCGCGGCGTCCCATGCCTCGGGCAGCCGGCCCTCGAGGCGTCGCTCGAGCTCCTTCGCGAGATCGGGGTGAGCCTGGCGGTATGCGGCATACTTCTTGGCCCACTCGGCCTCGACTTTGGCGCCCCGTTCCTTGGCCGTCCGCCATTGCGCAAGTGCCTCGTCGGGCACGAAGAACGGCTCGAGACTCGGCCACCCGAGATTCTGCTTGGTCAGCTTCACTTCGTCCTCGCCCAGCGGGGCGCCGTGCGCGCTCGGCTTGTCCTGCTTGTTCGGGCTGCCGTAGCCGATGTGCGTGCGGACGATGATGAGCGACGGCCGATCGCTCGTGCGACGCGCGGACGCAATCGCGGCGTCGAGGGCGCCGAGGTCGTTCCCGTCGGGCACGCGCTCCACGTGCCAACCATAGCTCTCGAATCGCTTCGCCGTGTCGTCGGAGTACGTGATCTCGGTCTTGCCGTCGATCGTAATGTGGTTGTCGTCGTAGATCCCGATCAGCTTGCCCAGCTTGAGGTGCCCGGCGAACGAGCACGCCTCATGCGACACCCCTTCCATCAGATCGCCGTCCGAGCACAGGAAATACGTATAGTGGTCGATGATCGCATGGCCGGGGCGGTTGAACAGCGCTGCAAGATGCGCCTCGGCCAGCGCGAGGCCCACGGCGTTACCCACACCCTGGCCCAACGGGCCGGTCGTCACCTCTACACCCGGCGTCCCGTGGCCGTACTCCGTGTGTCCCGGCGTCTTGCTTCCCCACTGCCGGAATTGCTTCAGGTCGTCGAGCGTCAGATCGTACCCGGTGAGATAGAGCGCCGCGTACTGCAGCATGCACGCGTGCCCCGCCGACAGCACGAACCGGTCGCGGTTCTGCCACTGCGGGTTGGCGGGGTTATAGCGCATGTGACGCTGCCACAGCACGTACGCGATCGGCGCCAGCGCCATCGGCGTGCCGGGGTGGCCTGAATTCGCCTTCTGCACCGCGTCCATCGCGAGCGTCCGGACGGTGTTGATGCACAACAGATCGAGGCTCGTGGGGCGGGCGGCGACAGCGTCCATCATCGACACTCTCCGGTCAACGGGGTTACAGCAGACCCGACTTGGCGGCCTGCCACAGGTGATAGAGCCGATCGAACCCGTTCACCAGCAGATCCACCTGCTGCGGGCTCGGACTGGCCTTCGCGGCGGTTGCAAGCTCCTCGCAGATCCGTGGCATCTCGCGCCGGCCCTGCTTCACGCTCTCGGCCGCGATCTGGTTGAGTAGCGCGACGATTTCACTGCGCGCGCCCGCGTCGTCGGGCACCTGCCACAGGTAGTCCGCCAGCTCCTTCCCCCGGACGCACAGCTTGCCGAGCGCGTCGAGCAGCGGCTGCCGCGGGCCGCGGGGCTTGGGTTCGTGCATGCGAGCCCCAATTATATCAGCGTTTGGCCGCAACGGCTGCTGCTTCGACCGGTCCGCCTGCCGGTTGCCCAAACTCTGAGTGCCGTCTAGCTTCCCACCCCTGTGGTTTCGACCATCCCGATCCTCCTGGCGTTCGTCCAGGCCACCGTCCCCGCGGACTCTGGCGAGGTGCACCTCCGCAACATCCGGCAGTTGACCTTCGGCGGCCAGAACGCCGAAGCATACTTCTCGGGGTCGGGTAAGTTTCTGATCTTCCAGCGGACCGGCACCGCAGAAAAGTGCGATCAGATGTACGTCATGCGGGTGGACGGCTCCGGCCTGACCCGCGTGTCGAGCGGACGCGGTCGCACCACGTGCGGGTGGTTCTTCGATCAAGACCGACGCATCTTCTACTCGAGCACCGAGGCGAGCGACTCGGCCTGCCCCCCGCGCCCCGACTACTCGCACGGCTACGTGTGGGCGCTCTACCCCTACGACATCTATACCGCGCAGGCCGACGGTTCGCAGCAGCGCCGACTCACCAAGAACGGCGTCTACACTGCGGAAGGCACGCTGTCGTCCGACGGCACCACGATCGTCTTCACGTCGCTCAAGGATGGAGATCTTGATATCTATACGATGCGTGTGGACGGCTCGCACCTGCGCCGCCTGACGCACACGCTGGGGTATGACGGAGGTCCGGTCTTCTCGCCCGACGGCAAGCTCATCGCCTACCGGGCGTTCCATCCCCAGACGTCCGCCGACAGCGCGGAGTATCGCGGGCTACTCGCGCAGCATCTGGTGAAGCCCACCCGGATGGACATCTGGGTCATGAATGTCGACGGTTCGAATCAGCACATGGTGGCGCACGTTCCCGGCGGGCCCAGCTTCGCGCCTTCGTTCTTCCCGGACGGCAAGCGCATCATCTTCGCCGCCAACCCGGCGTTCGAGACTCAGCAGAGCCTGAACTTCGATCTGTTTGTGGTGAATGTCGACGGCACCGGGCTCGAGCGCATCACGACCTCACCCGAGTTCGACGCATTCCCGATGTTCTCTCCGGACGGAAAGCAGCTGGTCTGGATCTCTGGTCGGCGACGCATGGCGCCCCACGAATCCAACGTGTTCATCGCTGACTGGGTGGACCACCCCTGACCGTCCAGCCGCACCAACCGCAAACCTTCCGGGAATGGCTCCTGGGCTGGGTGAAGTCGATCGGTGTGGCGTTGGTCATCTGGATCTTCCTGCGATCATTCGTCATCGAGGCGTTCCGGATCCCCTCGGCGAGCATGGAGAACACCCTCCTCGTGGGCGACTTCCTGTTCGTCGACAAGACCGCCTACGGCGGTGAGCTGGAGATCCCGCTCACGGGGCTGCGGTTTCTCCACCTGCCTGGGTACGCGGAGCCCCAGCGCGGCAGCATCGTCATCTTCCGGTCGGTCGAGGACTCGACGCCCAATCTCGATATCGTGAAGCGCGTCATCGGCGCTCCGGGCGACACGCTGCAGATGATCCGCGACACCATCATTCGCAACGGGCATCGGCTCGACGAGCCCTACACCCTGCACCTCGCTGGAACGGCGTCCCCCGACGACGATTTCCGCCTACGCCAGATGCGGGACTGGCAGCTCCCCCATTACGTCGGACCGCGGCCCGCCGAGTACCACCCGACCACGCATGACTGGGGCCCGCTGGTGGTTCCGCCGCACAGCTTCTTTGTCATGGGCGACAACCGCGACGAGTCCTACGACAGCCGCTATTGGGGCTTCCTGCCCCGCTCCCACGTGGTGGGGCGCACCCTATTCCTCTATATGAGTGTGGCGACCGACCCGTTCCGCATTCGCTGGACGCGGCTCTTCCGGCATCCCCACTAGCATCGTTCCACTTGACACGCCACCCGGCGCTGCATCAATCTTCGACAATTCGCTCAGTAGCTCTGCCGCGGACCGTGACCACGGGAGTGACGGATGGCGCTCAACCGAGTCGTCGGCACAGGTCTCGTCCTTGGTCTGGCCGCGTGCACGAGTATACGCGCGGTGCCCCCAAAGAACCTGGTTGCCAAGCAGCTGCCCGACGTGGTCTCAGTGACCTACCCGGACAAGACGGTGCTCGTGGTCATGGGTCCCGAAGTCAGTGCGGACACCTTGAGGGGATTGCGCTGGGGCACGCAAGACTCTGTCGTGATCCCCTTGGACAGCCTCCAGACGATCCAGGCCAAGGTGCCAGACCACGCGAAGACCGCGCTCCTGGCCACCACGCTCGGCTTGGCCGTGGCGACCACGGTCTACGTCGTGTTCTCGAAGACGGGGAAGCAGAACGACTCGCTCGACGTCTGCTTCGGCGATGAAGCCATGAAACACCCCGATCAATATCCTCAATGCGGCAGCAACTAGGGACCGCCGGATGGCATGGGCAGGGCTGAACCACCGCGCCCTCACCGTCCTGCTCCCGGCCGCCTTGGGAGCCGCAGCCTGCACCACCCTACGGCGGGTCGAGCCGGTCGAGTTCTTCGCGAAGAACGCACCCGACGTCGTCTGGGTCACCTACCCCAACAAGGCCGTCGTACAGGTGTCCGACCCGGCGATCGTCAGCGACACGCTCAAAGGGTTCCATCATGGAACATCCAATCCGGTGGCCATCCCGCTGGACCAGATCCAGAGTGTCGAGGCCAGGCTGCACGATGGGACCAAGACCGCCCTGTTTGTGACGGGACTGGGGGTCGTTTGGGTCTCATCGGTGTATCTCATCTGGGTGTCCCAGGAGGGGCCCGATACGGCGGGCGTGCTGTGCGGGACCGACGTACGTGGGCAACGCCTGACCTCATGTTGAGGCCAAATCGCCTGGACAGCTTGACAGCCCCATATATGGGGGCTACATCTTGAAGCCAGACCCCTGTGGAGGATGATGGACATGACGCTCAAACAGACTTCGCTGGTTGGCGTGTTGCTCGCCGTCGCTTGTACCTCGGTGCGGCCAGTCCAGCCGGCTGAATACATTCCGCAGCACAACCCCGAAGTCGTGTGGGTGACGTATACGGATAACTCCTTCGTTCCGGTGGCGAAGCCCACGGTGACGGGGGACACCCTCAAGGGAACGTGGGCGGGGCTCTCGGAGCCGGTCACGATTCCGTTCAACCAGATTCAAGTCGTCCAGGCCAAGATGCCGAACGGCAAGAAGACCGCCCTCCTAGTTGGGGTGGTCTCGCTCTCCGTTGCCGGGGTTGCCTATACCATGGCGACGGCAGGAAACAGTGGCAGCGCCACCTTCAACGGTTGCAATTCAACCAAGGGCACTGCGAACACGACCTGCTGCGACGGCATCAAGCCGGGAGAGAAGGACAACTCGTATAACTGCTGATGCGCGGTTTCTAGCAGGCTGACAGCTGTCGAGGGCGGGCGTGGCCAGAGGCGACGCCCGCCTTGTTGTACCAACCCCTCCTCTCCTATTGCTTCTGCTGGCCCGAGGCAGCCTGCCGGGCCGCCATGAGCATCGCCCGCACCCGGGCCGTGTTGGCATCGGGTGGCGCGACGGCGAGGTAGTGCTCGAAGGTCTGCGCAGCCGCACGCATGTCCTGCAGCCCGGCGAAGAAGATGATCCCACGGTACAGCAGCGCCTCAGGGAACTCGGGACTCAGGTACAGCGCCTTGTCGAGCGCCTTGAGCGCCCCGTCGGTCTGGCCGAGACTCCAGAGGATCATCCCGAGATGCGCGAACGCCTCCGCCGTTGCCGGAGCGTCCGGCTGTAGTCGGATCGCGAGCGTGTCGACCAGGGTTGCCTTGTCGAGGAGCCCTTGCGCCAGATACAGGTGCCCGAGCTCGATCAACGCCGGCACATCGGTGGAATCACGCAGAACCCGTGATTCGAGTTGCGCGATGCGCAGGGAATCGAGTGGACCGGTCTGCTGCAATTCCATTTCGACCGGTGCGGCGCTCGCGACTTGCGTCCCTCCGGTGATGGTGCCACCCTCGGATCGGGCGGCAACGGATCCGCGGAGCGAAAGCACGAGGACGAGGGCGAACGCTGCCAGACCCGCCACCCAACCGAGCCTGCCGAGCCACACGCCCATGGGGTTCGAGGTGGCCGTTTGTGGGGCAGCAGGCGCCACCGCATGCGTATCCTTTTTCAGTTGCTTGAGCGCGTCGTTCACCGCGGCGAGCTCGGCTTGGTCTCGCTCGGTGAGAGCGGCCAGATCACGGGCATCGAGGCGCCCGGCGGCGAACTCCGCTTCCAGGTCCAGGAGCGACGCCTGCAGCGCGGCCCGCCGAGCGCGGAGGTCCCCCGAATCAGCGGCGGGGGCCGTCTCCGTGGCTGGTCGGGGGCTCGCGGAGCGCCGGACCCAACGGCGCACGGCGGTCCACACCACGAGCGCCCCGCCGAGGAGTGCCAGTATCGGCAGCAACCAGACCGACAGATTGACGCCTGCGGCTCGTGGCTTGGTAAGCACCCACTCGCCGTAGCGTGAGACGAAGTAGCTGCGCACCTGGTCGGGTGTCTCCCCGGCCGCGAGCCGCTGGCGGATCTCCTTCTTCATGTCCTGCGCGAGCAGCGACGGGGAGTCTTCGACGGAGTTGTTCTGGCAGACGGGGCAGCGCAGCGACGACGCAACCTCGGCCACCGTGGCCTCGAACCGGGCATCCCGCGGAGCGCCACCCGTGTCGAGGGGCGTCTGCGCGGGGGAGGCTGTGGCTGCAAAGGAGAGCCAGGCCAGCGCGACGACCAGGGGTTGGCGCAGCCACATCGTTAGGGGCGACGTACGGTGCCGCCCGCGGTCGGGAAGTCGGGTGAGAGCCGCACGTGGCCGGCGCTGCGACCCTCCGCGAAGGTGTCGGCCGGGGCGGTCGGACCATCCGTCCCGAGCAACCGTGGTACCCACTGATCGATCACGCCGGTGTCGAGCGGACCGATCTGCTTGTAGATGATCCGTCCGTCCCGCCCCACAAAGAACGTCTCCGGCACGCCGAACAGCCCGTACTGAATCGCCGTGCGGCTGCCGACGTCGAGGACGTTGGGCCAATCCCCGCCTCGTTCCTTGATCCAGGCGAGGGCGTTGTCGCGCGAGTCTTCGTAGACCACCCCGACGACCCGCAGCCCCCGGTCGCGGTAGCGCTTGGCCGCATCGACCAACACCTGATGCTCCGCGCGACACGCCAGGCACCACGAGGCCCAGAAGTTCACGAGCACGACCTGGCCCTGGAGACTTGCCAGATGCAGGGAGTCACCGGAGATGGTCGCGAGCGCGAAGTCCGGCGCGGGCTTCCCCGGAAGGGGAGAGGGAACGATGCGCGCGTCACGGGTGAGCCCCCAGGCGAGGAGCGCCAGGACCGGCACCCCGCTCACGGGAATGGCCCACTGCTGCCACTTCATACACGCGCCTCACGTGCGGGACGGGCGCGCGCCCGGACGGGCCCGGCCACGGCGTCGCGCCGCGGCGTGGCCTTGCCGGCGCCGGGCCACAACGCGAACAAGGCACCGAGTCCCACGATGCCCCCGCCCAGCCAGATCCAGCCGACGAGCGGGCTCGCGATCGCCTTGATCATCGCGTGCGATCCATCGGCGGTGTACGCCATCAGCACGAGGTAGAGGTCTTCTCCCAGGTTCTCACGGACCGCCGGGGTGCCGATGGGCTCGATGGCGCTCTTGTAGTAGTTCAGCCTGGGGTTGAGCCGCGTGAGCACGCTGCCCCCGACGTAGATCGTCGTGGCCGCGATGACCCCGTCCCGGTTCGATTCGTGAGCCGCCCATACGGAGTCAAACCCCACCTGGTAGCGCCCGAACGGCTCCACGGCGCCCCGTACCATGTACCACTCCTGCTCGCGGCGGAACGTGGCGGACCCAGCTACGCCTACTGCGATGACCAGGATGCCCGCGTGCACCACGTAGCCTCCAAAGCGCCGGCGATTACTCGCACACACCCGCCACAGCGCGCTTCCCCAGGACTCCTGGGTGCTGGCGCGCCGAGCTACCGTGGGAGCGACGAACTCCACCACCAGGAGACCAGCCGAGAATACCGCCAGCACAAACGTCAGCCAGGCCAGTGGAGCACGCACGCCTGCGACGGCAAGCACCGCACCCGCGACCAGCGCCCCGACCGTGGGCCAGCGGAACTTGCCCCGCAGCAGCTCGAGGGAGCCTTTTCGCCACGGGAGGGCCGGCCCCACCCCTGCGAGGAATACCAGGAGGAGCGCGATCGGAACCGTCATCTGACTGAAGTACGGCCCGCCGACACTGACCTTCACCCCCCGTGTGGCCTCGGCAATGAGCGGGAACATCGTTCCGAGCAGGACCACGAAGGCGAACGCCGCGAACAGGAGGTTGTTGACCATGAACGCCGTCTCGCGCGACAGCGCCGCGTCGAAGCGTCCCTCGCTCCGGAGCACATCGCTGCGCCATGCCAGCAGCGTCAGAGAACCGAGCAGCACGAGCGCGAGGAACGTGAGGAAGAACGGGCCGATGGGGCTCTGGGTGAAAGCATGCACGCTCGCGAGTACGCCGCTGCGCGTGAGGAACGTGCCCAGCACGGTCAGGAGGAACGTGGAAACGATCAGCGTGATCGTCCACGTCTTCAGCATCCCGCGTCGTTCCTGCACCATCACCGAATGCAGAAACGCCGTGGCGGTCAGCCAGGGCATGAACGAGGCATTCTCAACGGGATCCCATGCCCAGTAGCCGCCCCATCCCAGCACTTCATAGGACCACCACGCTCCGGCGACAATGCCAAGCGACAGGAAGGTCCATGGCACCATGGTCCAGCGCCGGATCACCCTGGTCCAGTCGGGACTCAGGCGGCCCGCGAGGAGCGCACCCACGGCGAGCGCGAACGGTACCGACATCCCCACGTAGCCGGTGTAGAGCAGGGGCGGGTGAACGCCCATGAAGGGGCTGTTCTGGAGCAACGCGTTGGGCCCCGGGCCATCGGGCGGCACGGGACTGAGCGCCCGGAAGGGGTTTGCGGGCCACGAGATGAGCAACAGAAAGAACACGTTGACGCACAGCAGCGTGCCGAGGGCGTACGCGAGCTGCGGGTCGCCGCCGGGCTCTGCGTGACGCTTGCTCCAACGCACCAGCACGGCCGTATAGACGGAGAGCACGAGCGCCCAGAGCAGGATGGACCCCTCCAGCGCGCTCCACAGCGATATCACCGTGTAGAAGACCGGTGTCGCCCGGCTCCCTACCTGGGCGACGTAGCTGACGCTGAAATCATGGGTGACGAGCGCGTGTTCCATCGTGAGGAACGCGAGGGCCACCAATGCGCAGACGGCGAATCCGGCGCGTCGCGCCCACGCGACGTAGCGCTCGTTCCCCGACCATCCCCCCGCGAACGCCGCCGCCGCCCCGCAGCCCGCGATCAACAGAGCCAGCAGGGTGGCAGCGTGCCCGATCACGCCGTTCATGACTGCTGTTTCCTGAATAGCTGCCGATAGTACTCGGCGGGCTGCGTGCCGGCGGCGGGCGCCTTGTATTCGTTGGAATGCTTGATCATCAGGTTGTGGCAGTGGAACACGCCATCGGGCGTCCACACCCCCTCCACCACGGCCCCAATGCCCTCGGTGAACATTTGTGGCGGCACACCGGTGCTGAGTACTTCGACCGTGTGCTTGGCGTCATCCTGCAGCCGGAACCGTAGCTCGTGACGCTCGGCGTCCCAATGCACGGTGCCGGGCTCGACGATTCCTCCAAGGCGCACGCTGGTTCCGTACACGGAGGAGCCCTTCGCAAGCAGCTCGCCCGGCGTAAGGAAGTAAACGAGGTTGTTGCCGATGCCACCCCAGATGAGATATGCGAAGATCAGAGCCACTACGGCCCCGCCGATGGCGACACTCGTTCTGCGGCTGTTCCAGGCCATGATGCCCTCACGCCCCCCGTAGCTTGCCAGTAGCGACGTCACGGGCCTGGCGCACTCGCCGGGCCAGCCGCCAAGTATAGAGGCTCAGCAAGACGGCCGTAACCACGTATGCGGCCACGACAAAGCCCCCGTTATCCATCGGTCATGCCGGGCTCGACCTCTGCCCGCTCAGCCGCAGCCTCGAGACGCGCCAATTCGTAACGCCGCGACATCAGGTAGGACGCGGTGAGCGCGAACGCGATCATCATCACGCGCAGGGCAAGGACCATGCGGGGATCCACCGTGCTGGGACTGGACTGCGGCTGATGAAGGGTGCGCCACCACCGTACCGAGAAGTACACCACGGGCAGCGTGACGAATCCCATGATCGCGACCAGCGCGCCGACCCGCGCGCGTGCGTCGAGGTCCTCGAGGAATGCCCGCACGAGGAGGTACCCCACGAAGATGACCAGCATGATGGCGGTGGTCGTCAGGCGCGGATCCCAGGTCCACCACACCCCCCACGTCGGCCGGCCCCAGATCGAGCCGGTGATGAGCCCCGTCGTGTTGAACAGCACCCCAACCTCCACCCCGGCTTGGGCGAGGTAATCGTACGACTCCCGCCGCCGGACCAGATACAGGATGCTGCACACGAACGCCGTGACGTAGGCGAGGGCCGTCGCAATCCAGCTCGGAAAGTGCACGTACATGATCCGCTGTACGTTGCCCATCATCGCATCAGGCGGGGCCCATACGAGGCCGAGGTAGAGCCCAATGGCCAGGGATGGCAGGGCCAGCAGACCGGCCACCTTGCCTAGCCGCTGGATGCTGATCCAGCTCACGGTGCGCATTGCGGCAACTTAACGCCCACAGCAAGACGGTTCAACGGTTTACGCGCGGTACCCGGGGTCACCGCAACCCGCTTGCGGGTTCCCGGGTATACGGGTGCGCAGACCGGCAATTCATCGGTTCCATACCCCCAACCTGCAACGAAAGGTGCCTCCCCTATAGGTGCCACACGATCGGAAAGGGGAAGGCAGCTGGGCCGGACCTGATGGGTGTCACCGACCGCCGCACTCCCGAGTGGTTAAGGGCGTGGGTCAAGGCGCCCGAGTCGATGCTCGACTCGGACTCGACCGCCAAGGCTCTCCTCGCGGAGGCAAAGGGGGCGAAGATGCCGAACCTGCATCTGAATGAGGCCGACATCGACGCGCTCCTCAGCTATCTCGCTCAGGAATCGCAGAAAAAGAAGTAGCGCTTTCGAGCGGTGTAGTGCGGGCGCGCCAGTATGGAACGGCGCGCCCGCTGCTTTTTCAGACTCAACGGGGCGGTGCCGGACACCGCGCAACGCGGCATGGGCACGCGCCGTAAGCAGTGTGTACATACCCCGCGAAGGAGTTGGTTCTTGCTGCTCGCCGTGACGCGCCGCGATGCGTGCAGGCAGGCCCTCCTCGAGGTGATGTCCGCCCTTCCGGGGTGGCCGCGGCTCGAGCAACGTCCCATCTTCGTGAGTTCGTTCGCGGAAGCACACCGTGTGCAGACACGACACACGGCGTGTGTCATCGACCTGGGCTCGGTGAGTGGTTCGGCGGATGACGTTCTCGCTGCGATTCGTCGGCTCGTCACCTCCCGCCCATGGCTCAACATTGTGTTGCTTGCGGCGCACCTGAACCCCGGCCTCGAAGCCGAAGTGATCTTCGAGCTGCGGGATGTGTCGTGCCTCTCCTTGATGCAGCCCGACGAGCTGCGTGACCCCGCCCGTTGGACCACCCTGCTGCAGGATCAGTTCGTGGAGCGCCACGCCCTCATGATCGAGGACGCCCTGCGGAACATGTCCCCAGTGGCACCGGCATCGCTGTTCGAGGATCCCGAGATCCGCGAATTGTTGCGCCTTGGCGCCCGCGTTCGGCGCGTCGGGGAGTTGGCTGCCCTGTGGGGCCGGGACCGGGTCGGAGTCTGGCGCCTGTTCAAGCGCGGGTGGGGACGCTCGCCTTCCGAGATGCTGAGTCTGTTCCGCGTCCTGTGGGCGGCCCATCTCCAACACGAAGGGTACGCGAGCGGCGAAATTGCGCGCCTCCTCGGATTCCGCGACGTGCGCCACTACGCTCGCCAGCTCGGGGCCCGGCTCGGACTGCGCAAGTCCATCCTCAATCGACTCGGCTATTCGGAGGTTGTGACGGCGGTCGCGATCTGCGTAGCGGAGCGGGCTCCCGCGAGCACGCTCGTGCGTCGGGTGACCGCTGTGGCCAAGCTATCGTCGCGCGCGTGACGGTCGTGCCAAGGGTTGTGTCGATTTGCACCGGTGTAACGGGAGCGGAGCGCCGCTGCAACGTCCTCGCGAAAAACGGCAACCAAAGGGGACCGTCGAGCCAGCAAGACGGGCCTTCTAGGTGTGCCCCTGGACTCTCACCTTGTTTGAGCAATCGCAGTCAGCAGTGGATCCATCCCGACTTCTACATGGAGGGAGGAAGAACATGCGCTGGTTAAGAGGAGCCGTAGTGTTGGCAGCGCTCGGGGTGTGCGTGGCGCAGGTTGCAAGCGCGCGCGTGCCCTTGTTCGTGCGGCAGACCGGATTGGTGTGCAACCAGTGTCACGTGACCTGGACGCCCACCCCCGACCTGAC
>Ga0335085_10009762_pt1 | contig 14442 bp, 16 predicted proteins | sample Lox_Sample_45_FD_206712 | JGI IMG/M metagenome (GOLD analysis project Ga0335085, IMG submission 206712) | Soil microbial communities from Loxahatchee National Wildlife Refuge, Florida, United States - Lox_Sample_4.5 | ecosystem: Environmental > Terrestrial > Soil > Wetlands | place: USA...
AGCGGCGTGGCGTCCTGCAGGTGCGTGCGGCCGATCTTCACGATGCCCTCGAATTGCGCCTGCTTCGCCGCAAGCGTCGCCCGCAGCGTTTCGAGCGCAGGCAGCAGGCGCCGGCGGATCGCCACCACGGCCGCCACGTGCATCGCCGTGGGAAAGACGTCGTTGCTGCTCTGGCCGCGATTCACGTCGTCGTTGGGGTGGACCAGGCGCCCTTCCCCACGATGGCCGCCGAGGATCTCGCTCGCGCGATTGGCGAGCACCTCGTTCATGTTCATGTTGCTCTGGGTGCCCGATCCCGTCTGCCACACGACCAGCGGGAATTCGCCGGGCCACTTCCCCGCGAGCACTTCGTCGGCGGCCTGTGAGATGGCCCGGGCCTTTTCCGCTGTTATCTCCCCGAGGGACAGGTTCACGCTGCAGGCCGCACGCTTCACCCACGCGAGCGCCTCGATCACCTCCGCGGGCATTCGCTCGCCCGATATGCGGAAGTGTTCGAGGGAACGCTGGGTCTGCGCGCCCCAGAGACGGTCGGCCGGAACTTCGATCGGACCGAACGTGTCCTTCTCGATACGCATCGCGGTCATCTCGATAGAATACATCTCCCCCAAGAAGGAAAATTCTCCATGCACCTGAAACGCGCCTCCCTCCTGCTCGCGGCACTCCTCCCGATGACCTCCGCGGTCGCGCAGACCATGAAGCCCGAAGACCAGATCGCGATTCGCCAGGCGGCCTACACGCTGATGGGCTATTCGTTCGGCGGCATCGCCGCGATGGCGCAGGGCAAGCGGCCATACAACAAGGAAGAAGCGATCAAGGACGCCGACCTGCTCGTGCAGGTGGCCGCGTTGCCGCAGGACTTTTTCGGGGAAGGCACCGACAAGGGCGACACTCGCGCCAAACCCGAGATCTGGACCAAGCGCGCCGAGTTCGACGACAAGATGAAGAAGATGCTCGCCGAGGTCGCGAAGCTTCCCGCGGTCACGCGCACGGGCGACCTCGAGGCGATCAAGGTCCAGGCCAAGGCGACGGGCTCCACGTGCGGCGCCTGCCACGACGAGTTTCGCATCAAGCGCTGACCGCGTGAGCGCTCCCGCCCGCGGGTGGGACCTCCCCACCCGTGCCTTCCACTGGTCCCTCGCCGCGCTCGTCACGTGCTCCTTCGTCACAGGCAAGCTCGGCGAGAGCTGGCTCGACTGGCACTTCCGCAGCGGCTACGCGATCCTCGCGTTGCTCGCCTTTCGCCTCGCGTGGGGATTCCTGGGCAGCGACGAGGCGCGCTTCGCGGCGTTCGTGCGCGGCCCTCGCGCGGCGCTCGAATACGCGCGCTCGCTTGCGTCGGGAAAGCGCGATGTCGGGCCCGGGCACAACCCGCTGGGCGGCTGGATGGTCATTCTGATGCTGGTCCTCGTCTCCGCCCAGGCGGTCACGGGCCTGTTCTCCAACGACGAGTCGTTCAACGAAGGCCCGCTCGCCTCGAAGGTCTCCAACGCCGCCGTCCATCGACTGAGCTCGTTCCACTCCTGGAACGAATGGGCGATCGTGGGCGCGGTCGCCGTGCACGTCGCGGCCATCGCCTTCTACCAACTGCACCTGCGCATGAACGTATTGCGCCCGATGGTGACGGGCGCCTCGCGCGCGGCGCAGAACGCGCGCGCGCTCGCGATCCTGGCGATCTGCGCCGCTGCGGTCTATTGGCTGGTGGAGATCTATCCCCGATGAGCGCGGCGCCCGTTCGATACACGCGCACGGCCATCGCGATCCACTGGATCGTGGCCGCGCTCATCATCGGCAATCTCGCCTTCGGCCTGTACATGGTGGGACTGCCGCTCTCGCCGCAGAAGCTTCGCTACATGTCGTATCACAAATGGGTGGGAATCACGGTGCTGCTCCTGTCGGCCGCCCGCCTGCTGTGGCGCTGGAGGAATCCGGCACCGGCCTTGCCCAACGCGATGAAGCCCTGGGAGCAGCGCGCGGCGCGTGCATCGCACGCGCTTCTCTATGTCCTCTTCTTCGCCGCGCCCCTTTCCGGGTGGCTCTACAGTTCCGCCGCCGGCTTCAAGACGGTGTACCTCACGCTGGTTCCGATTCCCGACCTCATCGCGAAGAACAAGGACGTGGCAGACGTGCTGCGCATCGTGCACCGCTCGATCAATTACCTGCTCGCCGCCGTGGTCGCCGTCCATGCGGCGGCCGCGCTCAAGCACCACTTCGTCGACCGCGACGACGTGATGCGCCGCATGCTTCCCCCATCCAAGCGAGTCCCTTCATGAAGACGCTCGTCGCCGCGATGCTGGCCGCGATCCTCGCGCTGCCCGCAGCCGGCCAGCAGAAGATCATCCCCGAGAAGAGCTTCATCCGCTTCGCCTTCACGCAGATGAACGTGGACGTCGAAGGCAAGTTCCGCAAGTTCGACGCCACCATCGCGTTCGATCCCGCGAAGCCCGAGGCCACGAAGGCCGCGTTCGAGGTGGACGTGGGCTCCATCGACCTGGGCAGCGACGAGGGCAACACGGAAGCGCGCCGCAAGACGTGGCTGAACGTCGAGGGCTTTCCCAAGGCCACGTTCACGGCGGCATCCGTGAAGGCGCTCGGAGGCGGAAAGTTCGAGGCGCGCGGCCCGCTCTCCATCAAGGGCGCGAGCCGCGAGATCGTGGCGGCGTTCACCGTCGCCGACGCCAACGGCGTCCGCACCGTGAACGGCCAGTTCCCGCTGAAGAGGCTGCAATACAAGATCGGCGAGGGCGAATGGGCGGACACCGACACGGTGGCCGACGACGTCCTCGTGAAGTTCCGCTTCGCACTCCCCATCCACTGACCCGCAGGAGCACTGCCATGAAGCACCTTGCCCTCCTCTCCATGATCCTCGCCCTGGGCGCACCGCTCGGCGCCGCGGCCGACGACGACAACAGGGACGCCTACACGATCGACGGGCGCCACACGTTCCCCCAATACGAGGTGACCCACTTCGGAACGTCCAAGCAGCGCGGACGCTTCGACAAGACCGAAGGCAAGCTCGTCTTCGACGCCTCCGCGCACAAGGGCAGCGTCGAGGTCACCATCGACACCGCCTCCGTGAGCTCGGGCCTCGCGAAGCTGGACGAGCACCTGCGCAGCGACGAGTTCTTCAACGTGGCCAAGTACCCGAAGATGACCTTCAAGTCGACCGACTTCGTCTTCGAGGGCGATACGCCGAAGAAGGTGAACGGGGAGCTCACGCTCCTCGGGGTGGCCAAGCCCGTGACCTTCGACGTGGACTTCTTCCACTGCGGCGTGAATCCGATGCTGCTGCGCACCGTCTGCGGCGCGGACCTCACCGCGCACATCAAGCGCAGCGAGTTCGGCATGAAGTACCTCGTGGGGCCGGTGAGCGACGACGTGCTGCTGCGCGTGAACGTCGAAGCCATCAACGACCGGAAATAGGCATGCTCGCGGCGCACTTCTCCCGCCACCGCACGGCCAATCCCGGTCGGCTGCACTTCGCAGCCCACAGCCACCATCCGTGGCCCGATGCCACCGAGGCCGCGCACGCGCGCTACTGGACGGATTCGGCCACGCTCGCCGATCGCAAGTGGCAGAAGATCTTCGGCGAGGTGATTCCGGCCGCGCAGGATCACGTCGCGCGCATCGTGGGCCTCTCGGACGCGCGCCAGGTCGCGTTCGCTCCGAACACGCACGAGTTCGTCTCGCGCATCTACTCGTGCTTCGATGCCTCCAAGCCCCTTCGCGTCCTCACCACCGGCGCGGAGTTCCACAGCTTCCGGCGCCAGACGCGAAGGCTGCAGGAGACCGGCCGCCTCGAGGTCGAGGAGATCGCGCCCGAGCCGTTTGCCACGTTCCCGCAGCGCTTCGCCGCCGCGGCGCGCGCGGGGCCGCGCGATCTCGTCTGGCTCTCGCACGTGTTCTTCGACTCGGGTTTCGTCGTGACGGACCTCGAGAAGATCTGCGAAGCGGCGCCCGCCGATGCGCTCGTCGTGATCGACGGCTACCACGCGTTCTGCGCGCTGCCGGTCGATCTTGCCCGCGTGCATCGGCGGGCCTTCTACATCGCGGGCGGATACAAGTACGCGATGTCCGGCGAAGGCGCGTGCTGGCTCGCGATCCCGCCCGGCTGCGCGCTTCGCCCCGCCGACACGGGCTGGTACGCGTCGTTCGACACGCTGTCCGTGGCGCCGGGCGCGACGGTGCCCTACTCCGCCGATGCCTTCCGCTTCTGGGGCGCGACCTTCGACGCCTCGGGCCTGTATCGCTTCATCGCCGCGATGGATTGGATGCGGTCGATCGGCCTGGATGCTTCACGCATCCACGCGCACTCCATGGGCCTTCAGGCTGAATTCCTGCGCCGTCTCGCGGACGCGGCGCTTCCGGGACTCGCACCCGCGCAGTGCGTGCTCCCGCCCGAAGCTCCGCGCGGCAACTTCCTCGCCTTCGAGGTGGACGGCGCCGAGGAGATGCATCGCCGCATTGGCGAGCAGCAGGTGACGATCGATCGGCGCGGCCGGCGCCTTCGATTCGGCTTCGGCGTGTATCACGATCCGCACGACGTGGAGCTCCTCGTCGCCGCCCTGGCCCGCGCGCTGCGATAATGGCGCGATGAAGACCCCACTCCGTCGCCTGCTGGGCGCGGCGCTCCTCGCCGCCGCCTCCCTCGTCTCGTTCGCTGCGGCGTGCGCGGCGTATCCCGACAAACCGATCCACTTCGTGGTGCCCTATCCCGCCGGCGGCCCGCTGGACGCCGTGGCGCGCCTGCTCGCGCAGAAAGTCTCCGATCGCCTGAAGCAGCCGGTCGTCGTGGACAACAAGCCCGGCGCCGGCGGAAACATCGGCGCCGACCTCGTGGCCAAGTCCGCGCCCGACGGCTACACGCTGCTGATGGGTGCGGTGGCCACGCACGCCATCAACCCCACGCTATACGCGAGCATTCCCTACGACGCGCAGAAGGACTTCATCGCGGTCACGCAGATCGCCTCGACGCCGAACGTGCTCGTGGTGAATCCGTCGCTTCCCGTCCACGACGTGAAGGAATTCATCGCCTATGCCAAGGCCAACCCCGGGAAGCTCAACTTCGGGTCCGGCAGCACCGGCAGCGCCGGCCACCTCGCGGGCGAGCTCTTCAAGTCCATGGCCGGCGTGCAGATGACGCACATCCCGTACAAGGGCGCGGCACCGGCGATGAACGATCTCATCGGCGGGCAGATCCAGCTCATGTTCGACAACCTCGCTTCGTCGCTCGCGCAAGTGAAGGCCGGCAAGATCCGCGCGCTCGCAGTGACCACGGCCAAGCGCACGCCGCTCGCGCCCGACCTGCCCACCATCGCGGAGTCCGGCCTTGCGGGCTTCGACATCAACACCTGGTTCGGGCTCTTCGTCCCGGCGAACACGCCGCACGAGATCGTCTCGCTCCTGCACGATGAGTTCGTGCGGGCGCTTCACGAGCCCGACGTGCGCGAGAAGATGACCGCCATGGGCGCCGAGCCCGTGGGCAGCACGCCCGAGCAGTTCGCCGCCTACATCCGCTCCGAGGCGCAGAAGTACGCGCGTATCATCAAGGCCTCCGGAGCGAAGGCGGACTGATGGTCAAGCGCATCGTATGGCTCTTCGGCATCACCGGCGTTGTGATCTTCGCCGGGCTCACGGCCGTCCTCGTCGCGGGCGATTCGCACGTGCGCATTCCGGCGATCGCCGCGCTGGTCACGTTCTGCGCGATCGTGCTCTCCTACCTCGGCGGAATCGAGGGCGGTCTCGCGCTCGCCGAATCCCAGGGCGACAATGAGGCCACCGAGCGTTGGCGGACGATCTCGCTGTGCCTGAGCGTGCTTCCCACGCTCGCCGCGTGGGGCGTGCTGTGGCTCGATTCGCCCACCAAGCAGATCGGCGCGGCGCTCGGGATCTTCGTCGCGGTCTGGGGCTTCGACCTGTGGCTCGCCCGCCACGGGCTCGTCGCCTCGTGGTTCCTCGACATGCGGACGGCCGTTACCGGCCTCGCCTGCGTGACGCTGGGCGTCGCGCTCTGGCTCCTCTAGCCTTTCCGCCGGCGTCCACGTAGCGCGCGAGCCACGCGAAGAACTCGCGGTACCAGAGACGCGAGTTCTGGGGCTTGAGGATCCAGTGGTTCTCGTCGGGGAAGAACACGAGCCGCGAGTCCACGCCCTTCGCCTTCAACGTGTTGTAGTACGCGAGGCCCTGCGAATCGGGCACGCGATAGTCGAGCAGCCCGTGGATCACGAGCGTGGGCGTCTTCATGCGCTTGGCGAACGTGAGCGGATTCTGGGATGCGACGCGCTTCGGGTTGTCCCAATAGAACGCGCCCAGCTCCTTTGGATGCCAGTAGTAGGCGTCGTCGGAGAACATGCCGACCCAGTCGAAGCAGCCCGCGTGGCAGACGTAGGCCTTGTAGCGGTCCGTGTGGCCGTTCATCCACGCCACCATGTAACCGCCGTAGCTCCCGCCGGCGGCCACGAGGCGGTCGCGGTCGATGTAGCCCTGGCGCAGCATGAATTCGGTGCCGGCTTCCACGTCGGCCAGCTCGCGCTTGCCCCACTCCTTGTCGATCGACTCGAGGAATTTCTGCCCGAAGGAGGAGGAGCCGTGGTAGTTCACGCACACCACGACGTAGCCTTGCGCGGCGAACACGTGGTTGTTCCAGCGGAAGTGGAAGTTGTCGCCCCATTGCGAATGCGGCCCGCCGTGGATGTTGTGCAGCAGCGGCCACTTCTTCTTCGGATCGAAGTCCGGCGGATAGATCGCCCACATGTGGACCTTCTCGCGGTTCCAGCCCTCGAGGGTGAACTCGCGAACCTCGCCCAGCTTCACGCCTTGCATCACCTTGTCGTTGAAGCGATCGATGCGCCGCGCGGGCTGCCCCGCGGACTTCCAGAACACGCCCGGCGGCGTGCTCATGTCGTTGCGCACGAAGGCGATCGCGTCGCCCGCCACGTCGAACTCCATCACCGTGCCGCCGCTCGCGACGACTTTCGGGGCCGCTTCGCCGAGCGTGTGGCGAAAGACGTGCATGCGCGCGTTGTCCTCGGCGGCGAAGTACACCGACTTCGAATCGGCGCCCCACACGATTGGCGTCCAGACGCTGCGGTCCCAGCGGCGCGCCTCGTGCGAGAGCTTTCCGGTGCGCCTGTCGAGGATCGCAAGGCGGCTCGCATCGACGAAGCTGCGGCGCAGGTCCTGCGTGGTGAGCGCGATCCAGCGGCCGTCAGGGGAATAGCGCGGATATTCGTGGTTGAGCGGCGAGCCCGTCGTGAGCGTGCGGAAGCGCCTGCGGCGCAAGTCGAGCGCGACCAGGTGGTACGAGTGGTCGAAGCGCTTGTCCTCGGCGGAATCGAACGCGAAGGCGATCTCGCGCCCGTCGGGCGAGATGTCGTAGTAGTTGGCCGAGGTATCGGCGCGCACGAGCTCGTATTTCGTGCCCGCGAAAAGGTCGCGCACGGCGCCCGTGTCCACGTCCACCGTGAAGAGGTGCGGCACGCGCCCGTCGGAGAGCCACTTGTCCCACCAGCGATAGGAGGAATGCTCGACGACGTGCGCCTTCACCTTGTCGTCCTTCATCGCCTTGAAGCGCCGGGCCTGCGCCGCCAGGGTCTTTTCCCCGGGCCAGACCCAGGAGATGAAGGCGATGCGCCGCGAATCGGGGAACCACTTGATGCCCGAGACGCCGGTCGCGAGGTTCGTGAGGCGCCGCGCCTCGCCGCCATCGGGCGCGATGAGATAGACCTGCGGCTCCTCGTCTCCCTTGTCCGTGCCCGCCGCGGCACGCTTCGCCACGAAGGCGATGCAGCGGCCGTTGGGCGACCAGCGCGGCTCCGCATCCTTCTCGCCGGCGGTCGTGAGGCGGCGCGGGTCGCCGCCGAAGGCGGACAGGAGCCACAGGCTCGAGGTCCCCTTGTTCTCCTCCATGTCGTACGACGCGACGGAAACACACACTTGCGCCCCGTCGGGCGAGAGGGTCGGTTGTGCCGGCCGCTCCAGCTTCCAGAGGTGTTCGACGGTAAGTCTGGCCATGGCCTCTCCCAAAAAAGAACGCACCGGATCGCGGTGCGTTGCGCGACGCGATTGTATCGCGCCCTTGGGAGCCGTGCGGTTACCGCTAGTGCGCAAGCCCGATCGAGGGCGCTTCGGTGCGCTCGTCGTGGCGCTGGATCGCATCCCAGGCGCTTCGCAACTGCCGGCACATGAGCGAGATCCGCTCGCCGGAGCCCGGGTGCCTCGCGATGAGCTCCAGGTGGTGCCGAATCATGCAGGCGAGCCGCGGGCAATGGCTGCGCGCATGGCAGCTCATGAGGTAGATCGCGGCGCAGAGCAACCGGTCCGCTTCGGGATCCAGGTCGTCATCGTCGATGGGGGGAGGAAACATGCCGTTCTCCTTCGTTCACGGTGTGGAGAGCGGGCTGGCGCGGCTGGGGACCGGCTGGCTGGCGGGGGGCTAGGCGGTGAGGATGAGCTTTCCGAGGCGGGTCCTGCGCAGGCGGTAAAGGCGCCCCTCGTGGCGGATCACCACCTCGGTTTTTCCGTTGAGGAGGTCGCGGCTTTCCACGACCCGTTGCAGGGCCGTTCCCGTCTCCGGGCCGCGGGGAGCCTCCTGCAGGGGGGTATTGCTTTTTTCACTCATCTTGGGCATCATCGTATTGCGAATCGTTCTTATTTGCAACCTTATTCGCAAGAACGGCCAAGGACCCCATGTACATCTGCATCTGCAACGCCGTAACCGAACGCGAAGTCCGCGGCGCAGTGAGCCTCGGCTGCAAGAATATGATCGACCTCAAGAACGACCTGGGCGTGGCGACCTGCTGCGGCAAATGCGAGCCGGACGCAAGGCGCGTGCTGCGCGAGTGCCGTGCGGGCGCGAACAACTCCGTCTCCTGCGCCGGCGACTGATCGCATGTCGGCCGTCGCTCCGCGGCTGACCGAGGCGCCTCGAATCGCGTCCTTCGCGACCGTCGTCGCGATCCACGTAGCCCTGGTAGCACTCCTCCTTCTCATGCCGTCGGTTCGCGAGCGCATCGTCGCCGTGCAGCCGCTGTTCGTGCAGCTGCTATCCGAACCCCGGACCACGCCTCCGGAACCGAAGGTTCCAAGGCCGCCCCTGATGGAGCCGCCGACCGTCTCGATCCCCGTGCCGCCGATCGCGATCGCGCCGGAAATCGCGATCGATCCTCCGGCGCAGCGCGGTCCCGCGATCTCGCTGCCGGTCGCGGCGCCGCCGCCGAAGGTGGCCGACGCGGGGCCCGCGGTCGAACCTCCGCGGTTCGACATGTCCTACCTCAACAACCCCGCGCCGTTGTATCCGCCGGTCTCGCGCCGCCTGAAGGAACAGGGCCGCGTTTTGCTGCGCGTGCTCGTGAGTGCCGCGGGCTCCGCGGAGAACGTCGAGGTTCGCAGCTCGAGCGGCTCCGACCGCCTCGATCGCGCGGCCATCGAGGCCGTGCGCCACTGGCGTTTCGCGCCCGCAAAGCGCGGCGGCGAAACCATCGCCGCATGGGCGCTCGTCCCCATCCTCTTCCAGCTCGATACATGAAATTTCGCGCCTTCGTCGCCGGCTTCGCGCTCGCGCTCGCCGGAATCCCCGCCCTTGCCGCCAACGAGGATCCCAGCGCCATGGCGCTGCACCTGCTCGACTACATCGCATCGGACTATCCGAACGCGGTGGATGCGGGGCACGTGAAGAGTGAAGACGAATACAAGGAGATGACGGAATTCACCGGCGAGGCCGCGAAGCTCGTGAAGGCGCTCCCGGACAATCCCGCCAAGGCGGCGCTCGCTTCCGACGCCGACCAGCTCGTCGCCCTCGTCGCCGCGAAGGCCGACGCGAAGCAGGTCGCGCAATCGGCCAACGCCATCCAGGCCGCGATGATCCACGCGTACAAGATCATCGTCGCGCCGCGGCGCACTCCGGATGTCGCGCGCGGTGCCGCGCTCTTCTCGGAGCAGTGCACAAGCTGTCATGGCGCAACGGGTCATGGCGACGGTCCGGCCGCCAAGGGCATGGACCCGCCGCCGGCCGACTTCCTCGATCCCGAGCGCATGGGCAAGCGCAGCGCGTTCGGCCTCTACAACACCGTGACGCTCGGCGTGCAGGGAACGCCCATGCGCGCATTCACCGAGCTCTCGGACGACGATCGATGGGCGCTCGCGTTCTACGTCGCCTCCCTCCCCGCCGCCGCCGACCTTCGCGCCAGGGGAGAAGCGCTGTGGAAAGCCGGCAAGGGCCGTGGCGAGTTCGCGACGCTCGATCCCATCGCCACGCTCTCGCCCAACGACACCGCGGTTCGTCACGGCGATGATGGCGTGGCGGTACGTGCGTATCTCGTCGCGCATCCCGAAGTGCTGGCCGGCGTGAAGGGCTCCCCCATCGACTTCGCCTCCGGGAAGGTCGCCGAGGCCGTCGCGGCATACAAGAAGGGCGATCGCGCCCACGCATCGCAACTCGCGATCCAGGCGTACCTCGAAGGCTACGAGCTCGTCGAGACCAGCCTTTCCAACGTGGATTCGGACCTCATGCGCCGCGGTGAGCGGGCGATGATGGACGTGCGTGGCGCAATCCAGTCGGGCGCTCCGGCGAGCGAGGTCGAGGCCCGCGCCGCGGAGGCGAACAAGGTCCTCGCCGAAGCGCGCGAGAAACTGGGCGGCGAAGCGCTCTCCGGACCCGCGACCTTCACCGCCGCGCTCATCATCCTGCTGCGCGAAGGACTCGAGGCCGTGCTCGTGCTCGCCGCCATCTTCGCATTCCTGGGCAAGGCCGAGCGCGGCGACGCCAAGCGCTACGTGCACATGGGATGGATCGCGGCGCTCGCGCTGGGCGCGCTCACGTGGGTCGTGTCGAACAGGATCATCGCGATCTCGGGTGCGAGCCGCGAGGTGACCGAGGGCGTGACCGCGCTCATCTCCGCCGCGATGCTGCTCTACGTGGGGTTCTGGCTTCACGACAAGTCGCACGCGCAGGGCTGGCAGAAATTCATCAATGCGCAGGTCGGCGGTGCGCTCACGTCGGGCACGGTCTGGACGCTCGCCACGATCTCGTTTCTCGCGGTGTACCGCGAGATCTTCGAGACGGTGCTTTTCTACGAAGCGCTGGCGAGCCAGGCGGGCCCCGAAGGCCATGGCGCGCTCGTGGCCGGCGTGGCTTGCGGCGCGCTGGGTCTCGCGGTCACGACGTGGGCCATCCTTCGCTGGAGCGCGAGGCTTCCGCTGGGCGCGTTCTTCGCGGGCAGCGCGCTGCTGCTCGCCATTCTCGCCGTGGTCTTTACCGGCCAGGGCATCGCCGCCCTTCAGGAGGCAAGCTGGGTGGATGCCAATGCTTTCGGATCGGTGCGCGTGCCGATGCTGGGAATCTTCCCGACCTTGCAATCGCTCGGTGCCCAGTTGGCGGTCGCCGCGCTGATCGTGTTCGTGACCTGGTGGACTAAGCGCTCCGAACGCTGAGGCGCCCCGGCTGCGGGCGGCGCTTGCGCAGCCACATGATCGAACCGGTCACGACGAAGAGGCCGGGCAGCAATCCCACGACGCAGATCGCCAGGCGGCCGACGAAGCCGAACGGCTCGCCGCCGTGCATGGCGCGCTGCATCGCCAGGAACGAGTCGCCTTTCGTGCGGGTCGATGCGTCCACGCGGCGAACGATGCTGCCGTCCCTCGGATCGATGAAGACCACCGTCCCGCGCGCCGGCTGCGGAGAATCGACGCCCGGCTCGCTCAGGTTCACGCGATAGGTTCCCTTGGGGCCGGCCGGAAGGCCCACGCTCCATACCGCCTCATCGGGATAGGCCTTCTTCGCGGCCGCGACCGCATCGTCGATCGAGATCTTCTTGCCGCCCGAAGCGGACTCCTCGACGGATACGTTGCGCGCGGGTGGCGACAGCGGCCCGAAGTACGACACCACAGCGCGCCCTGCATCGCCGTAGGCGATGAAGATCCCCGTGAAGGACAGCATCGCCAGCACGATGAATCCGTAGAAGCCGCCGACGTAGTGCAGGTTGCGCGTGAGCGGCAGCCCGCGGCGCATGCCGAGCGAACCCAGCACGCGCGCGCGGCCGGGCCACCAGAGACAGATTCCGGTGAGCGAGGAAATCAGCATGGCGATTCCTACCGCGCCCACGATCTCGCGCCCATGCAGCTCGCGCAGCGTGAGACTCTCGTGAAAGTTGTGCACCCAACCCAGGAAGCCGCCCCCGAAGGAGATGTCGAGCACCCTCCCGGTCGGAGGATCGAGGTACACGCGGGCGAAGCCACCCCCCTCCTCCTTCGCGCGCGCCATCACGACGACGGGATCGCCCTCGCCTTCGGGCGCGCGGATCATCATGGCGCGCGCCTTGCCCTCGAGCGCCGCTGCCGCGCGCGCGATGTACTCCGAATAGGCGAGCTCTCCCGGACCCTCGCTGGTGCGGTATCGCTGCGCATTCAGCAGGCCGTCCACCTCGCGGTCGAACACCAGCACCGAGCCGCTCAATCCGATGAAGACGCCCAGCACGCCCAGCGTGAGTCCCAGCCACAGGTGAACCTGGACGAAGAACGGCCTGAACCTCATGTCTCGGCCCACATCCTGAGGAGGTTGTGGTATGTCCCCGTGAGCGAGACGAGCGAAGGATGGCCCGGCGAATCGCGCGTGAGGCGCACGATCGACATGTCGAGGTCGAAGAGCAGTGCGCGTTGCCCGTCGTCGCGCACCATGCTTTGCACCCAGAAGAACGATGCCACGCGGGTGCCGCGCGTGACGGGCGCCACCTGGTGCAGGCTGGTTCCCGGATAGAGCACCAGGTCGCCCGCCGGCAGCTTCACCTGCTGCGGGCCGTACGTGTCCTCGACCAGGAGCTCGCCGCCGTCATAGCTTTCGGGCGCCGAGAGAAAAAGCGTGGCCGAAACATCGGTGCGGATCTTGGCGCCGCTGCCCGGCATGAGGCGCACCGAGCCGTCGACGTGGCTGCCGAATCGCATGGCGCTCTCGCCGTCGTAGCGGTTGAACATCGGCGGATAGACCTTCGCCGGGAGCGCGCCGCTGATGAAGAGCGGATTGCGCTCGAGCGCGGAGAGGATCATCGCGCCCAGCTCCCTCGCGATGGGCGACGCCTCGTCGATCTGCAGGTTGTGCTTCACCTGCGCCCCCTGGTGCCCCGCCGTGACGCGGCCATCGACCCACGCGCTCCCGGCGCCCGCGAGACGCTCGTTCGCGGACCGGACCTGGTCCGCGGTCAGCACGCCGGGGATGCGCAGCAGCATGGTTCCTCTCTCTAGAACCTGTACGTGTACGTGAGCAACGCCGAACGATCGGCGCCCGGCACGGAACGCCCGCCGTCCGACGGGATCAGCAGGTCGTAGTTGAGGCGGTTGGCCAGGTTCAGCAGGTTCAGGCGAATGTCGTAGCCGGGCTGGTGATACGCGATCGTCGCGTCGAAGCGCAGGTAGTCGGGCACCGACACGATATCCGTATTGTTGGCGAATCGGTCGGACATGTAGGTGAACCCGCCGCCCACTTCCCACTGGCGCGTGATGTTGTACGTGGTCCAGAGCGTGGCGCTGTTCTTCGGCGTATTGAGCGGAACCTTGCCCAGCGTGTTGTCCAGCGCCGAGGCCTTGATGATCTTCGCGTCGAGGTAGGTGTACCCGGCGAGGACCTGCCAGTCGTGCGTGATGCGTCCCGCGAGGCCCGCTTCGAAGCCGCGCACGCGGATGTCGCCCGCCAGTTCGTACACGCCCGTCGATATCTGCGACCGGGCGTTGTCCTTCTCGGTATTGAAGATCGCCGAGGTGAGCGAGAGGTTGCCGTCGTAGAGGTCCCACTTGGCACCGACCTCGTAGGTCTTGCTCTCTTCCGGGGCGAGGCCCTGTTGTCCGCTCGTGACCGTGAGGGTCTCGAGCGACGGGTTGAACGACGTGCCGTAGGACGCGTAGTACGACGAAGTATCGGTCGGCTGGTAGAGAATGCCGGCGCGAACGCTCGTGAAGTCGACGGTCTGGTTGGCCGACAGCGGCGCGCTGATCGTGTTGGTGATGCTCGCCTTGTATTGGTCCCAGCGCACGCCCGCCACGACCTTCCAGTCCTTCGTGAGCGAAGCCGTGTCGTTCACGTAGACACCGATCGCATCGGCCGTCGCGTCCGCGAGGTTGCCCTTCGCGCTCACGACGGTGGAGGCCATCGGCGCGTAGCTCGGGTCCACGAGGGGCATCACGAAGAGGACGTTGGTCACGCCGGGCGCCACGCGGATGGTGGGATCGCTGCGCGTCGAGGCCTGGTTGTTGTAGGTGTCCCGCCCGAACTCGAGGCCGCCGATGAGGGAGTGCCCGATGGAGCCCGTCATGAACTCCGAGATGACGTCGGTCTGGTTGTAGAACGACGTGTCCTTGATGACGCGATCGTGCGGGCCGATGCCGGCGTAGAGCTGCGAGACCGGCACGTTGGTCGTGTTGCCCGTGTTGTTGCCGTTGGGGATCGGCGTATAGACGCCA